>Ga0307278_10000530_pt1 | contig 19284 bp, 11 predicted proteins | sample ER_DNA_117_FD_194482 | JGI IMG/M metagenome (GOLD analysis project Ga0307278, IMG submission 194482) | Bulk soil microbial communities from the East River watershed near Crested Butte, Colorado, United States - ER_DNA_117 | ecosystem: Environmental > Terrestrial > Soil > Floodplain | place...
TGTGAACGCAACAGTAGGTTACTTTAAGACCGGCGCGCCCATGTCGGTTCAAATCCAGGCGCCTGGCGGTGGCCCTACACCTACACCGACGCCGACGCCTACACCTACACCCACAGCAACACCTACTGCGACGCCTACACCTACGCCTACTCCGACACCGGGTCAGATCACGCTCATTGCGCGCGGCTACAAGGTGCAGGGGCAGCAGGCGGTAGACCTCTCCTGGACCGGAGCGACCTCGAACAACATCGACGTTTACCGTAACGGCGTGCTGATTGTAACTGTGCCGAACATCCCCGGTTTCTACACCGATCACATTGGGGTGCGTGGCAAGGGCACGTACACCTATAGGGTTTGCGATGCAGGCACTCAAAACTGCTCTAACCAGGTCACGGTGAGGTTTGGCGGCGGGTAGCGCGGCCTTGTGGCCCGGAGATCGGATGTCAGTTGTAGCCGGGATCCTGACTTAGGCTAGCACATCCCGAACTCTGACGCTTTGTCGCGAGCATGCCCTTTGAGCCTGCAATTAAACCCCCAAGGGCCCAAATATCAGGTTTCGGCGCAACAAATCAGTCCTCAAGTCGTTCTGACAACGTTGAGGCGTTAGATCGTTCAAGCGTTGAAGCGTTGAAATGCAAAGTAATTACAAACGTTACGAACGCCCACAGCGGTGCGACCGTTCGCCTTCGCTGCCAACACGGGCGCCGGAATGGAACTGGAAGTTAGGCTTCCAGCCTGACTCGGCAGGCGGGCATCTTGCCTGCCTTCTTACTCTGCAGGCTGGGAGCCTGCCGGGCCGATTCAGGCTGGAAGCCTGACTTCCGGTCGATTCGGCGTTTTGCCCGGCACAGACGCAAATCGTTTGACCCAATTCGAACTGGTGAGAGTAATTAAATAATGGCATTCCGAAAATTCCGAATCATTCTGGTGTTACTGGTCATGGCTGCATGTTTTTCTTCCGGGCAAACACAGTCCGGATCGGGAACAGGGATCGAAGGAGTGATTACGTTTGGTCCAACTCAAGGTGGGCCAATCCGGGCGGGCGCTCCCGGTTCGAAACCGCTCGCGAATACCACTTTCGTCGTGGAGAACGAAAAGGGAGCGGAAGTCGCGTCGTTCACTACGGATGATCAGGGGCGATTTCGGATTCCTTTGGCGCCCGGACATTACACCATATCCAAGGAGGGCAAGAAACGCGGCATCGGCCACTTCGGCCCATTTCCTGTTGATGTTTTCGCGGGCCAGATGAGCAGGGTAACTTGGGAATGCGATACGGGGATACGTTGAGGCGCTGGCTTCGCCACGTTGAATCGGAAGTCGGACCCGTTGTAACGATTTAACCCTTTAACGAATCACGTTCGCTTGCCCAGCGCTTCCCTGGATGCAACCCAGAGGGAGCGCCTCGACCCGCCTTTGCTCGCTCCGGCGCGGCAGGCCCAGCTGGCGCGGCTACAAAGCAACGCGGCGTCCGGCAGCTGCCGGACGCCGCGTTGATTACACTCTGCTAACTTGAGTCTTTATATCGGCGGACCACCGAACCGCACCGTGACTTCATTGGAGCAGTTCGAGGTTCCCGCGTCGCACACCTTGTAGGTGTAACGCGCGTTACCACCAGACCCGATGAAGTCCCTATAGGCCCCATTGTTGGGTACCGTCGTGATTACTACTCCATTACGGTAGACAGCGATATTGGCCGCATTCGACCCGCTCCAGGAGAGATCCACCGTGTGCCTTCCCTGCACCCTGCGCTCTGAGGCCGTCAACGTAATGCTGCCTGGCGTCGGGGTAGGCGTTGGTGTAGGAGTCGGGGTTGGAGTTGGCGTCCCTGTCGGCACGGTAAAGGCATAAACTTTGTTGTCAGTGCCGATGTAGATGCGGCCCCGGGCTGCAATGCCGGTAGTGCTGTACGAGTGCGTGCCTGCCATTAATTCGTTTGCGCCGCCGCCGGCGTAAACAACGTTGCCGGTGTCGCCATCATAACCGTGCAATCGCTGGTCGCCACCACTGCCCACCGCCCATACAATCACATTATTGGTGACGTCAGTGGAGGTGACGAAAGGAGAGCCGACACCGGTCTGGGTCTTACTCCATAGGCTGGTGATGGCGGGCGGATTAGTCGCAGTGATGCGGAATGCGGAAAGCGTGCTGCTGTTAGCGCGAAAAACAATATATGTGCCCTGATTAGTCCGGTAGGTGGCCGCGGCTTGGATAATCGCGTTGCCAGAGACCTGTGCTGAGGCTACCGGCGCGGTAATCCCGCCGAGGTTACCGCGATTAAGCAGATACGCCTTGCCATCTTTGCCTAGTTGAACCACCAGACTGGACGGCGTCGCGCCCGGCACATCCACCAGCAATGGGCCGGAGCCACCCAGATCGGTGTCGCCGCCATCGAGCTGAAACCAGTTGGTAGGCACCCAGTAGTCCGCTGGGTTGCCGGTAAAGATCGGACCCGGCTGAAAGCGGATCACCGCTTCCCCGCCACTCCATGTGCCGCCGGTGTTGAAAGTGTTACCGCTGGCAATGAAGGGATTGCTTCCATCGCTGGCAACGCCGCCCACCGCCCATATCCCGCCGCCGATAGCATCCGTAGCCCAAGCCGTCACACTGGCGGGATTGTTTATCGGCACACCGACTACCCACCCGCGATACAACCCGCAATCACCCGCGTGTCCGGAATAAGGCACATAAACTACGCCGTTGACGAGCCCAAGGGCGGCGCGTTCGTTCTGGACCAATGACGTAAAGGTTGTGCCGTTGTATGTAGCGGCCGCATTCACATCCACAGGCCAGCCGGGATTGGTCGCGCCGGTGTCCACGTTCAACGAAAAAATGAAATGCTTCTTGGTCGCGCCATCGATCATTGCGTCGAAAAAAAGCGATCGCGACGGAAGATCGACAACGGGCGTGCCAGTAATGCCGAGCGGGTTGATGTTGCCGCACGGCAGACCTGAGGAAACAGGCGTGCCGACGTTCCGTTGCCAAATCACGGTGCCATCTGCGGCGTCGAGCGCATAAACGTTATTCGATTCGGCCACGGCAATCACCATTGCCCTGCCGCCCGGGCCGTTCTCGATGTAAAGAGGCTGGGCGTAAACGTTGCCAGCGATTGTGCCATTGAAGCCCAAGTCGCGGGTCAGACTGGCAGCAGCGCTCTGCGTGAAAGCGGGATCGATATAAAGACCGTCACGCGAATTATGGTTGTGATGCTGGGTCACGTTGACCTGCGCATTTGTTGGAAGAACCGCACTCCACAAACCAGCAACGACGAGAGAGGAAATGGAAATTATATGTTTCATAAGGTAAGCGCTCGATTATCGCGTGCTCTCTTCTACCACAATGTGCCGCCTTCCTGTCAAGCACTCCGGCAACAGAATTCAAATCCCCTGAAGGGGCAAAGAGACCTGCCCACGAAAAACACGAAAACCTGTGGTGAGCGAAGCACAGATTCCTCCGCCAAACACGCTAAAAAACGCCAAAGGTCCAGAGATCAGCGGATGACTCAGCACTGCTTCGCTGAAAGGGAACGCTTAACCGCGCATTATACTGATCCCGCTGATATCCAGAATATCAGTTTTTTTGGCGTATTTGGCGGATCTCTTTGAATTTTTCGCGCCTTTTCGTGCCTGCCCCGAAAGCATTCGGGGGTGTTCCGTGGGCAAACAGCCCTTTAGCGCTAGCCGGGAAATAGAACCTTCGTCGGCTGCATAGAGGAAATCGAACAGAAGGAAACGAAGATAACGAAGGTTTTTCTTGCTGGGCAGAACAGAATCTTTGTTGGCTTTGTTATCTTCTGTTTAGAATCTTTTACCGGTCCATAGACTTTATGACAAGGCCTAGTCTCTTTGAATTTTCGCGTCTTTCCGTGCCTGCCCCGAAAGCATTCGGGGGTGTTCCGTGGGCAAATTGCTTGTAACGCTAAAAGCAAACGCGGCGTCCGCCAGTTGCCGGACACCGCGTTGATTCAGTTCAGTTCAAGCTGACTTTTTATAGAGGCGGACCACCGAACCGCACCGTGACTTGATTCGAGCAGTTGGAAGTGCCCGCTTCGCATACCTTGTACGTGTAACGCGCATTGCCTCCTCGCACACCGATGAAGTCCTTATAGGCTCCGTTGTTGGGCACCGTCGCAATCACTACCCCATCACGGTAGATGTCGATATTGGCCGCATTCGATCCGCTCCAGGAGAGATCCACTGTGTGCCTGCCCTGCACCCTGCGCCCTGAGGCCGTCAGCGTAATCCCGCTCGGCGTAGGCATAGGCGTAGGCGTCACTGTCGGTGTCGGGCTTGGCGTTGGTGTCACGGTTGGCGTAGGTGTAGGTGTAGGCGTGGCAGTTGGCGTAGGCGTAGCCGTAGGTGTAGGTGTAGGCGTCGGCGTCGGTGTAGGTGTAGGGCCACCGCCAGGCGCCTGGATTTGAACCGACATGGGCGCGCCGGTCTTAAAGTAACCTACTGTTGCGTTCACACTTTGCGGCGGCTGGTCAGCGTCAAACCGGAAATTATACAACGTGCCCCAGCGAATCGCATTGGCGTTCTGATTCTGCGCAAATGTTTCGCTGTTCCATGTTATCGAGCCACTGGGCTGAGTAATAGCCCACGGTTGGCTGCTATACCCGGCATCGTTCAGGGTGCCATCGTGTGCCCAGCCAGGATGCTGTTGTGGGGCATGAAATCCGATGTTGCTAATGGTGGCACCAACTCCCAAAGGCACACTGAAGGATTGAATTGCCCGATCCAGGTTCTGGTTATAGACAGCATACTCATAGTGCCAAACCCCAGCCGATGGGTTTGTCACTTTGTAACCGAGCACTCCAAAGCCGTCGATGCCCGGTTCGGGTTCGATCTGGTTGGTGGTCGCGGCTGTCCAGGCTGAAATGGCAGGCTGCATTCGCACGGTCGGCGCAAGAGGGCTAAACGTGAAATTCGTCGTGCCGCTCACACTAAACTTACGGTAGGAGGCGTTGTTATACTGGTTGCATTGCGTATGATGAGTCTGGCACCAGGAATACTCGTGCGGAGTGACATATTGGGATTCGGCAAAATAAGTCGCTCCTTGATTAAGCGTTGTGTTCAGGTCGTTCACTTCCACAAGAATCCTATGTGATGTGCCGGTGTGCGTGTGGCCGGTGTGGTCGTTTGGATTCGGGTTCGAGCCGGGGAAGAAACCGGTGAAAGGATTCACCCAGGCGCGCGAACCCAAGCCAAATTGACTCGCATTTAAATGGGCGCTGTACAGATCGGAACAACCTGAGCCAAGATGAGTGCCGTTCACACCGTTACAGCCAAAGCCACAGCTGTCTGCCGATGCTGCCGCGAACGCATGCTTCAGCCAGGATTGGCCAACTTGTTCGAAATGTTCGGTGTTGTCAGCTCCGCCGCTCATCCGGTACAGATTTTGCGGGATGACCGGGTGATCGTTGCTTGGCAAGGCAAACCAATCCAGGTCCACCTGTCCGTTATTGCAAGAGTCTGTTCCCACCGCCAGGCCAACCTGGGTCCCAGCGCTCCCAAATTGCTCTAAACTAGGCAGATTTCCAACGATGACATCGGGTCCCGGCTGCGTGCCAACTGCCGGCATCACCGCCGATTGCGGCTCGCCGTTTAAAAGCTGCGTGATCTCGATCGGCTGCAGCGTTGCTTCAACCGAAATTTTTCCAACCACCGAACCGGCATCTGACGGGCGCCCAAGCGCGTTGGCAAATTCTTTTGAGATCAGAAGCCGTCCACTCTGGACGCTGAGTAACTGCGCGCTGGCATCGTAATCGTAGAGGTTTCCTTCAACATTGAAAAAGACGAACCCTGTTTTTGCATGGCGCACGGCAAGGTCGAACGGTTCGCCAGAAGCGAGTTTTTCCACCACGAGTTGATTGAGCGATGCGCCGAGGAGAGAAGGAACGGCGGTATTAGACCGCCGCTCCGAGCGTTGTGGGATTAGTGCTATCGACCCCGGCTCGGGACCGCGCAGGGCATTGTTAAAAACGAGAATAGGAAAAAACGAATTGGCCGCGATGGCGAAACGCAACTCCGAAAGTATTCGCGAGGAGCCTGTTTCCAATGTTCCAGTCGCCGGGCGGGTTCCATTCAACCGGTTTAGATCGATATCCATCGTGATGCTGCCGCTCTCCACAATCATCTTCTGAAGAGTGCCGGTGGCCCCGTCCTGGCTATCCGCGCTTTTCTGTTTGGAGCCCGCCTTAGGCGGGCAGAAAAGCAAAAGCAATGGGAGCGCGAAACGAATGAGCTTTGATTTTAACATTGCATCTTAATCCTCCGAGTCTTGTGCCGATCTGGCGAAGTTATGAGTAAACCGCGAACTGCGAGTTTTCGCATGCGGCGGGGAGACGTGTAAAGATTTTTTCTGAAGAAAGTTTCCTTAACCACGGATGGCACAGATAACACGGATTGGTGAGAATGACGAAGACCCAGAGGGCCCGCGAATGGATGCGAAAATTCAATTAAGGGAAATCATTGGCGTTAATTCGCGTGATTCGCTGACAACTCTTCTAACCCGAATTTTCTCAGCCACCGATTTACACAGATCAAACACAGATGGGTTCATTTGTGGTCAAGAGAATTTTCGGGCTCTAATGCAACGCCACTGCAAAATCTGGGCTGTAACGCTTACAACCTTTTTAGAGGAAATCGAACAGAAGGAAACCCACCTATGGCGAGGCTCCGGCGCGGCAGGCGGAGATAACGAAGATCTTGTTGTCTAGGCACTGTTGAGAAGGCTCGAGGTTTGGAGCATAGCCATCTTGGCTGTGGGGCCGGCGGGCATCCTGCCTGCCGGATGATGGCCTCGCAGGCGAGACGCCCGCGAGCCCCACAGGCTGGAAGCCTGTGCCCCGGCGCGAGGCGGCTATAAAGCAGCGCGGCGTCCGGCAGCTGCCGGACGCCTCGTCGATTGAAGAGTTACTTGCTGATTTGGTTAAAGGGGCGGACTGCCGAACCTCACCGTGACTTGATTAGAGCAGTTAGAAGTGTTCGCGTCGCACACCTTATAAGTGTAGCTTACGTTGCCTACTCTGACACCGATGAAGTCCGTATAGGACCCGGTGTTCGGAACCGTGTGGACTAGCACACCATTGCGGTAGATGTCGATGTTGGCCGACGAAGTCGCCCCGCTCCAAACGAGATCTACCGTGTGGTTGCCCTGCACCCTGCGCCCATGCGCACTGAGCGTGATCGCGCCGCCTTCTGTGAAATTGAACTTGCCGATGCGCGTGTGCCAATTGAAACTGCTGGTTAACGCGTAGTATTCGTTCACATGCCAGAAGGTCATGCCATCGGCCGGATCGATGGTGGTCATGCTATAATCGCCCCAGCGGCCGAAGGTGTCGGTCTGGCTACCCGCACCGGTGAACATTGTACCTTCCCCTTGCCCGAGGTCATTCAGCGGATCACCGGCAAGACGCCCGGCATAACGAATGCCTGGGAAGGCGGTGCTGCTGGATGTGGAATAGCCGATGGCCGTGTTACCCGCGTTATCGACGGCGATGCTGGGCATAAAGCGATACAAACCGTCGTTTCCGTTGGTCCAGGTCTGCTGCTGCACAGGCGTTGCGGGAAACGTGCCGCCGGTAACATTGAATTGATACCAGCGAACACCCGTTGGACCGATGCAATTCACGTCGGTACAAACGGTACCGGACGCCCACAACGATTCCGTGCCGGTGCGGTTCTGGTAAACCATCGGCGTCATGATTTTATCGCCAAGGGTATCCAATTTCTGTCCCGTTCCACTCTGCGGCACGATGGTAAAGCCAGCGCCACTCGTGAATGCGTCAACGAACCCGCTGACTGTGATCTGGGCATTCGGCGAGTGGTTGGGGAGAAGGCCCAAAGTTGAATTCGCCGGAGTAACGAAATCGACATGAAAACGCCAGCCCTTGACCTGGGTCAAGGTTATGCCACCGGTAGCTGGGCTGTCGATAGCCAGGAGAAATTCATCTTCTCCCGCAGGTGGCGCAGTGCCCGTGCGGAAGGTCGCAGGGACAAGGCTATAGGAATCGCCAAGGGCGGCTGGAGGGATGGTGAAGGCTATCGCGTTGGCAGGACCGCTAGTGAGCATCGAAGCGCGATCGAGCGCGAAAGCACGAACCCCAACGAAGGTCGTGTTATTAACAAACAGGTTAACCGTCAGAAAATAGGCGTTTTGAGCGGGGCTCCCGCCGGCGTTCCACATCGCTAACTTCGGGTAGTCGCCCAGTTGGGTTGGGTTTGCCGGATCAATCTGGACCGCATAAAGGGCCCAGGGGCCGGCCACGGGGTCGGGGCTCTGGGAGACACCGATGCATTCCCAAAATGAAGTGCCCGGAAACACGGGGAAAGCAAAGTCAGTGATCACCCAGCGATCAGCCTGATGATCATAGAAAGCAAATGGATCTCCGCTGTTGTCGGTCGAGCAAGGCGTGCCCGTCAAAGGAGCAAAGAACGAATTGTATGTGGTCGGGCCCGCGAGGGTGGTGCCGTTTTTGTCAAAAACCTTGAACGAGCTGTTGATTGCTTCGACGTAATGATTCGGACCGACATCTCCATCGGTGTCCGGCGGCGCGCAATTGCATCCGCTGTCGGGTTGAGCCACACCCTCGAAGGTTAACAGCGGTGGCGGCATGTTTGGGGTCGGCCGCCAGAGATTTTTGACCAGTTGCTGGACCTTCGCCAGGCCAGAAATGCCGTACCCTGCCGACGCTCCTGTCTGACCCGTCCCATGCGGGTAGCGCGTCAGCGGTTTCTCCTCAACTTCCTCCTTCGGCGCGATGTAAGGGAGCTTTCGTAAATCCATGTTCAGCGCGACAGGGCCGACCATCCGCACAACGTCCGGCCTCTGTGTGCCGGGGGAGGCCTGTGTCGCGGAGCGATTGTTTTTCGCGCCTTTTGCCTGGGCGAATACGCTCGAAAACGCGCCAGAAGCAAGTAGCGCCAGAAAGACGCCAGCAAGAAAGACAAACAGACCGGTTAAAACACGGAGATTAAAGAAAGCAGATTGTGAAGTGGATTTCTTTTTCATGGAAGGATTCTTAGATGAGCATGTCGCTTTTGTTGAAACGCCGAGGGCGTGTCAACGTGTTTTCGTTTTCCCTGCTTTGTTGATTTTCCTCGTAGTTCTGGGAGTGGAGCGTCGAATTTTAGCCGAGAACGCGAACGCTTGTCAATATTTTTTTGAAATTTCTGGAGCCGAACCCGTAAATCGTTGATCCACTGTAGTCCGGCAGCTGCCGGATGATCCCGGCCCGGGGGTGCGCACGCTTCGAAAACCGGCATCACCCCGAAAGCTTTCGGGGCTACAGCATTAGCGATTCGACTTCGCCCTGCCAGGGCCACTCATCGGACCCGCTAACCAATCCGGCCCGCACTGGATTCTCCTTCACGTAGTCCCACTTCTGACTGTAACTCTCACTCGAACGCAAAACATGGTCGAAAAACTCTTCCTGCCAGATCTTTCCAGACAACTTGAGCTCACGCGCCATCCGCTTGCTCGTCCACTGCTTCCAGGCTTGCATAAACGTTGGCAGCGTTTTGGCATCCAATTCGGCTGAACAAAAGAAATGCACATGGTCGGGCATGATGACATAACGTCCGATCGCCCAGCCATGGCGATTATGTGACTGCTGCCATTCGTCAATCAGAATCTCGGCAACCTCTCTTGAGGTTAGAATTGGGCGACGCTCGAAAGTGCAAGTCGTGATGAAATAGATCGGCCAATCGACCCAGACGCGTTCGAGCCGATGCAGATGCTTATGCATTCGCTCATCTGTAGCCCCGAAAGCTTTCGGGGAGATGCCGACCAGTTTCTATTTGTCGTCAACCTCCTCCCGGGCGGGATCACCCCGAAAGCCTTCGGGGCTCCAGTTATGCCACCTGAACCTCAGAACCTCACCGTCACTTCATTAGAGCAGGTTTGGGTGCCCGCTTCGCACACCATGTAGGTGAACGTGGCGCGCCCCCTATTGCCGGTGTTATCGGTGTAGGAGCCGTCATTTGCCGTCGTCGCGACCACCACGCCGTTGCGGTAAACGTCGACGTTGGCCGAAGTCGCCCCGCTCCAAGAGAGATCCACAATTTCGACCCCGTGCACCTTATGGCCGCTGGCAGTTAGCATGATCTGACCCGGCGTTGGTGTGGGTGTAGCTGTTGGAGTTGGTGTTGGTGTGGGCGTAGGAGTTGGAGTGCCGGGCGAGATTGGCTCCCTATCGGTGAATGCATCCTGCTGGGACGTGCTGCTGATGGCCACGCGCCCGTCCACCCATGAAGTGACGTGCTTGGTGAGGATCGCGGAGCCGTAGTCGTAGTCGCCAGCATAAGTCGCCTGGATGCCCGGGTCGGGTTGCGCTGGCAGGGGCGAAACTACGTCTGAGAATGTATCGTCAGGCAGCCACGTCACGCCATTGTCATTGGACTTGCGCGAGAACATCCTGTAACAGGGAACGCCTGGGCTGCCCCTGGTGCAGCTGGCGCTCTCGCGTGCGTCATACCACGTCGCTAAGACGGTGCCAGCCGGGCTGACGGAAATGTTGGGCTGCCACTCAGGACGGGTAGTGGCATCGGTGTTCAGCTTGAGCGGCGCGCTAAAGGTCAGTCCTTTGTTTGTGGAGCGGATGTAATAAACGTCGCCGGGGTCGCTGCCGGTGCCGTGCTGGGCATAGACGAGGTGAACAACGCCGTTGAAGGCGGCAGGCTCGCCCCAGCCCTCGTGTCGCCAGTAGCCACCGCCATCCGAAAACATGCAAGCGAAGTAGCCCACAGCGGTGACGCCAGGACCGGGAAAGCTGGGACCGGTGTAGGTGTTGATCCAGGTGTTGCCGCCGTCGGTTGACCTGTAGATGAGGTTAGTGTCGTTGTGGGGGAAGCCCCCGCCGCCTTCGTTCATGCCGGCGATGTACACGTCGCCCGTGGCAAGGTCGCCGGTGATCTGGACGTCGCGGATGAATGGGGTGCCGGTTGTAATCTGTCGCGCATTGGTCCAGGTGAGACCGTTATCCGTGGAGTAGCGGACGAAGAGGGCACCCCCACCGACAGCGAAGTCGTTCCAGGAAACGTACATTCGCCCGAAGAAGGGAGAGCTGGGGTTATTGTCGGCCCAGCCAGACTCTCGGTCGTCGGAGCCGCCGGTGTGAATGCAATAATGGGTCCAGCTATTTGGGTCCCTGGGAGTGGTGGACTTATACCCGCCGAGGCCCTGACCACCGCAGCCGCCATCGAGCCAGACCGTGAACCAAGTCTGGGTTGGCTTGTTGTACAGAATAACGGGGTCGCCCACGGTGTTGGAGAACGGGCTTTGACCGTTGGCGGCGGTGAGGCGCGTGAAGGTGGTGCCGCCGTCCGTGGAAACCGATGCGCCGGAGATGTTTATGGGGCTGGCGTTGCGGCCGCGTGAGTCGTTGTAGGCGACTACTATTTGGTTGGGGTTATCTGGGTTACTCGCAGTGAATGTCTCTGACTGGGTAACATTGGGATAGCTCTCGGTGCCGGTGATCAAGTCCACGTCAGTGGTACCAAACGCCAGCGGGCCTAACAGTTTTTGGATAAGCTGAGAGAAGGCGCCGCCAGTGGAAGATGAACCTCCCTGTGCCTCGCCGCAGAAAATCATGATGGCTCCGGCCCGCATGTTTTCTTGTTTGTCGATGCCCAGCTCGTGAATGCGGGAACAGTCAAATCCGGCAGGAACAAGGGGGTCGGCGGATTTGCCGGCAGTGTAATAGTTCTGCTGCGCTTGTGCGACGCCAAACCCCGCCAGCGCCAGAAAGACGCCGGCCAGGACTACAAACAGACCGATTAAAACACGCAGATTAAAGAAGGCGGATTGAGAAGTGGATTTCTTTTTCATTGTATGTAGATGAAGTTGGTTTAAGCCGACGAGTTAAGGTGAACGCTGGCAACGTGTAAACACTATTTTTTGGAATTGGATCGCTGGTTTCTTAGCTGGGAGCGCGGAAGGGTGTCAAGACTTTTTTGCAAAAATTCTTTTGGCAATTTTTCCCGGCCGTTAGCGTCGTTGGGAAAGAATACGATGAATGGAAGGAGGGATGAAAAGGAATGACGAAGGGCGAAATGTCGAATTTCCAAGGAATGAAACGGAATTACGAAGCTCGAATTGCCAAGGATGAAGGAATGATCAAATCCAAAAAGGCGCGATCCGATTCGTTTGTCATTCGAGCTTAGGCATTATTTCGTGCTTCGTCATTCGGATTTCGCCTGCCGCGCCGAAGCTGCGCGAAGGCGGGTCATTGTATCGACTCGCTCCGCGCCTCCTCATCCAGCACACCCACAGCTTGTGCATAGGTGGCCCTGGCTTCTTCATGGGAATTGCCGACGGCGGTTAGCCCTGTCCTTCCTAGTTCGCCCAGCGCGCTCATCATGTGGAACACCACGCCGGTTTGCCGCGTTTGATTGAAGTGCAGGTTGTGCCGTACCACGATGTCGAAGAGATCGTCCGGAGTAAGAGTGCGATACAAGGGTGACTCGACGTGATCGCTGGCGACAAAGAACTTTTGCTGCCCGCCGGGAGCAGTAAAAATCGCCGTCTCCGGGTCGTACTTGCCGTCGGTAAGAAATTGGAGCGTCAAGAAAGGATGAGTGGTGCCACCTTTTCTCAAGTTGATCTCGATGGCGTACGGCTCCCACTTTCCATCTTTCGAGCGGACGACCACAAAATCCAAGGCGAAGCGTCCGATGACTCCTTCTTTGGCGAGCCGCTTGCCGACCTTTGCCGCTTCCCGCGTAATCAGGCCAGCATAGCCGGTGTCGGCCGGAAACACGCACCCGAGGTAACTTTGCCCGGATGGACCACCCAGCATCTGATCATGGGTGGAGAGTAATTCCACCATGCCCAGTGGAGTGACCCGAAGCTGCACACTTGGACTTCTAAACTCTTCTCCGGCAATTCGCTCTTCGACAATTCCCTTTCGCTCTTCGAGCTTCCTCATATAGCTCTCGTAAGTAATTCCGCTAAGCTCGAACTGCATCGCCTTAAGGCGCTCCTCCAATGCAGCCTCTTCGTTCGAGTCCCCCGAGGCTGGAAGTCCGGTTAAATCGACAAGCGCATTGCCCTCGCCAGACACGCCCTCATTGAGCTTTGCCAGAACCTGCTTGATCGAAGGCTTTCTGGAACGCATTTCCGCGATCGCTTCGATCAGGTCGTCTTTGCTTGCGAGATTCTCGTAGCCGAGAGGATGCGAGACATTTTCTTCCATGAAAATTTTCCGGCAGCCGCTCTTTGTTCCCAGCGGGAAGAATATTGGATCGGCGCCGTACATGGGAATGCCCAGGCGCAGCGCGAGTTCTTTCTCCCGATTAGTTGTGTTGAAGGGAATAAGGTGTGCGCGATCGGGATCGAGAATCAAAGAACGTATTCGCTCGATCAGACGTGGCCGCTCAAGCAGCTTCTGGCTTAATGGGCGCACCGAAGCATCAAGCGGCGCGATCAGAAACAGCCGCTGTCGCGCATGACTCGGGATGACCCCAGGTAAGAGATCGAGGTAATAATCGATGATGCTTGGTAGAATTGTTTGCGACGTAACATAGACCAGCCGGGCCCGCGGCTGGCGCAGCAGAAGCAATAGAAACAGAAAACGTTCTTCGTACGCTTGCACCACTGCGCCCGCGCCGGCCAGATCGATCGACATCGAGGGCACGACAACAATTGTTTGCGGATCCTGGTTGAAAGACTCGATCGATTTCCACAGCGGCACCAGCTTCTTTTGCATCTGATCGAATTGATCCTGTGAGTTGTAGCCCCGCGACTGCGGGGCGATCCCGGCCGGATTGTGGCCCCGCGGCTGCGAGGTGATCCCGGATTCAGTAGTGGGTTTTGATTCAGGCATAAGCGAGGTATTAAGTCTTTGTCCAAGGTGAACTGAATTACAAGCCCTATCGCAAGTTGTAGCCGCGATCGGCGGAGGTTAGGCTTCTAGCCTGACTCGGCGGGCAGGCTTCCAGCCTGCTACGAACCGACAGGCTAGGAAGCCCGTCAGCCGAGACAGGCAGGATGCCTATCTTCCGCGCCTCCGCCCAAACGAATAGCCGCGATGAGTCCGTCCACCGCCGATGCCGCGTTTGCCGCCGGCCGCTGCTTCGGGTTCAAACAGCGCAGTATATAAATAAGGAAAGTTCTCCAGTTTCAGTCGGGGAATTTTCCGGCCGATGAAATGTTCGATTGCCTGCAAGGAGGGCAGTTCCTGACCACTTGTGAGGGTAAATGCGTCGCCGATGTTTTGCGCACGGCCGGTGCGTCCGATGCGATGCACGTAATCTTCCGGATGCTCGGGCACATCGTAATTAATGACGTGACTTACGCCGGCAATGTCGAGCCCGCGCGATGCGATATCGGTCGCCACCATCACTTCGTACTTGCCGCTCTTGAATCCCTCCAGCGCTTCAATCCGTTCCCGCTGGGTGCGATTGGAATGCAACACCGCAACGGCGTGTTTTCCCTGTTTTAATTGATGCGCGATGCGATCGGCGCCGTGCTTGGTCCGGCAGAAAATCAGCGCGCTGTCGAAGTTCGTCCGCTCCAGCAAAGCCATTAACAAATCGAATTTTTGTTCGGCGGCCACCGGATAAGTCGCATGCGTGACCGTTTCCGCGGGCGAACGCCGAACGCCGATTTCTACGAGCTCAGGATCGCGCAGCACCCAGGCGGCGAGACGTTCGATCTCTGGTGGCAGCGTCGCGGAAAAGAGCAGAGTTTGCCGGTTCGCCGATATTTTTTCGACAATGCGGCGCACGTCCGGCAGAAAACCCATGTCGAGCATGCGATCCACTTCGTCGAGCACCAGAATTTTTACTTCTTGCAGAGACATGGTGCGCTGTTCGAGCAAATCGAGCAGTCGTCCCGGAGTGGCCACGAGAACGTCAACGCCGCGCTTGAGTTCCTCGCGCTGTTTCCCGTAACCCACGCCCCCATGCACCAGAGAGACTCGCAAATCCGTGAACCGCCCATAATCGCGAAACGCCGTCTCAACTTGCGCGGCCAGTTCACGCGTGGGCTCCAGCACGAGACATCGGAACGGACCGTGCTTTGCAAGCAGCGTTATGATGGGAAGAGCAAACGCCGCAGTCTTACCGGTGCCCGTCTGCGCGGTGCCGATTAAGTCCTTGCCGGCAAGAATAATCGGGAATGCGCGAAGTTGGATCGGCGTCGGATCGGCAAATCCCATCGCCTGAGTCCCGCGCACCGCCTCCAGCGAAAGTCCAAAATCATTAAATGACATGGTTCGCAATTTACGCAGAAAACCACGAATTAACACCAATGAACACGAATTCAGAAAGAGACTCCCGCTAATCACCCGCCTGCGCTAAAGCTTCGGCCGCGGCAGGCGCGAATTCACGCGAAAATCCGGTTTGGCATTCTTAACTCTTCCGTTCGCGTCTATTCGCGCCTGCCGGGCCGGAGCCTTGGCGCAGGCGGGTCATTCGCGGGCAAAATATTCCTCTCATCTTTGTGTCCATTACTGTTCATTCATAGTTAGTAGAATCTCGGCTCCAGAGAAAATCCAAGACATAAAAATTGTCGTGACTCGGTCACGTCCCTTGCGGTCGCTCCGGGCGAAACCGGTTCATGCATTTCGAAGCCCGGCAATTTGCTTTCCCAAATGATGTGGCTACCAATATGGGGACGGGTAGCGCTCCAGGCCGACTGGAGCTTAACACACTAACAATCCGGAGGTAACCTATGTCCATCCTTAAACCAATTTATCTCGCATTCTTCCTCGTTTTCTTCTCGAGCTTAAGCGTCTTTGGGCAATGGCTCCCTGTTAGTTCCGGTACGACGAACACTCTGAATGGTGCTTATCTCCTCGGTTCAGGAACGGGTTTCGTCGTGGGAGATGCGGGCACGCTTCTGAAGACCACCGATTCCGGAGCGACATGGGCGCCACTCACATCCGGGACAACAACAACCTTGCACGGCGTTTATTTTTTTGATCCTGATGAAGGAATTGCTGTTGGTGAGCAGGGGCTGATTCTCCGCACGACTGATGGAGGGGCTGCCTGGCAAAGCGTTGCCAGCGGTGTGGAAGACAGCCTTAGAGCAGTTTCTTTTAGCGGAGTGAATGGAATTTGCGGCGGCGACTCGCAAACCATACTCTATTCGGCTGACTCAGGAGCTTCGTGGCAGATCGGTCAAACTGGGTTTTTTGGCGGTGGCTTCCCAGGCGCTCACATGTTGAGCCCAACCACAGGGTTTGTCGCAGGCCAGAATTCAATCTTTCAGCCTTTGGTTGGCACGAGCACTGACGGCGGAGCTACCTGGACTTTTCAAGCTTTCTATTTCGACAATAACGAAGGCGGTTGCACCGATGTATTTTTCTTCGATCAAAACACGGGTGTTGTTTCAGGAGTTGTCTTCGATGGACGCGGTGCCATTGCAAGAACAACTGACGCCGGAACGAATTGGTCAACATCATTCTACGATCAGGGGATACAGGGCCTTGCTTTTCCAACGACAGCTAGTGGGTTTGCCGTTGGCTCGGGCGGCAGGATCCTGCACACGACAGATGCCGGAACTACCTGGATTGATCAGACAAGCGGAACCTCTGCAAACCTTAATGGTGTCAGTTTTGCCGGCGATGCTTTGACAGGCATCGCAGTTGGCGATGGCGGCACTATTCTTCGGACAACAAATGGTGGTGAGCCAACTCCAACGCCTACTCCGACTCCAACGCCAACTCCGACTCCAACACCGACTCCTACGCCAACAGTGACGCCCACACCTACCCCGACGCCGGGCGCGATCACGCTGACGGCCTCAGGGCGCAGGGTGCAGGGCAGACATACTGTGGATCTCTCCTGGAACGGGGCGACATCGGCCAATATCGACATCTACCGCGATGGAGTAGTGATCGCGACGGCGCCTAACAACGGGACCTATAAGGACTTCATCGGTGTCCGAGGGGGCAATGTGCGTTATATCTATAAGGTTTGCGAGGCGGGCACACAGAACTGCTCCAACGAAGTCACGGTGAGGCTCGGCGGGCCGCCGCTGTAACCGGATTCTGGTAGGGCGTGGCTCGCCGGTCGCAATGCGGGAACGTGTGAAACGTCGTTGTAGCCGAGGGCGCTGACCTCGCAGGGGAAAGGCGATCAGGCAGCCAGAGCTAATGCGAGGCAATTCGCTCCTGCCTGCGAGATGGCGTCGGTCCTCAGCGAGCTGCAAAAGTAACAGCGGTGTTACTTTTTCGCGTGGCTTTGGCGCGTTTCCCGCAGCGATTCGGCTCGCGTTTCTCGGAAGCTCCCGCGCATTATCGCCCTAACACAGAATCGTAGAACGTCAGTTACGGTTCGATGTCGATGTTAAGAAGAAAATCCGCAACGCTGGCGCTCAGCAAAACAGAACCATGAAATCCGAACCCGCCAATGATAAGACTACAACATCACGCCCCACATTTGAGCCAAGGGCACGTAAATTATCGACGTCGTGCGCTGTTACATCTAATCCAGACGCGAAACGATTAAACACAGGAGCGCTGCGAACTTGTTGGCTCGCAGTGATGTTTGCGATGGTATTCTTGTCGCCAGCTGAATCTGGCGAGAGGCGCAATGCTGTTACAACACAGAAAGAGCGCGCTGCCGGGGCCATCCACATTGTTGATCAAAACGGCAGGCCCGCCGTGAGCGGCGTGCCATCGGGTAGCGGGCAGATTTTCGATGTGGCTGTAGGGCAGGGCGGCTTTGTGTTTGTGCCGGACACGGTCAACATCTCGGTGGGCGACACGGTGCGCTGGACCTGGGTGAGTAACAACCACAGTGTCAGCAGCGGCACTCCTTGCACGATCGATGGGCAATTTTGTTCTCCTAATGATACCAACTGCGAGGCGGGAGTTCTTTCTAACACGGGGACGATTTATCTGCATACTTTTGCGCAGGTTGGCACGTATCACTACTTCTGCGTTGCGCACTGCGGTCTAGGCATGACTGGTGTGGTGAACGTTGCATCTGCTACACCTACCCCGACGCCTGGCGGGATCATGCTCCGCGCGCATGGGCACAGGGTGGAAGGCAGACATACGGTGGATCTCTCGTGGAACGGGGCGAGTTCGGCCAATGTCGACATCTACCGTGACGGAGTAGTGATCGCTACCGTGCCTAACAACGGCGCCTATTCGGACTCCATCGGTGTCCGTGGTGGCAACGCGCATTACCTCTATAAGGTGTGCGAAGCGGGCACACAGAACTGCTCCAACCAGGTCACGGTGAGGTTCGGCGGCCCGCCGCTGTAAATAGGCAATCGATAGAAAGCCCAATCAACGCGGCCTCCGGCAACTGTCGGACGCCGTGTTTGCTTTTAGGGCTAAGCAATTTGGCCCACGGAACACACCCGAACGCTCTCGGGGCAGGCCGCACAGGCTCGCCGCAGCGAGTCTGTCTTTTGGCGGACAATATGCCTGTGTTCAGTTGGGCAGCGTGGCATCGCTAAAAATGGCCAGCCAGAACGTTAGGTGTAATCCAGCGCCCCTGCCGGGGCTGGTTCTTTTTCTGTGGACTACCGGTGGTTTGCACCACCGGCTAATATCCGAGCAACCCTTCGGGTCTGTGGACTTCGTTATCTTCGCCTGCCGCGCCGGAGCCTCGGAATAGGCGGGTTTCTTCTGTTTGATTTGTTCTGGGTTCTAATCCCTCCGTCTTATACGATCGCGGTCTATGAAGGAATCCGAGCGCGAAAACCAAAACGCTCCGCTGAGTTATCGCGGCGCGCGTCGAATCCTCTGGCTTGTTTTTCTGTTGATCCTCCTGTGGTTTGTTCTGCGCTCGCTTCAGCCTGTAGTCTTACTATTCGCGCTCGTTTTTCTCGTCGCCATGGTTCTTAACCCGATCGTGGTCTGGCTACAGAAACGCCATGTTCCGCGCTTCGTCAGTGTGATCCTTCTGATGTTTGCGTTAATCGCCGTGGCCGGAACCATCGTTCTCTTTGCGATTCCGCCTCTGGCCAGACAAACCCAGGAGTTGGTACGTAGCGCGCCAGGGGTTTGGCAAGGCATTCGCGCGCGCATCGAATCGCTTACACAAAACTATCCGGCAGTTCGCGAGGCGTTGCCGCGCAGTGATGAAATCGCCGGAAAAGCCGGCGCGGCTGCCGGGACAGTTGGGAGCATCCTGCTGAGATCGACAATTGGTCTTGTCGGCGGCGTAGCCAGCATCGTTCTCGCTGTGCTATTGCTCGTTTTTGTATTGGCCAATCCCCGACCGCTCGTCGCCGCGTATCTGGCACTGGCGCCCGATCGTTACCGCGAACAAGCGCACCGCACTCTCGCACGACTGATGCGACAAATGACTGCGTGGGCGCGCG
>Ga0307278_10000531_pt1 | contig 19271 bp, 17 predicted proteins | sample ER_DNA_117_FD_194482 | JGI IMG/M metagenome (GOLD analysis project Ga0307278, IMG submission 194482) | Bulk soil microbial communities from the East River watershed near Crested Butte, Colorado, United States - ER_DNA_117 | ecosystem: Environmental > Terrestrial > Soil > Floodplain | place...
GCGGCGGCTCGGCCGCTACGAGCGCCGCGCCGAGATCCACGAAGCCTTCCTCGCTCTCGGCTGCTGCCTCGTCTGCTACCGCCGACTTCGGAACTCATTGTGAAAGGAGCTCTAAGGCGAACGAGCTGGAAGGCCAGGAGAGGTAGCCGTCCGAGGCCTCACCCGCAGGCACGAGAGCACGACCGCGCTCATCATCAGGGTCTGAGTCGCCGCGAACCCGATCAGGACGGGCTCCGCTCCGAACGCGTCGAGGATGGGTCCGGCCACGAAGAGGCCGACGGGCTGGAGGATCGTCCACGTGAGCATCATCGTCGGCATCACGCTCGGCCGAAGAGCGGGTGGAATCCGCAGCGTCGACGTCGCATGGAGCGGCGGGTTGACGATCCCGTTGGCGAATCCCGAGACGAGGAGGGCGGCCGAGAGCGCCGCCGCGGGCAGCGAAAAGGTGAGCAGCCAGAGCGGCAGCGCCTGGCCGAGGACGAAGGTCGCGATCAGGTTCAGCGGCTCCACTCGTCGGGCCACGCGATACGAGATGGCGTTGCCCAGGAGCGCACCGACGCCGAAGGAGGCGAAGAGCCACCCCGCGATGCGCGGATCGGCTCCGAAGCGGGCGACGACGAGAACCGGCACCGTGATGAAGAACGCCGTCCAAGCCATGTCCCCGATCGCGAGCGCGGGGTTCCAGATCCGCAAAAGCGGCTCCCGGCGGATGAACCTCACCGCAGCGCGAATCCCTCGCCCTTCCTCCGGCGCGTCGATGGGTCGCCTCCGGGGCACGAAGAGCCCGACGAGGAGGACGGCTACGACATAAGTCGCACCGTCGAGGATGAGGACGCCGGGCGCTCCAATGACGCCGATCAGGACGCCGGCCAGCACCGGGCCCAAGAGCAGCGTTACGCGCGTCGACGCCTGTGTGAGCGCGCTCGCCTGAGTCACGACCTGCTCGTCCTCGCCGAGCAGCTCCGGGACGATCACCTTCTGCGCCGCGAAGTACGGCGCGGTCATCGCGCCGACCGAAAACGCGATCGTGAGCAGGAGGGGGAACGACAGCGCTCCGGCCCAGTAAAGCGTGGGCACGAGCGTGATCACAGGAGCCCTCACGCCGTCACAGACGAGCATTGTCCGCCGTGCTCCCAGGCGCGAAAGCAGTCGTGAGCCGGGCAAGGTGAGCAGACCCATGCCGATCACCTCTGCGGCGACCACGAAGCTCATGCGTGTCGCCGAGCCCGAGGTCGTGAGGACAAACCACGGGAGCGCGAGCCACGTCATCTGCGAGCCCGTGGTCGAGACGATCTCCGCGAGCACCAGCGCCCGCAGCGGACGGTTCCTCAGCACACTCGGAGCGTCCATCAGGCGCGCTTGACCCTGATGTCACCGCTCATCGCCGTCGCCCGGACCTCGACGAGCGGCCCTTCCCCGTTCGGAGGGGCGTCGCCGACCTCGAGCTCTGAGCTCGTCTCGCCGCTCATCGAGCGGGCGTCGATCCACAGCTTCGAGCCCTTCTTGACCCCGATCTCGATGTCACCCGAGGCGGTCTGGAGCGTGACCTCGCCCTCGCTGACGCTGCCGACTTCCACGTCGCCGGAGGCGGTCTGGATCTTCAGCGCGGCCGACGCCTCCTCAATCGAGACGTCGCCCGAGGCCGCGCGCACCTTGCTGCTGCCACCGACGTATCCGACTTCGACATCTCCCGAGGCCGTGTTGACCGTCAGGCCCTCCTCGACCCGCGAGAGCTCTACGTCGCCGCTCGCGGAGTTGACCTCCGCCGTGCCCCCGATGTTCTCGAACGTGATGTCTCCGGAAGCCGAATTGACGTCGAGCGCGCCGAAGGAGCCCCGTCCGCGGACATCCGCCGACGCCGTCGAGAGCTCCACGTCTGCGCCAGGCGGCGCGGCAATCCGCAGGTGGATGTCCCCGCGAAGCGAGCGGAAGAGGCCGAGGTGCTTGTCGAGGACGACGCTCACCTCATGGCCGTCGCCTTTCGAGCGCAATTCGATTCGCGTCTGCTCCTCGATCTCCGGATTCGCATCCAGCTCGACCACCGTCTCTTGTCCCTCGGCGGTCTCCAGCTCGATCCGGCCGGAGGGAATGCGCACGTTCAGAAGCAACGGGCCAGGGGTGTCGAACGTTTCGCGCCTCATCGCTTCCTCCAAAGGTCGCGCTCATCCACTGAGGGAACCTCCCAGCTCCCCCAGACCCCTTCCACCGGTCCGCTTCCGCGGAGAGGCCGCTGACCGGCCGGCCGCTCGTCGATGCGGACTTCGGCGTGTCCGAAAGGCAGTGGATAGAACTTCGTCATCTGACTCCCTCCTTCTCAGCTCTGGGCGAAGCCCCGGAGCCTCTTGCCGGATTTCTGGACGGGCCCGGCGACGCTTCTCGAAAGCGCGCGCACGAGCCAGCTGTTGACGGAGACGCCCTCCCGCGCCGCGGCGGCTTCGACCGAGGCTTTCAGCGCCTCGGGAAGACGCAGCGTGATGCGAGCCGCGAGCCCGTCTTCAACCGCCGGCTCCGGAGGGGCTTCCTCCTCGCCGACATAGACGAAGGCGGGATCCTGGCCGGAAAGGCGCACCTCGACGTGACCGGACGGAAGCTGCGCGCTGATCTCCAACGCGGCCTCGCCGAGCGCGTCGAGGAGGCGCAGTCCGGCCGAGCCGCGAATCGCCTGCAGCAACCGCTCGGCTGCCGCTGCGGTCTGCTCGTCGCCGACAGCCGCCACTGCGGCCAGGTCGGATTCGAGCGCCTCGATGAACCGTGCCATCTCCATGACGTCATTATGACATCACTTCGCTGTCTGTCAAGTGTCTTTTTGACAGCGGGGCGCGAACTTAGACTCAGCGGCATGGCGACCTGCCCGCAGTGCGGCCAGGACAACCCGGAAGGCTTCAGGTTCTGCGGCTCGTGCGGCGCCCCGCTAGGGGAACAGCGTGAAGTCCGCAAGACGGTCACCGTCGTCTTCTGCGACGTCACGGGGTCGACGGCGCTCGGCGAGCAACTCGACCCCGAATCGTTGCGCCGCGTCATGGGCCGCTACTTCGACGAGATGCGTACGGTCGTCGAGCGCCACGAGGGGACGGTCGAGAAGTTCATCGGGGATGCGGTGATGGCCGTCTTCGGCATCCCGGTCGTGCACGAGGACGACGCCATGCGCGCCGTCCGAGCGGCCGCAGAGATGCGCGAGCGGCTGGGCGCGCTGAACGAGGACTTCGAGCGCGACTGGGGCGTCCGCATCCAGATGCGAACCGGCGTCAACACCGGCGAGGTCGTCGCCGGCGACTCCACCGGCGGGCAGCGCTTTGCGACCGGAGACGCGGTGAATGTCGCGAAGCGCTTCGAGGAGGCGGCGCCCGCCGGCGAGATCCTGCTCGGCGAGGCGACGTACGGCCTCATCCGCGACGCGGTCGAGGTCGAGGCGGTCGAGCCGCTCAAGCTCAAGGGCAAGGAGTCGCGCCTCGGCGCCTATCGCCTGCTGTCGATCGAGCCGACCGTCGCCGGCAGGGCGCGCCGCCTGGATTCACCGATGGTCGGCCGTGATCGCGAGCGGATGCTGCTCGAACAGGCTTACGAGCGCGCCGCCGGCGAACGCGCCTGCCACCTCTTCACGGTGCTCGGCACGGCTGGCGTCGGCAAGTCGCGCCTGGTCGCGGAGTTCGCCGCCGGGGTCGGTGAGACGGCGACGGTCGTACAGGGCCGGTGTCTCCCGTACGGCGAGGGCATCACGTTCTGGCCCCTCGCGGACGTCGTGCGCAAGCTCCACGGCGAAGACCCGCTCGCGAGCATTCCGGCGACGCTGGCAGGCGACGAGAACGCCGAGGTGATCGCGTCACGCCTCGCTGCTGCACTCGGCCTCGCCGAGAGCCCAGGCGTGAGTGAAGAGACGTTCTGGGCGGCACGCAAGCTCTTCGAGGCGCACGCGCGAGAGCGGCCGCTTGTCATCGTCTTCGATGACGTCCAGTGGGGCGAGCCGACTTTTCTGGATCTCATCGATCACGTCACGGACTGGACCCGCGACGCGGCGATCCTGCTCATTTGTCTTGCTCGTCCGGAACTGCTCGACATCCGTCCAGCGTGGAGCGGAGGGAAGTTCAACTCGACCTCGGTTCTCCTTGAATCGCTGAGCAAGGACGAGTCGGAGCAGCTGATCGGAAACCTGCTCGGGCGAGCCGGGCTGGCAGAGGAGGTGCGCCAGCGCGTGGCCGACGCGGCCGAGGGAAATCCACTCTTCGTCGAGGAGACGCTGGCGATGCTGATCGACGACGGTCTCCTCGAGCGCCGAAACGGAGGCTGGGTCGCCACGGCCGATCTGACCGAGGTATCCGTGCCGCCGACGATCCAGGCTCTGCTTGCTGCTCGCCTCGACCGGCTGGGCGATCAGGAGCGCGCCGTCATCGAACGCGCTTCGGTCGAGGGCAGGATCTTCCACCTCGGAGCGGTCGCGGCGCTGTCGACAGCCGAGCTACGCCCAGAGGTCGGCGGTCACGTTCAGGCACTTGTGCGCAAGGAGCTCGTCCGGCCCGACCGGACGGATTTTCCAGGCCAAGACGCGTTCAGGTTCCGGCATCTCCTCATCCGCGATGCGGCGTACGAGTCGATGCCGAAGGAGCTCAGGGCCGATCTCCACGAGCGCTTCGCCGACTGGCTCGAGCGAGCAGCCGGGGAGGGCACGATCGAGGTCGATGAGCTCCTCGGCTACCACCTCGAGCAGGCCTACCTCTACCGCGCAGAGCTCGCTCCGGTCGACGAGGCAACGCAGGTCCTCGGGAAGCGCGCCGCGGAGCTGCTCGAGGCGGGTGGCCTCCGAGCGCACGTTCGCGGCGACAGCCCGGCCACGACGAACCTGCTCGGGAGGGCTTGGGCGCTGCTGCCTTCGAGCGACCCCCGGTTGCCCACGCTGCTGGTGGATCTAGGCACCGCGCTGCTGGACAAAGGGGAGCTCGCAGAGGCCGAAAGAGTCCTGACCGAGGCCGCGGGGGCTGCAAGGGCGCTTGGAAGTCGGGGCCTCGAGCTTCGGGCCGAGCTCGAGCGCGGTTACCTGGCCACACTCACCGACCCGAGCGCCAACCTTGCTTTCCATGAGCTTGTGGAAACGGCGATCCCCGAGCTCGAGCGCCTGGGCGACGAGCAGAGCCTCGCGGTTGCCTGGCGCATAGTCGCCTACCTCCACCTGTTTGAGCTGCGCGGAGCCGAGATGGAGGCGGCGTTGAAGCGGTCGATCGAGCATGCTCGCCGCGCCGGCAACCGTAGGGCGGAGGTGGAGGCTCTGCTGTGGCTGATCCGCCTGCAGTGGTTCGGCCCACAACCGGTCGAGGCGGGCATCCGCCTCTGCGAGGAGACGCTCGCGGAAGCCGAGACGGAGCCCGGGCTCGCGTCGGTCGCCACCCAGGTGCTCGGCGTCCTGTGCGGCTTCCGCGGTGAGTTCGACCGGGCACGAGCGCTCATCGAACAGGCTGATGCCGTGCAGATCGACCTCGGGATGCAGATTGCTCGGGCGGCAGGGACTTCGATGATGCGGGCGAGCCTCGAGCTGCTGGCCGGCGACTACGAGGCCGCGGAACGCGTGATGCGCCCCTCGCTCGAGATCCTCGCCGAGGCGGGTGAGAGGGGCTACTACTCCACGGGTCTCGGCTACCTAGCCGAGGCCGCGTACGGCCAGGGCCGATACGACGAAGCTGAGCAGCTTGCCCTCGCGGCCGACGAGGCTGGAGGAGCCGACGACGTCGAGACGCAGCGCCTCTCGCTCGGTGTGCGCGCGAAAGTGCTCGCGAGGAAAGGCGAAAGCGCCGAGGCCGAGCGACTCGTCCGCCGGGCAATCGAGCTCCTCGAGCCGACCGATACGCTTACGGGCAAGGCCGAGGTACTGCTCGCCTTGACCGAGGTCCTGGAGCTGACCGGGCGTCGCGGTCAGGCCGCGACCGCCGCGCACGAAGCGGCTGGGCTCTACGCGGCGAAGGGAGCCGAGGCGGGCGTGCGCACCGCCGAGGCGCGCGCGGCCGAGCTGGAGGCCGAGAGCTCCTCTCCGTAGGCGTGACGGTAGATCCCTTTCAGCTCTTCGACTCGATCGACGTAGGCCCTCGTCTCCGAGAACTGGATGCCTTTCCTCTCCGCCCGCCACGTATCGACGTTGCGCTGCCCGGCGTTGTAGGCGGCGAGAGCGGTCTTCTCGTCGCCGTATTTGTTCAGCAGGTGGCGTAGGTACCAGGAGCCGTAGCGGACGTTGATCTCCGGGTTGTAGAGGTCCGCGGTCTCGAAGCGGCTGCCGCCCGTGCGGATCGCGATGCCCTTCGCCGTGTCGGGCCGCAGCTGCATGAGCCCGATCGCCCCGGACTCGGACTCGGCGTCGGCGCGGAACTTGCTCTCCTGATAGATGACCGCGGCGAGTAGAGCAGGATCGAGCTGATAGTTCTTGGCGTGACCGCGGACGATCTCCTCGTAGCGCAATGGGTAGCGCAGGCGCTGAAACCACGAGGGCTCGCCTGCCCACAGGTACGCGAAGCTCGCCGCCGCTGCGGCGACGAGAAGCGTCACGGCCGCAATCCTGCTCAAGCGCTAGTCAGAGTACGGACGACGTCGGCGACGAAGGCGTCGAGCTCGTCGAGCGCACCGTCGTTCACGTAGGCGAAATCGGCGCGGCGAAGCTTCTCGTCCTCGGGCAGCAGGCGCTGCTCGCGCTCGTCGAGCCGCGCTCCGGCGCGCTCGGCGCGGAGCTCGCGCGGAGCCGTGATCGCGACGACGGCGTCGAACCGGCTCTCCGAGCCGGTCTCGTAGAGGAGCGGCACCTCGTTCACGGCCAGCACGGGCGGATCCGGCGAGCTCGAGAGCTGCTCCCGCCAGGCTTCGGTGCGGGCCATGACGAGCGGATGCAGAAGGCGTTCGAGCCACAGCAACTCGTCCTGGTTGCCGAAGACACGCGCGCCAACCGCAGCGCGGTCGACCGAGCCGTCCGGCGCAAAGACCCGGCCCCCGTGCCGCTCGCGCAGAGCCGCTCGGACTTCTTCGTCGTCGTAGAGCTTGTGCACGACCTCGTCGCTCGAGATCGTGGCTGCTCCGTGCCGCGCGAACGCGGCCAGCGCTTCGCTCTTCCCCGCCCCGATGCCTCCGGTGACGGCGACGGAGATTGGTCTACGTCGCTTGTTCCTCAGGCTCGTCGGGTGCGGCCGGCGGCTCGCCTTCGGAATCGCCGGGACCCTGCTCCTCGGGCGCGACAGCGTCGGCCTCGAGGCTCGCGTCGGTCGCTTCCGCGGGCACCTCCGGTTCCGCGGCCGCAATGTCCGGAGTCGACTCGGCGAGAGGCTCTTCCGCGGCGGGCTCGGACGCCTCCGCGGACGCTTCAACGGCTGCCTCCGCCTCTGGAGCGACCTCCTCCGCGGGTGCTTCAGCCGCTGCCGCCTCCGTTTCCGGGAACACCTCTTCGGAGAGGTCGAGCCGCGGCGGCTCCGGTGTCTCCAGCGGCTGGCCGTCAGCGCGCGGCTGCACCTCGTCCGCGTCCTCGATTCGCTTCAGCGAGAGCGAAAGGCGGCGGCGCTCGGCGTCGACCTCGATGATCTTCACGTTGACGGTGTCGCCCTGGGAGACGACTTCGCGCGGGTTCTCGACGTGGTGCTGCGCGAGCTCGGAGATGTGCACGAGCCCTTCGACCCCGGGCATGATCTCGACGAAAGCGCCGAAGGTGACGACCTTGGTCACGTTGCCCTGCACGACGTCGCCTTCATTGTAGGCCTCGACGACCTGCTGCCACGGATCGGACTGCGTCTGCTTGAGACCGAGCGAGATGCGCTGGCGCTCGCGATCGATGTCGAGCACCTTCACCTTCACGTCCTGGCCGATGTCGAGCACCTCGGACGGATGATTGACGTGGCTCCATGAGAGCTCGGAGATGTGGATGAGGCCGTCCATCCCGTCCAGATCGACGAAGGCGCCGAAGTCGACGATGTTCGAGATCTGCCCCTCGACGATGTCACCTGGAGAGAGCCGGTCGAGAATCGCCTGGCGCATCTCCTTCCGCTCGTCCTCGAGCACCGCCCGGCGCGACAGGACGACGTTGTTCCGCGAGCGGTTGAGCTCGATCACCTTGCACCGGAGCTCCTGGCCCATGAACTCGTCGAGGTCCTGGACCCGGCGGATGTCGACGAGCGAGGCCGGCAGGAAGCCCCTGACGCCGAGGTCGAGGATGAGTCCGCCCTTGACGACCTCGATCACCCTCCCGACGACGGGCTCGCCGCTCTCGGCAGCGCTTTCGATCGCCTTCCACGCGATCTCGAAGCGCGCGCGCTTCTTCGAAAGGATCAGGCGGCCGTCGGCGTCCTCCTTCGTCAGGACGAGCGCGTCGATTTCGTCACCCAGCTTGACCTCGTCCTCGGGGTTGACCGAGCGCCGAATCGAGAGCTCGGCGACCGGGATCACGCCTTCCGACTTGTAACCGATATCGACGAGCACCTCGTCCTTGTCGACGCGCACGACTTTTCCGTGCACGACCTCTCCCTCGTTGATCGTCGGGAAGGTCGCCTCGTAGTTGGGGATCTGCTCCCCGTCGGGCCCCGTCGTCCAGACGTCTTGCTCGTCGAGGGCAGGCGTCGTGTTCGTTTCAACTGTGTCGTTGGTCATCCGGCGCGCGGAGTATAGCCCGGGCGAAAGAGCCACCTTTTTGCGCCCCTAACCGGCTTCAGTCACACTTCGTGTCCGAGGAGGGAGCGGCCTGGATCGTCGTGTCGTTCCCCGGAGGGTCGCCGTCCAGCGAGGCGACGCTGGCCGTCCAGACGCGGTAGCCGCCTCCGAGCGAGATCGGCCCGACGTCGAGGCTCACGCCCTTGGCCTTGAAGAGCCTCCGGTAGGTGCCCTCGATGCCCGTTCCGGTCGCGATGATGGCTGCGGGCGCGCCGATGTACTGATCCGCGTGGTAGTCCGGTTGCCAGGTGAAACGGATGTTCATGACGCAGCCCGACACGCGGATTTTCGGCGCCAGCGCCCGGAGGTAGAAGAGATTCGTAGTGGCCTCGGAGGCGGTCGAGCCCGTGCTCTTGCCCGCGCTGTCGCCCCCTCCTCCTCGAACGACCGCGAAGACCGCGCCCGCAGCCACGAGCGCCACGACACCCAGCGCGGCGAGGACGATCCGTTTCCAGCCCAGCCTCTCGGCGAGGAGTCGCAGACGGACGATCAAACGGCAACGCCGCGCAGGAAGCGCCGAACAGCCGCGAGATAGGCCTCTGAAGCTTCGACGAAGCTCATGTGGCCGACACCCGGCACGACGACGAGCTCGCTGCCCTCGATCCCGCCGTGCAGGGCCCGAGCGGCGCGCGTGGTCGTCGTGCGGTCGTGCTCCCCGACGATCACGAGCGTTGGCTTGCGGACACGCCCGAGCTCGGGCAGGTAGTCGAATTCGCCGTAGCCCTGCTGGGCGAAGTAGCGCAGCACGTCAGGGGTGCCGATGGTTTCCTCGCCGTAGCCCGGAGGCGGGTCGCCCGCGAAGTGAAACGGCATCTGCGTGCGGACGAGCTCCTTCAAGCCGGCCTCGGTCGTGACCGTCTTTTCGTCCTCCCAGGACTGCGCAATCGCGGCGCCTTCGTCTCCCAGCTCCTCGAGCGAGGCATCGACGTCGGCGAGGAGCTTCTCGCTCGAGTCTCCGCCGCCGGAGATCACGTACGCATCGGCGGTGCCGATCTCGATCGCATGCTTGGTCGTCACGATCGCGCCGAAGGAGTGGCCGAGGAGGGCAAACCGCTCGAGCTCGAGGGCCTCGACGAGCAGGTCGATGTCGCGCGAGAAGTCCTCGAGCGAGAGCGTGGCGGGCTCGACACGGTCGCTTCGGCCCTGGCCACGCTGGTCGACGTAGAGCAGCCGGTACTCGTCCGCGAGCGGGTCGAGATACGGCCGGAACATCGTGTGATCCATCCCCGGCCCGCCATGGAGGACGATCAGGGGAGGCCCATCGCCACGCTCCTCGACGAACAGCGAGACGCCGTCTGCGAGGGCGACTCTCAGCTCTTAGCCTCGTGCCAGTCCTCGCCCGTGCCGATGTCGACGGCCAGCGGCGGATCGAGCTCGTACGCTCCGCACATCTCCTCGCGGACGAGGTCCCGGACCGCGGAGAGCTCGGCGTCGGGCACCTCGAGCAACAGCTCGTCGTGCACCTGGAGTACGAGGCGAGCCAACCGGCCCTCCTCGCGCAGCCGGTCATGGATGCGCACCATCGCGACTTTGATGATGTCCGCGTTCGAGCCCTGCATGACGAAGTTGACGGCGAGCCGCTCGCCGAGCGAGCGCGTCTGGCGGTTCGATGCGCGCAGCTCCTGCACCGGCCGCCGCCGCCCGAGGAGGCTCGTTGCGAAGCCGTCGCGCTCGGCTTGCTCGATCGTCCGCCGGATGAAGTCCTGGACGTGCGGGAAGCGGGCGAGGTAGGCGTCGATGTACTGCTGGGCCTCCTCGCGCGGAATCTCCAGGTTCTCCGAGAGGCCGAAGGCCGAGATGCCGTAGACGATCCCGAAGTTGATCATCTTGGCGACCGAGCGCTCGCCTGTCGTGAGCGTCGCCGGGTCTTTCCCGAGCACCTCGGCGGCGGTTGCCGTGTGGATGTCCTCGCCGCGGGCAAAGGCCTCGCGCAGCTTGGGCTCGCCCGAGACGTGCGCGAGGATGCGCAGCTCGATCTGGGAGTAGTCCGCCGAGAGCAGCTTGTGCCCGGACTCGGCGACGAAGGCGGAGCGGATCTCGCGGCCGAGCTCGGTGCGGATCGGGATCGCCTGGAGGTTCGGGTTCGAGGTCGAGAGTCGCCCGGTCGCGGCGACGTGCTGATTGAAGGTCGTGTGCAGCCTCTTGTCGGTCTCCGAGATCAGAGCCGGGAGCGGGCCGAGGTAGGTGTTGAGCAGCTTCGAGTACTCGCGCCACTCCTCGAGCACGCCGATGATCTCGTGCTCGCCGCGGATCGAGCGCAGCACGCGCGTGTCGGTCGAGTAGCCGGTCTTGCCCTTGCGGCCGGGCGTCAGGCCGAGCTTCTCGAACAGGATCCGCCCGACCTGCTGGGTGGAGCCGAGCATGAACTCCTCGCCGGCGAGCTCGTGCGCGCGAGCCTCGAGCTCCTCGACCCGCTCCCGCAGGCGCGCCGTGATCTCGCCCATCCGGTACTCGTCGATCTTGACCCCCGCTTCCTCCATCGCGGCCAACACGGGCGCGAGCGGGAGCTCGATCTCGCGGTAGAGCGGCTCCATCCCGCGTTCGCGCACACGTTCGACGAGCAGGTCTCTGAGCCGGAAGGTCGCCGCCGCGTGGCGGACGAGCGCGGCTGTCTCCTCGTCGGCGGCCGGCTCCGCCTCGAGCTCGAGGCCGTACTCGGCAGCGAGCTCGTCCAACGGATATTCGGGCCGCGAAGGCTCGATCAGGTAGGCGGCGAGCAGCGTGTCGTCCTTGGCCTCGACCCGCTGAGCCTTCGCATCGTGCACGACGAACGAGCCCTCGAGCAGCGGCGGGCGGGGAGATACGACGACCATGTCGGCATCGGCGACGGCAATCCGCTCGCCGTCGCTCGCGAGCGCGACCGGCCCCTCGCTTTGCAGCAGAGTGTTGCTTAGTTCTTCGCGCCAGGGGACCGGGGTCTTCTCGATCTTCATCGGCGCGGCCGGCACTGCGACGTCGAGCTCGTCCACGCGACCCAGCAGGTTGCGGAACTCGAAGCGACGGAACATCTCCTTCAGCTGTGAGCGGTCCGGCGGCGCGAGCACGAGCTGCGAGGGATCGCAGTCGAGGTCGAGATCGCGCCGCATCGTCGCCAGCTCCTTCGACTGCCGCGCCTGGTCGGCGTGCTCGATGATGTTCTTGCGGCGCGCGGGAGAGAGCTCCTCGGCGTGCTCGATCACCTCGTCGAGCGAGCCGTACTGCCCGATCAGCTGACCCGCGGTCTTGTCGCCGATTCCGGGGACGCCCGGGATGTTGTCGGAGGTGTCGCCCTTGAGGCCGATGAAATCCGGCACCTGCTCGGGGCGAATCCCGTACCGCGCCTCGACGCGGTCGGGCGTGTACACGTGGACGTCCGAGACGCCCCGCGGCGTCATCATCAGCGCCACGTTCTCGGAGACGAGCTGGAAGGCGTCGCGGTCGGTCGAGACGACCGTGGTCTTGATCCCGGCTTCGTCGGCCCGGGTGGCGAGCGTGGCGATGACGTCGTCGGCCTCCCAGCCCTCGAATTCGAGGTTGCGGTAGCCGAACGCTTCTACGATCGGCCGGAAATACGGGAACTGCTCGCGCAGGAGGTCGGGCATCGGCCGCCGCTCGGACTTGTAGTCCTCGGAGATCGCCGCGCGGTGGACGGCATGCGTGTCCCAGGCGACGGCGACGCCCTTCGGCTTGTAGTCGGCGAGGAGCTTGAACAGCATGTTCGTGAAGCCGAGCAGGGCGTTCGTCGAGAAGCCTTCGCTCGTCGCCAGCTCCTCGGGCAGCGCGAAGAACGCGCGATAGGCGAGGTTGTTCCCGTCGACGAGGAAGAGCTCGGAGTCGCGGACGGGCGCGTCGTCGAGCTGCAGTTCGGCCCCGGTGAGCGTCTTCGGCATGAGTCAACGGTATCGTCCGGCGGCGATGCCGGCAGTGGAAATTCAGCCCTTTTCCGACCAACACCTCGGGGATGCCGCCACGCTCCTAGAGGAGCGACATTCGCGGCACCGCGCGGTGGAGCCGCTACTCGGCAAGGAGATCGATTTTCGCGCCGAGCTCGAGACCCTGTGGGCGCGCGAAGGGTCCTCCGGAGCTGTGGCGCTGCGCAACGGTCGGGTCGTGGGGTACTTGCTGGGCGCGCCGCGCGACGACCCCTGGGGAGCGAACATCTGGGTCGAGGCCGCCGGGCATGCGGTTGAAGAGACCGAGGATGTGCGCGACCTGTACGCAGCCGCAGCCGAACAGTGGGTCGCGCAAGGACGAACGCGGCACTACGTCCTCGTCCCGGCGGAGGAGACGCTCGTCGACGCGTGGTTCCGCGTCGGCTTCGGCGGCCAGCATGCGCACGGCATTCGGGAGGTCCCTGCCCCCACCGAGGTCGCAACACCCGATGGATTCGAGATCCGTCACCCCAGGGAGAGCGAGATCGACGATCTCATCGAGATCGGCCTCGCGCTGCCCAGGCACCAGCTGAAAGCGCCGGTCTTCTCCGAGCGGCCGGTTCCGAGCCGGGAGGAGGAGCAACGAGAATGGCTGAACACGTTCGCCGGTGACGAAGAAGAGGTGCTGATCGGATACCTGAACGACAGGCCGGTCGCCTGCTGGTCGGTGACTTCGATCGAGCACTCGGGGGAGCACAGCGCCTTGGCTCGGCCCGAGCGCGCTGCCTTCATCGGCTTCGCCGCCACCCTGCCCGAGTCCCGCGGGTCGGGGATCGGCGTTGCGCTCACCGAGGCCTGCTTCGCGTGGGCCGCCGAGCACGACTATCCGACGATGGTCACGGACTGGCGCGAGACCAACCTGCTGGCCTCGCGCTTCTGGCCCAAGCGCGGCTTCCGCCGCATGTTCCTCCGGCTCTACCGGTCGATTCCGTAGTGCCGGTACGAAATGCCGAACCGCGTGACGCCGAGGCCGTGCTGGCCCTGATGGCAGCGCTCGGAAGGCCCCCGGTCGCCGCTGACCCCGACGATCAGGCCGACATCTTCCGCGCTCACCTCGAGCATCCCGACGCGGAGGTCTTCGTCGCCGAGCTCGACGGTGCAATCGCCGGCGCAGTGAGCCTCTGGGTTCGCCCGCGCCTGAACTGGACGACACCCGAGGCCTGGATTCCCGACCTCTACGTCGACCCCGCCTTCCGCCGACGCGGGGCCGCACGGGCTCTCCTCGACGCCTGCGTCGCAGCGGCGCGGGAACGTGGCTGCCACCGGCTCGTCTTGGAGTCGGGCCACGAGCGGGCGGAGGCGCACCAGCTCTACGAGAGCTACGGCTTCACCCACGGCGGCCGTTTTTACGGCCTGCGACTGATCTAGTGCCGCGCGTCCCGCTGCTGATGGGCGCCCGGCTCGTCGTCGTCGAGGCCGGCGAGGACGCCGTCGTGCTCGCCCCACCGCCGCCAGTGGAACCCATCGCAGACGTGGCGGCGGCCGTCCGAGATGCGCTCCGTTTTCCTCTCGCCGGCCAGCCGCTGGAGACACTCGTCTCACGCGGGGCCAGAGCGACTGTCGTCGTGGAGCCTCCGGCGCTGCCGGTCCCCGGTACCCTGGGCGACCCGAGGCGCGCGGCGATCGCGGCGACGATGATCGAGCTCGATCGCGCAGGTGCTTCGCTCGAAAAGCAGACCCTGCTCGTCGCGGGCGGGCTCACACGTCGAATCGGGCACCGCGACCTCGAACTCCTCGTGCCGCCGGAGTTTGCGCGTCGCTTCCACGGTCAGGTCGAGGTGCATGACGCCGAGAGCCCTGACCTGGTCGAGCTGGACGGCAGCGGAGAGCACCCCATTCGGACCAATGCCGCACTCACGCAGACCGATCTCGTGGTCGCGGTGACCGCCGCGGAGACGGTTCTCCACGGAGGGGCGGCAGCCCTGCTTGCCGCTTCGGGTCCCGAGTCGCTGCGGGCGGCCGATGCCCACTCGCTGCTCGAGACCTCCGCCTCCGGGGGGTGGAGGCTCGCGGTTGAGCTGGAGGCGGCACTGGCCCGGCGAGTCCCGCTGCTCGGGGTCTCATTGACGCTGAATACGCCCACCCTTGGCGGCGTCCTCCAGGGCTACCCGTACGACGAAGAAGCCGTTCGGCGGATCGCGAACTTCCCCTTGCGGGGGCTCTTCGGGCTCCTCCCCGGGGCGGTCCGGCGCGGAGTCCTGCGGCGGCTGCCGAGCGAGCTGTCGGCGTTCGCGGTCTTCGCGGGTCCGCCGTCGGTCGCGCACGCGGAGGCGCTTCTGCTCGGCGTCGAATCTCGCTCCGCCGTGCTCGACGAGCGCCTCGACGCGGTCTGCATCCCCGTCCCGCACGCGACTCCGCACCTTCCGCGCGAGGCCCCCAACCCGGCCCTCGCCGCCTATCTCGCACTCGGTTTGGCACTTCGGCTCTGGCGCGACGGGTTTCCGGTCGTCGAGGGCGGGACGGCGATCCTGCTCAGCCGCTTCCGCCGCCGCTTTCCTCACCCGACGCAGGGGCCCTACCGCGCCCTCTTCCAGGCGATCCGCTCGGGCGGAGCGCGCGAGCCCGAGGACCTGGCACTCGCCGAGCAGGCCGCGGCCGCCGACACGAGAGCGGTCGCCACGTACCGGGCCGGCCGCTCCTGCCATCCGCTGCTGCCCTTCACCGAGTGGTCGGCCTGCCAGCCCGCCATCAGCAGGCTCGGAGCAGTGCTCGTCGCCGGCTGTCGCGATGCGCACGCCGCGCGACAGCTCGGCTTCGTGCCGACGCATGGCATCTCTGCGGCTCTGGCCATGGCGCACCAGCGGACCGATCGCCCCGCCCGCATCGGGTTCCTGCTCTCGCCTCCGTACTTCCCGCTGCGAGTGGATCAGTCGACGCCCAGGTAGGTCTTCTGGACCTGCTCGTTCTCGCGCAGGACCTTGGCCTCGTCGGCCAGAACGATCGTCCCCGTCTCCATGACGTAACCGCGGTCAGCCGTGTCGAGAGCCATGAGCGCGTTCTGCTCGACGAGGAGGATCGGCGTCCCCTGGTCGTTGATCTCACGGATGATCTCGAAGATCTTCTCGACGAAGATCGGCGCGAGCCCCATCGACGGCTCGTCCAGCATCAGCAGCTTGGGCTCGGCCATCAGCGCCCGGCCGATCGCACACATCTGCTGCTCCCCGCCGGAGAGCGTCCCGGCTTTCTGGTGACGGCGCTCGGCGAGCCGAGGGAAAAGAGTGAACACACGGTCCATTCCTTCGCGGATTCCCGTGCGATCGGAACGCTGAAAGGCGCCCATCTCGAGGTTCTCGATCACGCTCATCCGAGGGAAGAGGCGCCGGCCTTCCGGGGACTGGCTGATGCCCATCTTGACGACGTTGTGCGGCGACTCGTCGGTGATGTTGCGGCCCTGGAAGTGGATCGTGCCCTCGCGGGGATGGTTGAGGCCGTTGATCGAGCGCAGGGTCGTCGACTTGCCGGCGCCGTTCGCTCCGATCAGGGTCACGATCTCGCCCTCGTGCACGTCGATCGAGATCCCCTTCAACGCCTCGATCGAGCCGTAGAACGTCCTGACGTCCTTGAGCTCGAGAATCGGCTGCCCTTTGGTACTCACCCGGCCAGGGCTCCCGACCCGAGATAGGCCTCGATCACCCGTTCGTCACGCTGTACCTCCTGGGGCGTTCCCTCCGCGATCTTCTCGCCGTAATCGAGGACCGTCACCCGGTCAGAGCCACTCATCACGACGCGCATGTCGTGCTCGATGAGCAGGATCGTCAGGCCTTTTTCCTCGCGTAGCCGCGAGACGAAGGAGATGAACTCACCCGTCTCCTGCGGGTTCATGCCGGCCGTCGGCTCGTCGAGCAGGAGTAGCTTCGGCTGGGTCGCCAGCGCACGAGCGACCTCGAGCCGCCGCTGGTCGCCATAGGGGAGGTTGCGCGCGTATTCCTCGTCCCGGCCGCGCAGGCCCGAGTACTCGAGCAGCTCGCGGGCGCGCTTGCGCGCATCCTGCTCCTCGCGCTTCAGCCCCGGCGTCCTCAGCACGCTGCGCAGGATGCCGCCGGAGAGGCGCGAGTGCATGCCGACGAGCGCGTTCTCGACCGACGTCATGTTCTGAAAGAGCCGAATGTTCTGAAAGGTCCGGCCGATGCCGCGCTCGGTGATGGCGTGCGGGGGCTTGCCGGTGATGTTGGCGCCGTCGAAGATGATCCTGCCCGCGGTCGGCTTGTAGACGCCTGTAAGCATGTTGAAGAAGGTCGTCTTGCCGGCTCCATTGGGGCCGATCAGGCTCACGATCGAGCGTTCCGGGATCGTGAAGTCGACGTCGTTGACGGCGACGAGCCCTCCGAACTCCTTCCGCACGCCCTCGGCTGTCAGGAGGTCGGGCATCAGTGCTGCACGTCGTAGAAGGGCTCGTCGGCGACGCCCTCGCGGAACTCGGCCTTGCGCCGCTCGCTCGGGATCAGCCCTTCCGGCTTGAAGAGCATGACGAGCACGAGGATGACGCCGAAAATCCCGAACTGGTAGAGCGGGACGTCGATGTCATGCGGCCAGATCGTGAACCACTTGTCCGAGGACGTGCTCGCCCCGCTGAAGTGCCGGTTGAGCCAACCGCCGATGTTGCCGAGTCCTTCCTGGTTCAGATAGGCGAGGAAGCCGCCGCCGAGGATCACGCCCCAGATGTTGCCCATCCCGCCGAGGATGACCATGCAGAGGATGAAGATCGAGATGTTGAAGAAAAAGTCGTCGGGGAAGGTGCCGCTCTTGAAGCTCGCGTAGTACGCGCCGGCGATCCCGCCGAAGAAGGCGCCGGCCGCATATGCCCAGGTCTTCGTGCGCATGAGCGGAACGCCCATCGCCGCGGCCGCCGTCTCGTCCTCGCGGATGGCGATCCAGGCGCGCCCGATGCGCGAGTCACGGAGGCGAACGCTGCAGAAGACCGTGAAGAGCACGAGCACGAGCGCCGTCCAGAAGAAGAGCTCGACACTCGAGACGTCGTGGCCGAGGAACGTCGAGTTGAACGTCAGGTAATCCGCGGGCAGCCCCGTCGCGTTGTTCAGCGTGTCTCCGAAGCCGGGCGGGTCGATCGGATTGATCCCCTGCGGGCCGTTCGTCAGGTTCTGCCCGAAGAGATTGTCGCCGTTACGGGCCACCTGGGGCATGATCTCGCCGAAGCCGAGCGTGACGATCGCGAGATAGTCGCCGCGCAGCCGCAGGGTCGGGAAGCCGATGATCACGCCGACGACGCCGGTGAAGATGGCGGCGATGAAGAGCACGGCCCAGATCGACACGTGGATGCCCGCCGCGGCCGGATTGACCCCGACCGAGCCGAAGTGGACGTGCTTGCCGCTGAAGTGCTGTGAGGCGAACCAGGCGGCTGTGTAGGCGCCCATTGCGTAGAAGGCGACGTAACCGAGGTCGAGCAGGCCCGCGTAGCCGACAACGATGTTCAGGCCGAGCGCCATCATGATGAAGATCAGCATCGTCACGCCCGTGTCGACGCTCGGGAACCCGCCGAAAAGCGGCATCTCGAACATGTTCGCCTGGTAGAAGGGATACAGAACCGCGATCAGGATCACCCCGATCACGACGACCCAGCGCCCGCGAGGCAGGCGGTTCCAGGCCGGGACGTAGAGGGCGAGCGCGACCGCGAAGGTGACGACGAGCGATAGGGACGCGGCTCCGGACAGCGCGAGGATGAGAAAAGCTGCCCCGGCCACGATCCCGCCGCGAACGGCACGCCTCCGGGTCTCATGCTCGAACTCGGGCCAGCGGGCGCGGATACTTGCGAGGAGGTTCCCGAACACCGCTAAGCCCCTTCCGGAGTCCGCTCGCCGAGGAGGCCTTCGGGACGGAAGACGAGGATGAGGATGAGAATGCTGAAGATGATCGACTGCGTCCAATCACTGCCCGGCGTCGCCCAGCCGAGACCGTTGTTGAACGCCTCGACGAGGCCGATGACGAGCGCGCCGAGCACGGCCCCCGGGAGGTTGCCGATGCCCCCAAGCACCGCCGCTGTGAAAGCGATCAACCCCACCCGGAAGCCTTCGTCGAAGCGAACATTCGTGATGTAGAGCGCGTACAGGAGCCCGGCCGCCCCCGCCAGACCGCCCGCGATCAGGAAGGTGAACGAGATCGTCCGGTTGACGTTGATGCCCATCATCGCGGCCGCTTCCCGGTCCTGGGCCGTCGCGCGCATCGCCTTTCCCTGCCTCGTCTGCTGCACGAGCCAGATCAGCGCGACCAGAACCGGGATCGTGAAGAGGAGAACGATCAGCTTGTTCCACGTGTAGGCGATCCCGCCGACCGAGAACACCTCTCCCGTCGGCAGGATGCTCGGCACGGAGGTCGGCCGGGCTCCCTTCCAGACCAGCCCGACGTTCTGGAGGATGAAGGACATGCCGATCGCGGTGATCAGCGGCGCGAGCCGCGGCGCGTTTCGAAGCCGGCGGTAGGCAACGAGCTCGATCGTCGTGTTGATCGTCGCGCAGAAGGCCATCGCGATCACGAGCATGAGGAGGATCAGCGGCCAGAGGACGCCGGAGGACTTACCCGCTAGGCCCCACGAGGCCGTCATCGTGGCGACCAGCATCCCTCCGAGCATGAAGACGTCGCCGTGCGCAAAGTTGATCAGCTCGAGGATGCCGTAGACGAGCGAGTACCCGAGCGCGACGAGCCCGTACACGGCCCCGTTCGTGAGACCGATCAGGAAGAGGCCGTAGA
>Ga0307278_10000532_pt1 | contig 19243 bp, 17 predicted proteins | sample ER_DNA_117_FD_194482 | JGI IMG/M metagenome (GOLD analysis project Ga0307278, IMG submission 194482) | Bulk soil microbial communities from the East River watershed near Crested Butte, Colorado, United States - ER_DNA_117 | ecosystem: Environmental > Terrestrial > Soil > Floodplain | place...
CTAGTGCCACACGGCAGCGGCGTGGCATCCAGCAGCCGGACCGGCTGGTGGGTGGACGGGTCAGACCGCCAGGGCGCGCAGGACCAGCGCGATCTGGTCGGTCGCGCCGCGCAAGGTTCCCGCCCGTCTGCGGCCTCAGCCGGTAGCCGCGGTGCTCAGCGTGCCGCCCGACCGCCGTAGTCGTCCCGTTGCCAGCCCAGCTCCCGCGCCATGGCAAGCCAGGCGTTGGCTTGGGCGAGCTTCAGCTCGGCGCGCCGCAGGTGCTTCTCGATGTCGAGGTTGGACCTGCCCTCCTCGGCGTCGATCTCCTCGTACAGCGCCTCGCCGCTGGAGAGCGCCTCGTACCCGCGCCGCATGGCGTCGTCCCAGGTCAGCTCCTTCCACTCCGACATGGCTCACCGCTCCCTCGCCAGGTCCACCGGACCTTCTCGTCTATAACGACAGCTGCGACTCGAGTATGCCAAGCGGCTGTGCCTCGCGCCGCGGGCGCAGCGGCCGGCGGGTGCCGATCGACCGGCTGGCCACCACATCCCGCCAGCGCCTACGATCCCGCACAGGTCCTCCGGTCTGGTGGCGGCCGGCTGACCCGTCTTGTGGAGCATGCGCCCCCGCCACCCACCAGGCGCCCACCTGTCAGGGCAGGGATGGCGAGATCTGACGCCGAGGAGGTCAACGCGGGATGCTGAACGCGTACGTGCTCATCCTGACCGAGGTCGGCAAGGTCGCCCATGTCGCCCAGGCGCTCAGCGACCTCGATGGTGTGCAGATGGCCGAGGACATCACCGGCCCCTACGACGTCATCGCCAGGGTGCAGGCGCCCGGTCTGGATCAGCTGGGCCGGCTGGTGGCCTCTGGCATCCAGGTCGTGGACGGCGTCACCCGCACCTTGACCTGCATGGTGATCCGTCGGTAGCCGCATGATCGGTCATCGCGGCCCGAGCTCGAACTGCCGTACAGCTGTGGCCGTGCCAACACCGAGGATGCCGAAGATTCAGCGCCCAGGGCAGGTGTCAGCGGCGCGTAGGCTCGCTTGGCTGCAGTGGCGCACGACCGGCGACCGATGCGACGTGGGGGAGCGGTGAACTATCGATGACGGAGGGGGTTGACCGGGACGCCTTCGCCGACGGCGTGGGCGAGCTGCGCCCGGGCTTGCCGGGTCCGGGGGATGTGTTCGCGACCCTGCAGCGCGTCATCGAGGCTACCCTGGCGGTGTTCCAGGTGGATGGGGCGAGTCTGGCGCTGGAGCACGAGGACGGCTCGTTGCGTTGGGTGGTGGTCACCGACGGCGCCGCCGGGCTGCTGGAGGACGCCCAGGGTGACCTTGGGGAGGGACCCGGCCTGGCCGCGTATGCCGACGCGACGGCCGTGGTGGTCATCGACCTGGCCACCGACCGGCGGTTCGCCCGGCTGGCCGCCGCCGTAACCCCACGAGGGCTGCGCGGGGTGCTTGCCGTCCCGGTGGCGGTTGCCGGCCGGCCGGTCGGGGCGCTGTCGGTGTATGCCACCCAGCCGTGTCCGTGGTCGGCGATCGACGTTGCTGCGGTGGGCGCCTATGCCGGGGTGGTCGCCGAGCTACTGCGAGCCGGCATGGCGCTGGGTGCCCGGGACGCCGAGGTGGTCGAGCTGACCCAGGCGCTGACCGCTCGGGTCTGGGTGGAGCAGGCCAAGGGGGCGCTGATGGCGACCGAAGGGTTGGACTCGGCCGCGGTGGGCGAGCGGCTGCGCGCCCGTGCGGGGGCGTCGCGGCGGACGGTGGCCGACGTGGCCCGCGAGGTCGTGCAGGACGCCCAGCGGGACCGGACCGCGGTGATCGCGGCCGAGCGGGCTCGCTCGCGGGCAGCCGAGGCCCGGGCCGAGCATGCCGAGGCGGCGCTGGAGGCCGCCCAGGCCGGGGCCAACGAGAAGCACGGTGGGGCGGAAGGGCCGGCCGCAATCCCCAACGACCGGCAGCGCTGAGCCGCGCCCGTGAGGGCCTGTTGAGGTGCGCTGGGGGTCGCGTCTCAGGCCGGTGCACACCACGACGGCTCGCGACCGCGCGACCCGCTTCGCCACGGCCTGCTCGCTTGCGATGCCGATGCGAGGCCTGGAGTGGGTGGCTGCCTTGGCGCCCTGGCGTGCCGGGCGCTGTTGCATCTGGACAGTCCCACGGCATGCTCAAGCCGCGCCCACCAGTTCGGGATCAGATGGCCAAGGCGAGGTGGTCGAACGCGACGGTCAGCCGCTGGCCGACCGGCACCTCGACCGCCAGTTCGTAGTGGCCTCGGCGAAGGTTCTGCACGAACGCATGACCGGCAATGATCACCCTGGCGCTGCGGTCCTGCTTGAGTCCTCGCATCGGTCGCAGCCGTGACTTCAGCGGCCGTGATCGCGCTCGACTCGGTTGTTGGCGTACTGCTCGGTGCGGTGCCATGCCGCTGGGAGCAGCTCTTCCATGACGATCGGGTACGTCGCAGCCCGATCGGTGACAACCCCAGTCGGGATGACCTTGGTCGTGCCGATGGCCTGCTCGAAGAACCGGCGAGCCGACCGTGCGTCGCGTCGTCGTGACATGAACACGTCGATATCCTGGCCGAACTGGTCGACCGCCCGGTACACATAGTGTCACTGCCCAGCGACCTTCACGTAGGTCTCGTCCACCTGCCAGCGGTAGTCGACGGCGTGTCGGCAGGGCCGGGCGGCCTCGGCGAGTAGCGGCGTGAACCGCTGCACCCAACGGCAGACGGTGACGTGGTCGACCCCGATCCCGCGTTCGGCGAGCAGTTCCTCGACGTCGCGATAGGACAGCCCAAAGCGAAGTACCAGCGGACCGCCAGCACGATCACCTCGGGCGGGAAGCAGAAGCCAGCAAACGCAGACCGTGCCGCGGGAGCAGGGTGACGATGGCGGATTCTCATGCCGACAGTCTCGCTGCTCGGACGGGGTCACAGCAGCTGCAACAGTGCACCACCACCGAATCCAGGGCGGTTCAGCAGCGGTGCTCTGTGGCGCCTACGGGGCTGCCGCGGCCCGCGCCTGTGGCGCTGCGCTGGTTGGACTGCCCGCCAGGTCCGGGTCGGCGTCGCGTGCGGCGCGCCGTCGGCGGGGCGGCCACGCTGCCGGCCCTGGCGCCGGCTGCTCGCTGATCTTGTCGACCAGGTCGGCCACCGAGTCCACGATCCGGGAGGGCAGGAACGGGAACCGCTCGGCCTCCTGCCGGGTGGTGATGCCAGACAGGACCAGGATGGTCTGCAGGCCCGCCTCCATGCCCGCGACGATGTCGGTGTCCATGCGGTCGCCGATCATCACCGTCGACTCCGAGTGGGCGTCGATGGCCCGCAGGGCCTCCCGCATCATCAGCGGGTTGGGCTTGCCCACGAAGTAGGGCCGCACGCCGGTGGCCTTGGAGATCAGCGCGGCGACAGCGCCGGTGGCCGGCTGCGGGCCGTCCGGCGAGGGCCCGGTCGGGTCGGGGTTGGTGGCGATGAACCGGGCACCGGCCGTGATCAGCCGGATGGCTCTGGTGATCGCCTCCAGGCTGTAGGTGCGGGTCTCCCCCAGCACCACGTAGTCGGGCTCGCGCTCGCTCAGGATGTAGCCAACCTGGTGCAGCGCGGTGGTCAGGCCGGCCTCGCCGATCACGAAGGCGGTCCCCTGCGGGCGTTGCTGGTCCAGGAACCGAGCGGTCGCCAGCGCCGAGGTCCAGATCGCCTCCTCGGGGACATGAAGGCCGGTCAGGGCGAGCCGGGCGGCCAGGTCGCGGGGGGTGTAGATGGAGTTGTTGGTCAGAACCAGGAACCGGTGCCCGGTCTGTTCCAGCCGCTTGATGAACCGGTCGGCGCCGGGGATGAGCTGCTCTTGGTGGACCAGGACGCCGTCCATGTCCATGAGGTAGGTCTCGATGGTGCGTTGCCTGCTGATAGGACCACTCACTCTCGGATCGGATATGTGAAGACGTTCACATGTTGCCAGAGCCCAGTCACAGACGGGTCACGAGCGGCCCAATACCAGGTGAACGATCCATCCGGGCCCGCGCCAGGCCGGTTTCCAGCTCACTGGCTGCGCTCCTCCTAGACAAGACGGCCGGGCGGATGGCCACTGCTCAACGGTTGTTTCGCTGTCGCCGCGGCCGGTCGTGGTATCGGCACTGTCCATCACGAGCACGGTCCGTCAGTCGGCTCCAACCATGCCCAGAGATCGCTCGAGGTGCGGCCCCGGCCGACGATCCACGGCCGATCCGCCCCCGAGCTGCCCGGCCAACTATCACCGACCCTGGTGGGATCGTGGCCGCGAGGCGGTCGAGCAGTGTTGCCCTTGCTCTCGCGGTCCCAGGCGGGACCGGCAACGCATGGGCAAACCCACAAGCAGCACAAACGCCATGTCGGCCGCTCCTTTCGGGCGGATTTCGGGTCAGCGGCAGCCGCGACCGGCGCCTAGACGAGCGCGCTCGAGTGCTGGGGTTCGAGGATCTGCGCGGGTATCTGCAGGCCCGCTGCGACGCCGGCCATAGCATCCCCCGGATCGCCACCGAGCTTGGGGTGCCCGACTGGCAGGTGCAGGCGGCCCTGTCGCGACGGCGGTGCGGCTGGCGGCCCGCCCGCAGCGGCTGGCAGCCCAGCGGCGCCGCTACACCGAGGAGCGCATCGCTGCCTGCGTGGCCCAGCTGGGCTTCGCCGACGTGGGTACGTACCTGGTCGACCGAGTCGTGGAGCAGGCGTGGCTGCTGGCGGAGGTGGCCGCGGAGCTGGGAGCGCACCGGGTGACGGTGCGCCGGCTGCTGGAGCGCCACGGGATCCGACGGGTGCGGCGCACTCCCGCCGAGCGGGCGGCGGCCGAATCTGGCCGTCGGGTGCAGTCGGTGGGGTGGCAGGCGCGTCGGGTGGCGCGGCTGACGGAACTCGGCTTCGCGGACCTGGCTGGCTACCTACGGGCACGCCACGTCGAGCAGGGCTGGTCGGTGAAGCGGATGCGGGCGGAGCTTGGGGTTGGCCGCACGTGGCTGGTGGGGGAGCTGGCCCGGCTGGGGCCGCGACCCTGACCGTCGCCTCCGACTGTGGCCGCACGGCTGCTGAGGCAAGCGTCGGGCCACGACGGTGCTGCGGCCAGGTCTGGCTCTGGGTGTTGTTGCCTGGGGATCACGGGTTCTGGAGGCTGTCGAACGGGGTCGGATCTCGGTGCCACAAGCGGCTCCCTTGCGAGGTGCTGGGGGATGGGCGCCGCAGCACGTCAGGGCCGCGGTGTTGCCTCTCGATACCCCGTCGTGCATCCCCCGGCGGCGGTGCCGCCGAGTGGCGGGTGATCGACGGGTGAACGAGCCGCCGACACGCATGAACGGTCGGTAATCGGCGAGTGATCGAACCGATGCGCCGCCACCATGGCGGGAGCCGGGCGGTTCCGGCGAGCACGGGCTGCCGGGCTGCGCTCGGCCGCCGGGTGCACCGCGGTGACCGGCTCAGCAGCCTGCTTCACGAGTAGCACCGACAAGCTGCATGAACGGGGTTCTGCACCTACGCGCTCCGGCGTCGCCACGAACGAGCCCACGGTGGACCTGCTGCGGACCGACCTGTGGTGCGCGAGCGAGCGGTCCTCACCGAGGTCGCCTTGGGCACGCCACCATCGTCATCGAGACACCGCGCCGGTTCCTGGGCCATGGTGGGCGACCTTGACGGCGGCCATCCTCCGGCGAGCACGGCCTCGGTGACCCACCCCCTCCTGCAGCACCTGGCTCCAACTCATCGCGGATCATCCCCACCGGCATGCCCCCCGCCACCCGCTAGCTCAATACCATCGCGCTCTGCCGACGGTTCTCAAGCTGGCGCCGGAGCTCGGCGAGGTTGTTCATCGAGGTGAGGGTGTCGTGGTGGTGGTCGCCGAGCTCCCGCACTTGGGCGGTCGGGCTTGTCTCTGCAGCTGGCGGTCGCCTTGGCGTCGCCGCGGGCCTGGCAAGGTGGGTAGCTCCATGCGCAGGCGTGACTCCAGGCGATCGGACTGATCAGCGTTGACGCGGCGTCAGGTTCTGGAATGATGGACAGCCGGACCCGGCTGCCGTCCGATCTCCCGGGGTAGTGGGTAGCGGATCCCGTCCGGTGAAGGAGGGCTGGCGGCCGGATCCAGCCTGCCGTCCCTACCCCTGATCGGGCCGAGCTGAAACCTCGCAGGCCGGCGGCAGGCGGGGGAGTCGCCGACGACGATGGCGCTGGCGTAGCGCTGCTTGTCCCGTTCGCGGACGCGGTCGTCCCGCCGTCAGCGGCCGGCGGCCTCGGCTTGCCGACCCGGTCGACCGCCGCGATGCCCACACCAGCAGGGCGGCGATTGCGACCGTAAGCATCCGCCAGTCCCGAGGCCGCGTCATGGCGTGATCCCTCACGCCGCGCTGTACATCCGTCCTCATCAAACATAAGATGACGGGCTTCGGCTGTCCCGCATGGTGACGAACCTCGCTGTCTCCCCCAACCACTGACGGACCACCTGGGCTCAGCCAGCTGGGAGGCGCAGCATGCGCTTGCGTACCGGTCTCCTCGCCCCCCTCACCCTCGTCACCGTCGTCCTGGCGGCCGCGGCGGCCTGCGCCCCCAGCACGGCCGGCCGCTCCAGCTCGCCTGCCTCGGCCCCGGCGGCGGGGCATCATGCCACGACGATGGCCGCTCCCACCGCCGCCGCCAAGGCGTCGCCGAGGAAGTTGCGGGCCCAGTTCGAGCAGCTCCTGGGGCTGCATGCGCTGCTGGCCGTGCGGCTCATGCGCGGCGTGGTGGCGGCGGCCCCGGACTTCGTGCCGGTGGCCAGCGCGTCGCTGCAGGACAACACCGACGCGCTGAGCCAGCTCGTCACCACGGCCTACGGCGGCGCCCACGGCGACCGCTTCACCCAGCTCTGGCAGCGTCACATCACCGACCTGCTGTCCTATGCCAACGGTGTGGCCGGCAACGATGCCTCGGCCAAGCAGGCGGCGCGCACCGCGCTGCTGGCCGACGCCGACGCCTACGGGTCCTGGGTCGCCGAGGCCAGCGACGGCCGGGTCCGGGCCGGCGACGCAGCGGCCGGCGTGCGGATGCACGTCCAAGAGCTCATGACGCAGGCCGACGCCTACGCCGCCCGCGACTACGCCAAGGCGTACCGGATCGAGCGGCAGGCCTACCAGCACATGTTCACCGCCGGTGCTGCGTTGGCGAAGGCCAGCGTCACCCCGGAGCTGGCGGTCGGCTTGGACGCCCCGCCGGAAAAGCTACGGTCGGCCTTCGCGATGCTGCTGGGCGAGCACATGGAGCTGATCATCGACACCCAGCGCGCGACCTTCGCCGGGTCGTCGGAGTTCAAGGCGGCCGCCGCTCAGGTCAACGCCAACACCGCCGCGCTCACCGACGGGATGGGCGCGATCGTCGGCCCCAAGAAGGCCAAGGAGTTCCAGTCGGCGTGGGCGGAGCACGTCGAGGGGCTGCTGGCCTACACTGCCGCGGTCGCCGGCAGCGACGACGTTGGCAAGGCCACGGCCGAGAAGAACCTGGACGCCTTCGCCGCCAGACTCGCGCTCTACTTCAGCGACATCGTCCGCAGCGAGCTGCCCGTGGAGCCCCTCACCGAGGCCATCACGATGCACGACACGCATCTGACCAACCACGTCGACGCCTACGCCGCCAAGCGCTACGACCAGGCGCTGCAGTTGGAGCTCGACGGCTATCAGCAGATGCTGGGCGTCGCGAACACCCTGGTCGGCGCGATCCAGAAGACGGTCAAGCCCCAGCTGCCCGTCGGGGGCTCCCAGACCGGCGGCGGCGGCACCGCGCACCGGCGGCGATGACGTGGAGTTGGCGCCGGGCCGGGGTTGGTGCGGCCGGCTGGAGGCGACCACGCTGCGGAACGCCTCGGCCCAGATCGACCAGGGGCTGCAGGCCGGACTCGTCGATGCCGCCTGGTGCCAGCAAGCAACGTTAACTACCTTGCCGACTGGGCGGTCGAAAGCTTGCCTTCCTCGCCCCTCCCTTCGAACGAGGCCACCTCACGGAACCAGAAGACGCAAGCCGAGCGGTGTCGGCGACGGTTCGGGTCAGTGGTCCGATGTGCTCGATGGACTCCCAGCTGGACACGCCGGGATAGCGGTGGTCCTTGGTGCCGGGGTAGAGCGGGACCCGGCCCATCGTCGGCTTGATGCCGTACACCCCGCAGAAGCTGGCGGGGATGCGGACCGAGCCACCGCCGTCGCTGCCCAGCGAAAAGGGACCCACACCGGTGGCGACCGCGGCGCCAGACCCGGCTGAGGAGCCACCGGAGGTGCGGTCGAGGTTCCACGGGTTGCGGGTCGGCTCGGCGATCGGGGTCTGCCCGGTGCCGGAGTACCCGAACTCGGGCACCTGCGTCTTGCCGATCACGACAGCGCCGGCGGCCTTGATCCGCTCCACCACGACGTCGTCCTCGTCGGGCACGAAGTCGGCGTAAGCATGCGACCCGGACGCCGTGCGGATCCCCTCCGTATAGATCAGGTCCTTCACCCCGGTCGGCACCCCGGCAAGCGATCCGACCTCGTGGCCGGCGGTGATGTCGGCCGCGAGCTGCTTCGCGGCCTCCCTGGCCTGATCCGGCACGACCGTGGTGAACATGTGCAGCGTCCGGTCCAGCCGGTCCAGCCGGTCCAGGACCGCGTCGACCGCCTCGACGGGTGACACGTCCTTCGCCGCGATGCGCCGCGCCAGCATCGCCGCGTCCATCCGGCAGATCTCGCTGCTGGCCACCATCGCCTCCGCCTCCTCGCGGTCCTGCCGGTGCCCCGGCGGCTGCACGGCCCCACCACCAGCAACCACCAGCCCTGGTCGCAAACAAGGGTACGACCGGAACGCTCGGGTTCAACAAGTTGTGATCCAGTCACGATCGCAGTACGCCGGCAGCGTGTCGTGCCTACACAGACGCGCGTGCGCGTCGACCACATTGCCACCACGCCGCGAGTGACGGGCGGGACGGATGCCCGAATCGGACCAGCGACACAGCGTTGACAAGTTCAAACGGGGACACGTAGGGGTGGGAAGGACGGGCGGGGACGATCACGGTGCGACCCGAGTCGAGTCGGATCCCGCCCGCAGCAGGCCGGCTCGACGGTACATTCGCTCCAAGGCGTCGACGTGGCGGCCGACGGCGTCTTCGGCGGCGGCCGGGTCTGCTGCCTTGATCGCGGCGTAGATCGCGTGGTGCTGGGCGACCACACGGTCGCGGCTGAGCAGGGAGACGATGAGCTGGTTGAGTCGCGGTTGCACAACGCCGTGGAGGGCGGCGAAGGGCAGGCTGAGCACGCGGTTGTGGGCCGAGCCGACCACAGCGCGGTGAAACCGGATGTCGAGCTCGAGCCAGGCGTCGTCGGCCAGGCCGGCGTCGCGGGACCGCTCGATGGCCTCGGCCATGGCCGCCAGCTCGTCGTCGCGCCTGCGCGCCGCACCCAGACGGGCACAGAGGCCCTCGTATGCCCGCCGTGCCTCCACCACCTCACTGAGGCTGATGGCGTCGAGGTCGAGGAGCAGCGCCATGCCGTCCTGCAGGCTCTGCTTGACCGGCTCGTGGTCAGGGTGGTTCACGAACGACCCCCCGCTGCGGCCCTGGACGGTGGTGATCAGGCCGAGCTGGGCGAGCGAGCGCAGCGCCTCGCGCACGGCGGTGCGGCTGACCCGGAACCCACGTGCCTGCTCGAGCTCGCTCGGCAGCCGATCGCCCGGGCGGAGCTGTCCCGAGGTGATCGCGTCCAGGATGCTGAGCCGCACCTGTTCGACCGGCCCCTTGACCGGCGACGGGGCGAACCCTGGACGCTCGGGTACCGGCTGGGATCTGGGCAAGATGATCCTCCCACTAAATGTCAACCTTTTCAAAGGTATCACCGGAATGATACGGTCCTGGCAGCGGAGCGAGGGGACCGGATGCGCGCTGAACTGCCGGACGACATCGCCCGGGCCGTGGTCGGGCGCCGCGCAGAGCTGCACCTGCTGCTTGGCGCCATCCGCCGAGGGAAGGCCGTCCTGCTGCTCGGGCTCCCTGGCGTCTCGAAGACGACCATGCTGCGCGCGCTCGCCCGGCACCTCGGGCAGGAGCCCGATCGCTTCGTCGACGTGACCGGGGACGAGCAGCTCACCGCCCACGCGCTGGTCGGCACCTTCGATCCTCCCACGGTGCTCAAGGACGGGTACCGGCCCGAGCACTTCGTGCCCGGCCCGCTCGCCCGGGCCATGAGCGCCGGCGGGATCCTCTACCTGGAGGAGATGAATCGCGCCCCGAGCGGGGCGCTGAACGTCCTCATGACGGCGCTCTCCGAGCGCTACCTGGAGGTCCCGCGGCTTGGGCGGGTCGATGCCGCGCCGGGCTTCACGGTGGTCGGCGCGGCCAACCCGCTCGACGATGTCGGCACGGCCCGGCTGTCGCGGGGGCTGGCCGACCGCTTCCTCGTCCTCGAGCTGGACTACCAGCCGCGGGAGGAGGAGCTGGAGATCGTCGCGCGGCGCTGCGGGGCCGAGCGGGCCGGTTTCCATCGCTTCGCCGTCGACGTGGCCCGCGAGTCCCGCCGCCACCCAGACCTGCGCCACGGCGCCTCGGTGCGGGCCGCCATCGACTTCGTCGACCTGCTGGGCGCCTACGAGCCGAACGACCTGGACCTGGAGACGCTGCGGCTGCTCGGGTGCAGCTCCTACGCCGGCAAGGTGCGGGTCCGACCGACCGTCAACCGCAGCGCCTGCGCCATCGTCCACGAGCTGATGGACGCGGTGCTCCGCCACGAGTACCAGGGCAGTGTCACCGCCCTGGTCGAGGCGGCCATGGCCGCGCCCGTGGGTGAGCCGGCCGAGGCCGAGGGCGGCGCGACCGCAACGGTGGGCGAGGAGGGGGAGGCGGCCCTCGCCGAGGGTGGTCAGCGGCCGCCTGGGACGGCGCAGCACCCGGACGAGCTGCCCGGGCTGGCCCGTCCGGGTGGCGGCGGCGAGCCCGGCGAGTCCCGGTCGGTGCCGATGGTGGACCGGGACCGGCCCTCGGCCGGTGGCAGCCGGCCCACTGAGCTGCGCGACGCCCGAGACGCGCACCTGCGAGACCTCCACGAGGTGCTACGGCGGGCGAGAGAGCAGGTGCTCCGGCCGCGGGATGGCCACCCGAGCTGGGACGGCGGGCGGGTCGGCGCGACGCTGCGCAGCGAGCCCTGGACAGGTGGCCCTGGTGGTCTGCTTGACCTCGACGCCACGGTCGAGGCGTTCGTCGCCAAGTCCGGCAACCTGGCCGTCGACGACCTGCGGGTGCTGGCCCGCGACCGGCAGACGCGCAACTACGTCATCTTCGTCGACCACTCGGGCTCGATGGTCGGCCGCAAGCTCGAGCTCGGGGCGACGCTGGCCGCCGTGCTCGCCCAGCTCTCGGCCGCCGGCCGGGCCGACTACGGGGTGCTCGCGTTCGACGACCACCTGCAGGAGCTCAAGCCGCTCGGCGAGGAGCGCGAGGTCGAGCAGGTGATCGACCGGATCCTGCGGCTGCCCGAGGGGCGCGCCACCGACCTCGGCAAGGTCCTGCGCACCGCGGCCGAGCTGTCCGAGCGGCTGCCGGAGGCAACCGACGTGGTCCTCATCAGCGACTGCATGCCGACCCGCGGGGTGACCACCTTCCAGGGGCTCGCGTCCCTGGCCCGGCAGGTGCCCTCGCTGTACATCTGCTTCACCGACGAGCGCGCCTCCGCCATCCACATGTTCCACGGCGAGCGCCAGATGGACCTCTACCAGTGGTGGGCGCGGCAATGGGCCGGTGACGAGCGGTTCGAGGAGGTCGGTGACGTCGAGCAGGTCGACCGTCTGGTCGGCCTCCTCGGGCGGGAGCCCCGCCACGGCGACCTCTAGGGCATCGGGAGAGGGGAGCGGCATGACCAAGCTACCGATCCAGCTCAACGTCAACGGCGTCCCGTACGACCTGCTCGTCGAGCCGGACCGCTCGCTGGTCGACGCCTTACGCGACGACCTCGGCCTGACCGGCACCAAGCGCTCCTGCAACGAGGGCGAGTGCGCCTCCTGCGCGGTCCACCTGGACGGCACGGCGGTGAACTCCTGCCTCGTCCTCGCCATCCAGGCGGCCGGCCGTCACGTCACGACCATCGAGGGGCTGGCCCGCAACGGCGAGCTGGACCCCGTGCAGCAGGCGTTCGCGGCCCACTTCGCGGCCCAGTGCGGCTACTGCACGCCCGGGATGATCATGACCGCCAAGGCCCTGCTGGCCGACAACCCCAGGCCCACCGAGAACGACGTCCGCCAGGCCATCCGCGGCAACCTCTGCCGCTGCACGGGCTACACCAAGATCGTCGACGCGATCATGGCCGCCTCCGGCCAGGCCAGGCCGCGTGAGGACCGTCCCTCGGCGCACAAGGTGGTCGGCCGCTCCCTGCCCCGCACCGACTCGCTCGAGAAGGTGACCGGCCGGGCCCTGTACGCCTACGACATGCGCCTGCCCGGCATGGTCTACGGCGAGATCCTGCGGAGCCCCCTGCCCAGCGCCCGGATCACCAAGCTCGACACCTCCGCGGCGATGGCCATCCCGGGCGTGCTGGCGGTCTACACCCAGAAGGACATGCCCCAGACCAAGTTCGGCGCGTTCGTCCAAGACGAGACCGCCCTGGCCGACGGCATGGTGCGCTATCAGGGCGAGGGGGTCGCGGCGGTCATCGCCGTCGACGAGCAGACGGCGCTGCGCGGCCTTGAGGCCATCGATGTCGACTATGAGCCGCTGCCCGGGGTCTTCGACCCGGAGGCGGCCATGACCGAGGACGCGCCCCAGGTCCACGAGGGGGTCGAGCGCAACGTCGCGGCCCACAACCGGGTCATCGGCGGCGACGTCGAGGCGGGTTTCGCCGCGGCCGACCATGTCTTCGAGGACCGCTTCGTCACCAGTCGCCAGTGCCACGCGTGCATGGAGCCGCACGCGGTCATCGCCGACTACGACGCCTCGGGCCGGGTCACCCTGCACATGTCGAGCCAGTCAACCTTCTTCGACCGCTTCGGCCTCATGGGCATCTTCGGCCTGCCGGCCAACAAGATCCGCATCATCTCGCCCTACCTGGGCGGCGGGTTCGGCTCCAAGTCCGAGCCGCACTCGATCTATGTGGCGGCGATCCAGGCGTCGATGAACCTGGGACGCCCGGTGAAGATGTTCCACTCCCGCGACGAGGAGTTCACCTCCAGCCGGACCCGCCACCCGGAGATCATCGACATCAAGACCGGGGTCACCGCGGACGGGACCATCACCGCCCGCTCGGCCCGGGTGATCCTGGACAACGGCGCCTACACCTCTTACGGGCCGGGCGTCTCGCTCACCCAGTCGATGCTTGGCGGGGCCGTCTACCGTATCCCCGCCTACCGCTACGACGGCTACACCGTCTACACCAACAACCCCTTCGGCGGGGCCTTCCGCGGCTTCGGCAGCCCACAATTCACCTTCGCGGCCGAGTGCCACACCGACATGATCGCCGAGCGTCTGGGCATGGACTCGGTCGAGTTCCGGCGCAAGAACCTGTCGCGGCCCGGCGACAAGGCGATCTCCGGACCGACGCTGACGAGCTGCGGGGTCGTCGAGTGCCTGGAGAAGGCGGCCGAGGCGATCGGCTGGCGCTCCAAGCTCGACAACCCGACGCCCGGGCGCGGCATCGGGATCGCCTGCGGCACCCACTTCACCAGCGGCAAATTCCACCCTAACGTCAACGCCGACTTCTGCGCGGCCGGCGTGAAGGTCAACGAGGACGGCTCGGTGTCGCTGCTGATCGGCGCCACCGAGATGGGCACCGGCGCGGCCACCACCGCCACCGCGCAGATCTGCGCCGAGGAGCTCGGCGTCGACCTGGACGACGTCGACGTGATCACCTCCGACTCCGAGACCATCCCCGCCGACTTCGGCACCTACGGCAGCCGGGTGACCACGCTGGCGGGCAACGCGGTGCGCGACGCCTGCGCCCAGGTGCGTCAGCAGCTCCTCCGGGTCGCCGCCGAGAGCCTCGGCGTCCAGCCCGACCAGCTCGAGCTGGCCGGCAAGAAGGTATCCATGCGGGCCGACCCCGACCGCTCGATGGATCTCGGCAGTGTCGTGCAGGCCAGCATCTTCCGGGACCGCGACGGCCGCCAGATCATGGCCCAGTCCCACTACGACGCCCCATGCGACCTGCCCGACCCGGAGACCGGCGTGGGCGACTTCGCGATGAGCTACAGCTTCGGAGTTCACGCCGTGGAGGTCGAGGTGGACCAGGAGACCGGGCAGGTCCGCGTGGTCGACTTCGTCGCCGCCACCGACTGCGGCAATGTCATCAACCCCGCGTTGGCCGAGACGCAGGTCGAGGGCGGCGTGGCGCAAGGCATCGGCTACGGGCTCATGGAGGACCTGGTCTGCGAGGACGGGCAGGTGCTTAACCCGCACTTCTCGACCTACAAGATCCCGACCGCCACCGAAATGCCGCCGATCCGGTGCTACTGGGTGGAGACCGACGACCCGCGCGGCCCCTACGGCGCCAAGGGGCTGGGCGAGATGGGCCTGGTCCCCACCGCGGCCGCCATCGCCAACGCCGTCTACCACGCCACCGGGGCCCGCGTCACGCGCATCCCGCTCACGCCCGAACGGGTGCTGGCCGCGATCGACGCGGCGCGGCAGGAGAGGCGGTGAGCGGCCGTGCGGTACCTTGCGCCAACCACCCTGTCCGAGGCCCTCGACGTCCTCGCCGACCGCGGCGACGCCGCCAAGGTCGTCGCTGGCGGGCAGTCGCTGCTGGTCCTGCTCCGGGACCGGTTCGTCGACCCCGAGGTGCTCATCGGCCTGGCTGAGATCGAGCAGTTGCGCGCGCTCGAGGTCAACGACGGCGCCCGTATCGGGGCGATGATGACCCACGCTCAGGTGGAACGCGACGCCGGCGTGCGCCGGGGCTGGCCGTTGCTGGCCGCCGCCGAGGCCGCCGTCTCCACCATGCAGATCCGCAACCGGGGGACGCTGTGCGGCAACATCGCGCACGCCTTCCCGACCGCCGACCCGCCGGCCGCGCTGGTCGCCTGCGACGCCCGCGTGCATCTGGCCAGCAAGCGCGAGGGGGAGCGGGAGGTGGCGGCCGAGGAGTTCTTCGTCGGCATGATGGAGACGGTCGCCCGCGCCGACGAGCTGATCACCGCGGTGAGCCTGCCGCCCCAGCCGGCCGGCGCCCGGTGGGCCTACCTGAAGTACGCCGTGCGCCCGCTCGACTTCGCCATCGTCGGCGTGGCCGTCCGCGTCGTCCTGGCGCCCGACGGCACGGTCGCCGACGCCCGCATCGGGTTGAACGGGGCGGCCAACCGCACGCTGCGCGCCACCGACGCCGAGGCGGTGCTGCGCGGCGAGCGCCCGTCGCCCGAGCTGCTCGCCCGGGCCGGGGACGCCGCCGCGCGGCAGTCGGCGCCGCTGGACGACATCGACGGCACGGTCGACTACAAGCGCCGCGTCATCGGCGTCTACACCCGTCGGGCCCTGGACCGGGCACTTGCGTAAGGGCAGGGAGGGCCGAGCCCATGCGAGCGGTCGACTTCAACTCCGATCTCGGCGAGAGCTATGGGCTGTGGGAGCGCGGCGCCGACGCGGCCCTGATGGAGGTCATCTCGTCGGCGAACGTCGCCTGCGGCTTCCACGCCGGGGACCCCTCGATCATGCGCGACTGCGTGGAGGCCGCGGTCGCGCACGGGGTCGCCGTGGGCGCCCATCCCGGCTTCCCCGACCTGCTCGGCTTCGGGCGCCGCGAGCTGGAGGTCACCGAGCCCATCCTGCGCGACTACGTGACCTACCAGGTCGGCGCGGTCCGGCAGTTCGCGACCAACGCCGGCGTTGGCCTGCACCACGTCAAGCCGCACGGGGCGATGTACACCATGGCCCTGGACGACCCGGCCTACGCGCGGGCGATCGCCGAGGCCACCGCCAGGATCGACGAGCGGCTGCTCCTCTACACCCTGCGGGGCTCCGAGATGTGGGACGCGGCCGAGAAGGCCGGCCTGCGCCCGGTCCCGGAGTTCTTCGCCGACCGGCCCATGCGCGCCGACGGCGAGGTCGTGATGTTCCGCTGGTGGGAGGAGTTCGAGGCGACTCCGGAGGTCGTCGCCGAGCGAGCCCGCAAGGCGATCGGCGAGGGGGTCGTCACCGCCCTGGACGGCACGGAGGTGACCATCCACGCCGAGACGGTCTGCGTGCACTCGGACACCCCGCGCGCCGACGAGCTCGGCCGGGCGGTGCGCGGGGCGCTCGACGCGGCCGGCATCGCGGTCCGTGCCCGGCCCCTCGAGTGACCCCTTGCAGCCCACGGAAAGGAGCGCACGATGTCGCTTGTACCGGTCGTGATCGGGATGGTGGGGCTCGAGTTCGCCCTGTGGGCGAACGGCGTGCAACTCCTCGGCGTCGACGACAAGCCCGCCACCGAGGACGGGCCCAGCCCGGGACTGTCGGTCGCCGTCGCCGGCAGCGCCATGGGCGCTGTCACCCTGCTGTTCATGTCCATCTGGCTGGTGGCCGCGGCCCCACTCGGCACCGACGGCGAGGCGGTCAAGCTCGGCCTGCTGTTCAGCGCCATCTCCGGCATGTACGGCCTGCTCTGGCTGGGGGCAGCGGTCGTCCAAGCGCGCGGCTGGGACCTGCGCCCGATCGGCAACCTCGCGCTGCTCTGCCTCGGGCTGCAGGTCATCGAGATGGGGCTGCTGGCAAGCTACCGGAGCGCCGCCGGCATCCCAACCGCCCACTTCCTGCTCATCGAGGCCGCCCTGGCCAGCTACGTGCTCGTCCTCTATGGCTTCTGGGCGGTGACCCACGAAAGGATCAACGCGAGGCCGGTCGGGTTGTTCTGCATGCTCGCGGTCGTCGGCACCCTGTACATCATGGTTTACGGCGGCGGCCTGCTGAGCCCACCCGGTGCGTGAGGCCGGGCGCTCAAGCAGCTGCTCGCGGGACCAACGGTCGCAGGCGATCAGGCCGCCGGCGCGCGCACGGAGCCGCTCGACTAGATCGACCACGCTCTGCAGTCTTGGGCACTACCTTGTCGTCGGTGCTGGACGCTCGTCGACGGCTTGGGCGCACGTGGATGCGTGAACGCCCTAATCGGCGTGATCGAGGCACGACCCGGGATCGGATGCGACACTCCCCACCACCCGCCAGCCATGGAACTCAGCCCTGGAACTCGGACAGCGGCCCTATCAGCCGTGGGGAGCAAGGAGCCGTGCATGCACCACCGCAATCCTGGGCCCTCGCCACCTGCGGCGAGCCCGACGGCCAGGGTCGCCGCCGGGGTCGGCGGCCACGACCAGGGCCGCCAGGGTTCACCTACGAGGTGCAGCTGCTGGGCGGTGAGGCCGGCCGCCGGCTTGCGCAGGAGCAGACCGAGGCGGTCGCTGCGGTGCTGGCGTGGCTTGCCGCCCACCCGCCCACTGGCGCGACCGGGTCCGCGGCTACCGCCGCTATCGGCAGGCCCGTCGGGCAGAGACCGGCGATGCCAACTGGGACGCGGCCGGTCCCGCCGAGCCCGGCAGGGGCGGCCGGCGCCAGCACGCAGACGAGGACGGGCGGGAGCGGGGGTGCGCCGACACCCAAGCCGAACCGGCCAGGCCAGCCCGGCAGGCCGGGCGGCGTGGAGGGTGGCGGGTCACGGTACACCGATCCGACGGCGGTGCGGGTCCAGGCGGTGGGGCTGGTGGGAGCGGGCCGGCCGGTTGGGGAGGTCGCACGGGTGCTGGGTGTGCACCCGGCGGCGGTGCGCCGCTGGGTCTGGCAAGCGTGGCGTGGGTGGGGGAGCGCCATGGGCCTGACGCAGTCGGATGGCCTTGACCCTCCCGGCTGATCGCAACAAGGCCAGCAGGGGTCAGGGTAGTGCCGGTGCTCACCAGGACCAGCTCCGGCCGCAACGGCACGGTGACTCCGCGGGCGTCTTCCGGGTCGCCGGGCGGGCCGCCTCGGTCGGCCTGCCTGGGGCGCATCCGCACAGCTTCGGCGCTCATTGGCGGGCTGGTGGCTTGCCGCTGGCGGCACCGAGGGCGACCCGGGGCGCCTGTTCGGCTGGAAATCCCGCTCCATGGTGGACCGGTCCGCCGAGGCGACCGCCGAGGAGCGATCCGCGCCGCCCACGCCCGGCTGGGCCTCGGTGACCGAATCCAGAACGCCGCTCAAGTATCGACGCCGCCGCGACGCCTACAGCATGCGCGCCGTGGGTAGTTGACCGGTACGCACTAGGCGCTGCCGCTGCCCGTGGCGGTGTCGTCGCTACCGGTGCCGGTGGCGGTGTCGCCGTTGCCCGTGCCCGTGGACGCGGTGGAGCCGCGCCCACGCCGGGCGGTACCCGGCGAGGCGGACGACGACCCCGATCTTGCGCCGGTGGTCCGGGTCCGTGTCGACGTGCGCGGCGACGCGGCGGTGCGGGAGGCGGCCGGTCGCCTGCCCGCGCCGGCGGGGCGGCTGGACCGCTCGGCCGCCTGCTCCAGGGCGCGGACGCGCTGCTGCAGCCGGGCCACCTCCTCGCGGGTGGCGATGCCGACCGCGCTGAGCTGGCGTTTGACCTCCCGCTGGAGCAGGCGGCTGAGCTGCTCGCGGTTGCTGCGGGTGCGCCGCAGCAGGTCCTCGGCGACCCGGCTCACCTGCCCGGCCTGGACCTCCCCCTGCTTGGCGAGCAGCCCAGCGACCCGCTCGGCCTGGGTGCGGGTCGTCTCCCGCAGACCGGCCAACGCCTGCAGGTACTGCTCTTTGCCGGTGTTCACCTCGCCACCTCCCAGCGCGCCGGTCCGGTCTCGGCGCCGCACCCCCACCAGCCCGCAGCATCCGCCGGCCCGCACTGCGCGCGTGGTTCATCCTCGACCGGCGTCCAGGGCGGGTCAAGCGTGGTTGGGGCGCTGCGCCACGACCCTGCGCTTGCCCTCCAGCCAGCCGCGAGTCGCCCCGGCAGACCGCGCGAGCTGACGCCGGCCGACTCCTCGGGCGAGCAGCCAGCAGCGCTCCATCCGGTCAGCTTCCAGACCCGCCGGCCCACTGCCCGCCCAGGCGACGGCGACATCCCCAGCCGCAGCCCCAAGCGTGGCTGGGGTCCTGGTGGCTGCTTCCGGTTCCCGTCTGGGTCGAGTCGGCCCTGGAATCGAAGCCTGAACCGCCCGGCCTATCTGAGGAATCGTCCGGCTTGCCATGGTGTACCGTGCGAGGTGGCTTGGAGCGGCGGTGGAATTGCGGGAGTGGGGCCTGTGTCCAGACCCTTCACCGACCGGGCTCGACGGGTCGTTGTGCTTGCCCAGGACGAAGCCCGGCTGCTCAACCACGA
>Ga0307278_10000533_pt1 | contig 19241 bp, 18 predicted proteins | sample ER_DNA_117_FD_194482 | JGI IMG/M metagenome (GOLD analysis project Ga0307278, IMG submission 194482) | Bulk soil microbial communities from the East River watershed near Crested Butte, Colorado, United States - ER_DNA_117 | ecosystem: Environmental > Terrestrial > Soil > Floodplain | place...
CGAACAGGGCCAGGGTCTCCCCGGAACCGAAGTCGACCTCGGCGCTCGCCTCCTGCGCCAGCAGCCGTACTGGGCTCATCAGACCTCCTCGACGCCCCAGCGCTGGGGCGTTGGATCAAGCCCGGGTCCGGGCCGCGGCCCTGGACGGTTCGAGCGGAAAGATTCGAGCGCGGGCCCCGGCCCGGCGTCGTCCCGGGCACCTGCCCAGGGAACCGGCCGTCCCGCGAGCCCGCGAGGATTGGGCGGATCATAGCCACGGGCCCGAGAACCGGGCAACCCGTGAAAAGGTTGCCGACGCCTCAAGTCAGGGGCGGCGGCAGGGGGTCCGGGGGCTCGGGGCCGCGGCGCAGCCAGAAGCTGGTGCGGTTGCCGCCGCCCTCGAGGGTGGCGGTCTTGAGGTCGTCGACCAGCGCGCCGACCAGGGCGAGGCCGAGCGAGCGGTCGTCCACCTCGCCGTCGCCGGGTCCGCCGGGGATCTGGTCGGCCGCCGGGGCGCGGTCGCGGACCTCGATCCCGAAGCGGTCGGGCCCCTCGAGCAGGTCGATCTCGATCGGGTCCTGCCGGCCGGCCCGGTGCAGGTCGCCGACCGCGACCGCGCAGGTCTCGGACACGGCCACCTTGAGGTCCTCGATGCCCTCGGCGCCCATGCCGGCCTTGCGGGCCACGGTGCCGACGACCAGGCGGACGGTGCCCAGCAGCCGCGGCTCCGGCGGGAAGGCCAGGCGGACGGTTGCCGGCGACCCGCCGGCCTCGGCATCCACGGCCGCGCCGCTAGGTGGCCGGCGCCGAGATCGCGTCGCCGACCGAGCTGTGGATGGGGAACACCTTGGTCAGGCCGGTGATGCGGAAGATCTTGAGGATCTTCTCCTGGGTGCAGACCAGTTGCAGCGAGCCGTCGTGGTTGCGTACCCGCTTGAGCCCGCCGACCAGCACGCCCAGCCCGGTCGAGTCCAGGAAGTCGACCTTCTCCAGGTCGACGACGATGTCGTAGGAACCGTCGCTGACCAGCTCGATCAGCTGCTCGCGCAGCTTCGGCGCGGTGTAGACGTCGATCTCGCCGGCCACCTCGAGCACCGAGTGGTCGCCTTCCTTGCGCACGTTGAGGTCGAGATCCATCCTCTCTCCAGTCTCGCGGGCTGAGGACGTGCAACGATAGGCCGGCGGGGCGCCTCCGAGCAACGTCGGGAAGGTTTGGTAGCCTACGCAGCGCCCCGCAAACCTCCTCCCGGAACAGGTGATCGTGGCTGCACGCAGCACCCCCTGGCGCCGCCGCGCCGTGACGGCCGGCATGCTGGCGGCCCTCCTGCTGGTCGCCGGCTGCACCTCGGGTGGCAAGCCGGAGGGGGGCGGGCAGGCCACCTCCACCGCCGCGCCGGCCGCTCCGGCCGCGCCGCTGGAGGTCCGGCTGGTCGCCGCGGCCAAGGTGCCGCCGGGGCTGAACGCCAAGCGGGCGGCCAAGCAGGCCGCCCCCGGGCTGGAGCGGTTCCTGGACCGCTACCTGACCGCCGCCTTCGTGCAGGCGCCCGGCGGCGAGGCCGGCTGGGACGGCCTGCTCGGGCTGTTCGACACGCCGGTTCGGGCCTCGGCCCGCAAGCAGCTCGACGCGCTGTCGCTCGGGGCGGCCGCGCCAAAGGTCAGCGCCGTCCGGCCGAGCCGGGCCAGCGCCCGCGCGGTGGTCCTGTACAACGGCCGGCGGCCGGCGGCCGCCACCGTCCGGCTCGCCTTCGACGCCACCGCCGACACCGCCCAGGGCAGCGGCCAGGTCCACCTCCGCTCGGTCCTGCAGCTGCTGGCCACCGGGGAGGGCTGGCGCATCGCCGCCTTCGACAGCCGCACGGGACCGCCGCAATGAGCCGGCCCCGGCCCCTGGCCTGGATCGCGGCCCTCGGGCTGGTGGCGGCGCTGGGCGCCGGGCTGGTGGTCGCGACCTCGCCGCGGCGGCCGGCCACCGCCCAGACCGGCCAGGCCATCACCGTGCAGCGGGCCCATGCCGGCTCGGCCACCCCCAGCCTGAAGGGGAGGATCGTGCTGCTGACCATCGGGTCGGACTCGGGCGCGCCCAAGTTCGGCCGTGGCGGCGCCATGGAGAGCGGGCGGGCCGACGCCCTCCAGCTGGTCGTCCTGGACACGGTCAGGCACCGCGGCTCGGTGCTCAGCTTCCCCCGCGACAGCTACGTGCCCATCCCCGGCCACGGCACCAACAAGATCAACGCCGCCATGGCCTTCGGCGGCCCGCCGCTGCTGGTCGCGACCTTCGAGCGGCTCACCGGCCTGTCCATCGACTACTACGCGGTGACCTCCTTCGACGGCCTGACCGACATCGTCAACAAGGTCGGCGGGGTCCGGGTCGGCGTCGACATGAACCTGCGCGACCACTTCGCCGGCGCCTTCCTGAACAAGGGCCGCCAGACGCTGAACGGCCGCCAGGCGCTCGCCTACGCCCGCGCCCGCAAGACCCTGCCCGGCGGCGACTTCGACCGCTCCCGCCACCAGGGCCAGGTCCTGCTCGGCGGCCTCGACACCTTCCAGCGCCAGGTCGCCAAGGACCCCACCCAGGTGATGACCTGGCTGGGCGTCCTGCGCGACGAGGTCAAGACCGACCTGCCGTTCCCCGAGGTCCTGCGCCTGGCCCTGCTCGCCACCCGGGTCCCGCCCAGCCAGATCCGCAACCTGCCGGTCCCCGGCACCGCCGGCAGCGCCGGGGGTGCCTCGGTGGTGCGCCTCACCCCGGGGGCCTACGCCCTGTTCGGCCGCATCCGCGCCGGCAAGTACAGCTGATCCTCGGCCCGGGCGGCGCCCTGGCGGCCGAGGGCTGTCGGGATCGCGACTACCATGACCGCGTGAGCGACCCTGCCGCGCTGGTGGACGACCTGACCAGCGACCCGGACTACCGTGGCCAGCTCGTGCACCTGGAGCGCCTGCCGGCCAGGCCGGCGCGGCTGGCGGAGGCGCCGGACGACCTTCCCGAGGTGCTGCGCTCGCGGCTGGCCGCCCGTGGCGTCGCCTCGCTCTGGTCCCACCAGGCGGCCGCGATCGCCCTGGCCCGAGCCGGCCGCCACGTGGTGGTGGCCACCGGCACGGCCTCCGGCAAGAGCCTCTGCTACCAGCTGCCGGTGTTCGACGCCCTGCTCGGAAGCGGCCACCGCACCGCCCTGTATCTCTCCCCCACCAAGGCCCTGGCCCGCGACCAGCTCCGCGCCGTGCGCTCGTTCGCCCTCGCCGGGGTCAGGGCGTCGGCATACGACGGCGACACCCCGGCGGCCGACCGGCCGATGATCCGGCGCAGCGCCAACCTGGTGCTGACCAACCCCGACATGCTGCACCGCGCCATCCTCCCTGGCCACGAGCGCTGGGCCGCGTTCCTGGGCCGGCTGGCCTTCGTGGTGGTCGACGAGGCCCACACCCTGCGGGGGGTGTTCGGCTCCCATGTGGCCGCGATCCTGCGCCGGCTGCGCCGGCTGGCCGCCCGCTACGGGGCCAGCCCGACCTTCGTGCTGGCCTCGGCCACCCTCGGGAACCCGGCCGAGCTGGCCGGCCGCCTCGTCGGCCTGCCCGTCGAGGCGGTCACCGAGGACGGCTCGCCGCGCGGCCCGGTCGACTTCGCCCTCTGGGAGCCGCCGCTGCTGGACGAGACCACCGGGCTGCGGCGCAGCGCCAACACCGAGTCGGCGGCCTGGCTGGCCGCGGCCGTCGAGGCCGGGGTCCGGACCCTGTGCTTCACCCGCTCGCGCAAGTCGGCCGAGCTGGTCGCCACCTTCGCCCGCGGCCGCGTGGCCGAGGTCGACCGCCGCCTGGCCCGCCGGGTCCGCGCCTACCGGGCCGGCTACCTGGCCGAGGAGCGGCGCGAGCTGGAGCAGGGCCTGGTCTCGGGCCGGCTGCTCGGGCTGGCCACCACCAACGCCCTCGAGCTGGGCATGGACGTCGGCGGCCTGGACGCGGTCGTGCTGGACGGCTACCCGGGCACGGTCGCCTCGATGTGGCAGCAGGCCGGCCGGGCCGGCCGCCAGGGGGAGCCGTCCCTGGCCGTGCTGGTCGGCAAGGACGACCCGCTCGACGCCTACCTGCTGCACCATCCCGCCGACCTGTTCGGGCGCCCGCACGAGGCCGCCCTGGTCGACCCGGCCAACCCCTATGTGCTGGCCCCGCACCTGCGCTGCGCCGCCTTCGAGGCGCCACTGACCGACGCCGACCTGGAGCTGTTCGGCGGCGCCGGGGCCGCCGCCCTGGCCGCCGCCCTCGAGGCCGAGGGGGCGCTGCGCCGCCGCCGCGACGGCCTGCGCCCCGGAGACGGCCGCAGCCAGGCCGACCAGGTCGACATCCGCAACGCCGGCGGCAGCCCGGTCACCATCGTCGCCGCCGACTCCGGCCAGATCATCGGCACCGTCGACCGGGCGAGGGCGCCCTCGACCGTCCACCGCGGCGCCGTCTACCTGCACCAGGGCGAGCACTTCCGGGTCGCCGAGCTCGACCTGGAGGCCGGGGCGGCCCTGGTCACCGAGGCCAGGGGTGACGAGTACACCCAGGCGCGGAGCGACATCGACATCGCGGTGGCCGAGCCGACCCGGCAGGTCGAGCTGGCCCGCTCCACCCTCTGGCTGGGCCGGGTCGACGTCTCCGAGCAGGTCGTCGGCTACGAGCGCCGCCGGGTCGGGACCGGCGAGCTGCTCGGCTACGAGGACCTCGACCTGCCCCCGGCCCGCCTCCGGACGGTCGCCTACTGGTACACCCTGACGCCCGAGCTGCTGGAGGCGGCCGCCCTGGAGCCGAGGGACATCCCCGGCGCCGCCCACGCCGCCGAGCACGCCCAGATCGGGCTGCTGCCCCTGTTCGCCATGTGCGACCGCTGGGACATCGGCGGCCTCTCCACCGCCTGGCACCCCGACACCGGCGCGGCCACCATCTTCGTCTACGACGGCTACCCGGGCGGCGCCGGCATCGCCGAGCAGGGCCACCGCCGCGCCCGCGACCACCTCCGCGCCACCCGCGACACGGTCGCCTCCTGCCCGTGTGAGACCGGTTGCCCCTCCTGCGTCCAGTCCCCCAAATGCGGCAACGGCAACAACCCCCTGGACAAGGCGGGTGCCGTGCGGCTGCTGGACGAGCTCCTGGCCGACCTGGGCGCCGTTTCCGTGCCCGCGGCGGCGGTCCCCGGCGGCCGGAGATGAGGGTTTGCGCGGATGCGGCGGGTCGCCCGACCAGCGCCCGGACGGGGGCTGGTCGGTGAGCCTGCACGTGGGGGTTGCGGGCGCCTCACGGCCCGAGGCGGCCCTGCTCGTCCAGGCCGAGCTGCTCGGACGGCGGCTGGCCGAGGCCGGCGCGGTGGTGGTGTGCGGGGGCGGGCCCGGCGTCATGGAGGCGGTCTGCCGGGGCGCCCGGTCGGCCGGCGGGACCACCGTCGGCCTCCTGCCCGGGCTCGACCGCGGCGAGGGCAACCCCCACCTCAGCGTGTCGGTGCCGACCGGCCTCGGCCAGGGACGCAACCTGCTCCTGGTCCGGTCCAGCGACGCCATGGTCGCCGTCGGCGGCGGGTTCGGCACCCTCTCCGAGATTGCCCTGGCCCTTCGCACCGGCACCCCGGTGGTCGGCCTCGCCACCTGGTCGCTAGGGCTCGGCTCCGCCCCGGTCGACGCCTTCCCGGTGGCCCCCGACGCCGAGGCCGCCGCCCGGCTGGTCCTGGAGGCGGCCCGGTCGCGCCGTTCCCGCCAGCCGTAGGCGCCGGTGCCCGGCCGGGTGGTCCGCACCGGACCGGCCGATCCGGACGCGAGCTTGCCCAGTTTGGCGCCCCGGGTCGCGGGGCATCGAGGAGAAGGACGCTCGAACCCACGCAAGCTGGACCCGAGGAGGCATCGAATGGCCGTGCTCTTCCTGTTGCTCGCCTTCCTGGTCGTCGTCGCCCTTGCCGCCGCCGGCCTCGAGAACACCGATCCCAGCACCGTCACCGTGTTCAACCGGTCGCTGGACCAGCTCAGCCAGGGCCAGCTGCTGGTCCTGGTCGCGGCCCTCGGCTTCCTGGTCGCCTTGCTCCTGTTCCTGGCCTTCGGGGCCTCCCGGACCCGCCGGTCCCGCCGCAGGGAGCTGAAGTCCCGCCGCCGCGACGCCGAGGGCCGGGTCGACGAGCTGGAGCGGGAGAACGCCCGCCTCAACAAGGACCTGGCCAGCGCCCACGAGGAGCTGGAAGCCACCCGCCGCGCCAGCACCGACGCCGTCGCCGAACGCGACCGCGCCGAAGCCACCGCCGACCGCATCCGCGCCACCACCCCCCGAACCCCAACCGACCCCCGGGTCGCCCCGGTCGCGGGCAGCACCACCGGCGCCCCCGCGGTCGACGACCCCGAACGCCCCACAACCGTCCCCCCCGAACCCACCAGCGCCACCCGGCAACGCCTCGACGACCGCACCGGCGCCCCAGTCGCCCGCGAGGAGCACGCCCAAGCCGCCGACGAGGAGGCCCGCCGCCGCTGACCGACCCGCCCACCGCCGCCGGCCGAACGTCCGCCGCCCAGGGCCTCCCCGGACGCCGGGAGTCCGCCCCTGACCGAGGACCCGCCGGCCGAGGCCTCCCCGCACGCCGGGAGACCGCCCCTGACCGAGGACCCGCCGGCCGAGGCCTCCCCGCACGCCGGGGAGTCCGTCGCTGACCCCTGGGCCCGCCGCCCCTGACGAGGGGAAGGCGGAGCGGGACATGGCCCGCGAGGATCGGGAGCGGCTGCGGTCGACCTTCGACCAGGCGGCCGACCTGTATGACCGCGCCCGGCCGCGATACCCGCCGGCCCTGTTCGACGACCTGGCCGAGCTGGGGGGCATCGGACCCGGATCCCGGGTCCTGGAGATCGGCCCCGGAACCGGGCAGGCGACGGTGCCGCTGGCCGAGCGCGGCTGCCGGATCGTGGCCGTCGAGCTCGGCGCGCAGCTCGCGGCCGTCGCCCGGCGCAACCTCGCCCACTTCCCGACGGTCGAGGTCGTCACGGCGGCGTTCGAGGACTGGCCCCTGCCCCCGGAGCCCTTCGACCTGGTCCTGTCGGCGACCGCGTTCCACTGGATCGACCCGGCGGTACGGGTCGTCAAGGCCGCCGACGCCCTCCGGCCCGGCGGCGCGCTCGCGACCGTCGCCACCCACCACGTCGCCGGCGGCGACGAGCCGTTCTTCGCCGAGGCGCAGGCCTGCTACGAGCGGTGGGATCCCGCGACCCCGCCCGGCGGGTCACCGCTCCCGGCCGCGGCCGACATCCCCAGCTCCACCGAGGAGCTCGACCGGTCGGCCCGCTTCGGTCCCGTGACCATCCGCCGCTACGAGTGGGAGCAGTCGTACACGACGGTCGGCTATCGCGACGTCCTGCTCACCTATTCAGGACACCGCGCCCTGGACGCAACCGCCCAGGCCGGCCTGCTCGACTGCATCACCCGCCTGATCGACACCGGCTACGGCGGCCGGGTCACCAAGCGCCACCTCACCGAGCTACGCATCGCCCGGACCCTCAAGCGCCCGCGCTGACCCCCCAGTCCCCGGTCGCCTACAGGACGCCCCCCGCCCTCATCCGTCGCCGTGCGGCCGCCAGTTGACCAGCAGGACGCCGGCGACCACGGCCACGAAGCCGACCACGAACAGGCCGCTGCGCCGTTCGCCCAGCAGCAGGATCGCCAGCACGGCCGCCACGATCGGGTTCGGGTTCACGTAGACGGCAACCTGGGTGGGAGTCAGGCGGGACGATGCCCTCGACGAGCGCCGCCGGCAGCAGCGCGAGGGCGCCGAACAGCATCGCGTAGGTCGTGACGGTCGCCGGGCTGTCCACGGCCAGGACTCGCTTGGCGACCAGGCCGTACACCGCGCCGAGCAGCCCGGTGAGGAGCAGGAGCCCATCACCGACCAGGCTCATGGCATCGGCGTCGATGGCACGTCCCGGCTCGACGAACGCCAAGGCGATGCCCACGACCGACAGCCCGACACCGGCGACCTGGCGCCTGGCCAGCCGCTCGCCCGCGACCCTGCCCAGCAGCGCACTCCAGATCGGCATGGTGGCGAGCATGACCGCGCCCCGCGACGCCTCGGTGTACCGGAGGCCGATGTTGAAGGTCAGCGGGAACAACGCGAACAGCACCAGCCCCAGCAGCGCGAACAGGCGCAGCCGCTCCCATCTGACCCGCATCCGGTCGGGGGCGACCACCAGCAGGATCACCGCCAGCAGCAGTCCGCCCTGCCCGATCCGGAGGACCGCGAGGCTGATCGGAGGCACATCGCGGACAGCGACCCGGACGGCCACGACCGAGGCGCCGAACAGCACCGCCGCCATCGCGGCGCCCACGTTCCCTGGCAGTTCGGCCGACCGTGCCCCCGCCGGCCGGGTCGCGGAGATGCCTCGCCTGATTCCCATCCGCCGCCCTCGAAAGGTCGCTTGCCGGAACGGTAGCTCGATCGGCCGTCACCGGCTGGCCGAGCACGGCCCGGGCGCTGGCCGTGAGCGCCACCGCCAGCCCTCCGGGCACGAGCCGCAGCCGGCGCCGGACGGTGACCACCGCCTGGAGCGCGGAGCAGTCACAGTCGACCAGCTCGGCCCCGTTGGCGGCGGCGAGCTCGGCCGCCCTGGCCTCCCCCCAATTCCCGGCGGGCGCCACACCCTCCTGGGGCGTCAACGCGGCCAGTGCCGCCATGTCGGCCGCCGTCTGCGCCGCCGCCCTGGCGACGGCCAGGGCGCCGACGTCGACAGCGGCGACCCCGGCCAGCAGGACGAACCCCGTCAACGCCAACCCCACCAGGGTCGCCCCACCCCGCTCCCCCGCCGCCCGTGGGTCGGAACCGTGGCCGCTGGACGGGGTCATGGGTTGCCGGGGGCCGGCGGTGGAACCGCCTGACCGCTCCTGGGGCGGGGCGAGCCCACGGTCGCGGCGGGCGGCGGGCCGGGCGGCCCGGGCTCGCGGGCGGCCGTGGCGGTCGCGCTGACCAGGACCGGCTGGACGCCGAAGGGCAGCGCGACCGGGAGCGCGACCGAGACCCGGACCCGGTTCGGTGGGGTGGCGGCGACGGTGATCCTCGCGGCCCGGCCCGCCGGCAGCGCCGCGCGGGCGGCCGCGGAGGCCCTTGCCTCGCCGCCGCCGATCGCGGCCTCCCTGACCGCCTCGCGCGCCGCCCCTTGGGCGAGGATCTGGTCGCGCGCCAGGCCGAGGATGCCAACCATGGCCAACGTCACGGCCACCAGCAGCGGGATCGCGGCGGCCAGCTCGACCGTGGCCGACCCAGCGTCGGGTTCGAGCCGGCCGGCCGCCGCTCGAGCCCGGAGCAACCGCCGCACGGCCTCAACCGATGCCGAACAGGGCCCGGACATGGTCCAGGACGCCGTCGAGCAGCTCGGCGATGGCGCCGTTGCGCGCCCAGGCCAGCGCGAGCGAGGCGATCGTGGCCGCGACGACCATGATCAGGGCGTACTCGGTGGTCTGGCTACCGTTCTCCGTTCTGAGCTGGCGCGACAGCAGCGACGGGGTCGGTTCGGGCATGGTGGCTCCTTTCGAAGCAGGACGCTAGGGAGTGAGGGCACGGAGGGACCCGGCCACGGTTGGCACCACGGTGAGGAGGACGAAGGCTGGGAGGAAGCAGAGGACCAGCGGGAAGGCCAGGCGGACGGCGGCTCGGCCCGCCTCGGCCTCGGCGAGCAGGCGGGACCGGGTCCGGAGCGCCTCCGCCCTGGCGGCAAGCGCCTCCGCCGGTGGTGCACCCCAACGTTCGGCGGCTTCAAGAGCGGAGGCGGCCGCGCGGAGCTCATCGAGCCCGGACCGGTCCGCGGCGGCGCGGAGGGCGGCGGCGGGGGTCCCTCCGAGGCGCAGGACGGCGGCCGCCAGGCTCAGGTCCTCGCGCAGCACCTCGGGAGCTCGGTCCGCGATCCGCAGGATCGCCTTGTGCGGGTTGAGGCCGGCCAGCAAGGCCGCACCGAGCAGGTCGAGGACGGCGGGAGCGGCCTCGCTCCGGAGGGCCAGCCGCCGGTCGGCGGCCCGCTGGCGCGCCACCCAGCCCGCCACCGGCCACGCGGCCACGGCGAGCACCACGCCAACCGCGACCCCCCGGGCAGCCGTCGAGACCAGGACCGCGACCAGACCAGCGAGCACCACCCTGCCCGCAGCTGGCCAACGACCCCTCCGACCTCGGCGCAGCCGGTCCTGTCGAGGTCCGAACCCGCGCGGGTCCGCCGGATCAAGGCCGGCCATGGACGCTCGCGCCCGTCCCCGCGTTCGCCACCGGGTCTCTCCCCGTGGCGACTGGGGCCGTTCGCGTCGGCGTACTGGGGCCCGTCCCGGCGATGGCGCCTGGGGCCCTCCACGCAGGGAGGCTTGGGCCCAACCCGGCAGTGGCAACTGGGGCCCTCCGCGCAGGGATGCTTGGGCGCGACCCCGCCGGAACCTCGAGTTGAGAGTGCTCATCGGGCCGGTCCACGGACGATGTGGGCGGACCACACGACGCCGAGCAGCTCGAAGGTGACCGCTGCGGCGAGGGTCGCCCAGCCGAGCGGTTCCCGGATCAGGAACGCGGCGTCGGTCGGGGAGGTGAGCGCGAGCACGCCGAGGAAGGCCGGCGCCATCGCCGCGACCACGCGGGCGGACAGGCGAGCTTGTGCGGTCGCGGCCATTCGTGCCTGCCTGGTTCGCACCCGGTCGGCGGCCGCGGTGGCCACGCCGGCGAGCACCGGGCCGGGTGGGGCGCCGGTGGTCTCCGCGAGGTCGAGCGCCTCTCCCGCCAGTGCCAGCTCGGTCAGCCGTTCGGCGCCGGCCGCCGCCGCCAGGGCCTGGCCGGCGCCGGAGCCGAGCTCGGCCGCTCGAATGGCCTGGCCGAGGACCGTCTCGAGGGCCGGCGGGACACCCTCGGCCGCGGCCTGCAGCGCCCGCCGCGGGTTGATGCCGGCGGCGACGGTCGCTCGGAGAACGTCGATGACCTCCGGGACGGCCACCTCCATCCCGCGGCGCCGCGCCGCGGTCCGGCCCGGCCTCAGGACCCGGGCCAGCAGCTTCCCGAACGGGCGTCCCGGCTGGCCGTGTCCTGCCGGGCGCCGGTCGGGTCGGGACCGACCCGGCCGACCAGGCCGACCAGGCCCCCCGGACCCGCCGGTCCGACCAGGCACTCCGGGCTCGCCGGGCCCGCCGAGCTGGCCACCTCGCCGGATCAGGTTGCCATCGCCGGCTGGTGTGGGCTGCGCTGGATGCAACGGCACGGTTGGCTCTGGGTCGAACGGAGCGCGCCCCGGCCCAACCCCAAGCCCCGGCCCCGGCCCCGGCCCCGGCCCCGGCCCCGGAGCGTGGTGCGGCGATCGGGAGGAGGCCCAGGGGGAAGATGGCCGCTCCCACCTACGGAACTGCCCCTGCCGCGGCAGGAGCCCGTGGGGACGTCGTCGCCGTGGCAGGAGCCCGCGGGGACGTCGTCGCCGCGCCAGGAGGCGTCTCCGCCAGCCTCGTCCCCCGGGCAGAGCGGGCCCCGACCGGCGACCTCGGGACGCGGGCGGGAGGGACAGGATCGCCAGCAGCAGGGCGACCAGCTGTCGCGGGGTCATCGGGCGCGGCTCCGGGGGCAGAGGACCCGGACCCGGCCGGCGGGGTGGGTCGGTTCGAAGGCGGAGAGGACGGCGGGGTCGAGGCGGTTGGCCCACAGGGGGACGTGGCCGGTGGCCGCCAGGCCGGGGGTCGGACCGGCGGCCCGCAACAGGACGGCATGGGAACGGCCGTCCTTCGTGGTGACCAGCTCGGCGACCGCGGCCACCCGGCGGCCGGTGTGACCGGCGGGAGCGCGCTCGAGGTGGACGACCGCGCCGATGCCGCCGCCGACGAGCCGGCGGACGACGTCGAGCCCGGCTCCGGGCGCGGCCAGGGCCATGGCCTCGAGACGCGCCGGCACCTCCTCGGGGCTGCCGGCGTGCAGCGTCGTCATGAGCCCGTGGTGACCGGTGTTGGCCGCCTGGAGCATGTCCATGACCTCGGGCCCACGGACCTCCCCGACGACGATGCGGTCCGGGCGCATGCGGAGGGCGTTGCGGACCAGCTCGCGGAGCGGCACCTCGCCCCGACCCTCGACGTTGGGCGGGCGGGCCTCGAGCCGGACGACGTGCGGGCCGGGGAGGCGCAGCTCGGCGACGTCCTCGATGGTGACGATCCGCTCCCGCGGCGGGATGGCGGCGGCGAGGACGTTGAGCAGGGTCGTCTTGCCGGTACCGGTCGCACCGGAGACGGCGATGGCGATTCCGGCGGCGACCATGGCCTCTAGCAGCCGGGCGGTGGCGACGTCCAGAGCGTCCCGTTCGATCAGGTCGCGGAGCTGGAGGCGGCGCCTGGCGAAGGTGCGGATGGTGACCACCGGGCCGTCGGGGGCCAGCGGGGGAAGCACCGCATGGAACCGCTCGCCGCCGGGGAGGCGGGCGTCGACCCACGGGCGGGACTCGTCCACCCGGAGGCCCAGCGGGGCGACCACCCGCTGGACCAGCGCGGCCACGGCGGCGGCCGACGGGAACCGAACGGCGGCCCGTTCGATGGCGCCGCCACGCTCCACCCAGACCTCGGCGGGGCCGTTGACCAGGACGTCGGTGACGGCCGGGTCGGCCAGCAGGGGTGCCAGCGGGCCGAGCCCGGTCAGCTCGGCGCCGATCGCGCGGACGAGCGCCGTCAGGTTGGGCGCGGGTAGGGCGATCCCGTCCTCGTTGAGGGCCTCGGCCACGGCCGTGCGGAGGCTGGCGGCGTCGCTCGCGAACGAGCCGTTGGCGGCCAGCCGACCCTGGACCCGCTGCACCAGCCCGGCGGGCACCCCGGCGACCAGGCCGGTCCCGGCGCTCGCGGTCATGAAGGCGGCCGGGGCCGGCGCGCCTGCCGTGCCGGTCCCGGGGCGGGGCGGATGCCCGGTCCCGCCCTGGCCGGGCGACCCGGTGTGGGAGGTCATGCCGAGACCGCCGCGAACGGGATCACGCGGTTGGCGAGCGTCACCATGGCCTGGACCGCGGCCAGGTCATGGCGGTCGAGCAGGAGCACGCCGTCCTCGGCGGCGGCTGCCAGCTCGGCACCCGCGGCGGGGATGAGCGCCCAGAGGCGGCTCCCCAGGACGGCGCGGACCTCGCGGGGGGCGAGGGAGCCTGGGGCCGGACACCGGTGACGACGGCCCCCGCGGCGTCGGGGTCGTGGCCGTCCACCGCCCAGGCCTCCAGCGCCGCCTGGAGGCCGCGGACGCCGGCGGTCTCGCAGCGGCCGACGGCGACCAGGGCGTCGGCCCGGGAGAGGGCGGCCCCGACCACGGGCCCGCCGGCGGCCGGCAGGTCGATCACGACCACCCGGTAGGCGGTGGTCGCGACCTCCAGCACGCGCTGGACGGCCGACGGCTCGGGCGGAGGGTCGGACACGCCGTCGGCCAGGCCGGAGAGCGGCAGGACGGACAGGCCGGCCCACGGCTCGGCCAGCGTCCCGAGCAGAGTCGCCGCGTCCAGCCGGAGGCCCGGTTCGAGGCCGCCACCCGGGTCCAGCCCCAGCCCACCGTCCGACCCCAGCCCACCGTCCAGCCCCAGCTCAGCGTCCGACCGCAGCCCGGCGTCCGACCCCAGCCCGGCGTCCGACCCCAGCCCGGCGTCCAGGCCCAGGCCATGGCCGTCCGGGCCTGGGCCGTGACCCGTGGTCTGGTTCCAGCTCGTCCTGGTGGTGGGGGTCGCGGGGCCGGGGGGGCCGCCGCCCGCTCCTGGACCCGGGAGGACGTCGGACCAGGTGGGGGCGGCGGTCAGGTCGAGGCGGAAGGCGAGGCCTCCGGACAGGTCGAGGAGGAGGACCGGGGAGGGGCCCCAGCGGGCCCAGATGGCGGCGAGGTGGATGGCGACGGTGGTGGTGCCGGCGCCGCCCTGGACGCCGCGGATGGCGATGACCAGGCCGCCGGAGCCACCGGTGGGGTCGGGGTGGCCGGTGGCGGCCACCCTGGCGAGCTCGCCCGGGAGGTCGGCCGCCCCGTCGGGCCAGGCGAGCAGGCTGCGGGCGCCCGCGGCCAGGGCGGCCCGGACGTCGGCCGGGTGGTCGTCGTCGCCGACGGCGACCAGCGGGGTCGGGCAGTCGGGGGGCAGGTTGGCCAGCGCCCCGCAGCCGACCAGGGCGACCGACGGCCCGGCGGTGAGGGCGGCGGCCAGGCCGGCGCGACCGGGGTCGGCCACCAGGACCTGCCAGCCGGTGGTGGCCTCGACGGCGTGCCGGAGGGAGTCGGCGGTGCCGGGGTCGTCGTGGACGACGACGACCAGCGGCATCGACGGGACGGGTTCGAGGGCCACGGGCATCCTCCCGGTGCCGAGGTGGTGGGCTCAGGGGACCGGCTGTCGTCGCCACGCCGGTCCGGCGCCGGGAAGGATGGCCGCGTGCCGTCCCGGGTGGAAGACGCTCCGGCGAGAATGTGCATAACTTCGACCGGTCCCGTCCGAGGACCGCCAGACCACGGCAGCGGCCCCGGGGGTGTGGACAGACGAGTTTCGTGGTCCTGGGAGATGAGTAAGCTTCCGTGGACACGAACTTCCGCAGGGAGGCGGATTGCATGGCCGAGAGCAGTCCCGCGATCGAGAACCTCTTCTCCGAGGCAAGGACCTTCGCGCCGCCGGACGAGTTCAAGGCCGACGCGCTGGTCACCGACCGCTCGCTGCACGAGCGGGCCGAGCAGGACCTGGAGGGGTTCTGGGCCGAGCAGGCCGAACGGCTGCACTGGACGAAGCCGTGGGACCGGGTCCTGGAGTGGGACCTGCCGTTCGCCAAGTGGTTCGTCGGCGGGCAGCTCAACGTCTCCGACAACTGCCTCGACCGGCACGTCGACGCGGGCGGCGGCGACAAGGTCGCCTACCACTGGGAGGGCGAGCCGGGCGACACCCGGACGATCACCTACGCGGAGCTGCGCGACGACGTCGCCCGGTTCGCCAACGCGCTGAAGTCGATCGGGGTGCGGCGGGGCGACCGGGTCAACATCTACATGGGCATGGTCCCCGAGCTCCCGGTGGCCATGCTGGCCTGCGCGCGCCTCGGGGCGGCGCACTCGGTGGTGTTCGGTGGGTTCTCGGCGGACGCGCTGACGGACCGCATCAACGACGCCGAGGCCAAGGTCCTGATCACCCAGGACGAGGGCTGGCGCGCCGGCAAGGTCGTGCCCCTCAAGCGGAACGCCGACGACGCGGTGGCCGACACCCCCAGCATCGAGAAGGTGGTGGTGCTGCGGCGGACCGGCAACGAGGTCCCCTGGAACCAGGACCGCGATCTGTGGTGGCACGACCTGGTCGAGGGGCAGTCGACCGACTGCCCGCCCGAGGCGATGGACGCCGAGGACCTGCTGTACCTGCTCTACACCTCGGGGACGACGGCCAAGCCCAAGGGGATCATGCACACCACCGGCGGGTACCTGGCCGGGGTGGCGACCACCCACCGGCTGGTCTTCGACCTGCATCCCGACACCGACGTCTACTGGTGCGCGGCCGACATCGGCTGGGTGACCGGCCACTCCTACATCGTCTACGGGCCGCTGGCCAACCACGCCACCAGCATCCTCTACGAGGGAGCGCCCAACTTCCCCGACAAGGACCGCTGGTGGGAGATCATCGAGAAGTACGAGGTGACGATCCTCTACACGGCGCCGACGGCCATCCGCACCTTCATGAAGTGGGGCACCGACTGGCCCGAGAAGCACGACCTGTCGAGCCTGCGGCTGCTCGGCAGCGTCGGCGAGCCGATCAACCCCGAGGCCTGGATCTGGTACCAGGCCAACATCGGCGGCGGCCGCTGCCCGGTGGTCGACACCTGGTGGCAGACCGAGACCGGGATGATCATGATCACCCCCCTGCCGGGCGCCATCGACACCAAGCCGGGGTCGGCGACCTTCCCGTTCCCGGGGGTGGACGCCGACATCGTCGACAACGACGGCAACTCGGTCGGGATCCCCGGTGGCGGCTACCTCGTGCTCAAGCAGCCCTGGCCGGCGATGCTGCGCGGGATCTACGGCGACCCGGAGCGGTACAAGGAGACCTACTGGAGCCGGTTCGAGGGCTGCTACTTCGCCGGCGACGGGGCCAAGCGGGACGAGGACGGCTACTTCTGGCTGCTCGGGCGGGTCGACGACGTCATGAACATCTCCGGCCACCGGATCTCCACCACCGAGGTGGAGTCGGCGCTGGTCGACCACAACGACGTGGCCGAGGCGGCCGTGGTCGGCAAGGTCGACGAGACCACCGGGCAGCAGATCGTGGCGTTCGTGACCCTGAAGGGGGACGTCGAGGCCGCCGACGACACCACCGAGGTGCTGCGGGAGCACGTCGCCCGCAAGATCGGGAAGCTGGCCCGGCCGACCACCATCATCTTCACCCCCGACCTGCCCAAGACCCGGTCCGGCAAGATCATGCGCCGCCTGCTCAAGGACGTGGCCGAGGAGCGCGAGCTTGGCGACGTGACCACCCTTGCCGACCCCGCCATCGTCGAGGAGATCCGGGACAAGGCGGCTGCCCGTCCCCAGGACGAGTGAGCAGCCGTGCCACGGCCCGAGGCTGACCGTGGCCGGGAACCGGCTGCGGGGGGCGTGACCAGGGGGTGAAGGTCACGCCGGGACCGGACCGGGCCCGGGAACGGGCGGGGAACGGACCGTGGGTGGGCTGGGGAGGGGGGACCTTGTAACCTGGGGGGAACCCGGGGGGTCTAGGGGGTGATTCCTGCCAACTGACCGTAACCCGGGGCGGTCACTGGTCCTGACGTCGACGTCGGCGTCAGGTTGGTCGGGGTCGATGTCGTACGACCTTGAGAGGTGCCAGGCAAACCCATGAGTGTTGCGTTCGTCTTCCCAGGTCAGGGCAGTCAGGCGCCGGGCATGGGCCTGGACTTCGCCCGGTTCGACGAGGCGGCCGCCGACCTCTACCAGTGGGCCAGCGCCTGCCTCGGCTGGGACCTGGCCGAGACCCTACGGATGGCCAGCCCCGACGAGCTGCGCCAGACCTACATCGCCCAGCCGGCCATCTTCTGCGTGTCGGTGGCGGCGCTGCGGGCCCTGGAGGCGGCCGGGGCGCCCCGGCCGGCATACGTGGCCGGGCACTCCCTCGGGGAGTTCTCCGCCCTGGTCGCGGCCGGTGCGCTGTCGTTCGAGGCCGGGCTGCTGCTGGTGGCCCGGCGGGCCGAGGCGATGCAGCGGGCCGCCGACGCCCGGCCCGGGTCGATGAGCTCGGTGCTGGGTCTGTCGGCCGAGGGGGTGGAGATGGCCGTCGAGGCCGCCGCCCAGGACCAGGTGCTGGCGGTGGCCAACGACAACGCCCCCGGCAACGTGGTCGTGTCCGGCGAGTGGGCGGCCCTCGAGCGGCTCCCGGCCGCGGCCAAGGAGCTGGGGGCCAAGCGGGTGGTGCCACTGAGCGTGGGCGGCGCCTTCCACTCGCCCCTGATGGCCCCGGCGGTCGAGGTGTTCGAGCCCCACCTGGCCGCGGCCCCGCTGCGCGACCCGGCCATCCCGGTGGTCGCCAACGCCACCGCCGAGCCCGTGACCAGTGCCGAGGAGCTGCGCCAGCTGCTGGCCCGCCAGCTCACCGGCCGCGTCCGCTGGACCGAGTCGGTCCGGCGCATGGCCGCCCTCGGGGTCGACAGGTTCGTCGAGGTCGGCCCGGGCACCGTCCTCAGCGGCCTCATCAAGCGGACCGTGGACGGCGCCAAGGTGCTGGCCGCCGGCAACGCCGAGGGCGTGGCCGCGGTGGCCGAGGCCCTGGGCAGGCGGGCCGACGGCGCCGCCGCCGCCGCCGCCAAGGCCGAGGTGGCCAAGGGCGAGGACCAGGGCGAGGTGGTGGTGCTGCCCGAACGGTTCGCCGTCTCCCCCGGTCACGGCCGCTTCTACCCGGTCACCCCCTCCCGGTTCAACGACGAGCGGCCCTATGTCGAGCCGGGCGACCTGCTCGGCGAGGTCCGCAACGGCGCCGCCAGCATCCCCGTCCGCAGCCCCTTCCGCGGCTGGGTGATGGCCCATCTCGCCTGGGAGGGCGAGCTGGTCACCCCCGGCCAGATCCTGCTCAGCCTCCGGCCCTTCTGACCGCCGCCCGACCGCCGATCCCCCCACGCCGGAGAAAGGAGCCGTCGTGCCCGCCGAGATCGTTGGACTCGGGGTGGCCGTGCCACCCTATGTCCTGACCAACGCGGACCTGGAGGAGCTGGTCGACACCAACGACCAGTGGATCACCGAGCGCACCGGGATCAAGGAGCGCCGGATCGCCGGCAAGGACGACTCGACCGCCCTGCTCGGCAAGCGGGCCGCCCTCCAGGCGCTGGGCGTCGCCGGCATCGGCGTCGACGAGGTGGACCTCCTGATCGTGGCCACGGCCACGCCCGACTACACCCTGCCGTCGGCCTCCTGCATCCTCCAGCTCGAGCTGGGCATGACCAGGGGCGCGGCCATGGACGTGATCGCCGGCTGCTCGGGGTTCGTGTACGCCCTGGCCACCGCCTCCCAGTTCGTCGACTCGGGCGCCGTCGGCACCGCCCTGGTGGTCGGCTCGGAGACGCTGTCGCGGATCTCGGACTACACCGACCGCGGCACCTGCATCCTGTTCGGGGACGGAGCCGGGGCGGTGGTGCTGCGCAAGGGCGACGCGGGCGTGCGGGCGTTCTCGCTCGGCGCCGACGGAGGACGGTCGCGACTGCTCATGACCCCGGCGGGCGGGTCGCGGTTCCCGGCCAACAGCCGCACCGTGGCCGAGCGGCGCCACTACATCGTCATGGAGGGCCGCGAGGTCTTCAAGGGCGCGGTGACGGCGATGGCCGCCTCCAGCCTTGAGGCGATCGAGCGGTCCGGCCTGAAGCCGGAGGACATCGACCTGGTCGTCCCCCACCAGGCCAACCAGCGGATCATCGAGGCCACCGCCCGGCGGCTGAAGTTCCCCATGGCCAACGTGGTCATGAACATCGCCCGTTACGGCAACACCTCGGCCGCCTCGATCCCCATCGCCATCGCCGAGGCCTGGGAGCAGGGCCAGATCCGGCCCGGGCAGCGGCTGCTGCTGACCGCGTTCGGGGCCGGGCTGGCCTGGGGCTCGGCGGTGGTCGAGTGGACCCTGCCCAACCCGGCCGAGCCGGCGGCCGAGGAGCCCACCCGGTCGGCCATGCCGATCGTGCGCGGCCTGCTCGACGGGACCCTGTGGGACGGCGCCGACATGCTCCCACCACTGCGCAACGTCCCGGAGCCCGCGCTGTGACCCTGGAGGGGCGGACGGCGCTGGTCACGGGGGCGTCGGGGGCGATCGGGCGGGCCTGCGCGGTGGCCCTGG
>Ga0307278_10000534_pt1 | contig 19222 bp, 24 predicted proteins | sample ER_DNA_117_FD_194482 | JGI IMG/M metagenome (GOLD analysis project Ga0307278, IMG submission 194482) | Bulk soil microbial communities from the East River watershed near Crested Butte, Colorado, United States - ER_DNA_117 | ecosystem: Environmental > Terrestrial > Soil > Floodplain | place...
CAGACCAAGTGCAGCTTGGACCCAGGCTTGCCACGATCGACCGGATTTGCGCCCACGTGGTCCCCCACGCTTGGCCCGCACGCTCATGGTGTCCACGCTCACCCGCTCCCAGTCCAGCTGGCCCTGTGCACCAAGGCGGTCCAAGACCCGAAGGTGCAGGGCATCGAACACCCCTGCGTCGGCCCACTCAGTCAGCCGCCGCCAGCAGGTCGACGGCGAGCCGCAGCCCAGCTCGCGGGTGGGCAGCAGCCGCCACGGAGTAGAAGTGCGGGCCATGAAGACGATCGCGGCCAAGCAGGCCCGATCCGAGATGGTGCGGTACCGGCCGCCGTACGGCGGCCGTGGCGGCGCCGGCAGCAAGGGCTCGACCAACTCCCACAGCTGGTCCGGTACCAGGTCGTCAGCAAGGTTCGTCATGGCCCCGGATCCTGCCAGACCAACCCCAAAGGAGCGAAACGACGTCTTAGCCTTGATCCACCCGGCCAGACACGACTCGCTGATGCCGAAGTCGGCGGCGATCTGCTTCAACGTCTGCCCGGGCTCACGGTTCCGGGCAACCCGGACCACGTCCTGGCGGAACTCCTTGGGATACGGCTTCGGCATGGTGCACATCCTTCCAGCGGCACCTCTCGGCACCACAGATCAGATGTCACCTACCCGTGCAGCAGTCCCATGTGCCTATCGTCCCATCTGGATCTGCGGTCGGTGTGGTGCGGCGGGCTCGGGCATCGATGGTGATGTCGTGCGGGGCCAGGTCCAGGCGGAGCGGAGGATGACGGCGAGGACGATCACTTCGAGCACGACGCCGAGGCCGTAGAAGTACATCCAGGACTCGCCGATCGCGTTGTACATCGAGACGGGGATGTAGAGCGATGCCACGACGAGGTTGAGCGTGCGGTTCGCACGGGCGGGCAGTGTCGTGGAGAGCAGGATCATGAGGATCGGGATCGCCACGAGCATGATCGCAATGACTACGAAGGTTTGGCTGATGTCGAACTCAAAGACGACGCCGGCCAGGATGTCGTGGATGAGGCCGGGCTTGTACAGGGCGAGGTAGTCCATGTAGATGTAGAGGAACATGAAGCTGGTCCAGGCTGCGGCGAGCTTCGCTCTGACCGGCGCGGGCGGATCGTGTAGGGCTGTCGTGGTCTTGGTCGTGGTGCTCAAGGGTCTCTCCGTTCTCATCGGGTTGTCGATGTCACGATGACTGAATGTCTGCTCGGTGCCATCGGTCTGCTGGCTCGATCTTCCTGGCCTCTGGTATGGGTCATTTCTCATTCTTTCGGCTGATCCGCGACCGGCACGGCGGCTCTACGCTTGGCTGATGGTGACGAACAGCCTCCGGGCGCTCTTGAGCGAACCTCGTCCTGCACAGCCACCCGTACGGGTGTGGCGGGACTGGGCACTGCTCGGCGTGGCGGTCGCGGCGTCGCTCATCGAGGCAGCGCTACGTCCGGACCGAACCTGGCTGGCCGGTTCCCCCAACCCTGAGGGTGTCCTCGCGCCTCTCCAAGGAGTTGAGCTGCTGACCGCCCTGGCCGTCAGCATCGTGGTCGCCCTTTGCGTGCTGTGGCGGCGGACCCATCCGCTGGCTGCGGTCGCGGTCGCATTCGGCACGCTGATCGTCTTCGACGTGGCACGGATCGTCGCGAGCGATGCGACCGGACTGTCGGGCATCGCGGTCGCCCTCGTGCTGCCCTACGCGTTGTTCCGTTGGGCGTCGGGCCGTGAGGCCGCCATCGGGCTCGGGATCATCCTGGTGTGGCTGGGTGTCACCCATGTCGCAGATCCGACCACGGTGGGCGATGTGGTGGCCGCGTATGGGTTCTTCCTGTTCTCAGCCGCGTTTGGGGCCTCCATCCGCTTCCACGCCACCACCCGCATGCGGGACATCGAGCAGGCCGAGCTCCGGCAGCGCCACGAGCTTGCTCGCGACCTGCACGACACCATCGGTCACCACATGTCGGGCATCGTCATCCAGGCCCAGGCGGGGCAGGCCTTGGCGGCCCCCCACCCCGATCGTGCGCTGGCCGTGCTCGAAACCATCGAGCAAGCAGCGACGAGGGCGCTGGCGGAGATGCGCACCATCGTCGGTGTCCTGCGCGTGGGGGCCGAGCCGGACCTCGCCCCCCAGCCCGGCCTTGCTGACATTGAGCGGTTCGCCCGCACCGCCGGGACGCCACGCATCGATGTGCACCTGTCGGGCGCCCTGCACGACCTCCCTGCGGCGGTCAGCGTCGCGCTCTACCGGATCGCGCAGGAAGCCCTCACCAACACGATGCGCCACGCCCGCAACGTCACCCGCGTGCACATCGATGTCGTGGGTGATGTCGACCGGGTGCGTCTGACTGTCCGTGACGACGGGGCCGTGGTGGCAGCGACCCGCCATCTGTCCGGGTTCGGCCTCATCGGGATGCGTGAGCGCGCCTCGCTGCTCGGCGGCACTTTGCTCGCCGGGCCGGGCCCCGACCGTGGCTGGGTCGTGGAGGCGACGCTGCCCACACAGGCTTCCACCACCGACCGAGCCCGAACCATCCAACGGACGGCGTAGACGTGGCCATCCGTGTGCTCATCGCAGACGACCAGGAGATTGTGCGGGCCGGTCTCGTGATGCTCCTCGACGCTCAGCCTGACATCCAGGTCGTTGGTCAGGCTGCCGACGGCCTCCATGCTGTCGCGCTCGCCCGAGAGTTGCGGCCCGACGTGTGCCTGTTCGACATCCGCATGCCCCACCTCGACGGAATCGAGGCCACCCGGCAGCTCGCCGGGCCGGACGTCGACGACCCGCTGGTGGTCGTCGTCATCACCACCTTCGACCTCGACGAGTACGTGTACGGGGCGTTGAAGGCCGGCGCCCGGGGCTTCCTGCTCAAGGACGCCGGACCCGCCCTGCTAACGCAGGCGATCCACGCGGCCGCTCTCGGAGACGCCCTGATCGCCCCGAGCGTCACCGCCCGGCTCCTCGCCAGCTTCGCCCGCACCGACCCTGGCGAGCCGCCGCAGCCGCCCATCGAACCGCTCACCAACCGAGAGGAGGCAGTTCTCGACTCGGTCGCCCGGGGTAGGACCAACAGCGAGATCGCCGACGACCTGCACATCAGCATCAGCACCGTCAAGACCCACCTCGCCAGCCTCACACGCAAGCTCGACGCCCGCAACCGCGTCGAGCTCGCGATGTGGGCCTACGGAACGGGCCGCATCAACACGTGACGACGGACACCGGACGGCGTCGACGAACGAGGCGGGATCCCAGCCTGGATTCACCGATCTTCGCCTGCTACGCGCCACCATCTGGGCGCGCTGGCTGCGTTGGCGACGCTCGACGGAACAACCAGTACGCCTACGCGCCGCCGCCTTGCCATCGCACCCATCTGGTGACGCTCGCTACGCCGCATATCGGTGAATCCAGGCTCAGCCTCAAATCACCGATTCGGCGACGGAGTAGGGGCGAGTGGCGGGTGATGGGTGGTGATCGGCTCGGGCCGGTGGGTGGGCAGGGGTGTTCTGCCGGTCTGTCCGGCTTCTCCTGGGTCCTTGGGTCGTAGGTGCGGGATGCGGTGGTCAGCCGCTTGCGGCGGGTAGCGCCCGGAGGCGTTCGAGGGCCGCTGTGATCAGTCCGGCCCAGGGCCATCGGCGTGGTAGTCGCAGGACGAGACGTCGTCCGGTGCGGACGAGTCGGCCGGTGACGTTGTAGATCCGGCGGCGGATCTTCTTGGTCATCACCGTTGGGGTCTGCAGAAGAACGTCCTGAATCGTCGGACCTGGGCCACTCGTGACGAGCTGCGGATCGCGATCGTCACCTGGATCGAGCGGACCTACCACCGCCGACGCCGACAGGACGGGCTCGGCCGGTTGACCCCCGTTGAGTACGAGACCATCATGACCACGCCAGCCAGTCAGGCTGCGTGACTAACCACTGTCACCTGAACGTGCAGCAGACCCGATGGGCGTTGCTAGAACACCCTGAGTGCTGACTGGTTCGGATGGCCATCGTGGGCGACTTCGGCCACTTGGAGGACGACTGCGAGCCGTTCTTCGATAGCGGCGACCGCCCGGGCGGCCATCTCGGGGGTGGTGTGCCGGTAGTGGAGGCCGATGCGGCTGCCGCCATCCTGCTCGCCGCGGCGGCTGCGGCCGTGGCCCATCAGCTCATCGATGACTCGGGCTGGGATGCCGGCATCCTCCAGCCAGGTGGAGAAGGTGTGGCGGAAGTCGTGCGCGCCGTGCAGGTCGACCGCATCGAGCAGGGGGTGACGAGCGGCCGGCAGCACCGACCAGCAGCCTCCCGGGCCGTCCTGGTCGCCGTGATCGATCGACGCCAGGCCAGCGGCGCGTAGCTCCTGCAGGGCAACCGCGGCTGTGGCTGGGCGGACAGGACGGCGGCCGTTTGTGGTCAGCCGGGCGGCGAGCTGGTCGACGCGCTGCGGCCCGCCGTCGCGGAGCGCCCGGAGTATGCGTCTGGCGGTCGGGCGGAGCTGCCCGGGGGGGTCGGCCAGCTTGGCCAGCGCGCCATGGTAGGTGCGGCGGAAGTTGCTGCGGGACAGCACCGTGCGCGCGCCTCGGGGCACGCTGGGTCCGCCGTGGTGGCCGGGGCCGCCGCCGGGACCGGTGAACACCAGCGTGTCGGGGTCGCTGCCGGGTGGGAGCTGGCGACGGATGGCCTCGACCACTTGGGGGGCGAGCGGGATGGCTCGGAGGCTGGCGGCGCTCTTTGGCTGTGGTTTGAAGCCGCTGCCGAACTTGCCGGCCTGGTAGCGGGTGTCCACGACGTGCAGCACGGGCGGGGTGCGGTCGAGGTGGACGCGGCGGCGGCGCAGCCCGGCGAACTCGCCGAAGCGCAGGCCGGTGCCGAGCAGGCAGATGACGTGGTCCCACCAGAACAGCGGGAAGCAGGCCAGGAGCTGCCCGGCTTCCTCGGGCGTGAGCGCGCGGCGCCTAGTCTGGCCGAGGGCCTTGTCGGGGTCGACCGGCCGCTTGGGCGGGCGCACCTTGCGCATGGGGTTGCCGGGGATCGCGCCCTCGTCCTCGGCGAACTCCAAGATGCGGTGCACGATCGAACGGCAGTCCATCACGCTGGAATAGCCGAGCTGGTTGCTGAGCTGGTTCTGCCAGGCCCGCAACACCTTGGGCGTGATCGTCTCGATCCGTCGGGCGCCCAGGTGGGGCAGGATGTGCAGGCGGCGTCGGTTCTCGGCGGGACGATGCCCACGTCTAGACGGCCGGCATCGACCTCGACGCGGACCTCGTGGGCGCGGGCCAGCCAGCCGCGCCGATCCTTGCTCACCGAAAGGCGCAGCAGGCCGGACTGCTCGCGGGTGAACGCCCGCACCGGCTCGACCATGAAGGCCACGTCGACCAGCTGCAGCTTGGCGCCCGAGCCGCGGGCGTAGCGGCCGGCGTCCTCGGCCTTGGTGACGTGGTCGAGCACGACCACGGCGGCGCCGGAGGTCCGCGCGGCGGGGAGCAGGACGCCCTTGTAGAAGGCGGTCACGTCGGGGGCGTCGTTCTCCCTGAGGCCGGCTTGGCCGAGGAACGCCCCGGCGGAGTCGAACCCGACCAGCGCCGGGCGCACCTCGGCCAGCAGGCTGGCGAGGCCGGCCCGGTCAGCGGCATCCCAGGTGCGGGCGGGGAACTCGACATAGACCAGCCGGGCCAGCAGCTCCGGCCCGGCGCCCAGGGCCAGGAGCTTCTCGGTGGCCAGCTCCCGGCCGGCCTCCTCATCCAGCAGCACCACCGTGGCGCCGGCGGCGAGCAGCTCGAGGGTCCAGACGTACAGCAACGTCGACTTGCCGGAGTCGGGCGGGCCGGCCAGGGAGTGCAGCCCGCCGCGGTACAGCAGCCCCGAGCAGACCAGCTCCGGCGGCGCGATCCCCGCCCGCGCCAGGGCGGCGAGGTCGACCCGGGGGAACGGCCGCGCCTCGCCCACCCCCCCGGCCGAGTCGGGGGCGCCGGGGAACGGGTAGACCGCGGCCTCCTCCGGCGGCGGCGGTTCCTCGGGCCAGGGCACCCCGTCACCGTCGAACGGGTCACCGGTCACCCGCGGCCACCTCCCGTCCCAGTTCTGGCCGCATCGGCGTGGCGGCGGGCGTCGGCCAGGGCACGGCGGACGGTCTTGGCGATCTCGTGCTCCCCGAGGCCGACTGTGCGGGCGGCGGCGGCCAGCTCGGCCCACACCCGGGCCTCCTCGAGCTGCCCGACAGCGACCAGCCGGCCCAGCTTGAGCGCTGCGGTGTTCAGCGCCTGCCGTCGCCCACCCGGACGGGCTGCGGCGACCCGGCCGGCCTCCCCGCGCAGCGCCGCGGTCCCGTAGCCGCGGCCGGGCGCCAGCGGCGGCGGGGCGGGCGCCGGCCGCCCCGGCCCGGCCAACAGCGCCCGCAGCTCCGCAGGCACGGCGGGCAGCTCGGCACCGGGCGGACGGACCCACCGGTAGCACCGCCCCAAGGGGTGCTGCGAGGGTGGCGCGACGACCAGGCCGCCACGTCCGCGCCAGTCCAGCCCCGGACAGAACCCGCCCCGGTTCCCCAACCCCGTCGGGGCGAACCACAGGTGCCAGCCGCCGCCCCCGGTGCGCGCGAGCGGCCCGGCACGCGGCACCACGCCCGCCTGGACAAGAGCGCGAAGCTCCGCCTCCCCGCCCGGGCCATCCACATCCAGCACGTCAAACCGTGTCCCGGTGGCCAGGCCCACGTTCGCCGCCGGCCAGCGCCGCCACCATGACTGCACCTCGGCCGGGTCGGTCGAGGCCAACCCCCGCCAGCCCGCCAGGCGGGGATGCTTACCCGGGTCGGGGCAGGCGCGGCCGACTCGGCACGAGCACCCGCCGCCCGGGCGGGGCGTGTACAGGGGCACCACCGGAAACCCCAGCGCCGCGTACGCCTCAGCCGCCCGCCCGGTGGGCAGCTCGCCGAGGGCGGCGAGCAGGTCGCCGGGGCCGAGCCGGGCCAGGTCGGGCGCGCTCACGCGGCGCCCCTTTCCTCGGCCGTGGTAGGGACGAGGTCGCAGCAGGCGGCGCAGCAGGCGCCGACCTCGCCGATCAGCCCGACCGGCTCGCCCGGACGGATCGGCCGGCCGCAGCCGGGCCGGCCGCAGACGGCCTCGTGCCAGGCGGTCACCACCGCGTCGGGCGTGAGCGGCCCGGGAACGGCGGCGAGGGCGAGGCGCTGGTACGCCTGCCCGTACAGCTCGAAGGGGTGGCAGCCGAGCCGGTCGCACAGGTCCTCGACCTGGCGCAGGCTGGCCGTGCCTGCGCGGCGGACGCGCCGGTAGGCCGCGTGGCCGGCCTCGCCGAGCAGCCGCCGCGGGCTGCGGCCTCGGCCGTGGGCGGCCCGGTCGACGGCGGCCAGCAGCGGCCCGGCCGGCAGCCGCAGCGCCGCCGGGTCAAGGTGGCCGGTCATTGCGCGCCTCCGGCCAGGGCGAGCACCCCTTGGACGGTGGCGGGCCGCTGCGGGCGGGCGGGATAGGGGGTGCACAGTGGGCAGGCGCGGGGGGCGTTGTGGGCGCGCTTGCGGCGTTGTTCGTCGTCGCGGTCGCCGACCCACAGCCGGGCCAGCACCAGGTGGCTGCCGGCGGCCACGGCGACGGCCAGCAGCCGCGCGCCCCGGCCAATGGCATGGCGGTGGAGGCGGCGGGGCAGGTCGTCGGCGCTGCCGAGGTAGTGCCGGGCGTGGCGGTAGGGTGGGTCCAGGTGGCACAGGTAGACCACCCGCACCGCCGGGACGACCACGCCGGGGCAGCCCGGCGGGCGCGCGGCGGCGTGGACCCATGCCCACACCCCGGCGGCGGCCTGCTCGGCCGCCAGGCCGGCGCCGCAGGCGGCGCAGCCCAGGCCAGGGCAGGCGACCAGCGCGCCGGTCAAGGCTGGGGCGGTCATGCCGGGGCCTCCTGGCTAGGCGTGGGGAGGACGGTGGGGGCCAGGTCGGTGGTCCAGCGGAACACCGACAGCGCGGCCAGGAACGCCTCCAGCACCGCCCGGCCCACCGGGACGGGAATCAGCCGGTAGCCGGCTGGGCGCAGGTGCAGCACCGCGCCGCCCTCGACCTCGGGCAGCGGGGTCTCGGTGCCGTCGGGGCGACCGACGAACTCGGCGTGGGCGTAGGCGGCGAGCTGCAGGGCGGCCTCGGGGTAGACGCCCCGGCCGGTCTTGCAGTCCAGCACCACCACCCGGCCCAGGCGCGGCAGGGCGCAGATTGCGTCGAGGGTGCCGGCGTAGCCGTAGCGGCGCGAGAACACCGTGGCCTCGCTGGCCAGCCAGGTGGGCCGGTGGTCGGCGGCGAACCGCTCGTAGGCGGCCAGCAGCGGCCCTGCCCGGTCGGGCAGCTCGGGGCGGGAGCGGCCGGCGGCGTCGGCCTCGATCGCGGCGTGCACCGCGGTGCCGAGCTCGGCGGCCTGGTCGCGCTGCTGCCAGGGGGCGCGTTTGACCTCCCGGACCGCCTGGCCGGCGGGCAGCAGGGCGAGCCGGTCGAGGTTGGCGACGGCGTACTCGGCGGCGGCCTTGGCGGCCCAGGCGGGCAGGAACGGGGCGGGCACGCCGCCTTTGAGGATCGCGGTCACGCTGGGGAACTCCCGCCCGGCCCAGGTGTAGACCCGATGGCCCTGCCTGGCGGTCGAGGCCAAGGCCGGGGCGGTCACCGCGACCCCTCTGCGTCAGGAGCCGGGCAGGGCGGGCCGGCAGGGGTCGGGACATAGCCGGGCGGGTGCAGGGTGGTCCTGGTGGTGTCGGTGACGAGCAGCTCCCGCCAGGACGCCGCCGGGGCCGGGTCGGGCGCCGGGCGGGCGACGGTGATAAGGGCCAGGACGGCTAGTGCGAGGACGGCCAGGACGGTCTGGATGATGCGGACGGTGAGGACGGCCCAGCGGGGACGGTCGGGCGGGAAGGGGAACGGGGAAGAGGGTAGGGTTGGCTGGCTCACGGCTCCCTCCTTCGGGGGTGTGGGCGTTGCGGGTGGGGGCGCGTCCGGCCTTCCTAGGGGTTGCGGGTTCGCGCCCCCGCTCCCGTGCTAGCGGGTGCCTTGCTCGTGCAGGCGGGTGAGGTAGGTCCAGGCGCGGCGGCCGGCGCGGACGCGGCGGCCGGTGCCGTCGCAGAACCGGCACAGCGGGTCGCGGTGGTGGCAGCGGGCGCAGGCGCCGAACGGGGCCAGCCAGCACGTCAGCGCGTAGCCGGCGAGCGCGGGGCTGGCGAGGCTAGCAAGCAGCAGCAGGCGGGGCATGAGGGGCCTCCTGGTGGGGTTGAAGGGGTGTTCGGGCGTAGGGGTGCTAGGGGCTAGGCGGCTGGAGTCGCGGCGGGTGGGCTGCTAGCGGGGCCGCTAGGCCTAGCAGGGCTGGGCGCTAGCCTTAGCAGCCGGCGGGCGGCGGGTCACCCCGGCGGCGGCTCGCCCGGGCGGGTGCGCTCGGCGGCCTCGGCAACCGCGCGCCGGTCGATGCCGCGCCGGTTGGCGCCCTCCCCGGTGGCCGGGTCGGTGCCCCAGACCTGGCCGGTGGTGATGCCGTGGGGCTTGAGCGCGGCGGTCAGCTGCTCGGCCTCCCAGCCGCCGTAGACCTCGGGGCGCAGCTCGGCCAGGCGAGCAACGACCGTCTGGTTCCACACCCGCGCCTCGCTGGCCGGGATGACAGCCAGCACGTCGGCGAGCAGGGTCGAGGTGGCGTCGGCGGGTTCGGGGTCCTCGCCGAGCGCGTGGCCGCTCAAGGTCCCGGCGCGGTCCCGCAAGGCACGCGCGCGGGCGACGGTCCGCTCGGCGGCTGGGACGTCGACGTAGAACGAGCGGACGATCTGGGGGTCGTCGCCCTCGCCGGCCAGGTAGCCGATGCCACGGTCGGCGCGGGCGAACATGGTCGCGCGGACGCCGTTCTTGTACGCGCTGGTCCCGAGGACCATGTCGTTCTCGGTCTGGCCCATGACCTTGAGGCAGAACCGCAGGACCGCGTTGGCGCTGATCGCGGTCGGTAGGCTTCTCGCGTCGGGCCGCTGCGTCCCGAAGAGGGGAACGATCCCGAGGGCGGGGCCGCGGCGGACCAGGTCCTCACAGACCGCCTGGATCTCCGTCCCGTGGCCGGGGTGCTCAAACCAGCGCTGACACTCATCCACCCCGAGCACGATCGGGTGCAGCCCTAGGGAGCGGATGCCGGCCAGCTCGGGGGTAGCCTTGTTCTCCGGGCACTTGTCGCGGGGTAGGCCGCGGATCACCTTGGCGCGGCGGCGCAGCTCCGCCCCAAGGTCGCGCAGGTCGGCCAGCGCGTAGGCGAGGTCGTCCGGGTCGTCGCCGGCCCGGTAGCGATAGGCGACTGGTTCCAGGACGGAGAAGTCCCCGGTCCCCTTGAGGTCGTAGACGTGCAGCTCGACTCGGACATCGAGCGCCGCAGCCAGCAGGGCCAAGCGCATGGCAAAGGTCTTGCCCATCCTTGGGATGGAGCCGATCACCATGGACGCGAACATCAGGGTGAGCGGGACGGGCCGGCCGCGCTGGTCGGTCCCGAACGGCCAGGGCTTGAACAAGTCGACCGCACCCTGCTTGGCCAGCGGCCAGGCGGGCTGGCGAGCCTTGGCCATGTCCTGGTCGCCAACCCACAGCACCAAGCGGCCGGGGTGGACCTCGGCGTTGCCCTCGGGCCACACGCAGCCGAGCGGCCGGCCCAGGCCCGAGGCGAGCTTGTCGCGGCGGTCGGCGACCTCCCCGACGGTGACGCCTGGTGGCAGGTCGATATCGGCGCGCCAGCCGGGACCGTCGCGGGTGATCGGCGCGACGAACCCGATCGCCTTCGGGTCCCGGGCGAGGGCCTGGTTGATCCCGGCCAGGCCAAGCACCCCGAGGGCGCGGACGACCATTTCGCTGGTCAGCCGCGGCGCCTTGGCGACGACCACGGCACGCTCCAGCAAGGGCCGGTCCGCCGGGCGGCCGGCCACCCCAAACGTGACCACCATGGCGAGCAGGGCAGCCCAGCGAACCAGCGGCGGCGCCAGCAGCAAGACCATGCCAACCAGGCTGAGGGCGGCCAGCAGCAGGGCCGAGACGGTGGCGCGCCAGCGCACCCGGCGGTCGCGCTGGCGGGCGAGCTTGAGGTAGGCCTCGGCGTCCTGGGCGCGCACCACGCCCTGGCGGACCGGCTCAGCCTCCAGGTCGAACAGCCAGCGCAGCCACCCCGCCAACACCCGCGCCGAACCGCGGGGCGCGCGTGCGGCCAGGCGGCCGGCGTACACCGGCGAGCGGGCCAGGTGGTAGCCGCTCGTGTGAGCGGCGTACCCGGCCGCCCAGCGGACCATCTCGGCCAGCTCGGCACGGGAGCGCAGCCAGGCGGGCAGGATCGGGCGGCGCTGGCCCGCCCGCAGCCCCGACAGTCCGGGACGGACGGGGCGCTGGGCTGCGGGGCTGTCAACCAGCACCCGGGCCTCCCCCACCTCGGCCGCTTCGGCGTCGCTCGGCGCCGTCCCGGCCGGCGGGCCGTCCCGGCCGCCCAGCTCGTGCTCGTAGCGGTCCCAGTCCACCGGGCCGGGGCCGTCCGGCGCAGGGGTGTTGTCGGCGGTCATCAGGGCTCCTTCCGGTCCACGAGCGCGGCGTGCGGGGTCGGCACGGGCGGGCGGGGTCGTGCGCCCCAGCGTCTGGCCACGAAGCGGGTCACTCGTGCCAGCCCGGGATGCGGCTCGAACGGCAGCGGCGGCGGGATGCCAGGCGCTCCGCTCGGCGGCGGCGCGGGGGTCCGGGCTGGGCCAGGCCAGGGCGGCTGCCACCGCCTGGTCGCCGCACTCAGCTCGGCGGCGTAGCGCTCCATCGCGGCGGTGGCCCGGCGCACCGCGGCGTGCTGGCGGATCGCGGCGTGGTGGTGGCGGAGTGCCCAGGCGGTCCAGCCGATGACGGCCAGCCGCACCGCCGGGCCAGTGCCCACGGTCGCGGCGGCCCAGCGGACGCCTACCAGGGTGGCGGCCAGCCCGGCCAGGCGGGCGCCGCGGAAGCCGACCAGGGCGAACCCCCACAGCACCAGCCGCACCGCAAACAGCAGCAGGCGGACCGTGGCGGCCACGATCGTGACGGTCAGCCAGACCACCAGGCGGAGCAGGGCCTCGGTCATGCGGCGGCCTTCTTGAGCAGGTCGATCAGGGCGGCGCCGCCGGCGCCGATCAGGTCGACCAGCTCGGCCGACAGCGCCTGGGTGTTCTGCTTGCCGACCAGAATCAGGACGGCGACCAGGACGACCAGGACGTAGGCGATGCGGGACATGGACACGGCCTCCTACGGGACGCGGGCAGGGCTGCGGGGCGGGGACGGTGGCGCGTGGGCGGGCGGGTCGTCGGGCTCGGGTCGGCGCCCGTTCCCGGCCGCAGGACCGAGCACGGGGCTTGGGCCGGCCTCAGCGGCGGTCAACGCGGCGGCCGGTGGCGGCGCCGTGGCCGCCGGGGTGCGGTCGGCTTGCGGCACCGGGACGGACGGCGGGACCGCGGCGGGGGCGCGGACGGCGCGCAGCAGCTCGCCGGCCACCCGGTTGCTGACGTGCAGGGCACGGCCGAGCGCGTCGCGGGAGATCGGCCGGCCGTGCTCGGCCGCGAACGCCTCGGCGACCGTCCGGGCCCGCTCGGCCAGCTCTGCCGAGGCTGCCGCGCCCGCACCCGTCCTGGCGGGGCGGGGCCGCGCGGCGCGCCGCGCACGGGACCGTCCCGTCCCGGCCCCGGCCGCGGGCATGGGTGCCGGACCAGGCTCGCCTATCGCATCGACCAGGACGGTCCCATGCGCGGCGTCCTCGCCGGCCGCGGGGACCGGGACGGGACCGGTCTTGGCGGTGGCGGGGTGGCGGCGGTGGGCGATGCGCTGCAGGAACAGGTGCCAGGCGAACACCGCCGCCAGCGGCGGCAGCCCGAACACCAGCGACCGCAGCCAGCCCGGCGGCGGGTCCAAGGGGATGGCGGGGTGGAACCAGTTCAGCAGCAGCGACGCGCCGGCGGTCAGGCCGGTCAGCGTCCACGGGTACCACGGCACCCGCTGGTGCCACTCGGGCAGGTGGCGGCGGTGGCGCTGCTCGGCCAGGGCGTTCAAGGCGGCGGAGGCCATGAACGACTCGAACCCCAGCGGCCAGACCCGGGCCGCCCACGGCGCCAGCCCGGCCGCGGCGGCGATGGCGTGCAGGACCGCGTAGGACAGGGCGAAGCCGTAGGCGAACATGCCCACGGCGGTGGCGCCGCTGGCCCACTCGATCGCCACGTCGAGCCAGTCGCGGGCGTCCCGCCTGCCGCCGCTGGGGTGGTGGGCGGTCATGGCCGGCGCTCCCGTGGCGGCAGGGCCGGCCGGCCGGGCTGGTCGGCGCGGGCGAGCTGGCCCCGCGCCGCCGGCGCGGGCGGCTCGACAAGACGCAGGGGCACGACCGGCTCGCGCCCGGCCACGGCCTGCCAGCCGGCGCACTGGTGGCCGGGCTGCCACGGCGCCTGGCAGTCGGCGCAGACGTGCCGGCGGGGGCGGTGGCGGATGGTGCCCGGGCCGTCGAGCAGGCCGCGGGCGTCCAGCCACGGCAGCACGAACATCGCGGCGACCGCGGCCAGCGCGATCCACGGGACCGGGGTGTGGATGCCGCTCATGCCACGTCCCCCCACTCAGGAGGCAGGCCCTCGCGCTCGATGCGGCGTAGCACGGCGGCCGGGACGAACAGGTCACGCTTGCCGGGGCGGGTGGTCGGCAGCCGGCCGGAGCGGGCTAGCTTGTAGGCATGCCAAAGCGAGATCCCCATGCGCTGGGCGGCCTCGGCGATCGGGATAAGCACGCGCGGGTCGCCGTCGAACACCGAGGTTGGCTCGGACGGGGCGGGGTGTGGGCTCATCAGCCGCCCACCTCCCCGGCCAGGCTGGCGACCAGTTCGCGGATGGCGGCCTCGGGGTAGCGGCGGTGCCCGCCGAGGGTGCGCAGGAACGGCAGCTTGCCGTCCCTGGCCCAGCGGGAGACCGTCTTGGGAGTGACGTGCAGCAGATCGGCCACCTCGGCCGTCCGCAGGTGGATTGCGTTCTCCGGCGCACGCCGGTCACGCTGCTGATGCATCGGGGCCTCACTTCTCGATGCTCAGGGCGCCGGGGGCGTTGGCCCGCCCCCGGCCCCGTCCTTCTGGAACCTGTGATTTCGCGCCTTGCGCGGCGGCGTCACGCCATCTAGGGCCCTCCTCAGCCAACCTCGCCTCGTGTTGTGCTCACTTGGCCAACATACCTATGCAGCCTAGCCAAGTCAACAGTTGGCCTAGCCTGCCTAGACTGGCGTAGGCTGGTCGCATGAGCCTTGACCCGGATGACCCCCGGCCGCCTTACCTTCAGATCGCGAACGCCCTGAGAGCCGCTATCCTCACCAGAACACTCGCGCCGGGCGAACAGCTCCCATCGGGCAACGAGCTGGCCAAGCGCTATGGCGTGGCTCGCATGACGGTGCAGCAGGCTTTTCGGGTCCTTCGCGACGAAGGGCTGATCGTCTCTCGCCAGGGAAGCGGCGTCTTTGTGCGCGAGCGCACCGAGCGCCCCGTTGGGCTTCGACCACATGTCGAGAGAGCTTTTGACCGGGCGGAGGTCTCGATCGACTTTGCTGGCTTCTCCGGCGAGACGCTTCACGGCGCTCTTAACGAGCCACTCGACAAGATTCGTGTAGGCCGGCTGTCACCCAAGACGATTAGCGTCCGAGCATTGATCGCCAACACGTCCGTGCCGTGGGCTCTCCCTTGCCGAGTCGAGGACCTTGGAGACGATCCAGATTTTCGGGAGCGTGCTCACCGGATTGCGCAGCGACATGCAGAGGCCGTTGCTGCTTCGATGCTAGAACTTGCGGACCTTGGTCTTGTGGAAAAGGGGTCCGTCGAGATCCGCGCCCATGACTGCACACCATTGTTCAAGCTGTTCATCCTCAATGGCGAAGAGGCGTTCTTTGGCTTCTACCCGGTGCGCGAGCACGCGGTGACACTGAAGGGCGAAGCACGAGCCATCTACGACCTCATGGGCAAGGACGCCGTTCTTTTCCACCAAGAAGCCACCGAGGACGACACAGCGACGGGTACGCAGTACGTCCAGCAGGCCCGGGCCTGGTTCGACAGCATGTGGAACACGGTCGCCCGCCCGTTCACCCCATGACGACCGGCCCTGACGCGCTCGCCCAGGTCATTGGTCGAACCCGTTGGCTGCTGCTCGACTTCGATGGCCCGATATGCAGCATCTTCGCTGGACAACCCGCATCGTCGGTTGCCGCCCACATGCGTGCCCTGCTCGCAGAGGAAGGGACGCAGCTCCCAGCGTCGGCGAGCAGTGACCCGATAGAGGTCCTGCGGTCCGTGGCGGGCCTGGACCCGGCGCTCACTGCACGAATCGAGTCGGCCCTACGCGCGGCCGAACTCACGGCAAGCCGCACCGCGGAGCCAACTCCGTACGCACGCGAGGCGATCCTGGCCTGCCATGCCACCAACCGAGCTGTTGCGGTGGTCAGCAACAACTCCCAAGCCGCTGTCGAGACCTACCTACAACTTCACCAGCTCGATCATCACGTCGACCTGGTCGTGGGGCGGACACAGCCCGATCCCACGCTGCTCAAGCCGAGCCCGTATCTGCTCGTCCACGCGATGCAAGCGCTCGGCGCAGACCAGGATGCCTGCGCGTTCGTGGGCGACACCTCTTCTGATGTCCAGAGCGCACGGGCAGCAGGCGTCCGCAGCATCGGCTACGCGAACAAGCCTGGCAAGCTCGACCGCCTCGTGGGCGCTGGTGCGGATGCCGTCATCACGACCATGGCGGATCTCGCAACAACACTGCGCACACACCGAAGTCCTGCACCGACTCGTCCCGGCCTTACCGGGGAGTTGTGAGGACTCGCAATGCACCGTCCTTGCCCGTAAGGGGCGAGCATGCTGAGTAGACCACTGGCGATCCTCATCATCTCTCAGTTGCTCTTTACGGCCGGCGACCTGTTAGCAAGAGCACATGTCAAGGCTAACTTCACGGTCGCGAACTTTTTAACCGGCTGGTTTGTAGCTTACCTGCTGCTACGAACAGTAGCGATGTTCGGCCAGCTATACGTGCTGAGCACCGTAGACATCGGCAGAACAATTGCCCTATTTGGAGCCAGCTCCATTGTGGTTTCCAATCTTCTTGGCTGGATGGTATTGAAGGAAGTGCTCTCGCCTGTCACTTATGTCGGCATCAGCCTCGCCGTTCTGGCCTTTATAGTCATTAGCTGGCAATGACCGACGGATGCAACTCTCAATCTCGGGCTGGCCTGTTTCCGAATGGGTCAACACGCGGCAGGCTCGCGAAGGCGTCATGGTTGCTCGGGCCTCAGAATGGGCCCGCCGCCGCGATCCCCTCAAAAGGTGTGATACTGTACCTGAGTCACTGGTCGTTCGCACAAAGTTAAGGCATTGAGATACGAGCTGACGGATGACCGCTCTCCGCGCTGTGGCTGACATGGGGAAATGGGATGCCACCCAATGGGTAGCGCTATTCGCAGTCGCTGGGGCCCTCATAGGCCCACTACTCGGTGTCTGGTTTGGCAAGAGGCTGGAGAAGGCGGCCCAGCGCGAGGCGCATCACGAAGCCGAACGGCTGAAGACTGGTCAATCTCTCAAGGAAGCGCTTATACAAGTTGAGGTGCTCCTTCCCAACATTGATTCAACGTTGGTTCTCAAGAAGATTTACGCTGGACTGCCACTACCTGATATTGCAGCCGCCGAGGAAAGCAAGTCTCTCTATGCACAAGAAGAGCGAGTGCAACTCTTGCTGGTTCAGGCAAGCATGCTAATCGATTCTCAGGAAGCACAAACCCAACTTGAGCAGCTCCGCATGCACATCCGCGATGGAGTTCTCACCTCCGTTGCCCTACTATCGGAGATCGCCCGCGGCGCCGAGGAGGGTGAACGGAGCACCGTGCTTCAGGGCTTATCGGCTCAGCTAACTGGTGAGATTCGTAGTTGCATTAATGCTATTCGTGTTAGTTTGAACATGTCGCTTCCGAGGCGACCACTTCCCTCGAAAGCTACCATTGACGTATGGGCCGCGATACAAAAGGATCGTCGCGTTGTTGAGACCCCTGACGTCCTCTCTCAGCTTCGGGGCCGTCCAAATCTCATGGACTTGGGGGCGGCGGAGTTTGAAGCGTTGATTGCAAATCTCTTCGCAAAGATAGGCTATCAGACAGCTCTAACCGGGGCGACTGGTGATAGAGGTGTGGACATCCTTGCGGTCGATCGTGATCCACTCTCGGGCGGCAAAGTCATCATAGTGGCTAAGAAGTACGGTAGGCGCGTTGCTGTAGAAGCGGTTCGGGATCTATATGGCGCAATGGCGCATGAGGGCGCTGTTAAGGGCATCCTTGTTACTACGTCTGACTTCGGCCCGTCGAGTTATGCCTTCGCGGAGGGTAAACCGATCGAACTTCTATCAGGGTCTAATCTGATATATTTGTTGGAACGCTACGCCGGGATTCAGGCTCGCATTGAGGTGGAATAGTCCCGGTGTACCTCGACTCACCGTAAGACGTCGTTTCGCTCCCTTTGGCGTGGTGTCTTGCTGGGTTCGATGTCGGCGTGGGCGCGGGCTGGAGTGGCGACGCCCGCCCGGTGTGTGCACGTGCCGGGCGGGCGAGGTGGGTCTTGGGTGGGTGCCGAGCGGCGGCGGCCTGGTGCGCGGTCTGGCTATTGCTGGTGGCTGAGCAGGTCGCCGGGTTGGCAGTCCAGGGCCTGGCAGAGGGCGGCCAGGGTGGAGAAGCGGATGGCGCGGGCGCGGCCGTTCTTGAGGACCGAGAGGTTGACCACGGTGACCCCGACCTTGTCGGCGAGTTCGGTGAGGGTCATGCCGCGCTGTTGGAGCAGCCGGTCCAGGTGGACGGCGATGCGGTGGTCGCCAGGGTCGGGTGGCATGTCAGATGGTGCCTTCGACGTCTTCGCGGAGCCGCAGGCCGTGGGCGAAGACCTCGGCCAGCGCCAGGATCGCCAGGCCGAACAGCAGCACCCCGAGGATGTCGAGTGCGTACAGGCCCGACGTGTCGTTGGCTGGCAGGGTCGCGGCGAGGGCCTGCTTGAGTTCCCTGGTGACGTAGTGGACCAGCGGCCAGCCGAGCAGCAGCAGCCAGCCGAACTGGCGCAGGCGCCCGACGTTGGCGGTGGTGAAGGGGTCGCCCTGCCGGGCGGAGCGGAGCAGCCCCCGCAGCTGCCAGAGGAGGGCGACGAACAGCAGCAGGGGGAGCAGGGTGATGGCCAGGTGCAGGAACAGCTGGGCGGGGCGGGCGTCGTGGATGGTGACGGTGACGGGGACGATGCCGTTGGTCGGCTTGACGTTGGCCGGCAGCGCCTGGGTGAGCTCGGGTACTCGGTCGGGGGTGACGGCGCGGTCTAGGGTGATGGTGTGGTCGCCGCGGACCGCGCCGAGGATGGTGGTGGCGGTCAGGACCCCGCCGGCGGCCAGGGACGCGACCAGGAGGGCGGTGACGACGAGGTAGCCGGTGGTGGCCAGGCGGGTTGGTGGCTTGGGGTCCACTGCGGGGTCTCCTTATCGATGGTCGATACTATCGAGCAACGATAGCATCGATTCTCGATATGTCAAGGGGGCGGTGCCGACGTGGTGCTGGCGCTGGCCGGAGCCGTCGGCGAGGACCTCGGGTCGCTGCCTTGCCGCTGGAGCCGGTTGAAGCAGACGACCGCACAGGCCAGCAGCACGAACGCGAAGTAGCGTCCCGAGTCCCGGTCCCAGCGCACTTGCAGGCGCCGCCAGCAGCTCAGCCACGACAGCGACCGCTCAACCCGCCAGCGATGCCGACCCAGCCGGGTCGACGGCTCGGTCCCACGCCGGGCGATCCGCGGGGCGGATCCCACGGCGCCTCAGGTAGGCCCGGTTCGCCGCACCGTCGTAGCCCTTGTCAGCGTGGACCGTGCCCGGCCGGGTGCGTCGCCGCCCGGGGCGGCGTACGGACCGCCGGAACGTCATCCAGGACCGCCTCGAACGTGCTGGTGTCGTTGACGTTGGCGGCGGTCACCGCGGCGGTCAGCGGCAGCCCGCCGCCGTCGCAGACCAGGTGGAGCTTGCTTCCAGGCTTGCCGCGGTCGACTGGATTTGCGCCCACGTGGTCCCCCCACGCTTGGCGCGCACGCTCATGGTGTCCACGCTGGCCCGCGACCAGTCCAGCTGGCCGTGCTCGCCCAGCCGGTCGAGCACCTCGAGGTGGAGCTGGTCGAACACCCCGGCACCTGCCCACTCGGCAAGGCGGCGCCAGCACGTCGCCGGTGCGCCGCACCCGAG
>Ga0307278_10000535_pt1 | contig 19214 bp, 17 predicted proteins | sample ER_DNA_117_FD_194482 | JGI IMG/M metagenome (GOLD analysis project Ga0307278, IMG submission 194482) | Bulk soil microbial communities from the East River watershed near Crested Butte, Colorado, United States - ER_DNA_117 | ecosystem: Environmental > Terrestrial > Soil > Floodplain | place...
CGGCGAAGCAGGGTTTGCATCAGGTGGCTCCTTTGATCGACACTCGTCGATGCGAATAGTGGCCCATGCATCGACGGTTGTCAATGCGAGGACGCAGCGGGCGCGGGACCAGCCGAGCTCGTGGTGCGCCGAGCCGTCACGTTGGGGAGCGGGTGTCGTTCCTGTTCAGGGGCAGCCGCTCCGGGGACCGGTCGGGGAGCAGTACCCGGAAGGAGGCGCCGCCGCCGGGACGGTCCTGCACCCAGGCGCGCCCTCCGTGCAGCTCGGCGAAGCGGATCACCAGCGACAGGCCGATCCCCACTCCCGGGGCGTGGGCGGCCGCGCTTGGCCCCTGCTGGAACGCCTCGAAGATCGACTCCCGGCGTTCTGCGGGCAGCCCGGGACCCGCGTCCTCCACCGCGATCTGCACCCCGGCCGCCCAGGGGTCGACCCGGATCCACACCGGCGTCCCGGCTGGGGTGTGCCTGGCCGCGTTGATGAGCAGGTTCTCAACGATCCGCTCAACCTTGGGGCCGTCCACGTCGGCTACCACCGGCGCGGCGACCACGGTCACCGGGCGGTCGGCCAGAGCCTCCATCTCCGCCTTGACCCTGCGGACGAGGGCGCCCACGTCCGTGGGCCGGCGCTGCGGCTCCAGGATGCCCCGGCTCAGGCGGTCCAGGTCGAGCAGGTCGGTCAGCAGCCGCTCCAGCTTGCGGGCGTTGGCGCCGAGCCGCCCGAGCAACTCGGCGCGGTCCTCGGGTGACAGGCGCTCCACCCGCCGCTGCAAGGTGAGCGCCGACCCGAGGATCACCGTGAGCGGGGTGCGCAGGTCGTGTGAGACGGCGCGCAGGAACGTGGTCTTCATCTCGTCGAGGGCCCGCAGCCGCTGGGCGGCCTCCTGCTCGCGCGCGACCGCCTCGGCCAGGGCGGTCCGGTCGCGGTCGGACCGGGTGTCGGTGCGGATGAGCCGGAAGGCGAGCACCGTGGCCGCCCCGATCACGGCGAAGAACCCCCAGAACCGGTTCGGCTGGGGCGCCAGCCAGGGACTGATCGCGGCGAGGACACCGAAGGCGACCGTGACCGCCAGCCCGATCGACTCGAACCGCGGGCGCCGGGCCCGCAGGATGCCGCCCGCGGCCAGCAGGGCCGCGCACAGGATGCTGCCGGCGTTCAGGTCGGCGGCGTCGCGCAACAAGCCCCAGCCCCCCGCCAGCCCGATCACCTCAAGGGTCAGGCCCCCGAAGGCCCCGAGCGACACCACGATCGCCTGCCCGGGATCGGCGAAGGGGGGGCGGGGCCACAGCGCCACCGTGCCGGCCGCGACGCAGAGGGCCACGATCCCGGCCACCAGGATCCACTCGGCCACACTGAGCGGAGCCAGCGCGGACCGCTGGGGCAGGATCAGCGCCAGCAGAGGCACGGTCAGGCCCAGGACGAGGAGGAGGGCGTCCGCCATCCACTCGTCCGCCGGGCGGCCCCGCACGCCGGCCGGGACAGACCACAGGCCGATCCCGGCCGCAACGGCCATGAGGACGCCTCGGATCACGAGCGCGAGCTCGGACTGGACCCGGATGGGGCCGCCGGTATCTCCGGCCAGCGTCGGATGGGTACCGATGTCCGCAGCCAGGATCAGCACCGCGGTCAGGAACAGGGCGGCGAGGCTCTTGGGTACCCAGGGAGGCTGGGCCGGGTCGGGCGCCACGCTCCACCAGGCCACGAAGCCGCCCGCCCCGATCAGCAGCGCGCTCGCCACGTGCAGGGGCTGCACCGCCGTCGGCGCCAGCACGCCCACCAGGGCCAGGCCGGACCCCACCGCCAGCAGCACGACCACTGTCGCTCTGGGCTGGCCGGTCGCGGCGTGGGCCCCGCGGGCCGGGAGCAGCCTGGCGGCCAGCGGCCCCCAGCGGTCCGGCCGCGCCACGGGCCGGTATCCGGGCTGCGCCATGCCGTCCTCCGTGGACGAGGAAGGATCGACCTGAAACAAGCCATGAGAGCACCATGGGTTGCAAGTCGGGTACGGGGGTATCGGGACTTTCCCGTGATCCTCAGCAGCGTTCCCATTACAGTGGCATGCGGCCCTCGGCTGACCAGCTCCAGGCTGGGCGGTGGGCAACAGGAGCGGAGGCTGCCATGGTCAACTATCCTCGCAAGCGTCTCATGCTCGTCGCTGCGGTGGCGGCGCTGACCATCGGGTCCTTGGCCGTGCCTGCGGCTTCGGCTCCGGCGAGAGGCTCCGGCCAGGAGGCCAGCTCCCTTTCTTCGATCCGGCGACGCGGTATGAGGGGGCGCAGACGGTCGCCGGGCTGCTGCCGAACTCCCGGCTGCTGTCGTATGCCGGCTGGGGCCATACCGTCTACTGGGGCGTGTCGAGCTGCGTGGACGCCGCGGTGAACGCCTACCTCATCGACGGTGTGCTGCCGGCCCAGGGCACGGTCTGCCAACCCGAGATCGACCCGTTCGCGCCGGTCGAGCCCGAACCGCTCGCCGTCGGCGCCGAGCTGCGGCGGACCGGCCGGTCGGCGATGCTGCCCGAGGCCACCAAACGCGCACTCCGGGGGTGACGCGGGCGGAGGCGACCGACAGGCCGGTCGGGCGCGCGGCAAAGGAACCCGCGGCTTTCGAGACGTGCTGACCACCGATGAGTTTGTCGCCCGGTGGTCGTCATAGCGTTGACGAACGGTGACGGGCGGGGTGAGGTGGCAACGGAAGGCGGCATGGTGCGCAGGGTCGACGCGGGGCCGGACCGGGCCGAGGATGGCGCGGTCGGGAAGGTGGTGGAGATCACCACCTTCCCCGCCGACCTGTTCCCGGCGTTCGGCCTGCTCCAGACGCTGTGATGGACCGCGACTCCGGCCCCGACCGGCTCTCCTTCTTCGGCACCGCGCTCCCGCCGTGGTTCCAGCTTCGAGTGGTCACTGTCCCATCCGGCCACCAGCGGGCCTACGACCAGACCGAATGGCGGGACGCGCTCGTCATCGTCGAACGCGGGGAGATCGACCTGGAGTGTCTCGGCGGCAGCCGTGAGCGGTTCGGACGCGGCGAGGTACTGTGGCTGACCGGGTTGCCGCTGCGCGCCCTCCACAACCCTGGGCGGGAGCCCGCCCTGCTGGTCGCCGTCTCACGGCGGCGTCCAGAGCCCAGCGCTGAGGTGCCGCGGCCCTGGCCGCCCTCCCCCTGGGTCTTCCTGCTGGCATTGCCGTGATGGCCCTGCTCGTGCTCGGCGTCGCGATCTACCGGGGCGAGCTGGCGGACCGCCTTCCGGCCGTGGCGCCTTGTGCAGCCATTGGGGCATCCCAGTCGATGTGGTAGTCGTAGAGCTGCTTTGCCTGTGCGCTGTTGGCGGTCATCTTGAGGATCAACGGCAGCATCATGTCTCGGAACACGCGAGTGACGGGGCCCGCGGCCTTGTTGTTGTTGATCCGGGCGGCCTGCTTGATGATGCGCTCCACGCGGGGCCGGCGCAGCTGCTCGAAGGTGGCGAAGGCCGCCTTGGGGCTGGGCAGGTCACGCAGACATGTACCGAGCACGACGGCATCCTCGATGGACAGCGAAGCGCCCTGCCCGGAGGATGGCGACGGGGCGTGGGCGGCGTCCCCGATCACGATCATGCGGTCGTTGTGCCAGGTGGGCAGGTGGGGAATGGCGTGGATGGGGCTGGCGGCCAGGTCGTGATCGGTGGCCTGGATGAGCCGGGTGGCGCCGCCGGCGTCGCCGGCGTACAGCTCGAGGAGCCGGCGCTTCCACTGCTCGGTGCTGATGGTCGCGAGCTCGCCGCGGGCGGGTTCGTCGCGGCGGGGCACGTTGGCGAACCACCAGACCTCGCCGCCCAAGGCGACGGCGTAGCCGAAGAACGCCCGCTTGCCGAAGATCATGTGGTAGGTGCCCGGCTCGGCGTCGACGCGGACACCACGGGCGTAGCCGCCGAGATTGATCAGGCCGGCGTAGGTGGGTGCCGGCGCGGCCGGGTCGATGAGGCGCCGCACGGTGGAGTGCACACCGTCGCAGCCGATCAGCACATTGCCGGTGGCCGTGCTGCCGTCGGCGAACACCGCACGCACCCCATCGGCGGCGGTCTCGGCATCGACCAGCCGTTTGCCGTGCTCGATGCGGATGCTGCGGCGCATGGCCTCCTCGCGCACCGCCCGGTACAGGTCGGCGCGCTTGAGGGAGTGGGTGGTGGTGCCGTCGTCGAGTGTGAGACCGGTGCGGGCCGCGCCGAGGCGCTTGCCGGTGCCGCTGTACAGCTCGATCGCCGGGGTGGCAAAGCCGGCGGCCAGCGCTGGTGTGTGCGCGCCCAGGGTGCGCAGTGCGTCGAGCCCGTTGGTGGCCAGGGTGAGGAACGCACCGATGTCCTCGGCTGAGGTGGCGTGCGCCTCGTAGACGGCCGCGTCGATGCCGGCCTTCTGCAGGGCCATGGCGGCGACCGGGCCGGCGATGCCGCCGCCGATGACCAGGGCGGTGCGTGGGTGGGTCATGACTGCTGCCTTTCGTCGGTGGTGGCGGGCTCGCCGTGGAACTCGGCCCACAGCCGGCCCCAGCCGGTCTCCGGGTGGGTGATTTGTTCGATGAACCGCTCGACGAACCTGGTCTCGGCGTCCAGCAGAGCGAGCCGGTATTCCTCCTCGACCAGGAACAGCGGGTGCACGCCCCCGGCGAGCGTGCTGCCGATCAGGTCGCGGATCTCGGCGCGCTGCTCGGCGAGCCGGCGCAGCCGCCTGCCCAGCAGCTCGACGACCTCGCTTGGTGGGAGCGCCCCGATCAGCGAAAGCGCGGCCACGAAGTGCGGGTACTCGTGCTGCGGCACCTCGACCAGCTCGCGCAGCCAGTCGCGCAGCTCGTGCCGGCCGGCGTCGGTGAGCGCGTACACGGTGCGTTCCGGGCGCCGGCCGTCGCGGGTGGTTTCCTGCGCGACGATGAAGCCGGCCTTGGCCAGCTGCTGGACGACCATGTACAGCGAGCCGTGGTTGAACTTGATGCTGCGTGCGTCGTCGTGGTCGCGCAGGGTCCGACCCAGCTCGTAGGGGTGCATGGGCTCCCGGGTCAGGTAGGACAGCACGGCCAGCGCCAGCAGGTTGCCGACCTTGCGCCGCTTCGCCATCTGCTCCTCCGTCTCCACCGTCTCTACCGCTGTAGTCACTGTAAAGTATTCGTGATCGTCTAGTCAGTGTCAACTACTGTGCCGCGACCGCAGACCGCCGAGCTGCTGATCGAGATCGACCGCTACACCAGCTTCAGCGACCACCACCCGGCGACTGCTCGCCTCGGTGCCGCCTCCCGTCCCGTTCGCGGCAACACCGTAGCGACCGGCCGGCCGCGCGACCTGGGTCGTCAGCGGCGGGCGTCGAGCTCGCGCACGAGCGTCTTCGGCGCGATCGTCCGGTAGCTCTCGTCGACCCAGTCGAGCAGGACCTCCACCGGCGGGCACTCCGCGGCGGCTACCTTGACGGTGACCCAGTTCGCCCGTCCGAGCCCGTACCCGGCCGGCTCGCAGCACCCGAGCGCCAGCGCCTGCTCGGCGGACTCCGGCAGCTTCAGCGTGATCCGGTACCCGTCACCGGGCTTGGCCTGTCCCAGGAAGGCGAACACCTTTCTTGCCCACCTTGGCGGTACGGTCGTCCTCCCAGGGGAAGTCCTCCCACGCACCGGGCAGCCCGAGCGCGAACTCCCGCAGCTCCGCCGCGGTCCTCGCCAGGTCAGTGGCACGCTCGTCACTCACCCGAGCAGTGTGCCATCCGAACGGGGCAGCGCGTCAGGCGGTTGCCGCCTCCTCGGGTTGAATGCGAAGCTTGGCGTCTCGCGGACCCCGGCCATCGGATCGGACACCGGCTTGCATTCGGCGTAGCCGGTGCGTCTGCGGGTTGGCCTCCGGCCGTCCGCAACCAACCAGCAACGCGGACAACGAGCGGGCATGGAGCGGGCAGAGAAGGGATTGCGTGAATGGGCGGCGACATCGACCTGGGCGCCGGGCAGGAGCCGCTGGCCGCGCGGGCGGTCGGGATCAGCAAGGTCTACGGGGAGGGTGACACCGCGGTGCTCGCCCTCGACGACGTCTCGGTCGCCTTCCCGAGCGGGCGGTACACCGCGATCATGGGCCCGAGCGGCTCCGGCAAGTCGACCCTGATGCACTGCCTCGCTGGCCTGGACCGGGTCACGAGCGGGCAAGTGTGGATCGGCGACACCGAGCTGAGCCAGCTCTCCGAACGGCACCTCACCGTGCTGCGGCGCGAGCAGGTCGGCTTCATCTTCCAGGCTTACAACCTGCTGCCGACGCTGACCGCGGCGGAGAACATCGAGCTGCCTCTGGCGATCGCGGGCCGCAAGCCAGACCGGGCCTGGTTCGACCGGGTGGTCGACGCGGTCGGGCTGCGCCCGCGCCTTGGCCACCGCCCAGCGGAGCTGTCCGGCGGGCAGCAGCAGCGCGTCGCCGGCGCCCGCGCGCTCGTGTCCAAGCCGGCGATCATCTTCGCCGACGAGCCCACCGGCAACCTCGACTCCAAGTCCAGCGCGGAGCTGCTCGGCTTCATGCGCCGCTCGGTCGACGAGTTCGGCCAGACGATCGTGATGGTCACCCACGACCCGACCGCGGCGGCCCACGCCGACCACGTGCTGTTCCTCGCCGACGGGCGCATCGTCGACGAGATGGCCGACCCGACCGCCGAGAAGGTGCTCGACCTCCTGAAGCAGCTGGGGGGCTGACCGGCCGTGTGGAAGGCGACCCTCAAGGGCCTCGCAGCCCACAAGCTGCGGCTGGCGCTGACCGCGCTGGCGATCGTGCTTGGCGTCAGCTTCGTCGCCGGCACCTACGTGCTCACCGACACCATCAACAGGACCTTCAACGACCTGTTCACGCAGGTCACCAAGGGCGTCGACGTCGCGGTTCGCACCAAGGCGACCTTCTCCGCCCAGGGCAACGAGCAGCGGGCGCCGATGCCGGCCCTGCTGCTCGACCGGGTGAAGGCCGTGCCGGGCGTCAAGGCGGCCGAGGGCAGCGTCAGCGGCTATGCCCAGTTCATCGGCAAGAACGGCAAGCCGGTCACCACCGGCGGCGCGCCCACTCTGGGCGTCTCGCTCAGCACGACCCCGGAGCTGCAGGCGGCCACCACCGTGCGGGCCGGGCGCCTTCCAAGCGGCCCGGGCGAGGTCGCGGTTGACGCGCACACCGCCAGCAAGCAAGGCTTCCACGTCGGCGACCGGGTCAAGCTGCTGTTCCAGGGGCCGCCCGGGGAGTACACCGTGAGCGGCATCCTCGGCTTCGGGCAGGCCGACAACCTTGCCGGTGCGACCCTGGCCGGCTTCGACCTTGCCACCGCGCAGCAGGTGCTGCACCGTGAGGGCGTCTACGACGAGATCGACGTGGTCGCCGCCCCCGGCGTGTCCGACACGCAGCTGCGTGACCGCGTCAAGGCCGCGCTCGACCCAACGTATGAGGTGCTCACCGGCGAGCAGTTCGCCCAGGACACTGCCAAGGCGGTCGGCCAGTTCACCAAGTTCATCAACTATGCGCTGCTGGCCTTCGCCTTCGTGGCCCTGTTCGTCGGCTCGTTCATCATCGTCAACACGTTCTCGATCATCCTCGCCCAGCGCACCCGGGAACTCGCCCTGCTGCGCTGCCTGGGGGCATCGCGCCGGCAGGTGCTCGTCTCGGTGCTCACCGAGGCGTTCATCACCGGCGTGCTCGCCTCGGTCGTCGGCCTCGGCTTGGGCGTGCTCGTCGCCGCCGGGCTGAAGCAGGTGTTCAAGGCGATCGGCGCCGATCTGCCCTCGACTACCCTGGAGATCCTGCCGCGCACGATCGTCGTGGCGCTGCTGGTCGGCGTGGTGGTGACGCTGGTCGCCTCGCTGGTGCCGGCGCTGAAGGCCACGCGCGTCCCGCCGGTGGCGGCGTTGCAGGAGGAGGCGGCCGCCGCCCCGGCCCACACGAGCCGGCGGCGCACCGTGCTCGGAACGCTGGTCACCGCGGTCGGCGTGGCGCTGCTGCTGGCCGGGCTGTTCGCCAAGCAGGGCAACCGACTGGCGAGCGTGGCCAGCGGCGCGGTCGTCGTCTTCCTCGGGGTCGGCATCCTGAGCCCGCTGGTCGCCCGGCCGCTGGCACGGGTGCTGGGCTGGCCGTTCGCGCACTGGACCGGCGAGCCGGGCAAGCTGGCGCGTGAGAACGCGATGCGCAGCCCGCGCCGCACCGCCTCGACCGCCGCGGCGCTGATGATCGGGCTCGCCCTGGTCAGCTTCGTGACCATCTTCGCGGCGTCGCTCAAGGCGTCGGTCACCAAGATCCTTGACCAGGCGGTCGCGGCCGACTACATCCTCAGCGGCCCGAGCAACAGCGGCCAGGGGTTCAGCACCGAGGTGGTCACGCGCCTGGCGCAGCAGCCGGAGGTCGACTCGGCCGCCGGTGTCCGTTTTGGCGTATTCAAGCTCGACGGCAAGACCGAGCAGCTCTTCGGCGTCGACCCGGTCGCCTACGACAAGACCGTCCGCACCGACACGACCGCCGGGAGCCTTGCCGACCTGGCCGGCGGCGGCGTCGCGGTCCGCAAGGACGTCGCCAGGCAGCACGGCTGGAAGGTGGGCGACTCCATCGCGATGGAGTTCCCCGTTGGCGGCACCCGGCAGGAGCCGATCAAGGCGATCTACGAGGACAACCAGCTCAACGGCGCCTATCTGCTGGCGATGCCGGACTTTGAGCGGCACTACGCCGACCAGCTCGACGCGCTCGCGTCGGTCAAGGCAGGGTCGGGCGTCTCGCCGGACGCGTCGCGCGCCGCCGTCGACCGGGTGGTCACAGACTTCCCCAACGTCCAGGTCAAGGACCAGGCAGAGTACAAGCAGGAGCAGGCGAGCCAGATCAACCGGGTGCTGCTGCTGTTCTACGTGCTGCTGGCGCTGGCGGTGGTCATCGCCTTCATCGGCATCATCAACACGCTGGCGTTGTCGGTGCTGGAGCGGGTCCGCGAGCTCGGCCTGCTCCGCGCGGTCGGCATGACCAGGGGGCAGCTGCGGCAGATGATCCGCTGGGAGGCGGTGATCATCGCCGTGCTCGGCGCGGTCCTCGGCCTGGTCGTCGGCACGTTCTTCGGCTGGATGCTGGTGCGCTCCCTGCGCGGCCAGGGCGTCACCGAGTTCGCCCTGCCGGTCGGCACGCTGCTCGCGTTCGTCGCCGCCGCCATCGCGGGTGTGCTCGCGGCGGTCTTCCCCGGCCGCCGTGCGGCCAGGATCGACATGCTGCGCGCGATCACCACCGAGTAGCCCAGGCTGCGTAATGCCCCTGGCCGAACCTCTACGCGGGGGCGTCGGAGAGGGCCTTGGCGTAGTTTGCCAGCGAGCGGTTGTACCTCGGCAGGTGGCGCGCCAGCGTGGCGAGCGCGAGTCCCGCCGCTTCCCCCTCCCGCCCAGTGTCGACGAGAGCCAGAGACAGAAACGCAGCGACCGCGTCATCGAGGTCGTCGGAACTGGCTTCCCGTTCGGCAGCAAGGAGCACGACGCTGTCCTCAGCTTGGCCCAGGTTGCGGAGTGTACTGGCCAACTGGATCACGGCACGACGGCGCCGCTGGCCGGTCAGACCAGCGGCGAGGGCCTGCCGATAGAGCTGAGCGGCCTGTTCCGCATGGCCGGTGGAGTCATTTGCCGACGCGAGCTCGAACAGCGCGATCGCATTGCCCGACGGAAGTTCGGCGGCCAGTGCCTCGACCCTCGCGAGGAAGTCGGTGGGGTCGAGGTCGTCGATGGCGGCCCACAGATCCGCGATCCGCTGTTCCCAAGCCGGCGCGGGCGTCTGCTGCTGGTAGTGGGTGCCGCCGTCGTCTGCCATGTCGTCTGCCATGTCGTCTGCCATGTCGTCTGCCATGTCGTCTGCCAAGGTGATCCCTCCTCGGTGTCGGGCGACGCGTTCGGCCGCCGACTAGGGCTACTCGGTGGCCTTCGCGCGCACGTAGCGGTCGAGCATCGACGGGTCAAACAAGAGCCCGCTCCCGCTACGCGCGCGCTCGACCGCTCCAGCGCGAAGCGTCATGCCGTGGGTCTTCGGCGAACAGGACTCCCGGGACAGGCCGGAGCAGGCAGGCGCGGGAATGCGCCATCCATCCGGCCAGGCGTCGACACGCTGGTGTGGCGTGCGACCCCGCCCGTCGACGGGCCGACCGACGACGGCTTCTCCCCGGCAGCCCACCGGCCGGTAGCCGGCCGCGATCGGGTGGCGTTCAGGCTCGGGTCCACAGCGCGCCCGACCGGTAGCGCCGCAGACCGGCCCGGAACACGACGCCAGCCAGCAGCATCGACCCGACGGCGACGCCGAGCATGGCGGCCAGGGTCGCCCAGCGGAAGTGGTCCACCAGGTGGACGGGAACCCCGGTGAGGAAGGCGGCGGGGATCACCGTGAACATCATCAGCTTCGTCAGGCCGCCGAACACGTCCAGCGGGTAGGACGCCAGGATGAGCAGCGCCTGGAAACCCAGGTCCGCCTGCTCGCCGCGACCCCCGGCCACCATGGTCACCGACCCGAGCATGACGACGAACGACACGAACACCGCCGAGCCGGTGAGCGCGCCGAGCACGTACAGTACCGTTCGCTGCGGCGTCGGGTGCGCGGCGACGGCGAACAGCACCGGCCCGAAGGCCAGGTCGCCGAGCAGCGCGGTGTCCACGCGGCGGACCAGCAGGTAGGCGAGCGGGTCGACCGGGAGGGTGAGCACCGCGTCGAGCTGGCCGTCGGCCACCAGCTGCCCCAGCTTCCGCGCGTTGGACAGCAGGCCCATCGAGATGCCCGTGACCGTGGCGAGGATGGCGAACATCAGCATGACCTGGTCGCTGCGCCAGCCGCGGACCTGGCCGATCTTGTGGAAGAACAGCCCCCAGAACGCCACCCAGGCCGCGTCATTGAGGATCATCGCCGACGCCTGCACCCAGAACGAGCGGCGGTTGCTCCACGCCTCCACGACGGCGGTCCGCATCGTCCCCAGCAGTGCCCGCATGCCGGTCACCCGCCCGCCACCTCCAAGTGGCGCTCGCCCGCCGCGAACACCACGGCCGCGGCGCCTGCCAGCACCACCAGCCACGCCGCCTGGGCGGCCAGCAGCCACGGCTGCGGCGGCGAGCCTGCCGTCAACCGGGCCGGGGCGTACGCCATGGTCCAAAACGGCAGGACCCACGCCACGCGCTCCAGCCAGGCCGGGAAGAGCTGCAGCGGCAGCAGCATCCCGCCCAGCAGGAAGACGAGCTTCTGGTACAGGAACCAGGTCGCCTTCGCGTCGGACAGCCAGAACGCGGCGCCGGCGAACGCGTGCTGGGCGGCGAGGTTCGCCGCGACCGCGAGCACAGCGGACGGCAGCGCGAGCAGCGCACCGGCGCGCGCTGGCGGCGCACCGCCGACCGCCCACGTGAACGCCGTGCCGATGGCCAGCGCCATGGCCAGCCGGACCGCGGCCTCGCCGAGCTCGCTCGCCAGCCGCAGCCACAGTACGGACACGGGCCGGAGCATCTCGGTGGCGACCGCGCCGGTGCCGATGTCGACGCCGATGTCCTCGATCAGCCGGGGCTTGGTCGCCACGACCGCCGCCTCCGCCACGGTCACATACCACAGCAGCGCGGCGGCGGAGTAGCCGGCGACGAGCCCGCCGGTCGCCGCCGCGGCAGCCGACCACAGGGCGGCGAACACCACGAGGATCACCGCGTAGAACAGCAGGCGGACGGCGAGCTCACCCGGCCGGCGCAGCACGCGCCCCGCCGCCGCGGCGAAGGCTGCGGCGTAGGGACCGGCCATGTGCCCGCCGGCGGCTGTGCTCACCGGGACACCCCTGAAGGTCCCCGGACCCCTCCGGTCACGGCTGTGCCCCGTAGATCCGGGCGATCACGTCCTCGAGCGGTGGGTCAACCACGGAGATGTCCGCCACCCGCTCGGTGTCGAGCAGGGTGTCCAGCACGTCGCGGATCGACCGCCGCCGGGTGTCGACGACCAGCTTGTACTCGGTGCCGGACTCCCGCAGCACGCGCAGGCCGTCGAAGTCGAGGGAGCCGCCCGCCGGGGGCTCCTCGAAGCGGACCTCGATCAGCTTGGTCGACAGCACCGACCGGCGCATTGCAGCGACGCGGTCGTCGTAGATGATCGTGCCGCCGTTGACCACGATGACCCTCCTGGCAACCTGCTCGACGTCGGGGACGTCGTGCGAGGTGAGAAAGATCGTCGTCTGCTGCTCGCGGTTCAGCCGCACCACCAGCTCGCGGAACCGCTGCTTCGCGACCAGGTCCATGCCGATGGTCGGCTCGTCGAGGAACAGCACCTGCGGCGCGTGCAGCACGGCGGCCACAAGTTCGCAGCGCATGCGCTGACCCAACGAGAGGCTGCGGACCGGCACGTCGAACAGGTCCCCGGAGTCCAGCAGCGCGCCGAGCTCCTCGACACGGGCCGCGGTCGTCCGCCGGTCGAGGCCGTAGATCCTTCCGAGCAGCGCGAACGACTGCCGCGGCGGCAGCTCGAACCAGAGCTGAGCGCGCTGGCCGAACAGCACGCCGATCTTGCGGGCAAGCTCGCGGCGCTGCGTCCACGGCGTCAGGCCGAGGACGCGGGCCGATCCCCTCGTCGGGTGCAGGATGCCGGTGAGCATCTTGATCGACGTCGACTTGCCTGCCCCGTTCGGCCCGATGTACGCCAGCCGCTCGCCTGGCTCCACCGCGAACGTGATGCCGCGGACGGCCTCCACCGGCCGCCGCCGCGGGCCGCCACCCCTGAAGACCTTTCCCAGGCCGTCCACTTCCACCGCCGGCACGTGTACCTCACTGGTCCGCTTCCCGAGCGCTCCGCCGCCGTCGGCGGCTCCCGGTCAGGGTCCGCGCCGCCCGCCGGCCGTACCAGGCATGCTGCCGTCCTGGACCCGCCGCGTCGACTCCTTTGTAGCGACGCGGCCAGCTCCGGCGCCGCCCGCACAGCTCCCGTTCATCGCGGGCCGCCGCGTCGCTGCTTGCGCCCCAGACCCGCTCAACTGGCAGGCTGACCGGGAAGTCATCCGCGCCAAGCTCACCGCGCTGTGCCCTCCTCCTACTCCGCGGGACGACCAGGGCGGGTCGGCGTGCCCCAGAACCAGTGCCGGGCCTCAGGTCACCAGGATGCTGACCGGGTACAGCTTATGGATGCGTCGGGGTTGTTCGCGCTGTCCGGTTCACTGCCCGACGGCGTGCGGGACCCGAGGAGCCCGGCCGTTGTTGGCCGAGTTGGGCGTTGTCGTGGTGCGACCCTCCACCAGGACGGGTAGATTCCGAGGATGGCACCAGATGGTTCGGCCTCGGCGACCAGCCGAACGGGGGCTGTCGGCTTCGCCTGCGCGATCGGTGGCCTGGCCGGCGCTGCACTCACCGGTCACCGGGGCGCGAGGGCTGCTGGGATCGGGGCGATGGCCGGCGCCGTCGGTCTGGGGGCTTCGGAGGCGGTGGCCCGGGCACGGCAGCGTCCAGGCGAGATCCCGGCGCTGTGGCACCGCATCGCGACCAGCTCCGCGCTGGCTGCTCCGCTGGGGTGGGCGGCCGAGCGCCTCACCGGCGCTGGACCCGTCACGGTGGGAACGGCGGCCGGGGCGGTCGCCGGCGCGCTCGGGATCCGTCCGCAGAAGGTGGCGCTGGGGCCGCTGGTGGGCGCCGCGGTGGGCCGGGCGTTGGCTGCGCGAGCGCGTCGGGTGCCAGGATCGGCAGTGGCCAGCAGCACGGTGCTCGCCTACCGGGCGGTGTCGGCGCTGCTGTTTCGGGACGCGCAGGTGCGCCTGCTGGCCGAGCGGGTCCGAGCAGCAGACCTCCCCTTCGTCGTGCCGCTGGAAGCCCGGACCCGCTACGTCGGGACCGGCTACGTCCGCGAGCTGGCCGAGGTGCTCGGGGGCACCTACCTCGCCGACGCACCCGACGTCGGCATTGTCGCCTCGCTCGATGAGCTGGCCGGGCCGCGGTTCGCTCCAGCGGACGTCGATCCGAGGGTCCGGGAGTTCTACGAGCACACCACGCGGTTCACCCTCGACATCGTCCCGCAGTGGCGGCGGTGGGTGCGTCCGGGCTACCTGCTGTACCGGACGCTGGTGGCACGCCCGCTCGGGCAGGCCAGCGTGCCGATGAACCAGCGGGAAGCGTTGCGGGGGATCCGCAGCCGCATCGACACCATCATCCCGTCCCAGGATGACGTCGTGGCCGTCCGCGGCTGGATCCGGTCGTTCGCCGACAACGACGAGCCGATCTACGTCGGCATCTACACCACCTACCGCCATGCCGGACGCGGGTACGTCAGCGTCGGCTTCCCGCTCCCCCAGGCCAGCTTCACGGCCACGCTGGTGCCGCACGCTCGCCCCGGTGGTGGCCTGGTGCTCACCAGCCGCAGCGACCTCGACCAGCCTGGCCACTACCTGACCTACATCGACCCGGCCACCAGGCAGCTGACTGCTCTGGCGGTGCACGGCTTCGCCGAGCAGCTCGACGTCTACGTCCAGGACGACGAGCTGCGGGCCGAGCACGCCTTCTGGGTCTTCGGGCTCCCCTTCCTGGTGCTCCACTACCGCCTGCACCGCAAACCGGCCCGCACCCCACCGTGACCGCGACGATCACTGGTGGACGCGGGGCTCGACGACCTCACGGCGCTCGGGACCGGTTCTCTTGCTGAGGCTGATGGATCGTGGGCCGGGCGGTTCCAAATCGTCCTGGCCCGCCTGCGGGCATGCTTTGCCGAGCTGGGGTGGCCTGCCTGCTTCGTGACGAGGTTGCGCAGGAGTGCGACCGGACTGTCATGCGATGCGCCTGAGGCGCTGGCCGATGACGGCGAGGAGCGCGATCAGCGCGGCGCCGACCATCACCAGGACGACCGCGACTGGGTCGGCACCAGCTCGGGCCATGCCGATGCCGACCAGCGTGGCGGCCATGACCGTGGCGGCGGTGAGCAGCCAGCGGCGCGCGCCGTTGGCGGGGGCGGCGAGGCTGCGCGCGTCGGCGGCGTCCAGGACGGCTATGCTGATCACCAGCAGCGTCACCAGCGGCACCGCGACGAACGGGGTGCTGCCGACTGTGGCGAGGCTGATCGTCAGGGGGAGTACGCCGATGGCGATCAGCACGTCACCAGTGGCACGTGCCCAACGGCGCGCCACGATGCCGGCAGCGATCAGCACGGCGCCGATGACCATGACCAGCGCCCCGGTATACCAAAGCTTTGGCCACAGGGGATCGGTCGAGGTGTCGAGCCCCATGATGCCGAACGCGGCGACCGCCTGGAGCGGGATCAGGAGCGCGGCGAGGATGAGCCACCAGTTGCGGACGAGGGCGCGGGTGCCGGTTGAGGTCAGCTGCTGATCGTCGGTCGCGGCCACCTCGAGCAGGTCCTTCGGGTCTACGTCCAGCACTGGTCGCGGACCAAGCAGCTGGTCGAGCCGACCGCCGCCCTGCCCCTGGCCGCCTGCGCACCGGCGCGGTTCGCGGCGACCGCGTCGGCGTGGTCCTGTCCGGCGGCAAACCTCGACGCCGCCGCCCTCGCCGCTTGCCTGGCCCCTCCCGGACAGCGGTAATCTTGTAACCATGCAGCGGGCGGGGAGGAGGCGAGGCCATGCCGACGGCGACCAGGGTCCGGGACCACTGCCTGGCTCCCGGACGCGCGCCGGAGGAGCCGCTGGCCGGCGGCGGCTACCGGCGGCTGTTCCCGGAGCTGGAGCCGCTGGACTGCAAGGACGACGCCCTGCACGCTCTCGGCCGGGCCGGCGGCGCCTGCGACGCCGCCGCGGTCGAGGTGGGAGGTGGGCCCGACGCCGATGGGGCGGCCGGCTGGCCGGTGTTCGGGCAGTTCGTGGCCCACGACATCACCGCCGACCGCTCGCCCCTGACCCACCACGCCGAGCTGGCCGAGATCCGCAACGCCCGCAGCCCCAGGGCAAATCTGGAAGCCGTCTACGGCGACGGGCCGGCCGGCATGCCGTTCCTGTACGCCCGCGACGACCCGGCCAAGCTCCTGCTCGGCCGCAACGACGCCGGCCGACCCGCCGACCTGCCCCGCAACGCCCAGGGCGTCGCCCTGGTCGGCGACCCCCGCAACGACGTCCACCTGCTGATGAGCCAGCTGCACGTGGCCATGCTCGGCCTCCACAACGGCCTGGTGGACCGGCTGCGCCGCGACGGGGTGGCCGAGGCCGACCTGTTCGCCGAGGCCCGCCGGGCCGCTACCTGGCACTACCAGTGGGTCCTGCTCGAGGACTTCCTGCCGCGGCTGGTCGGGACGGCGCTGGCCGCCGAGCTGCTGGCGGGCGGGATCCACAACTACCGGCCAGCGCCGGGAGCGACCTGGATCCCGCTGGAGTTCGCCGACGCCGCCTATCGCTACGGGCACAGCCAGATCCGCGAGCGCTACCAGGTCAACCGCGACGCCGAGCCGGTGCCGCTCTTCCCCGACCTGCTCGGCTTCCGCCCGGTGCCGGCCGTCCGGGTGGTCGACTGGTCGTACCTGTTCGACCTGCCGGGACGGCCGCCGGCCCAGCGGGCCAAGCGGATCGACGGCCGGCTCGCCGCCAGCCTCATCCGGCTGCCACACGCCATCTCCGGGGTCGAAGGCGGCGACGACTACGGCTCACTGGCCGTCCGCGACCTCCAGCGCGGCCAGGGGGTCGGGCTGCCGTCGGGCGAGGCGGTCGCCCGCCGCCTCGGGGTCGAGCCGCTGCGTCCCGAGGAGGTCGGCCTCGGCCCGGCCGGCTGGGAGCTGGAGACGCCGCTCTGGCTCTACCTGCTCAAAGAGGCCGAGCACCGCGGCCGTGGGGAGCGGCTCGGCCCGGTCGGCGGCCGGATCGTCGGCGAGGTGCTGGTCGGCATCGTCGACGCCGACGGCGAGTCCTACCGGGCCGTCGACCCGAGCTGGCGCCCGACCCTGCCCGCCGCCCACCCTGGCCGGTTCGGCCTGGCCGACCTGCTCGCCGTCAGCGCCGAGGCGGCCGATGCGGCCGACTGAGTCGCACCTGAGCCGATCACCCGCTGACCAGCTTCCCGCCGTCCGACAACGACAACGTGGTGCTGCACGGAACAACGAGGCCCTCGAGTGCCTCCGCGCGGTCGGGACCGCGCCGCCGGTCAACCCACGCTGGGTGATGCCGGCGTCCCCGGGCTTATCCGGCGTCTGCGAAGCAACCGCCTGGCCGCCCGCGACGGCACCCGGCGCAACGCTGACCGGCCCGCGGCGGATCTAGGCCTCCACCCCGGCCCGGCCGCCTGGCCTGGCGGAACAATGCCGCCGTCATCACCGCGTGGCTCCCGGCGGCCGTCGGCCAACGGGCTGTCGAGGGCCGTAACGCGAGCGGTGGGCCCGGCGCTCTCCCCTGTGGACGCCGCGTCGGCGCTGGAGCCCCATGGCATGGGTCACTGGCCCTCCGACAACCCCTACCGAAGAGAGGTCCATGCACCCACGTCGCCTCCGCGCCGGCCTGCTCTGCGGCGTCCTGGCCGCATCGCTCCTGGCCCTGGGACTCCTCGCGGGCGGCCCCCCCGCGTCCGCCGACACGCTGCCGCGCCGGATCGTCAACGGCTGGCTGCCGTACTGGTCGATGCCCAACGCCCTCACCTCCGTGACCCAGAACGCCGACCTGTGGGCCGAGGGCTCGCCGTTGTGGTACCAGGTGACGGGGGCGACCGCGATCGCCCCGCACGCCGGCGCCGGTGACCCCACGGTCGTGGACGCACTGCGCAGCCGCGGCATCAAGGTCGTCCCGACCGTCGCGGAGTCGCTGAACGCCGCCAGCATGGCGGCACTGCTCCGCGATCCCGCCCAGCGCGCCGCGCACGTGCAGACCCTCGTCGGCCTGGTCACCGCGAACGGCGACGACGGCATCGACCTCGACTACGAGTCGATGAACTTCGGGGGCACCTCGACCGACAAGGCCGCGGTGCGCAGCGGCTTCGTGACGCTCGTCGGCGAGCTCGCGACGGCGCTGCACGCGCAGGGCAGGATGCTGTCGGTGTCGGTCGGGCCGCGCACGAGCGCCGTCGACCCGAACTGGTCAGTCCACGACTACGCCGGTCTTGCGCCTTTCGTCGACCGGTTCCGGGTCATGGCCTACAACTACCACTGGGGCGGCGGGCCGCCCGGCGCCATCGCCCCCGTGTGGTGGGTGGACAAGATCCTCACCTACACGGCGACCGCCGTGCCCGCCAGCAAGATCGAGCTGGGTGCGCCGCTGTACGGCTACGACTGGCCGGCCGATCCGACGCAGCCTGACGGGTACGGCACCGCCACGGGCAGAACGTACGCGCAGGCGGAGGCGCTGCGCATCCAGTACGGCGCCATCCGCCAGTGGTCCAGCGTCGACGCGATGGGACGCCCGACGGCGGCGCCCTGGTTCACCTACACCACGCCCGCCGGCGTGCAGCATGTCGTCTGGTACAACGACGCGGACGCCACCAGGTCGAAGATGACCTTCATCGAGAAGTATCGCCTTCGGGGCCTGGTCTTCTGGTCCGCGGGCTACGAGGACGCCCGGCAGTGGAGCGCCCTGCGCGAGTACGCCATCCAGAAGAGCACCACCCTAGCGGTGCGGGCCCCGGCCAGCGTCACCTACGGCACCAGGATCACCGTGTCGGGCAGGCTCGCCACGACGTCGGGCGCGGCAATCCCCGGCCAGCGGGTCGTGCTGCAGCGGCGGGCCGCCGGGTCCACCACGTGGCGGAGCATCGCGACCGGCACCACGTCCTCGACCGGCACGGTGGCCTTCGGCTCCACGCCCGGGACCAACGGCGCCTACCGGCTCGTCGCGCCGGCGTCGTGGTCCTACCTGTCCTCCACGAGCCCGGCGGTCACCACGCTGGTGCGGTGGCGTGTCTCCGCGGCCTTCGCCGACGCCACGGTGAGCCGCGGCACGACCGTGCGCCTGCGTGGCAGCGTCGCGCCGCTCCGGGCGGGCACGGCGGTGCGGCGGCAGCGCTACGCCAACGGCTCCTGGGTCACGGTCGCGTCGACGACGCTGCGCTCCGACGGCACCTACGCGTTCTCGTTTGCCTGGTCCACGGCCGGCACCTACGTCTACCGCGTGGTGGTCCCCGGCACGGCCCTCAACGCCACCGGCTACGGCCAGACACTGAAGCTCTACGTGTCCTGATGGGACTGTTGCACCTGCGGTGATGGAGTTCAGAGCAGGCAGCCTGGTGCAATTAGCGCCGATTTCCGCGCAGCTGTATTGACCCTGGGGTCAGGCGAAGTCGAAGCGGAGTCGGTGGCCTCCCCACCAGGGGACGGTGGTGTCGGCGGGGAGGTCGGC
>Ga0307278_10000536_pt1 | contig 19197 bp, 17 predicted proteins | sample ER_DNA_117_FD_194482 | JGI IMG/M metagenome (GOLD analysis project Ga0307278, IMG submission 194482) | Bulk soil microbial communities from the East River watershed near Crested Butte, Colorado, United States - ER_DNA_117 | ecosystem: Environmental > Terrestrial > Soil > Floodplain | place...
GGCGCCGGTCGTGGTGGCCAGCGGGTCGCTGGTGGTGGGGGTCGCGGGGGTCGCGGCCGTGGTGGCCGGGGCCGCGCCGGCGCCGCCGGCGTCGGGCGGGTCGCCGGCTCCCGAGCAGGCGCCGGCCACCAGGACGGCGAGCAGGACCCAGGCCAGCGACGCGGCCGGACCAATGCGGCGGTTCATGGCGTTCCCCCTCGTCGCGATGCTACCGCTCCCGGCCGCGCTCGACCGCCGCCGGCGGACCGGGTCGCGCGGACCCGGGTCCGGGCCGCGTATGCTTTGGCGATGGAGTTGCGTGGAATCGCCCGCCGGCTCCCGTTGGCCGGCGCGGCGGTCGCCGGAGCGGTGGTCGGGCACGGGCTCGCCTACGCCCTCGCCGTCCCCCAGCCGGGCCGCCGCCTCGCGCTGCTGGCCGGGAGCGGCCACCAGTACTGGTCGGCCGCGATCGCCGCCGCCATCGTGCTCGGCCTGGGGTCGCTCGGGGCCACCCTGGCCCGCCAGTTCCGGGCCGGCCTCCACGACCGGGGCCCGGCGCCCGAGGCCCCCGGGCGCCTGGCCGGGCGTCTGGCCCTGCTTCAGATCGCCATCTACCTGGTCCAGGAGCTGGTCGAACGGGCCGCGGCCGGGGTGCCCATCGGCGGGCCGGTGAACGGCCGCCTGCTGCTCGCCGGCGTCGCCGTGCAGCTCCTGGTCGCCGGGGCCCTGGCCCTCGCCCTGGTCTGGGCCGGCCGGGTCGCCGAGGTCGCCGGCCGCGCCCTGCGCCGCCTCCGCCCGGGGCACGCCGACCCCCGCCCGGCCAGGCTCCGCCCCGCCGCCCGGGTCCGCCCCGCCAGCCTCCTCACCGGAAGCCTGGGCGGCCGCGCGCCGCCTCCGAACTGGGCTGCCTGAGGGGTCGGGCGGGAGACCGCCGTACCGCGGTCCCCGATCCATCTGGAGGGAGCTCGCTCCCCCCACGGCCCCCCAAGAGCGCCCGTGCCATGGCCCTGCAGATGCCATCGCTTGTTCGGGAGGACCACATGCGCAACCGCACCGCTGCCGTCGCGGCCGTGCTGGCCGTGCTGTGGCTGCTGGCGGCCGCGGGGCCGGCGGGGGCGCATGCCCTGCTGCGCGACTCGGACCCGGCGGCCGGGGCGTCGCTGGAGCGGGCGCCGCGCCGGGTGGTGCTCAGCTTCACCGAGCGGCCCGAGCCGGGGCTGTCCACCATCCAGGTGCTCGACACCGGCGGCCAAGCGGTGCAGCAGGGCGCGGCGGTCGCCGTCCAGGGCGAGCCGCAGCAGCTCGCCGTCGGCCTCGGCGACCTGCCCGACGGCACCTACACGGTGAGCTGGCGGGCCGTCTCCCGCGACGACGGGCACCTCAGCGCCGGGGCCTTCGCCTTCGGGATCGGCGTCGCGGCGCCCGCTTCCGGCCCGCAGGCCCAGGCCGCCTCCCAGGGGGCGACCCCGTCGCCGTCGCCGGCGGCCACGGCCGCCCGCCTGGCCCTTTACGCCGGGCTGATGCTGCTGGTCGGGGCGGCCGTCACCGGCCTGGTCGTGTCCGACCGGGTCCTGCCGCCCGACGCCCGGCCCCTGCTAGTGACCGCCGGCGCCCTCACCCTGGCCGGGGGAACGGCCCGGTTCCTGGCCGAGCAGGCCAGGATCGGCGCCCCCCTGGACACCTTCCTCGCCTCCAGCACCGGCCAGGGCCTGCTCCGCCTGACCGTCGGCGTCCTGTTCACCGGCGTGGCCACCGTGTTCCTGGCCACCGGGACCGGCCGCCCCAGCGACCAAGCCCCGTCCACCCCGACCCCCACCCCCACCCCCGAGCCGGAACCGGCCCTCGCGGTGGGAGGGCCCCCGGAGGGGGAGCGTAGCCGACCCGCGAGCGGGGCGCCCGGGGTTGTCCACAGCCCCGCGGCGGGGGACCCGGCGGCCCAGGTCGAGACCTGGCGGCTGGTGCTGGTCGGGGTCGCGGCCGGGATCACCCTGCTGCTGCACGTGATGGTCGGGCACGCGGCCGGGCCGTCGCCGCTGCGGACGGTCAACCTGTTGGTGCAGTGGCTGCACCTGCTGGCGGTGGGCACCTGGATCGGCGGCCTGGTCTGGCTGCTGGCCGGGCTGCGCGGCCAGGAGCGGCCGCAGCAGGTGACCACGGTCGTGCGGTTCTCCCGGCTGGCCGCCCCCGTGCTCGGCCTGGTGGCGGTCACCGGCCTGTCACGGGCCCTCCACCTGGCCGGAGGCTGGCGGGGCCTGACCGAATCCGGCTACGGGCGCCTGCTCGACCTGAAGGTGCTGCTGTTCCTGGGGATAGTCGCGCTGGGGGCGCTCAACCGCTACCGGGTCGTGCCGGCCCTGGCCGGCGGCGTCCGGCGCCTCGGCGATCTGCGGCGCAATGTGCGCGGCGAGGTCGCCCTGGCCGCCTGCATCCTGGCCGTCGCCGCCGTCCTGAGCCAGCTGCCGCCGGGCAAGTTCGTCGTCCAGCAGGCCGCGGCCAAGCCGGCCGCCCCGGCGAGCGTCCAGGTCGAGGGCAGCGACTTCGCCACCTCGGTGCGGATCGCCCTCACCGCCGCCCCGGGCACCCCCGGGCCGAACACCTTCACCGCCAAGGTCACCGACTACGACTCCGGCGAGGACTGGCCGGCCACCCGGGTCGCCCTGAAGTTCACCTCCCGCGGCCAGCCAGACGTCGGCATCTCGACCCTGGAGCTGGCCAAGGCCGGCGACGGGCTGTGGAAGGGGCAGGGCAGCCAGCTCTCGATCGCCGGCAGCTGGTCGGTGGTCGGCCTGGTCGAGGGGTCGGGGCCGGCGGTCACCGTGCCCTTGAAGCTGGAGACCCGCACCGCTCCCCAGGCGGTCAAGGTGTCCGAGGCGCCCGGCCAGCCGACCCTCTACACCATCACCCTGGCCGCCGGCGGCACCCTCCAGTGCTATGTCGACCCCGGCCGCACCGGCCCCAACACCGTCCACTTCACCTTCTTCAACACCAGCGGGGACGAGCAGCCCGCCGACAAGGCGCGGGCCAGGATGACCGGACCGTCGGGCGCGCCCGAGGCCCTGACCCTGGTCCGCCTCGGCCCCGGCCACTTCGCCGCCAACGTCGACCTCGAACCGGGCCGCGTGGCGTTCGCGATCGACGCCACCACCGGCCGGGCCCAGCGCGGCGGCCGGTTCGAGCAGGTCATCAAGTAAGGAACCGTCATGCAGCAACGCCGATCCCGAACCACCCCGGCCCGCCAGCATCGGCGGCGGGCCCTGGCCGCCGTCCTGCTCGCCGCAGCCGCCCTCGGCCTGGCCGCCTGCTCGGGGGGGTACGGCGGCGGGTCGGGTGCGACCGCCAGCACGGCCGCCACCGCCGCCCCGCGGCCCAGCAGCCCGGCCAAGCTCACCATCGTGGCCCCCCGCAACGGCCAGACCGTCAGCCAGGAACGGCCGGAGGTCCGCCTCGACCTCACCGGGGCCAGGATCGTCAGCAAGACCACCACCCACGTCCAGGGCGACGAGGGCCACATCCACCTGTACGTCGACGGCAAGCTGGTGACCATGAACTACGGCCTCCGCGAGCGCCTTCCCCAGCTCGCCCCCGGCCAGCACGTGGTCCAGGTCGAGTTTGTCGCCGCCGACCACGCCCCCTTCGACCCCCGCGTCCTCACCCAGGCCGCCTTCAACGTCACCGGATGAGCCCCGCCCCCACCACCCGCCCCGCCCTCACCCGGGCCTTGACCGAGGCAGCCGTCACCCGGGCCTTCACCGGGGCAGCCTTCACTCGGGCGGCCCTCGCCCGCCCCGTCCGGCGTCGGGGCCCCCGGTGGGGGAGCGTAGCCGACCCCGAAGCGGGGCCCGCCGGGTTGTCCACAGGGCCGGTGGTCGTGGCCGGGGGGATCGCCTTCCTGCTCGCCCGGCCGGCCCTCGCGGGTTCGCGGTTCGCGGTCCCGCTGCTGGCTGCCGGGTACCTGGCGATGGCGGCCGGGGTGCTGGCCGTCGGCGAGCGCGGGGGTGGTGCGCCGGCGGACGGCCGGCGCGGGGACGGGCTGGTGGGGAGGGCGCCGCTTCCGTGGGGGGTGGCGCTGGGGGTCGGGCTGGCCGGGGTGGTGCTGGCCGGGTGGGTCGCGGGGCCGGTGGGGGACCGGCGGGCCGGGGCGGTGGCCGGGACCCTGGCGGTGCTGGCGGCGGTGGCCGAGGAGGCGTTGTTCCGGCGGCTGCTGTACGACCGGCTGCTGCGGTTCGGGGTGGTGACCGCCGTCGCCGGGACCGCGGTGGTGTTCGTCCTCGTCCACCTGCCAGCCTACGGGCTGGTGGCCATGCCGGTCGACCTCGGCGCCGCCCTGTTGCTGTCCTGGCAGCGGTACGCTTCCGGCCGCTGGACGGTCCCGGCCGTCACCCACGCCGTAGCCAACCTCCTGGCGGTGACCTAGACGATGCGCCTGCTGCGCCCGCTCGCCCTGCTCGTCGTCGTGGTGCTGGCCGCCGCCTGCACCGGCGAACCGCCCGAGCCGGTCCGCATCGGCGCCATCTACCCCCTCAGCGGCACCCAGGGCATGGGCGGGATCGACGAGTACCACGGGGTCCGGGTCGCCGCCGACCTGGTCAACGCCGAGGGCGGCATCGACGGCCGCCCGATCATGCTCGACCAGGTCGACGTGCCCGAGGCCGACGCCGCCCCCGGCGCCATCAGAGCCCTGGCCGACCGGGGCGTGCACCTGGTCCTTGGCAGCTACGGCAGCACCATCTCCAGCCCGGCGGCGGCCGCCGCCACCGGCCACGGGTCGCTGTTCTGGGAGACCGGCGCGGTCGGCAAGCTGGCCGGCGCGGGCGGCGGCGACCTGGTGTTCCGGGTCGCGCCCACCGGCGGGCTGCTGGGCCGGGGCGCCATCCGCTTCGTCGCCGACCAGCTCGCCCCCCGGCTCCACCGCACGGCGTCCTCGCTGCGCTTCGCCATCGCCGCCGTCGACGACGTGTACGGCGCGGCCGTGGCCGACGGCGCCAGGGACGAGCTGCGCCAGCGCGGGCTGAAGGCGGTGGCCGACGTCGCCTACGACCCGCGCCACGACGACCCGGCCAAGGTGGTCGCCCGGGTCGGCGCGGCCCGGCCCGACGTGCTGTTCGTGGTCGCCTACCTGGAGGACGGGGTCGCCCTCCGGCGCGAGCAGGTCCGCCAGCACCTGCCCTTGCTGGCCAGCATCGGCACCTCCTCCAGCTACTGCATGCCGGCGTTCGGGGCGCTGCTGGGCCGCGACGCGGTCGGCCTGTTCGCCTCCGACAAGCCCGACACCCACGGGATCAACCCCACCGGGCTCGCCCCCGACGCCCGCAAGCTGCTGGAGCGGGCCGACGCTGCCTACCGCCGGGCCAACGGCCACTCGATGAGCGCCGCCGCCCTGGCCGGCTTCTCCGGAGCCTGGGCGCTGTTCCGCTACGTGCTGCCGGCGGCCAGCTCCCAGGCCCCGGCCGACGTGGCCGCCGCGGCCCGCCGGACCAGGGTGCCGGCCGGCAGCCTGCCCAACGGCAGCGGCATCGAGTTCGCCCCGCCGGGCGGTGTCGACGCCGGCGCCAACGTCCGCGCGGCCAGCGTCATCTGGGAGTGGACCAAGGTGAACCAGCGCCAGGTGACCTGGCCGCCCCAGTTCGCCACCGCGCCGATCGCGGCGCTGCGGCCGACCCGATGACCACGCCGGCCGCGCGGCAGCCGCGCCCGCCGGTGGGCGGGCCCCCGACCGGGAGGGTAGCCGCCCGCGGGAAGCGGCGCGAACGGCCGTCCACAGCCCTGCTGATCGGGGTGGGGATCGTGGTGCTGTACCTGGCCGGGGCGGCGGTCAGCGGGCGGGCCAGCATCCTGGCCAGGCGGCCGCTGCTCGACGGGCTGGCCCCGCCGACCCCCTACCGCTGGGTGAACCCGCCCCCCGCCCTGGCCGCCGGCAACAAGCCGCCGGCCTCGACCCGCTTCACGGTCCAGCTCGCCGCCGGCGGGTCCCGGCTGGGGGCCTTCTCGACCGGTGACGGCCAGGTCAACCTGGTCCTGAGCGAGGGCGCGGTCCCGGCCCGGGCCGGCCAGACCGCGCTGGAGGTGAGGGTCGACCCGGTCGACCCGGCCACCCTCGGGCCGGTGCCGGCCGGGCTGGTCGGGGCCGGGAACGCCTACCGCATCCAGGCCGCCTACCGGCCGTCCGGCCGCACGGTCGGGACCCTCGCCGGCCAGTCGAGCGTCGCCCTGGTCTACCCGCTGCTGACCACCGCCGTGGCCAGCGTCGCCGGCCACCAGGTGCTGTCCTCGGCCGACGGCCGCGGTTGGCAGGCGCTGCAGAGCACCGACACCCCGGGCAGCCACCAGGTGAGCGCCCACCTGGCCAGGACCGGGTACCTCCAGGTCGGGGTGCCGCCGGCCACCGGCGGGTCGGGCGGCGACTCCCGCAGCCGGATCCTGCTGCTGGCCTCGGGCGTCGCCGTGGTGATCGTGGTCGCCGCGCTGGCCCTGCGCTTCCGCGAGGCGCGGGCCGGGCCGCGGGGGCGGGGCGCCGGGGGACGCCGATGACCGCCCGCCGCCTGCGCCGGGCCGTCCTGCTCGCCGGCCTGGCCCTGCTGCTGGTCGGGACCGGCGCCGGGCCGGCGGCCGCCCACGCCATCGGGGCCGGCACCGGGGCCAGCAACTACCGGACCAGGATCCGCGGCATCGACCAGGGCGTGCCCGGCCTCTCGGTGCGCACCGCGGCCGGCGGCCAGCTCGAGCTGACCAACCACGGCGCGGAGGTGCTGGTGCTCGGCTACCGGCTGGAGCCGTACCTGCGCGTCGGACCCGGCGGGGTGTACGAGAACCAGCGCTCACCCAGCGCCTACACCAACCGCTTCAGCACCGCCCCGGCCTCCATCCCCTCCGAGTTCGACCCGCAGGCCGCCCCCAAATGGAAGCGGGTGGGCGACGGGCCAACGGCGGTCTGGCACGACCACCGGGCCCACTGGTCCGGGCCCGACCCGGCGGTGGTGACCGCCGACCCGCGGCTGCCGCACGTGGTCATGCCCGACTGGCAGGTCCCGCTCCGCCAGGGCGACCGGACGATGGTGGTGCACGGCACCGTCACCTGGGTCCCGGGGCCCTCGCCGTGGCCGTGGGCGCTGGCCGCGGTGGCGCTGTTCGCCGCCGCCCTGGCCGCCGCCGGCGGCTACCGCCGGCCCCGGGTCCTGGCCGTGGTCGCCCTGGTCGCGGTGGCCGCCGACGTCCTCCACACCGTCGGGGCGCTGCTCGCCTCCACCGCGCCGCTCTCGGTCGAGCTGTACGGGACCGTCACCTCGGCCGCCGGCTGGGCGGTGGCCGGGCTGGCCGCCTACCGGCTGCTGCGCGGGCGGGCCGACACCGGCCTGCTGTACCTGCTGCTGGGCGGCGTGTTCTTGACCCTGGCCGGCGCCCTGCCCGACCTCCCGGCCCTGGCCCGCTCCCAGCTGGCCTCCGGCATCGGCCCGGTCGCCACCCGGGCCGCCATCACCTTCACCCTCGGCCTCGGCGCCGCCATGGTGGTCGCCGGGATCGCCGGGTTCCGGACCCCGCGCCGGGCCGAGGCGGCCGGCGTAAGCTGACCGCGTGTGGTCGCGGAGGCTCGGGCGCCGGGTGGTGGCCGCCGGCGCGCTGGCGCTGGCCGGCCTGAGCACCGCTGGGGCGGGTGTGGCCCTGGCCGGCCCGGCGGTCGGGTCCCGGGTGCCGGCGCCGACCCCGGCCAGGCTGCTGCTCGCCTGGTCGTTCAACCCCCTGGTCACGGTCGGGCTCCTGGCCGCGGCGGTCGCCTACCTCCAGGCCAGGCGCCGGCTGGTGGCCGGCGGGGTGGTGTGGCCGGCGCGGCGGACCGTCTACTTCCTGTCGGGGATCGCCGCCATCGCCGTCGCCCTGCTGTCGCCGGTCGAGGCCTACGACACGGTGCTGTTCTCGGTGCATGTGGCCCAGCACATGCTGCTGACCATGGTGGCGGCACCGCTGCTGGCCCTCGGCGCCCCCATCACCCTGGCGCTGCGGGTGAGCGGCGCCCGGACCCGCCGCCGCATGGTCCGGGTGCTGCACAGCCCGCCGGTGCGGCTGGTCGGCAACCCGCTGGTCGCCTGGGTGCTGTTCACCCTCAGCCTGTACGGCCTCTACTTCTCGCCCCTGTTCGACCTGACCCTGCGCCAGCCGCTGGTCCACGACCTGGTGCACCTCCACTTCCTGACCGCCGGGCTGCTGTTCTGGTGGCCGGTGGTCGGGCTCGACCCCTCGCGCTGGCGGCTGCCCCACATCGCCCGGTTGGGGTACGTGTTCCTGATGGTGCCGTTCCACGCCTTCCTCGGGGTCGCGATCATGAACAGCGGCCGGGTCCTGGCCCCCACGCTGGAGAGCTTCCAGCGCAGCTGGGGGCCGGCCCCGCTGGCCGACCAGCAGGTCGGGGGGGCGATCCTGTGGGGGGCGGGCGACCTCATCACCCTCGCCGCCGTGCTCGGCGTGCTGGTCGCCTGGGCCAGCTACGAGGAGAAGGTGGTGGCCGTCCGCGAGGACCGCCGCCTGGCCCGCGAGCGTGCCACCGGTCGCCCCGGCCGCCCCGCCGCCCGCCCCCCGGTCCCGTGAGCGACCCGACCGACCGGGGGACCGCCCCGGGGTCCCCCGGACCCCCCCGGGGGGACCTCGCCGGCAGGGTCCGCGCCTGGTGGGACGCGGACGCCGCCACCTACGACGACTCCTCCGACCACGGCTGGGACGCGGCCTCACCGGCCCTGCGGGCCGCCTGGAACGCCGCCCTGCACCGGCTGCTGCCGGCCACGGGCTCCAGGGTGCTGGACGTCGGGGCCGGGACCGGGTTCCTGTCGCTGGCCGCGGCCAGGCTGGGCCACCGGGTCACCGCCCTCGACCTGTCCGGGGCGATGCTGGAACGGCTGCGGGAGCGGGCCGCCGCCGAGGGCCTGGAGGTCGAGACGGTCCAGGGCGGCGCCGAGCAGCCGCCGGCCGGCCCGTTCGACGCCGTGACCGAGCGGCACCTGCTGTGGACCCTGCCCGACCCCGGGGCGGCCCTGGCCGCCTGGCGGGCGGCCGCCCCCGAGGGCCGGCTGGTGCTGTTCGAGGGGCTGTGGGGCGGCGCCGACCAGGTCGAGGCCCTGCGCGCCCAGGCCAGGGAGCAGCTGCGGCGGCTGCGCGGGGAGCCCGACCACCACCACGACCGCTACGACCCGGCGGTGGTGGAGGCGCTGCCGCTGAGCGGCGGGACCCACCCCGACCGGGTGGTGGAGCTGGTCGAGGCCGCCGGCTGGGGACCGGCCCGGCTGGAGCGGCTGCGCGACGTCGAGTGGGCCCAGCTGCTGCAGCTGCCGCCGAGCGCGCGCCTGCTCGGGGTCACCCCGCGGTTCGCGGTGGTCGCCGGCTGACCCTCACCCGGCCAGCTCGGCCTCGGGGTCGGGCTGGAGGTCGAGGGCGGCGGCCTCGAGGGCCTCGCGGACGGCGCGGCCGTAGATGGTGCCGAGGAAGGCGTAGCCGGCGCTGGAGGGATGGAACAGGTCGGCGCTGAACATCTCCCGCTTGCCGTGGAAGGCCGACTTGGTCAGCTTGGCGATGTCGAACACCGAGATGCCGTGCTGGGTCAGCTCGGCCTGGTACAGGCGGGTGAACAGCAGGGCCCGCAGGCCCAGCAGGTCGCGCAGGGGTCGGTGGAAGGCGGCCGCGGTCTCGGCCGGGGGCAGGCCGGAGACGATCACCTTGGCCTGCGGAGCGACCGCGGCCAGGGTCTCGACCAGCAGCCGCAGCTGGCGGCGGGCCTCGCGGATGGTGGTGCCGTGGGTGACGTCGTTGGTGCCGACGCAGACCAGCACGATGTCCGGGTCGAGGCCCTCGACCTGGGGGAGCTGCTCGGCGACCACGTGGCAGAGCCGGGACCCGGACACCCCGAGGGCGTGCAGGCTGACCCGGTACTGGTCGCTGAGGACCTTGGCCACGCCGTAGGTGAGGGTGTCCTCGGCGGCGTCGGCCCCGACCCCGGCGACCGAGCTGTCGCCCAGCACGACCAGGGTGAGCGGCTCGCCGTCCTCCGGCCCGATGGTGCCGCTGATCTCCAGGACCGGCTCAGCGGGAAGGAAACGGTGGCGCCGGGCCGCCACGACCTCTGCGGCCAGCGTCGTTGCCAGAGCGCCCGCACCGAGCAGGGTCGCCCGACCGATGTGCCGGACAGCGATGCCCAACCGCGCCTCCTCCTACGCTGTCCAGCGTACGGATTGCTGACCGGTTTGTGAAGCCTGCAACCACCGTATGCAGCGGTATGTCGCTGACCGTCACCTGACGATCTGGGCGGGATCGCGCTGGTAGTGGTCGACCAGCTGGGCCGTGCAGCCGTCGATCCGCTCGTGCAGGGCCCGCCGGTAGGCGGACAGCTTGACCTCGGCCTCGACCAGCCCCCGCTCCAGCCGGTGCAGGGCCGGCGGGTCGTCCCAGGCGATCGGGGCGTCCCACAGCTCCTCCAGGCCGGACAGGGGGCTGACCAGCCCCTCCAGGGCCAGGCTGGTGGCCGCCGGCGAGCGCCGCCTGGCCCCGTCGCGGGGGCGGGCCGCGGCCAGGCTGGCCAGGTCGTCGGCGCTCGGGTGGCCGCCCTCGAGCGCGGTGCGGACGAGGTCGAGCCGCCCCTGGACGAGCTGGCGCCAGTAGCTGACCCGCTGCTCCTCCTCCCGCAGCGACTCGCGAAGTGTCCGAAGGTCGTCGAGCGGCGCCCGCCACTCGTGCTGGACGTGGTTTCCGGTCACGGCACCCTCCCCAAGCGCGCGGTCCCCAACCTTTCTCGGCAGGTTCGGCCCCGGACTTCAGTGGCCGATCGCGGGAAGGGCGCTACCATCCCGCCCATGTCCGCCTCCCCCGGCAGCGCCGCCCCCCGCAGGCGCCGCGAGTCCAGGGCCGCCAGGGCGGCCAGGGCGGCCGAGATCCGGGCCCGGCTGGCCGCCAGGTACCCGGCCGTCACCACCGCCCTCGACCACCGGTCGGCCTGGGAGCTGCTGGTGGCGACCATCCTGTCGGCCCAGTCGACCGACGTGGTCGTCAACCAGGTCACCCCCGAGCTGTTCCGCCGCTGGCCGACCCCGGCGGCGCTGGCGGCCGCCGACCGGGCCGAGGTCGAGGCGGCCATCCACGCCACCGGGTTCTTCCGCAACAAGGCCAGGTCGATCCAGGGCGCGGCCGCCTACCTGCTCGAGCACCACGGCGGCGAGGTCCCCGAGACCATCGACGAGCTGGTCGAGCTGCCGGGGGTCGGCCGCAAGACGGCCAACGTGGTCCTCGGCACCTTCTTCTCCCGCAACGAGGGGGTGGTGGTCGACACCCACGTCGGGCGCCTGTCGCGCCGGCTCTGGCTGACCAGCAACCACGACCCGGTCAAGGTCGAGCGCGACCTGATGTCCCTGGTCCCGGTGGAGGAGTGGACCATCTACTCCCACCGCCTGATCTGGTTCGGGCGCGAGGTGTGCACGGCCAAGGACCCCCGCTGCGACCGCTGCGAGCTGGCCGACCTGTGCCCCTCGGCGTTCAAGGTGGGGCGGTTCGTGAAGCAGGCGGCCAGACCCGCTCGACCGGGCCGTGCTCGTCGCTGACGCCATGACCCGGGCGCCGGTGACGGTGGCGCCGGAGGCGACCGTGGCCGCCGCCCGGTCGGCCATGCGCCGGGGGCGGTTCCGCCACCTGCCGGTGGTCGACGGCGGCGAGCTGGTCGGGGTGGTGGCCGCCGGCGACCTCCTGGTCGCGCCGGGCTCGCCGCCGGAGGCGGCCGAGGCGCTCGCCGGCCGCCCCCTGACCGAGGTCATGTCGGCCCAGCCGGTCACCGTCTGGCCGGACGAGCCGGTCGAGGTCGCGGCCCGGCTGCTGGTCGACCACGCCATCGGCTGCCTGCCGGTGGTGGCCGACGAGGGGCTGGTCGGCATCCTCACCGAGTCCGACCTGTTCGCCGTGCTGCTGCGCCTGCTCGGCGGCGGCGAGCCGTCCAGCCGGATCACCCTGGTCCTGCCGGACGTGCCCGGCGCCCTGGGGCGGGCCATGACCGTGGTCGGCGACCTCGGGGTCAACCTGCTGACGGTGGTCACCGAGCCGGGGCCCGAGCCGGGCACCCGCGGGGTCGTCCTGCGGGCCGGCACCATCGACGCCGCCCCGGTGGTGGCCGCCCTGGTCGCCGCCGGCTTCCCGGCCAGCGGCCCCGGCCGGCCCGGGACGGCTGGCCGGCCCGACCGGTGAGCGGGTCCTGCGCGCTCGCCGCCGACGACCGGCTGGCCGCCTACGACTTCGGCCCCGGCCACCCGTTCCAGGCCGGCCGGCTCCAGGCGGGGCTGTCGCTGCTGCGGGCGGCCAAGGTCCTCGACGACGGCGACCTGCTGGCCTTCGGGCCGGCCGCCGACGCCGACCTTGAGCTGGTCCACGACCGCGACTACCTGGCGGCGCTGGCCCGCTTCTCGGTGCCGGGCGCGGCGGCGGCGGCGCCGGTCGAGGCGGCCCGGTTCGGGCTGACCGGGGACAACCGGCCGTTCCCGGGCATGGACCGGGCGGCTCGCCTGGTCGCCGGGGCGACCGTCGCCGCCCTGGACGCGGTCGCCGCCGGCGAGCGCCACCACGTGTTCGCCCCCGTCGCCGGCCTGCATCACGCCCAGCGACGCCGGGCGGTCGGGTTCTGCCTGGTCAACGACGTGGCCGTCGCCATCGCCCGCTGCACCAGGGCCTGGCCGCTGCGGGTGCTGTACGTCGACCTGGACGCCCACCACGGCGACGGCGTGCAGGCCGCCTTCTACGACGACCCGCGGGTGTGCACGGTCAGCCTGCACGAGACCGGCCGCTACCTGTTCCCCGGGACCGGCGAGGTCCACGAGCTGGGCCGCCCCCCGGGGACGGGCCGCAGCGTCAACCTGCCCCTGGAGCCGCGGACCGGCGACGACGGCTTCCTTGCCGCCTTCGACGCGGTGGTGGAGCCGCTGGCCGCCGCCTTCCGGCCCGACCTGCTGGTCACCCAGAACGGCTGCGACGGCCACGCCGACGACCCGCTCAGCGACCTCGCCCTGAGCCTGCGCGGCCACCGGGACCTGGCCAGGCGGCTGCACCGGCTGGCCCACCGCCACTGCCGGGGCCGCTGGGTGGCCACCGGGGGCGGCGGCTACGACCTGGACCGGGTGGTCCCGCGGGCCTGGGCGCTGCTGTGGTCGGAGCTGAGCGGCCGCCGCCTCCCGGCCCGGGTCCCGGCCGCCTGGCTGGCCACCCGGCCGGAGCGGGCCAGGGGCGCGGGCTGGGTGGAGCGCCGGCGGCGCGGCGGCGCCGGGCCGGAGCGGCCGGAGGTGGAGGAGCGGAACCGGCGGACGGTCAGGGCGGTGCGGCGCCTGGCCCTGCCGCCGTCGGTGCGGGTCGTCTACCCGCTGGCCACCCGGGGCGGTGGCAGCGGGCGGCTGCCCGGCTGGGAGCCGCGGGCGGGCAGGCTCAAGGCCCCGGGCGGCCCGCTGGTGCTGCGCGACCGCTGCCCGGCCTCGCTGCTGCGCAGGCTCGAGGTGGACCCGGGCATCCACGCCTTTGTCCGCGCCGCCGTCCAGGAGCGCGAGGTCCTGGCCCGGATCGCCGAGGAGCCGGCCGGCGAGGTCGCGGTCGCCCACACCCCCGAGGGGGTGGTGGTCGCCTATGTGGCCGTGCTCGAGCCCGAGCCGGGGACCCGCTTCGCCAGCCTCCCCGGGCTGCTGGAGGTCGGGGCCATCGAGGTGGCCAGCGGCTGGCGGCGCGGCGGGGTGGCCGCGGCCCTGCTCCGCTTCGCCGTCGAGCCCGACCCGTTCGAGGACCTGATCCTGATCGCCTCCGGCCTGGCCTGGCACTGGGACCTGGACCAGAGCGGCCTCCGGGCCACCTCCTACCGCCGGGTCCTGCGGCGGGTGTTCGAGGCCGCCGGGTTCGAGTCGCTCCACACCGACGAGCCCGAGATCGCCTACCACCCGGCCAACCTGTTCGTGGCCCGCGTCGGCGCCCGGGTGCCCCCCGCCCGCCGGACCGCCTTCACCTCCCGCCTGGTCAGGGGCCACCACCCGATGCCGTGAGCCCTCCCGCTCCGCCGATCGTCGGCGGGGCGACGTGCGCGACGCTTGACCGGGAGTTGAGGCGGAACCCCCCGAACCTGTTTCATACCCGGTCTGAAGCAACGGACCAGGGAGGAAATGGCGCAGTCCCCCCAGACCAAGCGCCGCCCGGCGGGCGCGGCCGTCCTGGCGATCCCGCTCCTGGCCGTCCTGGTCCTGGCCGGCGTCGGCACGGTGGTCGGCCTGCGCGATGGGGCCAGGGCCGAGCGGGTGCGGGGGCTGGTGCCGTTCACCGGGGCCCTCACCATCCTGGTGCACGGGCTCCAGCAGGAGCGGAGCCTGTCCGCGGCCAGGGCGGCCGCCGCCGGCCAGGAGCCGGGTGGCGCGGGCCAGGAGCCCGGCGCCACCGGAACCACCCTGGAGTCGGCCCGCCGGGCGGTCGACGGCGCCGCCGCCGACTACCGCGACGCCGCCGTGCGGGTCGACATCTCCGACCGGGACCGCCGGCTCCACGACCGCCTCGACGCCGGGTTGACCGAGCTGGCCGGGCTGGCGGCGCTGCGCGCCTCGGTGGACGGCGCCGCCGCCGCCCCCGACCCGGCGGCCGCGTCGGCCACCGTGTTCCGCCGCTACACCACCATCGTCGGCGGCCTGCTCGGCGTCGGCACCGAGATCGGGCTGCGTGAGGCCGGCCAGGACGCCGGGCTGCTGCGGGCCGTGGCCGCCGCCAGCGCCTTCTCGCGCGCGGCGGAGCTGGCCGACCGGGAACGGGCAGCGGCCGGCCAGGCGGCGGCCGCCGGCCGCCTCGAGCAGGCCGAGCGCACCCGGCTGGCCGCGCTCGGGGGCCGCCAGGACGCGCTGCTCGACCAGTTCGCCGCCCTGGCCAGCCCCGGGCAGCTGCGGCGCTACGACAAGGCGGTGCCGGCCGCCGGGGCCGAGCGGGTCGCCAGCCTGCGCCGGGCGGCCCTGGAGGCCGGCCCGGGGTCCGGCGCCGACCTGGCCGGCTGGTCGCGGGAGGCGACCACCCGAGCGGGCCGGATGCGGCAGGTCGAGCTCGGCCTCACCGCCGAGGTGGCCCGCCTGGCCGTCCTGGCCGACCGGAACGCCGACCGCCGCGCCCTCGCCTACGGCGGCGTGCTGTTCCTGGCCGCCTGCGCCGTCGCCGTCCTCCTGGTCCTGACCCCCGGCCGCTCCCGCCGTTCCCGCTCCAGCGAGGCGCCCCCCACCCGCGAGGCGCCCCTCACCGGCTCCCGCGAGACGCCCCTCGCCGGGTCCCGCAAGGCCACCTGGGCTCGCGAGGTCGCCCGCACCCCGGCCGCGCGGAAGCCCCGCCCTCCGGTTCCCGGGCCCCCGGATTGGGAGGGTAGCCCGTCGCTGGAGGCGATGGCGGCGGTTGTCCACAGCCCCTCGGCCGCGGCCGGGCCGGGGTTGGCCGACCTGGCCAGGCGGAGCCAGGACCTGGCCGACCAGCAGCTCGAGCTGCTGGACCGGACCGGGCGGGACCAGGCCGACCCGCGGCTGCCGGGGCGGCTGCTGCAGATCGACCGGCTGGCGGTCAGGGCGCGCCGCAACGCCCACAACCTGATCGTGCTGTCCGGTGGCGAGCCCAGCCGCCAGTGGACCAGGCCGGCCCCGCTGGCCGAGGTGGTCGCGGCCGCGGTCAGCGACAACCCGGACGCCCACCGGATCGACCTGGAGGTGGCCGGCGACCTGCTGGTGCCCGGGCTGGCCGCCGACGACCTGGCCAACCTGCTGGCCGAGCTGGTCGACAACGCCACCGCCTTCTCCGCCCCTGAGACCAGGGTGAAGGTCCGCGGCCAGAAGGTCGGGTCCGGCTACGTGCTCGAGGTCGAGGACCGCGGCCTTGGCATGACCGACGGGGAGCTGCACGCGGTCAACCGGCACCTGGCCGGCGACCCGGCGGCCGGCGACGACCTGGAGCAGCGGCTCGGCACCTGGGTGGCCGGCCGCCTGGCCGAGCGCCACGACGTCAGGGTGCAGCTACGCCACTCCTCCTACGGCGGGGTGACGGCGCTGGTGTTCTTCCCCGAACGGCTGGTCGGGCCGCCCGAGCCGGCCGCCCCGGCCGACCGGGACGCGCCGGCACCGGCGGCCGCCGGGCCGGGGGACACCGCCCTGGCCAGCCTCCCGCCGCGCCGGTACGTGACCCAGATTCCCGAGGGCGACCAGCCCCTGCCCCGGCGGGCCCCGCACACCAGCCTCGCCCCCGACCTGGCCGCCGGCCCGGCCCCGACGGACGGCCGCCCGGGCGATCCCGGCCGTCCCGGCGACCCTCGCCACCCGCCCGCCCCGCCGGCCCGTCCCGGCGGCCGCTCGCCCGAGCAGGTGCGGACCATGCTGACCAGGTACCGCTCCGGCCTGGAGCGCGGCCGGGCCGCGGCCGCCCGTGACCTGCCCGACGACCCCGACGACGACCCCGCCGCCTGACCGGCCCGGTCAGGCCGGGCCCAGGCGGGCCCGGTGCCCGGCGAACAAGGCGGCGGCCGCCGCCCAGGCCTGGGCGCCGACCTCGCGGCCGATCGCCTGGCCGGTCAGGTCGCCCTCCCGGAAGTGGATCCCGCCGTAGCGCCGGGAGCGGCCGGCCTGGACGGCGGCCTCGGTGAAGGTCTCCCAGCCGAGGGTGACGTCGGCCGCCGGGGTGGTCCCCGGCTCCACCCGGGAGCTGCCCGCCGGGATGGTCACCGAGGCCTCGAACCGGTCCGAACCGGTGAAGCGGGCCAGCACCGCGGCCGCGGCCGCGCTGAAGGTCGAGTGCCCCGAGACGTACTCGGGGAACGGCGGGGTGGCGATGTAGGGCTGCCAGTCCTCACCCAGGATCGGCCGGGTGCCCAGCCCGGGCCCGGCCCAGGCCAGCACCTCCTTGCCCGCGAACAGGTAGCGGACGGCCGTGACGGGCCGGACCGAGTCGTAGGTGCGCTTGGCGTCCCAGCAGGCGATGCCGGCGTCCAGCAGGGCCCCGGTGAGGGCGAAGAACAGCTTGACGTCGGCGTCCAGGTCGTGGCCGTCCCTGGTCGAGACCTGCTGGGCGAGCAGGCACCAGTGGCCCGGCGGGGTCTCGGAGGCCGGCCCGTCGGCCCAGTACTCGGCGATCGCCTTGGGCTCGTCGTCGAGGGCGGCGCTGTCGGCCAGCAGCTCCTCGGCCTGGAGGAGGAAGCTGCGCCCCGGGTGCTGCCTCGGCCCGGATGGTCCCAGCTCCCAGCCCGTCGCCTGGGCGAAGGGGACGACCAGGCCCCAGTGGGGGACCAGGAAGCGCTGGCCGACACCGTCTGGGGTAGGCAGGGGCTGCCAGCGGTTGGGGTCGACCAGGTGGCCGAGGGTGTTGGCCGGCTGGTAGCCGGTCCAGTCGGCATACGGCGCGGCCAGCCGGTCGCGGCCGGGGCCGAGGTCGCCGAGCTGGTTGGCGCCGTCGCCGTGGCGCATGGCCAGCACCGCCCTGGCCGCCTGGGCGCCGACGGCGCTGGGCGAGCCGGCCGGGCCGACGGCGTCCGGGTCGTAGCCGAGCTCGCCCATGAGCTTGGCGAAGCTGGTCGCCTCGGTGGGGAACAGGTCGGTCAGGGCCAGGTGGGCGGCGAAGCTGACCGCCTCGCGCTTGGCGTCCTGGGTGCGCCCGGCCGGCGGGCGGCGGAGCCGGTCGCCCAGCCGGGTCCCGAAGGCGTGGTCGTCGTGGGCCGCCCAGGCGTCGTACATGGACGCGTGCAGCACGTGCAGGGCGCGGGCAACGATCGGCGGGCCCGTGCGGGTGTCCCGGACGGCCACGAGGGCGGCCTTGTTCCAGGCGACGACGAGGTTGTCGCTCATGACCGGGCTCCTCCCCCGTGGCGACGGCGCGGCGGCTGCGCCGCTGCAGCAACTGCCCGGTTCGGCGGAGAGCTAACCGTTCGTGGCCGTTTCGTTGCCGCCCCGCGGCCACCCTGCTATGGTCGCCTAACAACCGTTTGTTAGGAGCCACTCGACGTGCAGACCCGGCGGCGCCAGATCGAGGACGTGGCCAGCGCCCTGTTCAGCTCCCGCGGCTATGCCGCGACCAGCATGCGCGACATCGCCAGGGAGCTCGACCTGCAGGGCGGCAGCCTCTATGCCCACATCCCCTCCAAGGAGGCGGTGCTGGCGGCGATCGTCGAGGAGGCGGCCGAGCGCTTCCATGCCGCCGTCCGGCCGGTCGCCGAGCGCGACGGGCCGGCGGCCGAGCGGCTGGCCGAGATGATCGCCGCCCACGTCCGGGTGGTCACCGGCGCCCGCGAGCGGGCCAAGGTCTTCCTGTTCGAGTGGACCTTCCTTGGCGACCAGCGGCGCGAGGCGGTCCGGCGCTCCCGGGCCGCCTACCAGGGCTACTTCGAGCGGGTGGTGGCCGAGGGGGTGGCCGCCGGCGAGCTGGCGACCGCCGACCCCAGGCTGGCCGCGGTGTTCATCCTCTCGGCCCTGAACGCGATGGCCTACTGGTACCGGCCGGACGGGGCGCTGGAGCCGGACGCCCTCGCCGGCCACTACACCGAGCTGCTCCTGGTAGGACTCCGGGCACACGAGGAGATGCGATGAGCGAATCGAGGCGCGTCCAGGAGTTCAACCGGCGCGTCGCCGGCGGCGGCAAGGTCGAGGCGACCGACTGGATGCCCGAGGAGTACCGCCGGGCGGTCTGCCGGTTCGTCGAGATGCACGCCAACTCCGAGCTGATGGGGGTGCTGCCCGAGCGGGAGTGGATCCTGCGGGCCCCGACCCTCAAGCGCAAGCTGGCCCTCTCGGCCAAGGTCCAGGACGAGGTCGGGCACGCCCAGCTGCTCTACCGGGTGGCCGAGGACCTGGGCAAGCCGCGCGAGGCCATGCTGGCCGACCTCCTGGCCGGGCGGACCAAGTTCCACAACGTCTTCCACTACCCGACCCACAGCTGGGCCGACGTCGGCATCATCGCCTGGCTGGTCGACGCGGCCGCGATCGTCGCCCAGCAGGCCCTGCGCGAGTCCAGCTACGCGCCGTACGGGCGGACGATGAAGAAGATCTGCTGGGAGGAGTCGGTCCACATCCTCCACGGGCGCGACGTGGTCCTGACCATGATGACCGGCACCGCCCGGCAGCGGGCGCTGGTCCAGGACGCGCTGGAGCGCTGGTGGGGGCCGCTGATGCAGATGCACGGGCCCCGCACCGACCCGGCCAAGGACCGCGACCTGGCATGGCGGATCAAGAACAAGGACAACGA
>Ga0307278_10000537_pt1 | contig 19187 bp, 18 predicted proteins | sample ER_DNA_117_FD_194482 | JGI IMG/M metagenome (GOLD analysis project Ga0307278, IMG submission 194482) | Bulk soil microbial communities from the East River watershed near Crested Butte, Colorado, United States - ER_DNA_117 | ecosystem: Environmental > Terrestrial > Soil > Floodplain | place...
TCGTGTAAAGCTTGTTGAAGAGGATGCCAAAACGTGCCGCAAGTTCGCGTTTATAATCGGTCTCGAGCTCCGCCTGTGATCCCGGCAGAAACGCGCCGACGGGGTTGTAAACGAGGTGCAGTGGAAGATCAACATGAACTCCATAGCCCAGCGAATTCAAAAGTTGAAGCGCCTTAATGCTTCCTTCGAACACGCCTTCGCCGCGTTGCGCGTTCACGTTTTCCGCAGAGTAACACGGCATCGACGCGATGATCTCAACCTTTTTGCGCGCCAGAAATTCGGCCAGGTCTTCATAACCGGGTTCGAGTAGAATCGTGAGATTGCAGCGATCGATTACATGCCGCGGCGGCGCAAGCGTTGTCAGGCGCTCGACCAAATAGCGGAAGTCCTGAATCATCTCCGGCGCGCCGCCGGTAAGATCGACAATGGGAATATCGGTCCGGGCCAACCAATCGACGATGCGATCGATCGTTTCACGCGTCATGATCTCCTTGCGCTTCGGTCCAGCATTCACATGGCAATGTGTGCACACCAAGTTGCAAAGCTTGCCAACGTTGACTTGCAGGATCTCGGGTTGTCCCCGACGCAGAAGGATCGAATGCTTCCCCAGTTTCTGCGCGAACCTATTCATCCCTTCTGAAATCAACAACAATTACCGCCATCGCAACACTCGTTTGGTTCCGTGGTCGCGTCGTACTCCTGGCCCTTGGTTTCTTTCGGGTGCCGCAGCTCTGTGCGCGAACAATCGAACGGTTTCGCGTCAGCCAGTGGTACATCGACAATCGGGCCGACGATTTCGAAAAACTCGCGATACGGCGCTTTCTTATAGAGATTGTAGGTCTTGTCACAAACGGCGTAACGCTTCCCGCGCTCCATCCGGTGATTGTCATCATCGAGTACTTCCTTGAACGGCCCGCGGTAGATCACCGCCTGGTTGCGCTCGAAACAGACGCCTTGCTTGCCCTTAAACGCTTCGACTGTCATAGGCCGAAACTCGATCCCCTGCACCGTGCGCCACGGCTGTGGGTCGCGTTTGAGAATCTGAATTCCGTAGAAGCCGGCATTCTCAAATGCGGCGAGAAGGCCTTCTTCGGTGAGTGCACCAGAGACGCAGCCACTCCACAGCTCCGGATCGTCTTGCATTTCTTCCGGGACTTTCTCGTCGCTGACAATGTCGCAGATCACTGCGCGCCCGCCTTTTTTCAGGACGCGGAAAATCTCGTCGAAGAGTTGCGGTTTCGATTTCGGCTCGACCAGATTGAGCACGCAGCTTGAGACTACGACGTCGATCGAATCGCTTGCGATGAGCGGATGTTTGACGCGCAATTCTTCGGCAAGTTCGTCTGCTGCCAGAAACGAAGCCGCGTCCGTGATCGGGCTGCGTTTCAGCTGTTGATCTAACAATTCGAGATCGAGCGCGAGATCCTGGATCCGCCCTTTTCGAAATTCGACATTCGCAAAACCGATGCGCCCCGCCACAATAGGCGCACTGCGGCGCGCCACCTCGAGCATTTCGTCGGTCATATCCACGCCGATCACTTTGCCTTTCGGACCGACAATTTGCGCAGCGATGAAGCAGATTTTTCCTGTGCCGCTGCCTAGATCGAGAACCGTTTCGCCTTCGCGCAGATAACGCGACGGATCGCCACAGCCGTAATCGCGCTCGATCACTTCCTGCGGAATGATTCTGAGATATGTCGATTCATAATTAACCGGACAACAAAGTTTACCCGCGCGTTCTTTTGCTCCCGCTGCGTACCGTTGGCGGACAATGGTTTCAGTGCGATGGCTCATTTTTTGTTCGAAGCTTTAGCAAAACGATTCGTTCCTGAAAAGCCTGCAATGGAGGCGTGCGCGCTGCCAGTGCCCTGGAATTGGGGACACTCCAATTACCTCGCTCGGTGCTATTGTACATCCGCCTCTGTGTTCAACGCGTCGCGCGCGATTTTCGTTACCCAGATTGTCACTGCAATTGTCGCTGCGAGGCCAACGCTCATCAATGTCCAATATTGCCAGCTGTGTTTCATTCCTTCGCCACTGGACGCGGCTGAGATCGCGGCCTTCCCAGCGGTTCCGATATAAACATAAAGAAACGTGCCAGGCATCATGCCGAGCCAGCTCGCGAGCACGTACGGCCAGAATTTCACGCCGGTAAGACCGTAAAAGTAATTGCTCAGATTGAATGGAATTACTGGGCTGAGCCGAAGGAGGAAAACCAGTTTGGCGCCTTGTTTGCCGATGGCATTGTCGATGTTGCGAAACTTTTCGTTTCCTTTCGCGATCGCTTCGACTTTGTCGCGCGCAATGAACCGGGCGACAAGGAACGCCAGCGCAGCACCGATTATGGAGCCCGCGGAGACGGCGACAAAACCTTTCCATAAACCGAAAGCGAATCCGGCCCCAATAGTCAGGATCGCCCCGGGCGCGAGCAGCACTGTAGCCGCAGCATAAACGCCGATGAAAATAAAAATGCCGGCCACCCCCATCTGGCCGACCCAGTCATTGAAGCTGCGTAGCCATTCCCGAACCGGCAGCAACTTCATCGCGAGAAAAAGCGCGATCAGAATCGCGATCACCGCGCTTAGCCGCGCGAGCGCGTTTTTCGGCGCGCGTTTGTCGTTACTCATGTCACGACGCGCGGATGTAGCCGCGTCTCTGTGAGACGCGCCGGCACGGCCCACAGGGCCGTGGCTACAAAAAACAAGACGCGATCTGTAGGATGATTTTCGATCATTTGCGCGCACGCTCGTAGAGCCAAGTGAAAACTTTTTTTGACCGCGGGGTGAGACGAGTCTTGTTATATTTGTCACCGGCCTTCCGTGCGAGTTCTGCGAATGTTGGATAAGCGTGAATTGTCGATGCAATTGTGCCAAGGCCGATGCTGGCTTTCATCGCGAGCACGAACTCGTGCAGAAGATCGCCCGCGTGTGGTGCCACAATTGTGGCACCGAGAATTTTATCGGAGCCTTTTGCTGTCAGAACTTTGGCGAAACCGGCGTCTTCGCTCTCGACCACTGCACGATCGACATCTTCCAGCGGCACGACGAACAGATCGTATTGGACGTTTTTCTGTCTCGCTTGCTTTTCGCCCAGGCCGACATGCGCGACCTCCGGATCCGTGTACGTGCACCAGGGCACAACCGAATAATCCATTTTTTGTCGCAGAAATTGAAATGGAACGACGATGTTCCGCACGACCACACGCGCCTGTGCATCAGCCATGTGTGTGAAAAGGAATGGCCCAATAACATCGCCTGCGGCATAAATGTGCCGTTGAGATGTTTGTAAGTAATCGTTAACGCGCACACCCCTCTCGGTGACTTCAACCCCCAACGACGTTAAATCTAGGCTCCGAAGGTTTGCCGTTCGCCCGGTGGCGACAAGGAGCGCGTCCGCAAAGAAAGTTCGTTCGGCAATCCGGCCCGACTGTCGATCTACCAGTTGCAGCGCGACTTTTCCGGCATCGCTGGTCGCTACTGAATGCACATCGGCATTCTTGATGATGCGTACCCCTTCGTTAATCAAGCGACGCTCAAGAAATTCTGCCACATCTCGATCTTCTCTTGGCAAAAGCTGATCGCCACGTTGGACGATCGTCACCTGCACATCAAGGCGCCGGAATGTTTGCGCAAGTTCGCAGCCAATCGGACCACCGCCAAGCACGATCATACTTTCGGGCTTTTCTTGCAGCTCATCGAAAATCGTCTCGTTGGTGAAATAGGGAACCTCATCGATACCTTCGATTTTCGGGATGACCGGGCGGCTGCCGGTAGCGATCACGAAATTTCGTGCACGAAGTCTTTGCCCAGTCACTTCCACTTCGTGAGGTGAAACAAATCGCGCTTCTCCGCGGAAAACATCTACTCCTAGCGATTCGAAACGCTCCTGCGAATCGTTCGGCGCGATCTTCGCGCGACGCGCACGCATTCGCTCGAAGACTTTTTTGAAAACAAACTGCGGCTGTTGTCGATCCAGGCCCCACTTTTCCGCGTCGCGGATTTGCTGAATCAACCGCGCGGAAGAAATGAGCGCCTTGCTCGGCACGCAACCGAAGTTCAAACAATCGCCGCCCATTAAATCGCGCTCGATTAACGCAGCGCGTCCGCCGAGTCCGGCTGTTCCCGCCGCTGTGACCAGACCGGCCGTGCCGGCGCCGATCACGATGACGTTATAAATGCCTTCACCTTTTTTCATCAGGACATGCTGCGAAGTTTGAAGACGTGGGTGGGCTCGATTATTCCGTTGCGCGCTGGTTGTTAAAAGGAATAAAGATTGGCAGCTAGTCATCCAATGAATGCGATGTTGTGGGTGCGGACATTTCTGAGTGAGTTGCACGCATGGCAATGGGCTGGAATTTTCGTTGCACGAATAGCCGTCGGTTTGCTCTTCTTTCTTTCTGGACGAGGCAAACTCTTTCTGCCGGAGCGCCGGGAACAGATGCGCCAAACGTTAATCGAGGCGCACGTACCTTTTCCCGACATCAACACTATTCTTGTTTCGGCGGTAGAGTTCGGCGCAGGCTTACTTCTCATCTTCGGCGCACTGACGCCCATTGCGTGTGTAATGCTAAGTGGCGTGATGGTTATGGCCATTGCGACCACCGCAGTGAAAAGCATCAAAGCAGTGTCCCCGCTCGGCTGGCTGTCTGAATTTTTATACCTTCCCGAGGTGCTCTGTCTCGTCATCCTGTTCTGGCTTTTTCTTTCAGGACCCGGCTGGTTGAGCGTGGATCATTTGATATTGTCCAAGACAAGCCCGTAGCGCAATTGGGGACTGGGCAACGTGGCGCGAGGACGAGATGACTTACATGCCTGCGCTGGAAGACTCGGCCGATCGGCTCTGGACTTACCTGTCCCAATTTCTAATGAAACTTTTAGCTTCCCCCAGCCTTGCTAGGATGGGCTTGCCGAGCCCGGCGTCTCACCGTATGCGTTGGCGCGCGCGGCGGTCGCGCCCTGCCAGTCTCGCTACGGTCGGGCTGTGGATCTTCGCCAGCGTGATCGCGCGAGCGCAGACTGGCGAAAATGTCGATGTTCGCGCTGGAATTAACCATAATGCGTACGATGCGTTGCTAAAAAAATATGTAAACGAACAAGGGCTGGTGAACTACGCGGCTTGGAAACAGAACAAGGCAGATCTCGAGGCGCTTGAGGACTATCTGAAGCAATTTGCGCGGAAGGCGGATAATCCGGCGCAGGACAATGAGAAGGCTGCGTCACTCGTCAATGCTTACAACGCGTTCATGCTGCGCTGGATTTTGGCCAATTATCCGACAGAAAGCGTTTGGTCGCTAAAACATTCATTCACGGATAAGCGCAACAAAATCGGAGGGCACAAAGTTTCGTTAGACGATATCGAGCACGGGGCGCTGCGGCCGTTGATTGGCTACCGCGTACACGCGGTGCTGGTCTGCGCGGCGCGCAGTTGCCCGCCACTCCAGCGCTCCGCTTACACCGGCGATCAATTTGAAGAACAAAATGATCGCGCCTATCGAGCCTGGCTTGCGTGCGAGGATCTCAACAAATTTTCGCCTGGCGAAAAGAAGGTGGAGATTTCGAGCGTCTTCAAATGGTTCAAGGCGGACTTCGATAAGGTCGGTGGTGTTCCTAAAATTCTCGGCCGTTACGTGCCGCAGCCGGTGCGCGAGTTTGTTGACAGCGGCAAGTACGACATCAGATACCTTCCGTACAATTGGGGCTTGAATGATCAAGGCCCGCACGGCCGTAATTACAGCCGGGCGCACCTGCTCTTCGACAATATCTTTAAGTAGGAGCGGCGGTATGATACCGCCGTTCCTCTCGATAATACCGCCGCTCGCATGAAGTTTTTCGATCCGTACGGAGACATCCGCTTCACGCAGAATCGCCTCCCACACTGGCAACAGAATGAAGCGGTTTACTTCGTTACATTCCGGTTGGCTGATGCGCTTCCCCAGAACTTGCTGGAGCAATGGCAGGACCAGCGGGATGCCTGGCTCAAATGGCATCCGTTGCCGTGGAGCGCTGACATCGAACGAGAATACCACAGGCGTTTCTCACAGAGAACTGAAGAGTGGCTGGATGCAGGCCATGGTTCATGCATTCTGCGCCGCCAACAATGCGCCCAGGAAATGGCAACCGCGTTGCGGCATTTCGACGGTACGCGCGTAAACGTCATCTCGTTCGTTATCATGCCGAACCATGTGCATGCGTTGTTCGTACCGATGCACGACCGGCCGCTCGAGAAAATTGTGCATTCGTGGAAGAGGCAGTCGGCGGTGCGCATTAACCGGATCATCGGCAGCAGCGGTGTGCTTTGACAGCGGGATTACTTCGATCGACTGATTCGCAATGAGCAGCACCTTGCCAGATGTATTCGCTACATCCGAAGTAATCCGGAGAAAGCGCGTCTGCGGGCCGGTGAGTACATCTTGTATGAGAGCGATATCGCTCGAGCTGTTGGATAGGCGGTATAATACCGCCCCTCCTACTCCGCGAGCTTCTCTGCTGGTTGCGGCTCGCGTTCGGGAATCTCGCCGTTGGGCAATCGCCACGGGCGCTGTCCACGAAATGGCAGAACGAAAAGCTGGCCAAGGGTGAGTTCGTGTTCGTCGCGATATGCGGCGACACCGATGGTCACGGCGTCCTGCGGCACGTCGCGGCGCAGAGTGCGATGAAGTTTGTCCCACCAGCAGAAAATGGTTCCCCAGTTCGAATTGGTCTCGCGTTGCACGATCGAGTGATGAATGCCGTGCATCCGCGGCGTGACGACAATGAGGTTTAAAATACGTTCGAGCTTAATGGGCAATCGCCAGTTGGAATGATGAAAGAGTGTAGCGGTCTCGAAGGTGATAAAAAAGACGAGCAGCATTATCGGCGCGATGCCGAAGAGGATCACTGCAAGCGAAAGAAACCCGACAGAAAAAAGCATCTCGCCGAAATGAAATCGCGCTGCGGTGCTAACGTCGAGGTCAAGATCTGTGTGATGAACATTATGAAATCGCCAGAAGAGCGGAATCATGTGATTGGCCCAGTGCCACCACCAGTAAGCGTAATCCATCAGTAGAAACGTGACGATGCAAGCGGCCCATCCGGGCGGAGCGACCCAATTCAGCAAGCCAATATGCCGATCCTGTGCCCACATCGCTATCGCGAGCGGGATTGGCAGCATGGCCAGACGGACGATCGCGAAACCGGGAATCGAGAGCACAAAGTTGCGCACCAGCCGATGCAGGACGCTGAAGTGCTGGCGTCGCAGAGGAAATCGCCATTGCAGCCAAAGCAGCGCAACGAATGCGCAAGCCAGCAGTGGCCTACCCACATAATCCATCAAAGGAATTCTTTGCACAGTCCGGCGTGACGCCGCCCGGAGTTTATCATCGGCTGAGGCGCAACGGCAACGCCACTAAAGTACCAAAGCGGAGTTTTTCCTATGCGCCGATACGCCGGAACATGAAAGTGGTCTCGGGCTTTACCACCTCACCGTTCATCTCAAGTAAAGGGTAGGCGAGAAAATTGATCGGACCGCTCGCCGGCTCGGGGTCGACCACCAGATCGCGACCTTTCGTTAACTCGAAACGATTGGCCGGATTATGGCCGAAGTAGTAATCGGCCAGTTTTGGATTTTTCCACGCTTCACTGATATCCACCGGCACCCAGCGTCCGTCGGCGAGAAATTCGGCCCAGCAATGGTAGCCGTCGATCGTGCCCTGGTTTTTTTCGGCGGGAATGGTCGCGCCAATCGCAAAGCGCGCCGGTATTCCGATGCTCCGCACTAAAGCGATGAAATAAGCGTGAAAATCGCTGCAGTTACCGGTTCGGGCGTCGCATGCGTACACGGCATCGCCCCGGCCCCAGCCGGTTCCGGATTTGTCGTAACGCATTCGACCCATTACATGATCATAAAGCGCTTTCGCCCGTTCGAGATCGTCGTTTTTCCCCGCAGCCGCCTTCTGAGCGAGCGTCCTGAAGGTTTCGTTAGTTGGCACCAGCTTCTCCGGGCGCAAGTAACGCGCAGTTTCCGCGCTGCTTGCGGGGTAGGCAGCCTTCTCCTTACGAACCACGCGGTATTTCACCTCGACGATTTTACCGCTGTCCGAAGGCTGCGGATAGAGCACGCAAATATCATTGCCGTAATCGCGGTCCTGCACTTTCTCCCATTTCATTGGAATGTTCAGTTTTTCCTCGGTCACGGTCTGAAAAGCGTCGGTCTTCGCCAGCGGTAGCCAGACGCGCGCTTCTCCTTTAATCTTTGGTAGTTTGACCCGGTAAACGAACTCGAACTGATCAGCACCTTTGATGATGCCAGGCTCACCAGCGGCATGTGCAGCGAGGACGCTCGTCAGAAAAACAACGGAAATAAGCAGGAGGCGCATAAGGATCTTAACTGTAATTTTTCTCCTGCAGAGGCAGCCGTGTCGAGTGAACTGTTCGTCAGCTTCCGGGCACTTTGTGCCATGTGCCGTTCTCTTCTTTCCAATCGTAAAGCGGCTTTCCGTCAATCTTATGCACCGATGTCTCTGTGACCTTCATTTTGCCCGGTTGCCCGGTCAGAAAGAAATCGATGTCGTAGGTCTTTCCGTCGGTTGCCTTCATATCCACGCAGGCAAAGTATTTGCCGCCGCCGAGGTCGGAGAGCCGATCGTCGTGCACTCGCACCAGGTCTAGAGCAAGATCCTGACCCTCGTATTTGACGTGAAATTTGCTGTCACTGCTCTTTTTGCTTTGAGCATCAATGTTTTTCTTGATGCCGGTCGAAATATCAGCCGTGCTCACCTGTTTCTCGGCGCCGCCTTTCTTCGGGTGTTCCGCGCCTTGCTTCGGATGCTCCGTAGTTTTCTTCGGATGCTCCGGATGTTCTTGGGCCCAGACCAGTGCCGCCGGTGTAAAGAACAGTGCAATAGCTACTGCCATGATAAGCCTTGAGATCATATATGAATTCCTCCGTTTAAGCTTCGTCTGCTCATAACTGTTTGGATGTCTTAACAGTTTTCTGTCGCCACAGCCAAGAAAGCGAGCAGGCTCGTTCCTTTACTTTTTACGAGATGCATCACGGAGGCGTTTTATTCCTGTTTCGCTGGAAAATTCTTTGCCAAAGCCGCTCCTGGGCGAAAATTAGCCGGTGATCAGTAGCCGATCCGCATTCGTGGAGCCCAGTGGAGTTCCAGGAAAGATGCGATCGCGTAATCGCCATTTGTCTGGCGATTTCGAGAAAAGCGTTCGAACGCAGTTCTCGATCGTTGTTCCGGTATTCAACGAGGCGCCGTTGATAAGACCATTTCTTCAGCATCTGCGCGAGCGAGCGCCCGGAGCTGAGATTATTGTCGCCGATGGGGGAAGCTCCGATGGCACGGTTGATCTCGCCACGGGCCTTTGCGATCAGCTTGTCAGAAGCGAGACCAATCGGGCCATGCAAATGAATTCCGGCGCGCGTGCTGCTTGCGGCGACGTGCTTTGGTTCGTGCATGTCGACGCTGAAGTCCCGCAAGGATGTTTGGATGAGATTGAGCGCATCATGGATGATCCGAAGGTCGTTGGCGGTTACTTCCGAATCCGCCTGCCGCGCGGCCTGGTTTATCGACTTACGGACAGCTTTGCTCATTACGCAGGCATTCTTCTGCGAATGCGATGCGGCGATCACGGCATTTTCTGCCGGCGAACTGTATTCGTCGATATTGGCGGATTTCCCGAGGTGCCGTTGATGGAAGACGTAGAATTTTTGCGCCGGCTTCACCGCTGCGGTCGTGTAAAATACAGTGAGCGGCGGATCCTCGTAAGCGATCGCCGCTACGAATCAGTTGGGAGTGTCCGCCTGACGCTGGCTTATGGAGTTATCGCGACCCTTTACATTTTCGGTGCGCCATTATCGATACTCGCCTCGATTTACAAACGCGCGTGCTGTGACCGATGTAGCCGGCATCGATGATGCCCGCCCGCCTGAGGCGGGTCAGATGCACGCGTCTGGGGCGGTTCATCCGTTTCCTTTGTACAAGAGTAATCAAGAGGAGGAAATCATGAGAATAACCAGCTTGGTTATCGTTCTGGTCACGGCTGCGACGCTAGCTGCGCTTGGGCAGGAAGGGACAATCGAAGAGGCGAAGCACGGAGCGAAGAAAGCAGGAGAGACAATTAAGAACGGGCTTGAAACCGTAGGCGAGAAAACCAAAGACGCCGTTGAGACTGCCGGAGAAAAAACGAAAGAGACCGCAGAGACTGTCGGCAAAAAGACCAAGGAAACTGTCGAAACCGTAGGTCAGAAAACGAAAGAGGGCGCCAAGACAGCCGGGCGAAAATCCAAAAAAGCGTTGAGGAAGGCGAAAGCACAAGCTAGCGAGGAGCGATCAACAAGTCGGGAGCCTAATACGCCGAGCCCGAACGATCGCTAAAAGGAACATAAACCTCTAGGTCTGTGCGCCCAGCGGAGTTGCACTCCGCTGAAACGAGTCCAACAGCGGGTTTCAAACCCACTGGCCGCACAGGCTACAAGCCTGTGTTCCGATCTTCTGACTTGCTCAGGCTCGTTGAGTGAGTCCTATTTGGCGCGATCAAATGAGTGGATTGCGCTTAGGAGTCAACATCGATCACGCGGCGACGTTGCGCCAGGCGCGTTACGCCACCATGCCCGAATCCAAGAACGCCGAACCCGATCCGATTGCCGTGGCGTCAATCTGCGAGCGAGCCGGCGCTGGCGGGATCGTCGCCCATCTGCGCGCTGATCGCCGCCACATTCAAGATCGCGATATCGAGCGATTGCGCCAGAACATCATGACAAAACTGAATTTGGAAATGGGCAATACGGAGGAGATCATTGACGTTGCCCTGCGCATCGTGCCGGACGAAGTCTGCCTCGTTCCGGAAAAGCGCGAGGAGGTTACAACCGAAGGCGGTCTCGATGTCAATGCGCATCGCAAAGGGCTGGAGACCACGGTAAAGCGCCTCCACGCCGCGGGCATTCGGGTCAGTCTTTTTATCGATCCCACCTTGGAACAAGTCGATGCCGCCGCTGAGCTCGGCGTAGAAATGGTCGAACTGCACACCGGCAGCCTGGCCAATGCATTCACAGAAAAGATCCAAAAAGAAGAACTGGAGCTGCTGCGGGCGGCTGCGCGCGCCGCATCAGAATCGCACCTGCAAGTCAACGCCGGTCACGGCATCAACTACAAGAATATCGCGCTTATCCATCAGATTCCAAATCTAACCGAACTCAACATTGGTCACTCTATCGTGTCGCGCGCGGTGTGGGTGGGGCTGGGGAACGCAGTAAAGGAAATGCTGGCCGCCATGCAAAATTATCCCGGATGATTGCCTTACCAGATATGAACTTGACTGCTTTAAGCAGTCAAGTCTAACGACATGAGCGTGCTCGGCATCGGTGTCGATCTTGTCGAGTGTGCGCGTATTCAGCGTTCAATCGACCGTTTTGGTGATCGTTTTCTCCATCGTGTTTTCACCGAGGGCGAGATTGAGTATTCGATGTCGATGAAATTTCCTGCGCGGCATTTGGCTGCGCGTTTCGCGGCTAAAGAAGCAGTTTCGAAAGCGTTCGGCACCGGCATCGGCAAAGCGATGGGTTGGCGCGACATCGATGTTCGCAAAAAGCCCAGCGGCGAACCGTTTCTCGTATTTTCCGGGCCGGCGCAGGAGCTCGCCGCAAAACGCGGCGTAACTTCCGCCCTTATTACTCTCAGCCACACCGGACACCACGCCATGGCCTGTATTGTGCTTGACGGCTAATATCACCGACCGTTACGCCAACTGATCATGACCATGGAATATTTTCGGTACATCATGGAAATCGTCGGCACCGGCATGGATGGCGTAGGTGTTTTTATTGTCGCAGGTGGCGCACTGACCGCCACTTGGCGACTTTTGCTTTGGCGTGCGCATGGCACGGGGAATTATTATGCACTTTACCGGCAGGATGTCGGACGCGCGATTTTGCTAGGTCTCGAGTTCCTGATTGCTGGCGACATTATCCGGACGGTCGTCGTCGCGCCGACACTGCAAAACGTGTTGGTGCTGGGACTAATCGTTCTCATCCGCACGTTCCTCAGTTTGTCACTCCAACTCGAGATTGAGGGAAAATTGCCATGGCGACGCGAGGCGACGCGCCCGGACTAGAACCATTGAAGGCTTTCCGTGGACGCCAAAATTGGTAACTAACAAAGTGGTTATTGAAATCTTGCTCGATGTGGTCGTCTCCCTTTTCGAAACTCGAACGGCCGACTACCACATATGTGCCAGCATCCTGGGACCGACCGGTTGGAAAGAATCGAACGACGAGAAAAGCTGCGAGCGCAAGGAAATGACGTTTAGCGCATTTGCGTGATTCAAACTGAGCGACGCTTTGGCCACGAGTGTGCCCCGGTGCCTTGGAACATAATTTTGATGACTGCGGTGTATCGGTGGGACTTGAAGCTCCCGAAACGACGATGTGCCATTCGCGCTCCAATCGCCAGCCATAACTGCGGAGATGGTATCAGTAGCCATTCAAAGAAGGTAACAACTTTGTTACTCTATTCCGCTTTACAGGAGACCGACGGAGGATTCTCCGTGTTCTGAAGCACCGCCCAATTCGCGGGCTTTTTGGTTGGCCGTTCACATTTAAACCGCAGAAAGGGAAAATAACCATGAATGCTCAAAAATGTTCAAACCTCGCTGTGCACCTGACGTGCACCTTCCTCGCAGCTCTCTTTGGGCTGCCGTCCATGTTAAACGCGCAAGGCCCAAGCCTAGTCGACCCGAATTTGCGCGTGCGCACCGTAATCGAAAATCTGGATCAGCCCACAAGTATGGCCTTCCTCGCCCCCAACGACTTCTTCGTGCTGGAAAAGGCCACCGGCCAGGTGAAGCGGGTGGTGAACGGGGTCGTGCAGAGCACGGTGCTCGACCTCGCGGTCAACTCCGGCTCGGAGCGCGGTCTGCTGGGCATCGCTCTGCACCCGGACTTCCCAGCCACCCCCCACGTCTACCTGTACTGGACGGAGAGCACGACCGGCGCTGACACCGACGTGCTCAGCGAAACACCTCTATTGGGCAACCGGGTGGACCGCTTCGTGTGGAACGGCTCCATGCTGACGCTGGACCAAAACATCATCCGGCTGCGGGCGCTGCAGCCGGCCTTCGAGCGCGAACCGACGCCGGCGGCCGGTCGCGGCAATCACGACGGCGGGGTGATCAAGTTCGGACCGGACGGCAAGCTGTACATCTTCATCGGTGATGTGGGCCGGCGCGGCTGGTTGCAGAACCTCCTCAACGGCCCATACCAGCCCGGCGACCCCCTGTTCGGCACCGACGACAACTTCGGCGGGCCCGAGCCGGACGACGCCCACCTTACCGGCTCCATCCTTCGCTTGAACGACGACGGCACAACGCCCGCCGACAACCCCTTCACGGGAATCGGGCACGTGTTCGTGGCGCGGCTCGAGGGCGGCCAGGAGGTGCCACCGAACGCCTCGACGGCCAAGGGCTACGCGGCGTTCTTCCTGAATCAAGAGGGGACGGCACTGAGGTTCATCGTCACTGTCACCGGCCTCGATTTTACAGGCACGCAAACCGCCGATCCGAGCGACGACTTGCTGGCGGCCCACATCCACGCCCCGGCCCCGCGCGGGATGAACGCGAGTGTCCGCTTCGGCTTCTTTGGCCAGCCGTTCAACGACACCAACCCCAACGACGTCGTGGTAACCCCGTTCGCCAGCGGCGTCGGCGGCACGATCTTCAGCAAGTGGGACCGCGACGAGGGCAACAACACCACCCTTACCGCCCAGCTGCCGAACATCCTCGCTGGCCTGTCGTACATCAACTTCCACACCCGCCGGCTGCCCGGCGGCGAGATCCGTGGGCAGATCGAGGAGAACCTGCAGGTCGCCGCCAACCTCCACAAGGTGTTCTCGTACGGCCTCCGCAACAGCTTCGGCTTCGACTTCGACCCGAAGTCCGGCAACCTCTGGCTGGAGCAGAACGGCGACGACACGTTCACCGAGTTGAACCTGGTCGAGCCGGGGATGAACGGCGGCTGGATCCAGGTGATGGGGCCGATCGCGCGGATCGACCAGTTCAAGCTGATCGAGACGACGATGTTCGGCGGCAATCTGCAGCAGTCGCGGTGGCCGCCGACGAACATCGCCGACTCGCCCGAGGAGGCGCGGGCGCGGATGGTGATGCTGCCGGGCGCGCACTACAGCGACCCGGAGTTTAGCTGGAAGTTTGAAGTCGCACCGGCGGGGCTTGGATTCATCAGCAGCCGCGCCCTCGGGCCGCAGTATGAGGGTGACATGATTGTCGGCGCGGCGCGGACCACCCTCCTGGGAGGAAACTTGTTCCGGTTCAATCTCACCGGCAACCGCCGGAACATCGCCGTCGATGATCCACGCCTGGAAGATCGCGTCGCCGACAACCTGTTCAAGTTCGACATCACCGAGAGTGAAAGCCTGTTATTTGGGACTGGCTTCGGCATCGGCACCGACATTCACACTGGACCTAACGGAAATCTCTTCGTCGTTTCGCTCTCGAACGGCGCGATCTACGAGATCTTTAGATAGCCTTCGCACTGGGGAATTCAAAGACATTGAAAGGACCCTGCCATGAAAAACATAGATCGGAGAATCCATATTAAGACTCTTATTCTGCTGTGGATTGCTCGGGATTATTTTGCAAATTCCTCGCGCGACCGCCGACGATAAAAGCGCCGGCGCTGCCTCGACAACGACTACGACCTCTTCCGCTGCGCAACCGAGCGAAAAAGTCGCGAAAGACGGATCGCAACTGTGGAGCGCGAAAACTGCGCGCGCTGTCATAATATGCGATCCCCTAGCTCTTACAGCGACGCCGAATGGGAAGTCGTGATGTGCATCACATGCGGGTGCGCGCACATCTCACACCAGAAGAGCACAAAGCCATCCTGGAGTTTCTTAAGTCGGCCAATTAGCGCGGCGGCGTGCGGATGAAAAGCTAATCGCTTTTGTGAAGTCAATCAGCGATTCGTGGCAGTGAGTCATTCGTTACAGCGGTTGGTTGGAGCGTCAGCACAGTAAAGCAAGTAAGTGCTGTTGCGCGTTATTAACTAGTTGGTCGCGATAGTCGTCCCGCGTCTTTGGCGACGATGTGCCATTAATTAATCTGAGAATTAATCTTACGAGCGCCGGAGTCGCTGCACCAGACTTTGAAAGCGCGGATGATCGCGGAGCCGCTCCCAATCGGGGTCGTGCGAAACCCAATCTCCCCCGGCGAGCCCCGCTTCAATCGCCCGCTGCAATCCAGCAAGGGCCTGGTCTTCCTCGCCAAGGACCGCGAAAACACAGCTTGCGTTGTAGAGAATCGCGTCGTCATCGGGCGCCAGCGACATCGCTCGATCATTCCATTGTTTGGCACGCTCGACTTCCCCAAGCCTTGCCAGAATTATGGCACCCAGGTTGAAAGCGCGCGCCTCGTCGGCGTTGAACTCTAAGTGCTTGTTTATCGACTCGATTGCGAGCTGCTCGGCGCGCTGAGCCTCGTCACTCCTCCCCAGTTGCCGTAACACCGCAGCGATTAACGCGGCCGATTGATAGTCCTCCGGCCGCATGCATTGCGCTTTCTCGAAAAGTTTAAGCGCCTTTTTAAGATCTCCAGCTTTAAAGCAAGATCGCGCATAGTAGTAATAACCGTCGAACAGCGTGGCATCGAGCTCAATGGCTCTCTCGAACTCGGCGGCCGCTTCGCTGTACCGCTGCTCAATCGAGAAGCCCTGGCCCGCGGCAACATGCGCGTCTGCCAGCTCCGGGTCGAGCTCTAGCGCGCGAGTGCTCGCGTTATGGGCCTTCTGAAGATCAGCATTGCGTCCACCCCAGCTAAAGAGGTGCACGTGGGCTGTTGCGAGGCCGGCCCAAGCGGCAGCGAAATGCGGATCGAGCTCGATCGCTCGCTCGAACATCTGTCCGGCCAACTCTATGCTTTGGCGCGTCCACCGTTGGAAGAGTTTCCGTGCACGAAGATAAAACTCGTATGCCTCCACGTTTTCCGTCGAGGCTTTAACGAAACGGGGCTTCTCGCGCTGGGTGAGCGAGAGACCGAGCGCGTCAACGACACTGCGGGCAATTTCATCCTGGATCGCGAAGATGTCTTCGATCTCTCGGTCGAACCGCTCCGACCACAAGTGGTAACCATTCCGCGCGTCGATGAGCTGGACGGTGATGCGGACGCGGTTCCCAGCCCTCCGGATGCTGCCCTCAAGAAGCGCATCCACACCAAGTCGCCTTCCGATCTCGCGCGCATCGATGCTTGTTCCACGAAATGCGAAGCAGGATGTTCGGGCCGCGACGTGGAGGGCGCCGACTTTGGCAAGCGCATTCAAAATCTCTTCTGATATGCCATCGCCGAAGTATTCTTGATCACGGTCCGCGCTGAGATCCACAAACGGCAACACGCCAAGTGAGCGAATCTCCTTCTTTGTTTCTTCCTCCGATTTGTTCCGCAGTGGAATAGTTTCCGGAGATCTCATCCCGCTGTCCTCGACTGTGACGACGTATAGACCCATGGGACCGACGCCTTTCAAGGATCGATCTCCTAAGGGCTCGAAACAAAACTCCGGACGACCGCGTAATTGGCGCCAAACGTCTTGGCTAGCGACTACTTGCCCGGGTTCGGCCGCTTCCTGTATGCGCGCCGCGGCATTCACTGCGTCACCGTACAGGTCGCCCTCCGAGCCGACAGCAACATCACCGACATGAACGCCGACAGTTAGGGTGTGTGCCTGACCGGTTGCCACCGATTGTTCCAAGTAGGCTCTGCTCAAGGCCACTGCAGCTTGCACCGCGAGGGCGGTGCTTGGAAATTCCGCTAGAACCGCATCGCCGATGAATTTAACGATTCGGCCTTCGTAGCGCCGAACGCTCTCTCGAGAGAGTGCTTGAAGGATTTCAACCAGCCGCAGCGCGCCGCTTTCGTCTTCCGCAGCACGCGCGCTGTACCCCACCACGTCTGCAAACCAGACCGCAGCCAGGCGATGGGAAAAGAGTGTTCCTTGCATTGCAACTCGGCAAGATCAAGTATGCATCGCGACGGCACTAAGGTCGAGCCGGACTCGTCAGTCATAGGACTTGCGGAGAACGCGGTCCGGCAGGCAGCTGATCTGCACACGCACGCTCCAGTAACATCTGCATATAGCGGTTGGCGCGATTATTCAGATATTTGGTTACCAAATCCTCACCTGAACCCACAATCGCACCCACCACCAACTGCTGCCCGCGCCTCTTTGATAAGAAACGGAATCAGCGCGAGTGCAGCGACGCTATCCAACCACCACCAACCGACCAACCAGGTCGCCGCCAAGCCGATCATCAATACGATCGACAGATAACCGCACGTGATTGATTCGATCGCGTCAGCTCTTAACGCGCGGGAACCCAGACGAGTTGCGACTTTCAATTTGTAGGCCGCGAGGATTGGCATTCCAATTTTTGCGACGAGTCCGATGACTATGCCCCAGACGCTTTCATGCGTGTCGGTGATGCGTTTGGCGATGAACATTCCATAACCAGAATTTAGAATAACATAAGCAACTAGCGCGTAGAGCGAGTAGCCAACCAAGCGAGCCGCGCGTCGCTCAACAAGATCGACACGTTCGGATGTCGCGGTGCGGCTCGCTTCAACTCGGAGTCGCCACAATAGTACTGCTGCGCTGAAAAGTTCGATGACGCTGTCGATGCCGAACGCCTCGAGCAGAAGGCTTTTCGATGCCCAGCCAAGCAGGAGCGACGCTGCTCCTTCGATCGTCATCCAGCCGAGCGTGATGTAGGTCAGCAACAGCGCCAGCCGTACAGCATCGGCGCGCGAAGCCGCAAAGCTGGTTTCCTTCTGCAGATTCGCTTGATGTCGATCCAAGGTTCCTTTTGTCATCAAGTTCTTTCGAACTAATCACGCCTAACCTGACTGGCCATTCAAACGACGCGTTCAGGCCCTAACGAAACAGGACTCACGAAATCCGCATTCCGATCATCATTTTAGGCATGGTCATTTTGCGGTTACATAGCGTTTTAAACACAAGGAGATGAAAGCTCGTGCAAGATCGGCCATTAAAATTCGCGATGAATCAATCGCCATATCCACATGGCGATTAGTAGCCACACAATCACAACGAACGCGGCTCCGATCCATTTCCACTGGGACGGCTTATCGAAACTCGCTTGGCGTGCGCGTTCTCGGCAATCGGCCATTACAGAATCGGGAATCATCCGAATTGCGAGTGCGATGGCGAGAGGGAGCAGGATCAAATCGTCGAGATGACCAACGATTGGAATTGGATCAGGAATCAGATCGATTGGGCTAAGCGCGTAGCCGATTATGCACACGATCAACAGGCGCGCGGACCAAGGTGTGCGCGGGTCGGAGTATGCGAGCCAAAGTGCATGAAGCTCACGCTTCAGTCGCGACGCCTGTTCTTTCAGTTTGGGCAGCAATTTCATGTCTCACTGAAGATCTGTCTGCTGATCGAAGTTCGAATGTCTGATACAGCGCCGGCAATAAGAATAGCGTCAGGAACGTCGAACTAATAATTCCGCCGATCACTACCGTGGCCAATGGCCGTTGCACTTCCGCGCCCGCGCTGGTCGAGAGCGCCATCGGGATGAAGCCGAATGCTGCTACAGCCGCAGTCATCAGAACCGGTCGCAGGCGTGTTAAAGATCCTTCGATTACGGCAGAGCGGACATCGCTTCCTTGTTCGCGCAGCTGATTGAAATAGCTGATCATCACCACTCCGTTCAGAACGGCGACGCCGCTCAAAGCAATAAAGCCCACCGCAGCGGAGATGCTGAACGGCATGCCACGCAGCCATAGCGCGACGACGCCGCCTGTGACCGCGAGCGGAACGCCGGAATAAACAAGCAACGCTTGTCGCACACTGCCGAAGGCCATGAAAATGAGCATGAAGATGAATGCCAGGGCTGTTGGCACGACAATGGCCAGTCGCGCCTTGGCTTCGCGTAGATTCTCGAATTGGCCGCCAAACTCAACGCTGTAACCCTCCGGGAACTGCACCTGCTCGTGCACTTTGGCGTCAGCCTCGCGCACCCAGCTTTCCACGTCACGGCCTCGCAGGTTTACCATCAACGCCGCTCGTCGTTGCGCCGAATCACGCAAAATTGGCGAGACTGTCTTGACCCGTTCGATATCCGCGACTGTGCCAAGCGGCAGCATGCCGGCTTCACCGACGCGAACGGGCAATGCGCG
>Ga0307278_10000538_pt1 | contig 19147 bp, 20 predicted proteins | sample ER_DNA_117_FD_194482 | JGI IMG/M metagenome (GOLD analysis project Ga0307278, IMG submission 194482) | Bulk soil microbial communities from the East River watershed near Crested Butte, Colorado, United States - ER_DNA_117 | ecosystem: Environmental > Terrestrial > Soil > Floodplain | place...
GCACGCCGAGCGCCAGCGGGCCCTGCTCGAGGACCAGGTCGCCGACGCCCTCGACCGCGGCGCCAAGGTCGTGGTTGGCGCCGCCCGGCCCGAGGGCGAGGTCTACGACCGCGGCTTCTTCTACGCCCCGACCCTGCTGCTGGAGCCGCCGGCCGACGCCCGGGTGGCGACCGAGGAGACCTTCGGCCCGGTCCTGCCCATCTGGCGGGTCGGCGGGCTGGAGGAGGCGATCGAGCGGGCCAACGACTCGCCGTTCGGGCTCGGCTCGGCCATCTGGACCCGCGACCTGCACCGCGCCACCCTGGCCGCGGAACGCCTTGAGGCCGGCTACACCTGGGTCAACTCGGTCAACAAGGTCTACGACGAGCTGCCGTTCGGCGGGGTCAAGCAGAGCGGCTACGGCAAGGAGCACGGCATCGAGGCGCTCGACTACTACCAGGAGACCAAGTCGGTGGTCGTCCGCCACTGAGGACAGGCGGGGGAGTGAGGCCCAGATGATGGTTTCGACGCTACCCGAGCGCTACAACGCCAGCACCATCCTGGACGCCAACCTGGAGGCGGGCCGAGGGGCCAAGGCGGCGCTGGTGGGGGAGTTCGGCGAGGTTGGCTACGAGCGGCTGCTGGCCATGGCCTGCGCCGCCGGCCGCGCCCTTGCCGCCCTCGGGGTCCAGCGCGAGCAGCGGGTGCTGCTGGTGATGGACGACACCCCGGCGTTCCCGGCGACCTTCCTCGGCGCCATCCGCGCCGGCATGGTCCCGGTCCCGCTCAACCCGCTGTTCAAGGCCAAGGACTACCGCTACCTCCTGGCCGACAGCGAGGCCCGGGCGGTGGTGGCCGACCTCGACCTGCTGCCCAAGGTCCGCGAGGCCCTGGCCGGCCACGGCGAGACCGTGCCCCTGGTCGTGGCCGGCGGCGCCGCCGAGGGCGCGCACCGCCTGGAGGACCTGCTGGCCGAGCACGCCGGCGAGCTGGCACCGGCACCCACGCACCGCGACGACGCCGCCTTCTGGCTGTACAGCTCCGGCTCCACCGGCCGGCCCAAGGGCGTGGTCCACCTCCAGCACGACCTGCCCTACACCTGCCAGACCTACGCCACCGAGGTGCTCGGCATCGGCGAGGGCGACGTCTGCCTCTCCACCACCAAGCTGTTCCACGCCTACGGGCTCGGCAACAGCCTGTCGTTCCCGTTCTGGGTGGGGGCGACCTCGGTGCAGCTGTACGGGCGGCCGGCCCCCGACCGGGTGCTGGAGGCCGTCGAGCGCCACCGGCCGACGCTGCTGTTCTCGGTCCCCACCCTGTACAACGCCATGCTGGCCACGCCCGGGGCCGCCGGGCGCGACCTGTCCTCGGTGCGGCTGTGCGTCTCGGCCGCCGAGTCGCTCCCGGCCGAGATCTGGCGGCGCTGGCACGACACCTACGGCCTGGTCATCCTCGACGGCATCGGCTCGACCGAGCTGCTGCACATCTTCTGCTCCAACACCGCCGAGCGGCTGCGGCCCGGGTCCAGCGGCATCCCCGTGCCCGGCTACGACCTCAAGCTGCTCGGCGACGAGGACGAGCCCGTCCCCCGGGGGGAGACCGGCACCCTGTACGTCCGCGGCGACAGCGCCCTGGCCGGCTACTGGCGCCAGCACGAGAAGACCAAGCGGACGGTGCTGGGGGACTGGGTCTGGACCGGCGACCGCTACCGCCAGGACGCCGACGGGTTCTGGTGGCATCAGGGCCGGGTCGACGACATGCTGAAGGTCGGCGGCCTGTGGGTGTCGCCGGTGGAGATGGAGCAGGCTCTGGCCGAGCACCCGGCCGTCTACGAGTGCGCCGTGGTCCAGGTCCTGGTCGACGGGCTGACCCGGATCAAGGCGGTGGTGGTCTGCCGCGACGCCGACGCCGGCCAGCTCACCCCCGAGCTCCAGGCCTGGTGCAAGCAGCGCCTCCAGCGCCACGAGTTCCCCCACATCGTCGAGTACGCCGACGAGCTGCCCAAGACCACCACCGGCAAGATCCAGCGCTTCAAGCTGCGCGACGCCCCCGCGGGCGCGGGCCCATGATCGACGGCGTCCCGCTGGTCGACGTCCACCTGCACGTGGCCCGCCTCCCGACGCTGAGGCTTCCCCTGCCCACCTGGGCGCCGTTCGCCGACGCCGACGCCCTGGGCGAGCTGTACGACGGGTCGGGGTCCATCCGCCCCGACCGCTTCGACGCCTGGCTGGAGGCCGAGGGCGTCGACCTGGCCCTGCTGATGAGCGAGTACAGCCCGCGGGTGACGGGGATCCAGCCGGTCGAGGACCTGCTGCCGCTGCTGGAGCACAACCCGCGCCGGTTCCGGCTGATCGCCAACCTCAACCCCCACCTGCACCACCCGATCACCGAGGAGCTGGACCGCCAGCTCGCCCTTGGCGCAGCCGCGGTCAAGCTGCACCCGGTCCACGGCGGCTTCTCGCCGGGCGAGGGCGTGCTCTACCTGGTCTACCAGCGCTGCGCCGAGCTGGGCGTGCCGGTCGTGTTCCACACCGGCACCAGCACCTTCCCCGGCGCCATCAACCGCTTCGGCGACCCGGCGGCCATCGACGAGATCGTCCAGCAGGTGCCCGACCTCACCGTGGTCCTCGCCCACGGCGGCCGCGGCTGGTGGTACGACACCGCCGCCTTCCTCGCCCTCGCCCGCCCCAACGTCTGGATCGACCTGTCCGGCCTCCCTCCCGCCCGCCTCCCCGCCTACTTCTCCCACTTCGACCTCAACCGCCTGGCCCGCAAGTGCGTCTTCGGCAGCGACTGGCCCGGCGCCCCCGGCGTCGCCGCCAACGCCCGCGCCATCGCCAAGCTCGACCTCGACGAGGAGGTCCTGCGCGGGGTCCTGGGCGGCAACGCCCTACAGGTGTACCGGGGCCTCATCCCGCCGGCGTAGCTGACATATGGGGAAGAAGGCAATCGGGGGCAGCCGACGGCGAGGGAGCACGCTGCGACCTCGCCGCCGACTCGGTACCCCGCCGGAACCGCTCTACAGCCTTGCCGATCACCGCTCCTGCTCCATCTCGTGCTCGTGCAGCGCTGCCTGGGCCGCCGTGAGGGTCCGGGCCAGGTCACGGCGAGCAAGGTCGGCCACCAGGCTCAGCAGGGGAAGGCCAAGCAGGAGCACGGCCACAAGCCAGCTCATATCGAACGTCCCCTCTGTTCGGATCGATGGAACCGAACCCTAGGAACGCCGGCAGGCGAGAAATGTCACGCCCTGTGTCACTGCTCAACCAAGGCGCCGATAGTCAATCGAGCACGTGCAGCCGCCGTGCGAGACCCCGCAAACCCGGCATTGCCCGACGGCGCTCCCGACGCAGCAGCGCCCGCACGAGATCGCGAGCCAGCATGTTGTAGCTGAGCCCCTCCGGATTGAACCGCTCAGCCTGCAGCATCGCCGCGACCGCCTCGGTGTCGTGGCGATCCACCGCGTGCGCGCGCGCGACGTTGACGTAGTGAGTGGAGCGGCGCTCCAGCGACGGCAACGCCGACAGGTTGATCGTCGTGGCGTAACGCAACGCCGCAACCACCTCACCGCGCTCCAGCAGCACCTCGGCGTCGTGGATCGCGACGTTGGCCGGCCCGAACGTCATCCAGAAGTCGTTGCGACCGTCACCCAGCTCGCCGGCCGCCCGGCGGGCCTCGCCGAGGAACCGGTCGGTGGCGATCGGATCGCTCGCGCGGATCGCGGCGACCGCCCCGACCAGGTGCAGTCCACCGTAGGCCGAGAGGCCCTCGGGCGATGGCTCGTCCCGCAGAGCGTGGCGCAGCTTGCTGGCCGCGTCGGTCGCGACGTTGTACACCTCGTCGAGGTTGTCCATCCGCAGCGCCGCGTGGCAGACCCGCCAGGCGCTGGCCGCCTCCAACGCCGGGTCGTTGTCGGTCTCTGCCGCCGTGCGCAGGCTCTGATTGGCGGCGATCCAGGCGAGGTCGATCTCGCCGAGCCGAGCCATGACCTCCTGCAAGAGCTGATAGAGCAATGCAAGCGTCCGGTTCATCGCGTCCCGCTGCTCGCCTCCCGCGGCGGCGACGGCGAGGCGGGCTTCGGTGATGAGGTCGGGCAGCAGTGGAACCACGGCGGTATAGCAATGCCGGTCGGTCTGCCACAGGCGGCCGGCCGCGAGCACGTCGGCGCGGAGGCTGGTCGGATCGCGTGGTTCGACCGGTTGACCGTCTGGCCGAGTCGAGGGCGGCGTGAGGCCGGTGAGCGCCCGTCGGATTGCGGGGATGGCATCATGTCCGGGGCCGCCTGACTCGGGAAACCACGGTTGGCCGGTGAGATCGCGCACCTGCACGCCGAGCGCGCGAGCGACGTCGACCAGCGTTCGAACCGAGTCGAGGGGACGCTCGCCACGCTCGATCTTGGTCACCCAGCTCTTTGAGCGGAACAGACGCATCGCGAGCCCTTCCTGGGTGAGTCCCAGGCTCCTGCGGTGGTGGGCGATGCGCTCTCCGATTGACCGGTCGCCGCCGATGTCCTGCGGCATCGTCGGACCTCCAGCACGGGTTCCGACCATGTCCTCGGCCATTTCGGACGGCACGAGGGCAGTTCCTCCGGTGACCGTACTCGATGCGGCTTCCCGCCGCCAGGAGTCCGGCCTGTCCTTGCTGGTTCAGCGTGCTCCAGCCGTGCGGCTCACGGCCACGACCATGCGGCCGGCGGCAAAGCGAGGATGGCAGCGCTTGCCACGCCGATCGTGGCACGTTGTTCGGATCCCGGTGAGCGTGGGCTCATGCGCGAGGCGACCCGTCTGGGGTGATATCGGTCTGCGAGTGTTCCGGGGACTGGCCCCGGCCGGAACCGAACGGGCTGGTGGGGACTACTAACGGCATGGGAGCGGGCGCGCGGCTCGTGGCCGCCCTTGGCGCGGCGGTGGTGCTGGCGGCAGCCGGCTGCACGGCGACCCGGCCCCCGGAGCCCTCGGGCGCGACGGGGACGTCGTCGGGGCCCGCGGCCGGCCAGGCGGCGATCGTCGCCCGGATCGGCCTGCCCGGGCCGGCCGCCGCGGTCGCGACCGGCGGAGGGTTCGTGTGGGCGCTCACCCGGCAGCCGGCCCCGGCCCTGTGGCGCATCGACCCCCGCTCCAACCGGGTCGTCGGCGAGCCCACGTCCCTGCCCGCCGACCCCTGGGCCTCGGGGTCGGCGCCGGGTCGGTCTGGGTGACCCCCAACGGGGCGGACGGGCGGCTGGTCCGCGTCGACGCCCGCAGCGGCGGATCAGCGCCCGCATCTTGGCCCGCCCGCTCTACTTCGGCTCGGTGCTGGCCGTCGGCGGCGGCTTCGTCTGGACCGGCAACGACGACGAGCGCTACCGCCACGGCGCCACCGTCTCCAGGCTGAGCCCGCGCACCAACCGGGTCGTGGGCCGGCCGCTGGTCCTGGGCAGCCCCAGAGCATCGCCTTCGGTGCCGGCGCGGTCTGGGTGGCCGACCACACCGGCTGGCTGGTGAAGCTCGACCCGGCCACGTCCCGGGTCCTGGCCCGCCAGCGCCTCGACTTCGGCCCCCACGGGGTGGTGGCCACGGCCGACGGCGTGTATGTGGCCGACGCCCACGGCAACCGCCTGCTGGCGGCCGACCCCGGGACGGCGAGAATCCGCCGGGTCGCGCCGCTGCCCCTCGGCCCCATCTACCCCGCCGCCGGCGCCGGCTCGATCTGGTCCGGCTCCGCCGCCGCCTGGAGCAACCCGGCGGCCCATGACGACCGCGTGGTCCGCATCGACCCGGCGAGCCTGGCCGTCACCGCCACCTACCACCTCGGCGGCAACGTCTCCGCCGTCGCCTTCGGCTTCGCCAGCCTCTGGGCCACCGTCCAGCCCGGCCAGCTGGTTCGCCTCGCGGTACACTGACGTCATGACGTCGTGACGCCACGACCCGGAGGGAACATGCCCCGAAAGCCCACTACCGTCCGCCTCGACGAGACCGAAGCCGACCTGCTGGAGCAGGCCGCCCGCGTCGACGGCGTCTCCCAGAACGAGTTCATCCGCCAGGCGGTCCTCGATCGCATCGCCGCCCGCAAGGCCGACCCGGAGTTCCAGGAGGCCGTACGCCAGGCGGTGAAGGCGAACCGGCGCGTGTTCGAGCGGCTTGCAGAGACGTGACCATCCGCTATCCGACGCTGGAGGACTATCTCCATACCGCCGCCTATCTGCTCGACCTGCCCGTGGAGACCGTCATCAAGGCGACCCGCATCGAGCTGGCCGAGTCGGCGCTTCACGCGCCGCAGGCCGGCTGGGGCGAGGTGGAGTTCTATCCGGCGTTCCCCATGAAGGCGGCCGTGCTGCTGGTCCGGCTGGCCAAGAACCACGCCCTGCCCGATGGCAACAAGCGCGCCGCCTTGGCGACGACGATCGCCTTCTGCGTCGTGAACGGATACGACTGGACGCCCCCGCCTGGCGACGCCCCCGACGGTGAGGAGACCTACCAGCGCATGCGGACGATCGCCGCCGCGACCGCCGAGGACCTGGAAGCGATCGAGGCCGAGGTCGCCGGCTGGATCGCCGATCGGCTGCGACCCGGGGCGGTTGACTGACCGGTCAGACGAGACGATCATGGGCGCACCGGACGAGGGAGCGGGGATGGGGTTGGGGTCGGAACAGGAGCTGCTCGAACGGCTGGCGAGTGGGCGGCTGATCGAGGGGGTCGAGACCGCGACCGAGGCGTACCTGGAGGGACTGAAGCGGACCCTGATCGTGTCGGCGGACACCGAGCTGATCAGCGCGCCGGCGTACCTGCGGGCGGCGCGGGACGCGCCCTCGATCAACTCCTACATGTCGGCGACCAGCATCGTCCAGGACGAGCTGGGGCACGCCCACATCGGCTACCGGATGCTGCGGGACCTGGGGGTGGACACCGACCAGCTGATCTACGACCGCGACCCCAAGGCGTTCAAGTACCCGTACGCCTTCGACGTGCCCCTGGACCGCTGGGAGGAGCTGGTGATCGCCAACGCCTTCTACGACCGGGCCGGGTTCGTGCTGCTCAGCGACATCTACCGCAACACCAGCTACGGGCCGTGGAAGCGGGCCCTGGTCAAGGTCGACCGGGAGGAGACCTTCCACCTGCGCCACGGCGAGCGCTGGATGAAGATCCTGTCCGAGGACCCGGACGGCAAGGCGGCGGTGCAGCAGGCGGTCGACTGGATGTTCGTGCTCACCCTGGAGTGGTTCGGGCTGCCCGACGACCTCAAGCGGCACAAGGAACAGGTCGGTTACCAGCTCAAGGGCCTCACCAACGACCAGCTGCGCCAGGCCTGGATGGCGGCGACGGTGCCGCTGTGCGAGGGCCTCGGGTTCTCGGTCCCGGCCCACCTCGATGCGGCCAGCGGCCAGTACGTGGTCGACTGCCCGTTCCCGATGCGCTTCGACGAGGACGCCAAGCGCTGGGACCTGGAGGGCGGCGCGATCGGCTGGGACCAGGTGCTGGCCCGCTGGAAGCGGCGGGGGCCGGCCAACGAGGAGTTCGTCGGCCTGATCCAGCGGGGCCGGCGCCAGTTGCTGGCCGCGGGGGGCTGAGCATGCCCGCCGAGGCCGCCGTCTGGGCCGCCCTGGCCGAGGTCCAGGACCCGGAGCTGCCGGTCGGCATCGTCGACCTCGGCCTGGTCCGCTCGGTCCGGGTCGAGGGCGGGACGGTCCACGTCGGCATGACCTTCACCACCATCGCCTGCCCCTGCACCGACGTGCTGGTCGAGGACGTCCAGGCCCGGCTGGGCCGCCTCGACGGGGTCACGGCGGTCGAGGTCGAGGAGCTGTTCGAGCCCTGGAGCCGCGACGACCTGACCGAGGAGGGCCGCCTGGCCCTGCTCGCCCTCGGGGTGAGCTGAGCCGTGGACGCCCAGCCGGCGGCGGCCGAGGTCTGGGAGGTGTTCGCCCGCCACGACCGCGAGGAGCGGGTCCACCACGTCGGCGCCGTCCGGGCCGCCGGGGCCAAGGACGCCAGGGTGTTCGCGTTCATGCTGTATGACGAGCGGCGCTGGCAGGAGATGTTCGTCGCCCCCCGCTCGGCGGTCGTCCCCGTGATCGTCCCGGAGTAGGGGCGCGGCCGTGGAACGCTACCGGGTGCTGGGCCGCACCGCCTACCCCGAGCCGCTGGAGCACCAGGGCACCGTGGAGGCGGCCGACGACGACGCCGCGGCCGCGGCCGCCCTCGAGCGCTTCGGCGACCGCTGGGTCGAGCTGGTCCTGGTGCCCGAACGGGCCGTCCACTGGGTCCTCGGCAGTGGCTGACCAGCACCCCGCCGCCCCGGCGGTGGTGAACCTGCTGCTGGTCCTCGGCGACAACAAGTACTGGCTGGGCCGGCACCTGTCGGAGTGGGCCGTCGGCTCGCCCAGCCTGGAGGTCGGGGTGGCGTGCGCGGCCGTCGCCCAGGGCGAGCTCGGCCAGGCCCGGGTGCTGTACCCGCTGCTGGGCGAGCTCGGCTTCGGCGGGCCGGCCGACCCGGCCCAGCGGGCCCGCGCCTACCGCGTCTCCTTGCTCGACCGGCCCTTCCCGACCTGGCCGCACGCGGTCGCCGGGCTGCTGCTGGTCGACACCGCCGTCACCGTCATGCTGGAGGCGCTGGCCGGCGGCGGGTACGCGGCCCTGGCCAGGCGGGTGCCGCGCATGCTGGAGGAGGAGGCGTTCCACTGGGACTTCGCCGAGGGCCGGGTGGCCGAGCTGGCCGCCCTCCCCGGCGGCAGCCGGCAGCTCCAGGCCCGGGTCGACGCCTCCCTGCCCGAGCTGCTGTGCTGGTTCGGGCGGGCGAGGGAGCCGGGGGTCGAGGCCCTGCGCGGCCAGGGCGTGCTCGGCCACGACAACCGGGAGCTGCGCCGCCGCTACCTGGAGCGGGTCGGGCCGGTGCTGGACGCCGCCGGGATCGTCCGGGGTCGCCTTGAGGACGAGGACCTACCATGGGAGCGATGGAACCCCCTGCAGCGCCGCCTGGAGCCGCCCCGGACGACCAGGGCGTGACCTGCCCCTGGTGCGGCTCGGACCAGGTCGAGCAGATCGCCATGGTCGGCCCGACGGTGATGACCTCCTCCTGGATCTGCGGCGCCTGCCACACCCCGTTCGAGCGCATCCGGCGCCGCGGCCCCGACCCCGGCACGCCATGAGCCTGCTGGAGCGCGACGCCCAGCTGCGCCGCCTGGAGGCCGCCCTCGACCGGGCCAGGCAGGGGCGCGGGGCCACCGTGCTGGTCTCCGGCGAGGCCGGGATCGGCAAGAGCTCGCTGCTGGCGGCGTTCGCGGCCGGGGCCGGGGACTCGGTCCGACTGCTGGCCGGGGCCTGCGAGGACCTCATCACCCCGCGGCCGCTGGGGCCGTTCCGGGACATGGCCCGCGACGCCGGCGGGCTGGCCGGGCTGGCCGGCGACGACCGCGACGCCTTCCTCGACGCCCTGCTGGCCGAGATGAGCTTCCGCCAGCGGCCGGCGCTGGTGATCGTCGAGGACGCCCACTGGGCCGACGCCGCCTCGCTCGACATCATCCGCTACCTGGCCAGGCGGATCGACCGGCTGTCGGCCCTGCTGGTGGTCAGCTACCGCGACGAGGAGCTGGGCGACGACCACCCGTTCCGGCGCCTGGTCGGCGCCCTGGCCGGCCCCTCGGTGGTCCGGATCGAGCTGGAGGGGCTGTCGGACCGGGCCGTGACCGAGCTGGCCGCCGCCGCCGGGCTCGACCCCGGCCCGGTGGTGGCGGCGGTCGGCGGCAACCCCTTCTATCTCACCGAGGTCCTGGCCGCCCCCGGGGCCGCGGTCCCGCCGTCGGTGCGCCACGCCGTCCGGGCCCGCTTCGCGTCCCTGCCGGCGGCCTGCCAGGCCTCGCTGGAGCGGCTGGCCGTCGTCCCCGCCGGAGCCGAGAGCTGGCTGGTGCGGTCGCTGGTCGAGGACCCGGCGGCCCTGGAGCCGGCCGAGCGGCGCGGCATGCTGGTGGCCGCCCAGGGGCGGTTCCGGTTCCGCCACGAGCTGGCCCGGCGGGCGGTCGAGCTGTCGCTGCCCTCGACCCGGCGGATGGACCACCACCGCCGGGTCCTGGCCGCCCTGGCCGTCGGCGGGGCCGAGCCGTCGCGGCTGGTCCACCACGCCGTCGCCGCCGCCGACGAGCAGGCGGTGGCCCACAACGCGGCCGCGGCGTCCCGGGACGCGGCCGGGTCCTCGGCCCACCGGGAGGCGGCCGCCTTCGCCCGCCTCGCCCTCGAGCACCAGGCCCTGTTCGACCGCCTCGAGGTGGCCCGGCTGCACGGGCTGGCCGCGGCGGCCCTGTACGCCCGCAACCAGTTCGGGGAGGCGGCCGAGCACGCCGACCGGGCGGTGGCGATCTGGGACCAGAGCGGCTCGGCGCCGCTGGAGCTGGGCGAGGCCCTGCTGGTGTCGGCCCGCATGAGCACCCTCACCGCCGACCCCGCCACCGCCAGGGCCAAGGCGCTGCGGTCCCTCGACATCCTGGAGGCGCTGGGACCCAGCCGCGCCCTCGCCCTCTGCTACAGCACCCTCGGCGCCCAGGACTGCCTCCAGGCCCGCTTCGAGCCGGCCCTGGGGTGGCTGAAGCAGGCCCTCGACCTGGCCGAGCGGCTCGGCTGCCGCGACGTCGTCTCCCACGCCCTCGGCTACCGCGGCGTGGTCAGGGCGTCGCTCGGCGACGACGGCGGCCTGGCCGACCTGGAGCGGGCGGTGGAGGAGGCCGACCGGCTCGGCCACGGCGACTACCTCACCGTGGCCGCCCACAACCTGGCCGTGCTCCTGCTCCGCACCGGCCAGGTCCGCGAGGCCGGCCGCTACCTCGACCTCGGCGAGCGGGCGGCCCGCGAGCACGCCCTCGACACCGCCCTGTTCCGCATCGAGGCCCAGCAGTGCCACGTGCTGCTGCTGCAGGGGTCCTGGGACGAGGCCGAGCGGCGGCTGCGGCGGCTGCTGGAGCGGGCCGAGGACCCGGGCGCCAACCTGGTCAACCCGCTGGCGTTCCTCGGCCGCATCCTGGCCCGGCGCGGCGACCCCGAGGCGGCCGCCCTGATCGACCGGTCCTGGCGGCTGGCCTCGGCCACCGGCGAGGACCAGAAGATGGCCGTCGCCGCCGGGGCGCGGATCGAGTGGGCCTGGATCTCCGGCGACGACGACGCGGTCCGCCGGATCGGGGCCGAGCTGCTGGAGGTGGCCGTCCGCGCCCAGCACCGCTACCTGCGGGCCGAGACCCTCCGCTACCTGCGCCGGGTCGGCGAGCCGGTCGAGCCGTTCGACGGCTGCCTGCCGCCGTTCGCCGCAGGCATCTCCGGCGACTGGGCGGCCGCGGCCGCCGGCTGGGAGCGGATCGGCAACCCCTACCACCAGGCGCTGGAGCTGACCGAGGCGCCCGACCTGGAGGTCGCCCTGCGAGGGCTGGCCATGCTGGACCGGCTGGGGGCGGTGGCCACGGCCAGCCTGGTCCGGCGGCGGCTGCGCCGCGGCGGGACCCGCGGCATCCCGCGGGGGCCGCGGGCCGCCACCCGGGCCAACCCGGGCCACCTCACCGACCGCCAGCTCGAGGTGCTGGCCCTGCTGGCCGAGGGCTCGACCAACGCCGAGATCGCCGCCCGCCTGTACCTGTCCCCCCGCACGGTCGACAACCACGTGGCCGCCGTGCTGGCCCGGCTCGGCGTGAGCTCGCGCCAGGAGGCTCTGGCGGCCGCCGCCGCCATGGGCCTGCTGCCCCCGCGCGGCGCGAAACCTAGGTAGCCCCGGCCGCGACCTGAGCAGCGGCTGCTCACGCCGTTCACCCGCCGGCCGCCGATGCTGGTCCCGGCACGGCCGGCGGCGTGTGCCGCACGGCACCGCCGCCCGGTGCCGCAGGGCACTGCCCACACCGCACCCGCGGAGCTTGCATTGCCATGAGGCACGCTCTTCGAAGGGGGAGCCTCGATGGCAACGGTCCGCCCGGTGGAGCTGACGCCCGAGCACGCCGCCGCCCGGCGCTCGCGGGCCGAGCGGTCCAAGCTCCGCCGGGAGCTGGGGCGGCTGGACGCGGTCTGCCTGCTGATCGCCGCCATCGTGGTCCTCGACACCCTGGGGGCGGTGGCCAAGGGCGGGGCCCAGACCCTCACCCTGCTGGCCGTGGTGGCGGTGCTGTTCTTCGTGCCCGCCGGGCTGGTGATCGCCGAGCTCGGCGCCGCCTTCCCCAACCAGGGCGGCCCCTATGTGTGGGCGCGGCTGGCCTTCGGGCGCTACGCCGGGTCGCTGGTCGCGCTCGTCTACTTCCTGGAGACGCCGGTATGGGTCGGCGGCTCGCTGGCCATCACCGCCGTGGCCGTCGTCGACCGCCTGGTCGTGCCGCTCTCGGGCGGCTGGCGGGTGCCGGTGGCGCTGGCCTTCGTCTGGGCCACCGTGGCGCTGGCGTCGCTGCCGCTGCGGGCCGGCAAGCGGGTCCCGCTGGCCGGCGCCGCCACCCAGGTCGCCCTGCTCGGCTTCTTCACCGTGACCGTGGCCGCCTACGCCGCCGGCCACGGGCTGCACGGGCTGGCCGCCGGCGACCTGGTCCCCGAGTGGGCGGTGTTCGTCCTGGTCGCCCCCGTGCTGGTCTACAACTTCCTCGGCTTCGAGCTGCCGTCGGCGGCCGGCGAGGAGCTGCGCGACCCGGCCCGCGACGTCCCGGCCTCGATCGCCCGGGCCGGCGTCCTCACCTGCGCCCTCTACGCGGTCCCGGTGCTGGCCATCCTCCTGGTCGTCCCCGCCGAGCGGCTCACCGGCCTGACCGGCTTCGTCGACGCCCTGGCCACCGTGTTCGTCGTCTACGGCCGCTGGTCCGGCCTGGCCGGCGCCCTGGCCGCGCTGGCCTTCTGCTGGATCCTGGTCGCCAACGGGCTCACCTGGGTGATGGCGTCGTCTCGGACCCAGGCCGCAGCCGCCCTGGACGGCGTCGGCCCGCCGGCCCTCGGCCGGGTCTCGGCCCGGACCGGCACGCCGCTGACGGCCACCCTGGCCGGGGGCCTGGTCGCCACCGCCACCACCCTGGCCGCCTTCGCGGTGGCCGGCGACGACAACGGCCGCTACTTCAGCGTCGCCCTGAGCCTGTCGATCGCGCTGCTCGCCCTGGCGAACCTGGCCGTGTTCCCGGCCCTGGTGGCGCTGCGCCGCTCCCACCCGGAACGGCCCCGCGCCTTCCGGGTCCCGGGCGGCATCGCCGGCGCCGTCGCCGCCAGCGCCCTGGCCACCGGCTGGTCGGCGGTCGCCCTGGCCGCCGCCCTCTGGCCCGGCCTCGGCACCGGCGACCCCGACGCCCACCTGCCCGACGGCTTCGCCGGCGACCGGCTCGGGTTCACCCTGGCCGAGCTCGTCCCCCTGGCCGCCGTGCTGGTGGCCGCGTCCCTGCTGGCCCGCTCCGGCCGCCGCCGGGCCCAGGCCCCGGCCGGCGGATGGGAGCCACGATGACCGCCCAGGGGCTGTACAGCGCTCCGGCCGCCGGGCAGGCCGAGCGGGCCAAGCTGCGCCGCGAGCTGACCCGGCTCGACACGATCTTCTTCCTCATCTCGGCCATGGTGGTGGTCGACACCATCGGGGCCATCGCCATCGGCGGCGGGCAGGCCTTCACCTGGCTGGTCGTGCTGTTCGTGAGCTTCTTCATCCCCTCGGCCCTGGCCAGCGCCGAGCTGGGCGCGGCCGTCCCCGAGGAGGGCGGCGCCTACGTCTGGGTACGGATGGCCTTCGGGCGCTTCGCCGGCGCCCTCACCTCCCTGCTGTACTGGGCGGGCACGCCCATGTGGCTCGGCGGGTCGGTCGCGGTCGTGGCCATGTCGATGTACGGACGCTTCTTCACCGAGCTGTCGCAGCCCGCCCTGTACGCCTTCGGGGCCGCGTTCATCGGCCTCGCCACCGTTGGTGCGGTGGTGCCGCTGCGCTACGGCAAGTGGCTGCCGACCAGCGGCGCCGTCGGGCAGATCGGGCTGCTCGCCTTCTTCACCCTCAGCGTCGTGCTCTACGGATCCCGTCACGGGATCCACGGCATCGCCGCCGGAGACCTGGCGCCGACCGGCGCCGCCTTCGTCGCGGTGGTGCCGGTGCTGCTCTACTCCTTCGTCGGAGTCGAGCTGCCCTCGACCGCCGGCGAGGAGCTGCGCGACCCCCGCCGCGACATCCCGGTGGCCATCGCCAGGGCCGGCGTCGGGCAGGCGCTCATGTACGCCATCCCGATCCTGGCCGTCCTGGTCGTGCTCCCGGCCGAGCAGGTGACCTCCCTGCATGGGCTGATCGACGCCATGAAGACGGTCTTCACCGTGTACGGCGGGTCGGTCGCTCCCGACGGGTCGGTGGTCCTGACCGGGGCCGGGCAGCTGCTCGGCTGGTCCTGCGCGCTGGTGTTCATCTGGGTCCTGATGGCCAGCGGCGCGGCATGGATCATGGGGGCGGGCCGGGCCCAGGCGGCGGCCTGCATGGACGGCGCCGGGCCGCGGGCGCTGGGCAGGATCTCGCCGCGGACCGGTGTGCCGGTCGTCATGGGCCTGGTGTCGGGGGCGGTGTCGCTGGCCGCGATGGTGGCCAGCCCGTGGGTCACCCGGGGCGACGGGCAGAAGTACTTCTCGGCCGCCCTGACGGTCTCCATCGCCCTGATCGTGCTCGCCTACCTGCTGATCTACCCGGCGTTCCTGGCCCTGCGGCTGCGCCGGCCCGACCTGGAGCGCCCCTTCCTGGCCCCCGGCGGCCGCGCCGCCGCCTGGCTGATCACGGCCCTGGCCACCGGCTGGTCGCTCTTGGTCACCGCCTGCCTGCTCTGGCCCGGGCTGGGCACCGCCGACCCCGACGCCTCCCTCCCGGCCGGGTTCGAGGGCCAGCGGCTCCAGTTCGAGCTGCTGGTGCTGGCCCCGCTGGCCGCCGTCGCCGCCGCCTGCACCATCTATCACCTGGCCAGCCGCAGGCCGGCCTGACCCGCGCCCGCCCCCGTGACGAACCCGGCGACCTCGGCCACCACCGCAGGGGCGCGGAGGATCCGCCGGTGGCCAAGGCCGGCGGTGGTGACCAACCGGGACCGCGGCCAGGCGCGGGCGATGGCGGCGCTGTCGGCCCAGCCGGTCTCGGCATCCTGGCGGTCGTGGACCAGCAACAGCGGCGGGGTGGCGACCCGGGAGGCCACCGCGGGCACGTCAAAGGCCGACATCGCCATGCCGACCCGGCGCTCGACCCGGCGCACCAGCCGGGTCCGGATCCGCTCGCCGAAGCCGAGCCGGGCGGCAAAGGTGCGGGTGTAGGGCAGCGGGTCGGCCATCGGGGCCAGGAACACCGCCCGGCCCACGGCCAGGCCGCCGCCGATGGCGACCACGGCCGCGGTGGCCCCCAGCGAGTGGGCGACCACGGCCGCCGCCGGCCCGTGCGCGGCCGCCACCGCCTCGAGGGCCGCGGCGAACTCCAGGACGGTGCTGCGCCCCGCCCCCTCCGGCCCCGGGTCGGACTCCCCGTGCCCGGGCGCGTCGAAGGCCACCACCCGCCAGCCCGCCCCCACCAGCGGCGCCACGAACCCGTCCAGCTGGCCCCGCCAGCCACCCCACCCGTGCACCAGGTAGGCGACCGGCGGGCCGCCCGTTCCGGGACCCGGCTCGCCCCGCGGGTCGCCCGGGTCCGGCCGGTCCCGCCCGTTGCCCGCCGGCGGCTCGGGGTCCCAGACCTCGCCGGCGACCGAGCCGATGCCGAGCGGGACCCGGAACGGGCGCCCGGGCGGGGCGAGCCGGTCGCGGCGGCCGCGGGCCGCCGGGACCCTGAACCAGAGCGCCTCCGCCCAGCGGGCCCCGACCCCGGGGGCGACCCGCTCCAGCAACGACAATGACCGAACGATCGTGCTTTTCTGCATCGCCGCGAAGCGGGTCGAGGGCATCGGCGTCTCCTCAGGAGGCGGGCGGTCGGGCGGCGGACAGCAGCGCCTCGAAGGCCCGGGTGGCGCGGGCGGCGGCCTCGGGGTCGCCGAGCAGGCGGCTGGCGTGGTGGAAGCCGAGCATGGTCCCGTGCAGGTCGTAGGCGAACTGCTCGGGGTCGGCGCCGGCCCGGAACTGGCCCTCGGCGATGCCGGTCCGGAACACCTGGGCGATCGTGTCCATCCAGTCGCGCTGGTCCCGGACCAGCCGGTCGCGCACCGGCCCCGGCTGGTCGTCGAGCTCGGCGCTGGCGGCGACGAACAGGCAGCCGCCGGGCAGGGCGTCGGCGTCCCAGGCCAGCCAGCGCCGGAACAGCTCGCGCACCCTCGGCTCGCCCCGGGGGGCGGCCAGGGCGGGGCGGACCACCAACTCGACGAAGCGGGCTCGGGCATGCTCCAGCAGCTGCAGCTGGAGCGACTCCTTGGACCGGAAGTGGGCGAACAGCCCGCTCTTGGAGAGCTCGGTCGCGGCGGCCAGCGACCCGATGGTCAGCCCGCCCAGCCCGACCCGGCTGGCCACCCGGGCGGCCTCGTCGAGCACCGCCTGCCTGGTCGCCGTTCCCTTGCCCATGCCGCTATAAAAGCACGATCGTTCGTCTACATCAAGGGGAGCCCGGCTGCCGGGGAGGGGAGGCCGCGTCCTCCGGCTCCTTCTCCGGCTCCTCCGCCGGCTCGGCGTCGGCGTCGGCGTCGGTGGTGCCGGTGGCGGTGGCGGGGCGGGAACGGGCCCAGGTGGTGGGGTCGTCCTTGAGGCCCTCCAGGACCCAGCAGGCGACGGGGTCGCGCTTGCCCTTGACCTCGATGGGGTCCAGCGGGCGGGCGATGGCCAGCTTCGCGATGGCCGCCTGGGTGGTGGGGCCGATCACGACCTGGCCGGCCTGCGCGACCTCCTGCTCGAGGCGGGCGGCCAGGTTGACGGTGTCGCCGATGGCGGTGAAGTTCCGGAGCTCGTCGCTGCCGATGTTGCCGATGAGCGCCGGGCCGGTGTTGACCCCGACCCGGAACCGGGGCCAGCCGGGCTGGCGCTCGGCCACCGCCTCGATCGCCGCCTGCATCCCCAGGGCCGCCCTGGCCGCGCGCAGGGCGTGGTCGGGCTGGCGGGCCGGGGCGTTGAACAGGGCCATGACCGCGTCGCCGACGAACTGCACCACCGTGCCCCCGTTGGCCAGCAGCACCGGCACCGCCCGCCCGAAGTACTGGTTGAGCATGGCCACCACCCGGTCGGGGGAGGTCTGCTCGGAGAAGGGCGTGAACCCGCGCAGGTCGGCGAAGAGCACCGTCACCTCGGCCACGTCGCCGCCGAGGGCGGCCTGGGTCGGGTCGGCCAGCAGGGCGGTGGCCACGTCCGGCGACATGTACTGGCGGAACAGCCCGTCGAGCTGCCGGTACAGCCGGGCGTTCTCCAACCCGATGGACAGCTGGCTGGCCAGGGCCCGCAGCAGCCACCGGTCCCGGTCGGCAAAGCGGCCCTCGGAGCGGCGCACGTCCAGGACCCCGGCCGCCCGGTCCTTGACGGTCAGCGGCAGGACCAGCCGCCCCCCCGGCCCCTCGGTCTCCTCGACCGGCTCCAGCGACTTCAGCGAGGCCCCGGCCGGGTCGCCGCCGTCGCCGGCGGGCTGCTCGCCGTCGCCGTCCTCCGCCGGCCAGCCCTCGGACCGCATCGAGGACGGGAACACCAGCCGCTCGCCCTCGACCAGGCCGACCCGCAGGGCGTCGGGGCGCAGCGCCTCGCCGGTGAGGGCGACCCCGCGCTCCAGCAGCCGGCGCTCGTCCACGATCACCCGCGCCTCGGCCCCGACCGCGACCAGGGCGCGCAGGCGCTGGATCTGCTCGCGCTCGGCCACCAGGGCCTCGGCGGCCCGCTCCAGCACGTGGGCCTGGCCCTCGGTGAGGTCGAAGCGGTCGGCCAGGTCGGCCACCACCCTGCCCACCGGTCGGGCGGCGGCGCCGTCGCCCTCGGGGTGCTGCATGGCGTCGACCAGCGCCTCGAGGGCGGCGGCGTGCTCGCGGCGGACCTGCTCGATGGTCTCCTGCAGGTAGATGCCGCGGAACAGGCTCGACCAGGAGCCCTCGCGGGCGTACTGCACGTGGGCGCTGTAGTAGACGAAGGCGAAGGCGAACGCCATCAGCAGGTGCCACTCCCACCAGGAGGCGTGCCAGTTGCGGGACAGGGCGACCGCCACCATGGCCTCGGCGAGCAGGGCGAAGGCGGTGAGCACGGCGATCAGGATCACCGAGGGCCGCCGGCGGTACAGCCGCCAGTAGCGGACCGCGGCCAGGGTGTAGAACGCCAGGCCGGCCGCGGCCAAGGCGGTCAGCGGGCCCCGGCTGGCATCCTCGGGCAGGGGGGCGTCCAGCGGCGGCAGCCCGAACAGCGACACGATCGCCCAGGCGACCATCAGCGCGCCCAGGCCGCCGCGGAGCAGCGCCTGGCGGCGCAGGAGGGCGGCGGCCCGTTCGGGGGTCCAGTCGAGCGAGGAGAGGGCGGCGAACAGCGCCGCCAGCAGCAGGCCCACCGGGGTGGCGATGGCGAAGCCGGCGTTGCGGCCGTACAGGATCACCTGGGGCGTGGCCAGGGCGTGCAGCAGCAGGAACCCGGCGCTGGACAGGAACACCAGCGACACCAGGAACAGGCGGGCGTCGCCGCGGTTGCGCGACACCTCGCTCATCCGCACGCCAAGGGCCACGTTCACGGCGGCCACGGCCACCACCAGCAGGAAGTGGCCGAGGTGGTGCTCGAGGACGACGTCGAAGTGGGGCTCGGCCAGCAGCAGCCACAGGCCGGCCAGGGGCAGGATCAGGTGGAAGACCCAGACGGCGACGCGCAGGGCCGCGCGCCTGGGGATGGCCGCGGCCATGGTCAGCCGTCCGGCTCGCGGCGGCCCCGGGCCACCTCGGCGAGGGCGTCCCGGTCGAGCTGGTCGCCCGCGACCACGGCGATCCGGCAGGGGGTGACCGCCCGCAGGGTGGCCGTGCGCCGCCCCCCTTCGAGCAGGGCCATCTCGCCGACCACGGCCCCGGGGCCGAGCTCGGTCACCGGCTTGCCGTCGATCTCGACCATCAGCACGCCGTCGAACAGCAGGTAGACGTCGGTGCCGGTGTCGCCCTGCTCGACCAGGGTGTCGCCGGTCTTCAGCCGCCGGAAGGCGGGCTTGCCGTCGATGATGACCACCGACAGTCGCCGCTCAAGGGCCGACTCGGCGGCCACGACCAGCGCCGGCGCGTCCTCGTCGCCCCAGGGGGTGCGCTGGAGCTCGGTCTCCCGGAACCAGCGGTCGAAGTCGATCCGGCCCGTCT
>Ga0307278_10000539_pt1 | contig 19133 bp, 15 predicted proteins | sample ER_DNA_117_FD_194482 | JGI IMG/M metagenome (GOLD analysis project Ga0307278, IMG submission 194482) | Bulk soil microbial communities from the East River watershed near Crested Butte, Colorado, United States - ER_DNA_117 | ecosystem: Environmental > Terrestrial > Soil > Floodplain | place...
TCCTTGGCATTCGTGCACGGCGGCGGCGACGCCACGCTGAAGTACGGGAAGGACTTCGTGTTTTCCGATAACAACTTTGAAAACGGCGACTACGCGGGCGGCGTGGTGTTGGTCACGGGCCCGTTGACCGGTCCGCTGACGGCGGACACGGCGACGTTCGCCGGCAAGATGGTGATCTTCGCGAGCCCCCGCTTTCGTGACCGCCAGCGGCTGTTCTCCTGGAAGCCCGCCGGCGTCGTGCTGCTCACGTCCGCTGAGGACTTCGACTGGTCGAGGATCGTCAGTCGCAGAAGTCGGCCGCAGTCCCGCGACCCCAACAATTCCATCGGTGGCCCGATCCTGCTCATGCGGATGTCGTCGTTCCAGCCGATCGTGGCGCAATTCGGGCTCGATCTGGCCGGCGCGCCGTCCGCAGCGGCGTTCGAGGCGAGGCCGTTGGGAGACGTCCAGCTGCACGTGCACGCGCGGATGGCCACGCGCGAGAAGAAGTCCGCGCCCAACGTGGTTGCCATTCTCGAGGGCGGCGATCCGACACTCAAGAACGAGTACGTGGTCTTCAGCGCGCACATGGATCACATCGGGGTCGCGGGACCACGGGGCAGCGGCAGCTGCCAGGCCGAGGGGGCAGACTCGATTTGCAACGGCGCCGACGACGACGGTTCAGGCACGGCCGCCGTCGTGGAGATCGCCGAGGCATTCTCTGGGCTGCGGCCGCGTCCCCGGCGTTCGATCATCTTTCTGAACGTGAGCGGTGAGGAAAAAGGACTGTGGGGCAGCCAATACTTCGTCGATCATCCCACGGTGCCGATCACCAGCATCGTCGCCGATCTCAACATCGATATGATCGGTCGTAACTGGAAGGACACCATCGTCGCGATCGGGAAGGAACACTCGGATCTCGGCGCAACTCTGAACCGGGTCGCCGCGGCGCATCGCGAGCTGAATATGCAGCCGATCGACGATAAGTGGCCCGGCGAGAACTTCTACGGCCGCTCCGATCACTTCAACTTCGCGAAGAAAGGCGTGCCGATCCTGTTTTTCTTCAGCGGCACCCACATCGATTACCACAGGGTCGGTGACTCGCCGGACAAAATCGACGCGGAAAAGGAGTCGCGCGTCGCGCAGCTCATCTTCTACCTCGGCCTCGACGTCGCGAACAGCGCCGATCGGCCGAAATGGAATCCCGACAGCTACAAGCGGATCGTCAGCGGTAACTAGCGGCTTCAGGAGACCGCACGCCCCCGACCCCGGGATGACCGGAGGCGGGGGCGCGCCTATCTTAGGCTCGTGCGAGTGCTGATCGTAGAAGACGACCCTGAGCTCGCGGGTCTCCTGCGTGACGGTTTGCGCGAGCATCGCATAGACCCGACGGTGGCGGCCGGGTTCGCCGAGGGGCGCGAGCAAGCGTTGATCGGCGACTACGACGTCGTCATCCTCGACGTCCGGCTGCCAGGCGGCAGCGGGTTCGAGCTCTGCGCCGATCTGCGCCGTCAAAAAGTCGGCGTGCCGGTGCTGATGCTGACGGCGCTCGACGCCGTGGACGATCGCGTCCGCGGCCTCGCGGTGGGTGCCGACGACTATCTCACCAAGCCATTTGCCTTTCGCGAGCTGGTCGCCAGGCTCCAGGCGCTCGCGCGCCGCCGTGCGCTGGCACTCACTCCCACCATCCTGCGCGTCGCGGATCTCGAGGTGGATCTCGGCGCCCGGCGCGTCAGCCGCGCCGGCCGGTCGATCGATCTCACCGCGAAAGAATTCGCCTTGCTCGAGCTGCTGCTGCGTCACCGCGACCAGGTGGTCGATCGGTCCGCGATTACCGCGCACGTGTGGGACAACAACCACGATCCCTTTGCCAACGTCCTCGACGTGCTGGTTCGGCGTCTGCGCAGCAAGATCGACGACGGCTTCGAGCCGAAGCTGATCCGGACGGTGCGCGGCGCCGGCTATCGCCTGGGCGTGTCCGGATGAGCCTCAGCCGCCTGCGCGTCCGCCTCACCCTGTGGTATGCGGCGACGTTCACGCTCATCCTGGTGCTGCTCGGCGCCGGACTGTTCTTGGCGATCGGGACGCAGGTATCGCGGCGCATCGATCTCTCGCTCGCGGCGGCGACCGGGGCCATCGTGCGCGCGACGCATGACCTGGAGCTCGAGCGCGCCTCCGGCGGCGCGGCGGATGCCGTCGAAGAACTCCACATTCCCGAGCGCGAGCTGTACCTCTTCGACGCCACCGGCAGGGCGATCACGCCGCCCCAGGCCGACGCCTGGATCGTCGACGCGGCGCGCGCGGCGGCGACCACCGGAAGCGCCGACGTGCAGCACGTGACGGGGGGCAGTCACGAGCGGCGGTTGCACGCCGAGCGTTTCAACGGACGTTCGGGCACAACGTACGTCGCGGCTGCCGTCGCCGATCGACCGAATATCCGCGAGCAGTACGCGTCGCTGATCGGGATCTTCGGTGCAGCCGCGCTGGCGGCGCTGCTGCTGGTCGCGGCGGGCGGCTTCATGCTGGCCCGGCAGTCCACGGTTCCGGTCGAGCGCTCGATGGAGCAGATGCGGCGCTTCATGGCCGATGCCGCCCACGAGCTGCGCACGCCGGTGACCATTCTTCGCACCCGCACGGAGCTCGCGCTGGCGCAGCCGCGCGACGCCACGGGCGACACCGCCGCCTTTCAGGCGATCGAGCGGGAGGCCGACCGGTTGGGCGGCATCGTCGGCGACCTGCTCACGCTCGCGCGCGCCGATGCCGGCGAGCGAAAGGTCGTGCGCGCATCGCTCTACTTGGACGATGTCGTCTCGCAGGCGGTCGCATCCGCCCGAACGTTGGCCGAGCGAAAAGGCGTGGCGTTGGTCGTCGGGTCGTTCGAAGAGGCGCAAATCACGGGGGACGCGGGACTCGTGGAACGCCTGGTCCTCATCGTGCTCGACAACGCGATCAAGTACACGCCGGAGGGCGGGCGAGTGCAGTTGGATGTCACTGCGCGCGACGGCGCGCGCTCCGTCATCGTCTCGGACAGCGGCATCGGCATTCCGTCCGACCAGCTGCCCCGGATCTTCGAGCGGTTCTACCGCGGCGAGAGCGCCCGCACACATGCCGAGGGCTCGGGACTCGGGCTTCCGATCGCTCGCTGGATTGCCGACCTGCATGGCGCCCGGATTTCCGTCGCATCCGACGCAACGGGAACCCGCGTCGAGATTGCGTTTCCTGCAGCGTAAGCCTGCTGTAAGGTAGGACCACTAGCTTCCGGGCCATGCGCCTCGTGTCACTTCTGACCTCGGTGCTGTTCCCGTTCGTCTTAGTCGCTCAGCAACAGGTCACGCGTGCCGACGCCGTCGCCGCCGCGCTGGCCCGCGGCGCACGTGTGGCGCTCGCCCGCGCCGATACGACGGCCGCATTGGGCGCGTCGCGGGCGGCTCGGGCATTCCCCAATCCCATCGTTTCCGGCAGCTACACGAAGGACACGCCGAACTATCACGCGCTCGGCGAGTTGCCGGTCGACCTCCCCTGGCTGCGCGGGGCACGGATCGGGGCCGCGGAATCGGCCCGCGACGCCGCGCGCTATCGTTTCGACTTCGAGCGCGCCGCGATCCGGTTCGACGTCGACACGACCTACACGCGCAGCCTGGCAGCGGCGCTGCATGCGCGCTTATCCCACCGCACCGCCCTCGATGCCGACAGTCTGTTGCGGATCGCCGAGCTGCGACGGGAGGTCGGCGACGTGAGCGAGCTCGACGTCCGGCTCGCGGCGGTGAATGCAGGGCAGCTCGCGAACATCGCCGCCGACGACTCGCTCGCCGCGCTCGAAACGCTCTTGTCGCTGCAATTGCAGATGGGGCTCAGCGGCAACGAGCCGACGATCGCATTGGTCGATTCGCTGCGTCCACCACCCGACGCTGCCCTAACAGAGGGGCGCGTGCTGCTTCCCATCGCCGCGGCCGAGGCGTCGCTGCGCTCCGCCGAGCGGTCGCTGGCATTCGCGCGCCGCACCCGCTTCGCGCCGAATCTCCAATTCGGCTTCGACACCGGCGATCCTACGAGCACGACACCGCATCAGCTGCTGCCCGTCATCGGCTTTTCGCTTCCCTTCCCGCTCTTCAATTTTGGCCGCGGCGACGTGCTGCGTGCGGCTGCGGAGCGGGATCGGGCCAGCGCCGAGCTCGACCTGACGCGCCGGGAGACCGAAGCCGCGGTGGCGCGTGCGCGGCGCGATCTGGTGGCCGCACGCGATCGGCTGCGGCGCACCGCGGGACTCGTCGAGAGCGCCAATCGCGTCGCGGCGATGTCACTGCAGGCCTACAGCGAGGGAGCCATCCCATTGGCGAACGTACTCGAGGCGCAACGCAATGCCCGCGAGATCCTGGCGCGCTACATCGACGACCTCGCGACCGCGGACGCGGCAACCCGTGCCTTGAAACTGCTCACCGCGTCGCCGGACGAGCCGTGAGCCGCCTCTCGGTGAGTATCGCGCTCGCGGGAATCAGCGCGGCATGCGGAGGCGGAGGTTCGAGTAAGGGGCAGAACGTGTCGCGCGAACCCGGAATGCTCGGCGTCTCCACCAGCGTCGCCATGGTCCGACCCTTCCCCCATGAAGTCAGCGCGATCGGCACGGTCATGCCGCGAGCGGACCGCTTTGCCGCGCTCGCGCCACCCGGGCAGACGCGCGTCGCCGGGATCTTCGTAGTCGCCGGGCAACCCGTCGCCAAGGGCGATGCGTTGATCGAATTCGAGCGTGCACCGTTCGACGCGGAAGCGCAGAGCGCCGCCGCCGCGCTCGCGAACGCGGAGCGCGCCTATGCGCGCGCGGTGAGGCTCGTCCAGGCCGGCGTTCTGGCACAGAAGGACAGCGGCCAGGCGGCCGCCGACCTTGCGGCGGCCCAGTCGGCGGCGGTCACGGCGCGCCGTGCGCAAGAGCTGGCCACACTGCGGGCTCCCTTGAGCGGCGTCGTCACGCGCATGAACGCGGTGCTGGGAGCGTCCGTCGATGCGAACCAGACGCTGGTCGAGGTCGCCGACCCAATGGCATTGGACATCGTCTTCAACGTGTCGCCGGCTGAAGCCGGGCGCATCCATCGCGGGGACACGGCCACCGTCACCAGCGGCGAGGGCGCGAGCGGCGAGGCGCTCGGTCCCGGTGTGGTGACGAGCATCGGCGTCGCGGTGGACTCCGCGTCGCGCGGCGTCGCGGTCCGGGCCCGGCTCACGGTGCCCCCGCGTGCCCTGCGCATCGGCGAATCGGTGGTCGGTCGCATCGTCACGGGCGTGAACCCTCACGCCGTGGTAATTCCGGTCGACGCGCTGGTCCCCGAGGGAGACGGCTACCGCGTTTTCGTCGTCGACTCAGGCGGGATCGCGCACGCGCGCGCAGTCACCGTCGGCGGCCGCAACGAATCGCTCGCCGAGATCCTGACGGGGGTCGCTGCCGGCGAGACTGTGGTGACGACCGGCGCGTACGGCGTGCAGGATAGTGCCCGAATCGGTGGCGCGCGGCGGTGAAGCTCTTCGACATCCTGAGCCGCCAGCAGCGACTCGTCTATCTCCTCGTTGCTCTGCTCAGTGCCGCCGGGATCTGGATGGCGTTTCGGCTGCCGTCCGCCATCTATCCGGAGCTCCGCTTCTCGCGCATCACGATCGTGGCCCAGGGCTCGACGCTCGGCGCACGCCAGGTCGTGTTCAGCATCACGCGGCCGCTCGAGGAAGCGGTAAGCATCGTGCCCGGTGTGACCCGCGTCCGGTCACACTCGATCCGCGGCGCGAGTGAGATCTCGATTACGTTCGCGCCCGGCACCAACATGGATCAGGCGCTGCAGCTCGTACGCGCGCGCGTGAACCAGGTCCAGAGCGCGCTCCCTCCCAACCTCAGCATCGAGGTCGAGCAGCTCACGCCTTCCTTGTTCCCAATCGTGGGCTACAACGTCGAGGGCGGAGAGCCCGCGACTTTGTACGATCTCGCGCGCTACGAGATCAAGCCGCTGATCTCTCGAGTGCCGGGCGTGGGCCGCGTGGACGTGCAGGGCTCAGACGTCCGCGAGCTCGAGGTGATCGCGGATCCCGCCCGCCTCGCTTCGCACGGCATGACGTACGGCGAATTGGCCGACGCAATCCGACGCGCGATCACGGTGCAGGCCGTGGGACGCGTCGCGCAGGATTACCGGCAATACCTGATCGTGACGGACCAGGAAGCCCACGCCCCCGCCGATATCGGCGCGGTGGTGATCCGCGGCGGCCTCCGCGTCAGGGACGTCGCGACCGTGCAGGTAGGCACGGAGGACCATGTCCGGATCATCGCGGGAGACGGCAGGCCCGCGGCGCTGATCAACGTGACTCGGCAGGTCGGCGGCAACACACTCGCGCTCGCCGACAGTGTGGCCCGGATCATGGCGACCGTCGCGCCCTCGCTGCCGCCCGGCGTGCACCTCAAACCGGTGTACGATCAGGCCGAGCTGGTGCGGGAAGCAGTGCGGTCGGTGCGGGACGCGATGCTGATCGGCGCCACGCTCGCAGTCATCGTGCTCCTCGTCTTCCTCCGGCACGGCCGCATCACCGCCATCAGCGCGGCGTCCATCCCGCTGACGCTCGCAATCACCGTGTTCATCATGAGCCTGGTGGGTCAGACGTTCAATCTCATGACGCTCGGCGCGATGGCGATCGCGATCGGCCTCGTCATCGACGATGCCGTGGTCATCACGGAGAACATCGCGCGCCACTTGCGGCTCACGAATGACCGCATGCAGGCAATTCGGGCCGCGGTGCAGGAGCTGATCTGGCCGGTGACGACATCGACGCTGACCACGGTCGTCGTGTTCCTGCCGCTAGGCTTGCTGCAGGGTGTCGTCGGACAATTCTTCGCGGCGCTCGCCACGACGCTCACGGTGGCCGTGCTGGTCTCACTGGTTCTCGCCCTGACCATCATTCCGTTACTGGCCGAGCAATTCGTCACCGCGCACGAGGTCGAGACGACGACCGCCGGTCCGCTGGCCCGGGCGCAGCGGGCGCTCGACGCACTCGGATCGCGCTACGAGCGGGCGCTCGCGTCAGTGCTGCACCATACGCGGCGTATCGGTGCCATTGCGCTGGCCCTCGTGGCGGTCGGCGTTATCCTCATGCGCCTCGTGGGCACGGGCTTCCTGCCCGAGATGGATGAAGGGGCGTTCGTCCTCGATTACTTCACCCCAGGCGGGACGGCACTGGCGGAAACCGATCGTGAAGTGGGCATCGCGGAGCGGATCCTCGCGGAGACTCCGGAGATCGAGGCGACCTCCCGCCGCACCGGTGCCGAGCTCGGCCTGTTCGCGACATCGCAGAACACCGGCGACGTCGTGGCGCGCCTCGTGCCGCGAAGCCAGCGCTCGCGGGACATTTTCGCCGTCATGGACGATGTACGGGACGCGATCAACTCCGCGGTACCGCGGCTGCACATCGAGTTCGTCCAAATACTGTCGGACGTGATCAATGATCTCGCGGGCGCGGCGAAGCCCGTCGAGATCAAGCTCTTCGGCGAGCGGCTCGATACGCTCGAAGCGTACGCCGCACAGCTCGCCCCGGACCTGGAGGGCGTCACAGGTCTCGAAGACCTCTACAACGGCATTGCCGAGCCCTCGCCCGAGCTGATGATGCGCGTCAACCAAGCCGAGGCAGACCGGATTGGCATGACACCGGAGGATGTGGGAAGCACCGTGAGTGCCGCTTTGCTCGGGACCGAGGCTGGCGAGATCCGCACGGAGGACCGGCCGGTGGGGGTGCGGGTACGCGCGCCCGACTCGGTGCGCTACAATCCGCTGCGATTGCGCGCGCTGCCGATCGTCGCGAGCGGCACGGGGGGTCGGGTCACGCCCCTCGGCAGCCTCGCCACGTTCACGCCGACGCAATCACGGATCAGCCTGGAGCGGGAAAACCAACAGCAGATGATCGCGATGACGGCCGACGTCAGCGGCCGGTCGCTCGGTGGCGTGATGACCGATGTGCGGCGGGTGCTCCGCGCGCATCCTGCCCCGACCGGTGTGCGGGTCGTGCTGGGCGGCCAGTACGAGAGCCAGCAGCAGGCATTCCGCGCCTTGCTGCTTGTGCTGGCGCTCGCCGCGATCAGCGTGTGCGCCGTCATGGTCGTGCAGTTCGAGTCCTTCGTCGAGCCCTTGATCGTGCTGCTCGTGGCGCCGGTGTCGTTCGTCGGAGCGCTGGCGCTGCTGCTCCTGACGGGGACGGCGTTGAACGTGGCGTCGTTCATGGGCCTGATTCTGCTGGTCGGGCTGATCGTCAAGAACGGCATCATCCTGCTCGACTTCACGCGGCTCCGCATGCGCGAGGAAGGTGTGCCGCTCGAGGTGGCGATCCGAGAGGCGGCCCGCGTCCGGCTGCGGCCGATCCTGATGACAACGCTGTGCACGTTGTTCGGCTTGCTGCCGCTGGCGCTCGGCATCGGCGCGGGTAGTGAGCTGCAGCGGCCGCTGGCACTGGCGGTGATCGGAGGCTTAGTCCTCTCCACCCCCATCACGCTATTCGCGGTCCCGACGCTGCTCGTGGCTATCAGGGGAGCGGACTACCGGCTGCAGTGACCGTCCTCGCGATGGTGTGGTCTCAACAAGCAACAACCACACTTCATCCTGGGAGCGGAAACCATGCGCCTTCTTTCCACCCTCACCCTGGTCGCGGCATTGTCATTCGCCTCCGGCAGCCTCGCTGCGCAAGAACCGACGCGAAACGTCCCCGACAGCCTCGCGGCCAAAGCAAAGATTAGTGAAGACTCGGCCCGCGCGGTCGCGCTGAAACGCGTCCCCGGCACCGTGCAGCGCGTCGAGCTCTCGAAGGAACGCCGCCGGCTGCTGTATGAGTTCTGGATCCAGCGCGCCGGCCGGAAAGGAACGACGGAAGTCGAGGTGAACGCGATGACTGGTAAGGTCGTGGCCGTGAAGGCCGGCACGCCTGCTACAGGGCGGTCAACAACTCGGCGTTCGTCTTAGCGCGTTTCATCTGTTGCAGTAGACTCTGCATCGCTTGCTCCGGCGGGAGGTCCACCAAGGCCCGCCGGAGCTTCTGTTTGGCCTCGACCGTCTTTGCATCTGCGAGCAGCTCTTCGCGGCGTGTGCCGCTCGCCGCGATGTCCACGGCCGGATAGATGCGCCGGTCCGCCAGCGCGCGCGTTAGCCGCAGCTCGGCGTTGCCCGTGCCCTTGAACTCCTCGAAGATGATGTCGTCCATCTTGCTTTCGGTCTCGACGAGGGCGGTAGCGATCACCGTGAGCGAGCCACCCCCGTCCTTGGGGGGCACGGCGCGCGCGGCTCCGAACAGCCCCTTGGGCTTCGCCAGCGCATTCGCGTCGAGCCCGCCCGACATGGTGCGCCCGGTGCCCCGCCCCGTCGTATTGTGCGAGCGCGCCAACCGCGTGAGCGAGTCGAGGACGATCACGACGTCGCGTCCAAGCTCGACTTGCCGGCGGGCGTGGTCGAACACCATGTCGGCGGCGGCCACGTGCCGCTCGTGCGGCAGGTCGAAGCTCGACGCGATCACTTCCCCCCGGCCCCAGTCGATCATCTCGCTGACTTCCTCAGGCCGCTCGTCCACGAGCAGAATCAGCAGGACTGCCTTGGGGTGATTTTCGGCCACCGACTCCGCGATCGCCTGCAACATCATCGTTTTCCCGGCTTTGGGCGGCGAGACGATGAGCGCCCGCTGGCCGAAGCCGAAGGGGCAAATGAGATCCACCACCCGCTGCGTCTCCGCGGTGCGGGGACTCGATGCATTGGGCGTCTCGAGCGTAAGCGCTCGGTTTGGATGGACAGCGCCCAGATTCGCGAAATCGGGCCGACCGTCGAGCTGGCCAGCGGGCTCACCGTTTACCGTCGTCACGCGACCATTGTCGAGTACGATCAGATCGCCGCGCCGCAGACCGGGCAAGCGAACGGATGGATCGCCTTTCGCCGGGAGATAACTGTTCGCCGCGACGCGGAGCGCGCCGCCTTTGGGCGAGGGATCAAACCAGCCGATGAGTGGTGGCATCAGGGATGGGTGAAAGGAAAGATAGAGCCATCAGCCGTCTGCCGTCAGCCTGCTGATGGCAGATGGCTGATGGCTATATTTAGCCCGCATGCGACAGGACCACATCCGCAACTTCTGCATCGTCGCCCATATCGATCATGGGAAGTCGACGCTCGCCGACCGGCTGATCGAGCTCACCGGAACGCTCGACAAGCGCCTCATGCGCGACCAGGTCCTCGACACTATGGACCTCGAGCGCGAGCGCGGCATCACGATCAAGCTGAACGCGGTGCGGATGAGCTATCACGCGAAAAACGGGCAGTTGTATGAGCTCAACCTCATCGATACGCCGGGACACGTCGATTTTACGTACGAGGTGTCGCGATCATTGGTTGCCTGCGAGGGCGCGATTCTGGTGGTGGATGCGTCGCAGGGGATTCAGGCACAAACCCTGTCCAATCTGCTGCTCGCCATGGACGCCGGCCTGGAAATCATACCCGTCCTGAACAAGATCGATCTGCCGGGTGCCGAACCGGACAAGCGCGCCCATGAGATCCACGACCTGATCGGCACCAAGCCGGATGAGATTCTGCGCATCTCGGCAAAGGAGGGGCGAGGCGTGCCGGAACTGCTCGAGGCCGTCGTCGCGCGGGTCCCTCCGCCGCGCGGCAACCACGAAGCCCCGCTCCGCGCGCTCATCTTTGATTCCTACTACGATCGCTACCGGGGCGCCATCCCCTCGATTCGCGTCGTCGATGGCGTAGTCCGCCCCGGCATGAAAATCGCCTTTGGCGCGCACCGCGAAGACGTTTATGAAGTCGACGAGGTCGGCTACCTGCAACTGGGCCACAAGCCCGCCGAGCAACTGGAGGCGGGCGAGGTCGGCTACGTGGTCGCGAACGTGCGCGGGGTTCGCGAAACGCGGCCCGGGGATACCGTGCTCGACGCGGAGCATCGTGAGGTGGAGCTCCTTCCGGGCTACCGCGACATCCAGTCGATGGTCTTCGCGGGACTCTATCCTACCAATGCCGAGCAGTATGAGGAGCTGCGGGACGCCCTCGCGAAGTTACAGCTGAACGACGCCTCCCTGCACTACGAGCCGGAAACCTCGGTGGCGCTGGGATTCGGGTTCCGATGCGGCTTCCTCGGCCTCCTGCACATGGAAATCGTGCGCGAGCGCCTCGAGCGCGAATTCGATCTCGACTTGATCAGCACGGTCCCGAACGTAGAGTACCATGTCTACCGGACCGATGGTACCATGGAGCTGGTCGAGAATCCGAGCCTGTTGCCCCATGGCTCGGAGGTGGACCACATCGAGGAGCCGTACGTCAAAGCCCGCATCTTTGTGCCCTCAGAGTACATCGGCGGCATCATGAACCTGGGACAGGAGCGCCGTGGCATCTACGGCGGCATGCAGTACCTCGATCCCACGCGCGTCGAGTTCGACTGGGAGTTTCCGCTCGCCGAGATTATTCTCGACTTCTACGACAAGTTGAAGACGATCTCCCGCGGCTACGCCTCGCTCGACTACGAGTTCCTGGCGTACCGGCCGGGCGAGCTCGTGAAGCTCGACATGCTGCTCAACGGTGAGGCGGTGGATGCGTTCAGCGTCATCATCCACAAGGACAAGGCCTACGAATGGGGCCGCAAGATCGCCGAGAAGCTGAAGGAGCTGATTCCGCGACAACTGTTCGAGGTGGTGATCCAGGCGGCGATCGGCACGAAAGTGATTTCACGCGAGTCGATCCGACCGCTGCGCAAGAACGTCACAGCGAAGTGCTACGGCGGCGACGTCACCCGCAAACGCAAGCTGCTCGAGAAGCAGAAAGAAGGGAAGAAACGGATGAAGCAGGTCGGGACCGTGGAGATACCTCAGGAAGCGTTCCTCGCAGTGCTCCAGGTGGAGTAGGAGGTCTCATGCGCAGCACGATCATCGGGGCGGTAACCGCTCTCATCGTCACGTCATCCTCGGCGGCGGCCGCTCAAGCGGTTGCCTCGCGCTCGACGCCGTTCACGGTGAATCAGATCCGGTCGTATCCATTCCCTAATGAGCTTACGGCCGCCGCGACTGGCAGCCGCCTGGCGTGGGCGTTCAACGAGCAGGGCCGGCGGAACATCTATGTCGCCGAAGGCCCCACGTTCTCCGCGCGACAGCTCACCCACTACGATCGCGATGACGGCCAGGAACTGAGCAGCGTCGCGGTATCCGCGAACGGGCAGTGGGTCGTGTACGTGCGCGGCGGCGATCACGGGTCGAATTGGGACGATGGGCTCCCGGTCAATGTCGGCTCGAATCCCGTCGCGCCGAAGGTGCAGATCTTCAGTGTCCCCTTCGATGGCGGCGATCCGAAACCGATCGCCGACGGCGATGAGCCGGTGGTTTCGCCGCGCAGCGATGTCCTGGCCTTCGTCAAAGGCGGCCAGATCTGGACCGCACCGCTCGACGGCTCCGCGCCCGCCAAAGCGCTGTTCACGGCGCGCGGCGAGAACTCCGAGCCGCGCTGGTCGCCCGATGGCTCCCGGCTTGCGTTCGTCACGTATCGCGGCGATCACTCCTTCATCGGCGTGTACACGAACGACAGTACGGCGATCACCTGGCTCGCGCCCGCATTCGCGCGCGACCGATCGCCGCGCTGGTCTCCCGACGGACGACGCATCGCCTTCGTACGGCTGCCCGGTGCGGGCGGCGCGCCGGACTCGTTGCTGCCGCCCCGGCCGAATCCATGGGAGATCTGGACCGCCGACGTAACCACCGGAGCCGCACAACGACTCTGGAAATCGCCCGAGACGCTGACCGGTTCGGTGCCCACGACCGACGGCGGGACCAATCTCGGTTGGGGCGCCTCCGACCGCGTCGTCTTCCTGTCGTATCAGGATGGCTGGCCGCACCTCTACTCTGTTCCGGCATCGGGCGGCACTGCCCTGCTGCTCACTCCCGGCCGGTACATGGCCGAGCACATCTCGCTCAGTGCGGACGGACGCTGGCTCGTATTCGCGGGCAACATGAGCGCGGGAAGTGACTCGCTCGACATCGATCGGCGACACGTCATTCGCGTGCCGGTCGATCGCGCTGCACCGCTGGTCATGACGCCGGGCAGCGGCCTCGAGTGGTCGCCGGCGATCACCGGCGATGGCGCGACGCTCGTGTTCATTAGCGCGACGCCGCAACGGCCACCGTTGCCGGCGGCGATGGCGCTCGGCAACGCACGTGCGGCGATCCGCCCCATCGGGGCCGATCACCTTCCTGCCGACTTCCCGAACGGTCTGGTCACTCCGAACCAGGTAGTATTCCGCTCAGCCGATGGGTTGATCATTCACGGGCAATTGTTCGAGGCCTCCCCCTCCCCCGGCGGGAGCACGCGGAAGCCCGCGATCGTCTACGTCCACGGTGGTCCGCCGCGGCAGATGCTGCTGGGGTGGCACTACTCCGATTATTACTCCAACGCCTATGCGCTCAATCAGTATCTGGCGAGCCGCGGGTTCATCGTTCTGTCCGTGAACTACCGGCTGGGCATCGGCTATGGGTACGACTTCCATCAGCCACCCAACTCCGGCGCGCGCGGTGCCGCTGAGTATCGCGACATTCAGGCGGCGGCCGCATTTCTCCGCACCCAACCCCGCGTCGATGCGAACCGCATCGGGATTTACGGCGGCTCCTACGGCGGCTACCTGACCGCACTGGCGCTGGCGCGGAACTCCGACGTGTTCGCGGCGGGGGTGGACATCCATGGCGTCCATGACTGGTCGGCCTACGCGCGAGGACTCGACCGCCAACGCTACGAGCAGGCACCCGACGTCGACACCGCACTCGCCACCGCCTGGCACTCGTCGCCGGTTTCCTCCGTCGCCGGTTGGCGATCGCCCGCTCTGCTGATTCACGGCGATGACGATCGCAACGTCCGCTTCTCACAGAGCACCGATCTCGTCCGGCGCCTTGCAGCCGCGGGCGTGCAGTTTGAGACTCTGGTGATTCCGGACGACACACATCACTTCCTGCGGTATGCGAACATTCTGACGGTGGACAAGGCCACAGCGGAGTTCCTGGAGCGGCAGCTGTTGCAGGCAAACGCGGCTCAGACGCGAGCCACCGGTCGACAGTAGGAGACGATGACTTGAAGAAGCTCACCTCACTGCTGCTGCTCGCAGGCCTGACCGCGAGCTGCCGTGCGGTGCTCAATTACCCGAGCGCGCTCGGCCCCCGGTACGCGGGGGGGGGCGCGCCGGTATCGACTTCGACCGTGCACACCGACGGTCACGTGCTGCGGGTCGTCACGTACAATGTGCAATGGGGCAAACACATCGATCGCGCGATCAATGTGCTCCAGACGCGCGCTCCGTTGCCGGATGCGGACGTCGTCGTGCTCCAGGAGATGGATGCCGACGGGACACGGCGCATTGCGGATGCGTTGGGGATGTCCTGGGTCTACTATCCCGCCGCGGTGCACCCCAAGCTGGGGCACGACTTCGGGAACGCGGTCCTGTCGCGCTGGCCGATTGTCGAAGACGAAAAACTGATGCTGCCGCACATCGGCGGGCTCCGGCATGCGCAGCGGATCGCGACTGCGGCGACCGTGCTGGTAGGAACCGTGAAGGTCCGCGTGTACAGCACCCACCTCGGCACACCGAGTGACATCCGACCCTCGAAGCGGCGGGATCAGGCACGCACAATCCTGGCGGATGCCTCCCTGTATCCCTTCGTCATCGTGGCCGGCGACATGAACAGCCACGGCATCGGCAAGGAGTTCGTCGCCGGCGGGTTCCTCTGGCCTACGGAGCACAACCACTTCACGACGGCGCTGTTCAACTGGGATCACGTTTTCTTGAAGGGATTCAGCGCACCAACTCCCGACCAGCGATTCACCGGGGTCGTGCGAGACACGCTTGGAACGAGCGACCACGACCCCGTTTGGGCCGTGGCTCAGCTCCCTTGAGCTCGGCCACCCTCGTCATCCAAACCGCATTCCTGGGCGACGTCGTGCTGACGACGTCGCTGCTGTCCGCAATCGCGGCCCATCACGGCCCCGTCGATGTCGTGACGACTCCGATCGCGGCGCCGCTGCTCGAAACGCACCGCTCGGTCCGAAAAGTGATCGCCTACGACAAGCGCGGGAGCGACCGTGGCTGGGCAGGTCTCCGGAAACTCGCTGAACGATTGAAGACCGAGCAGTACCAGCGCGCCTACCTGCCGCACCGGTCGTTACGTACCGCGGCGCTCGGGATGCTCGCCCGGATACCCTCACGGATCGGGTTTTCGGGGCCGTGGTCCTTCCTCTATACAGCGGCTCGCCCCAAGCCTCCTTTAGGGCACGAGAGCGACCGACTTTTAGCCCTCGCGGACGAGGCTCCGGGCGCCTATCCTCCCCACCTGCGCCCCACGACGGCTGACGAGCGGGCAGCCGCAGCGGTCGTTACAGGAGAGTTTGTCGCCCTGGCGCCGGGCTCGATCTGGGGCAGTAAGCGCTGGCCGTACTACGGGGAACTCGCCCGGCAGCTGGCGGATTATGCTCCCGTCGTTGTGGTCGGTGGGCAGGACGATGTCGGTTTGGGAGAAGCGATTGTGCGGGCCGTTGGGCCGACGCGCGGACGGGCCGTTAACGCCTGTGGAAAGCTCACACTACGGCAGTCGGCGGCCCTCATCGGACGGGCCGCACTACTGGTGACGAACGACAGCGCACCGCTGCATTTGGCGACTGCGATGGGGACGCCGGTCGTCGCGCTGTTCGGGCCCACCGTGACGGAGTTCGGGTTTGGCCCGCTGCGCGCCGGAGACATCGCACTGGGCGTCGACGAGCTGCCATGCCGGCCGTGCTCGCCACACGGTCCGCCGCAGTGTCCGTTGGGACATCACCGCTGTATGCGTGACCTCACTGTTGAGGCCGTCATCGCGGCCATCGAGGAACTTGGTGCGCTACGTCGTCGGAGTTGACGTTGGAGGGACGAATCTCGTCGCCGGAGTCCTCGCCGAGGACGGCTCCGAGATTCATGGCGTGGTGTCCGAGCCGACGATGGCCGCCCAGGGCGCCGACGCCGTCACGGCCCGCATCGTCAAGCTCGCCAAGGCGTCCATTGCCGAATCCGGCAAGAAGGTGGAAGGCGTGGGAATCGGCTCGCCCGGCCCGCTCAACACGAAGACCGGCGTCGTGCTGCTCACGCCCAACCTCGGCTGGACGAACATGCCGCTGCGCGATCGCGTCAGCGAGGGCCTCGGCCTCCCCGCGACGCTCGATAATGACGCCAACTGCGCGATCTTCGGCGAGTGGTGGCGTGGCGCCGCGCGCGGCGCAAACTACGTCATCGGTCTCACCCTTGGCACGGGGATTGGCGGCGGGATCGTCATCGACGGTGAGATCTACCATGGCGTGACCGACGTCGCGGGGGAATTCGGGCACGTTACCATCGATGCCAACGGTCGCCGCTGCAAATGCGGCAACTACGGCTGCATCGAGGCGTACGCGGCGGGACCGGCGATCGCCGAGCGCGCGGTCGAAGGGATCCAGTCGGGCGTCGAGACCTCATTGTCGCAGTATGTGCAAGGCGATCTCACCAAGATCACGGCGCAGATCGTCTACGAGGCCGCGAACGACGGGGACGAGTGGGCACTCGAAGTGGTGCACGAGACCGCCTCGCTGCTGGGAGCGGCAGTGGCGAGCTTCGTCAATATCTTCAACCCTGAAGTCGTCGTGATCTGCGGCGGAGTGACGCAGGCCGGCGACAAGTTGTTCAATCCGCTCCGCAGCGAGGTCAAGCGACGGGCGTTCAAGCCGGCGTGGGAAGCGTGCAAGATCGTGCCGGGAACGTTGCCCGGTACCGCCGGCGTGTACGGCGCTGCGGCCGTCTTCATCCAGAAACAGTGGGGACTGCGCTGAAGCGACTCGGTGTGATCGGGTCGATGGTCTGGGACACCATTCATGGCCGCGATCCCGCCCAGGCCGCCGTGCAGGAATGGGGCGGCATTTCGTACGCCCTCGCCGCGCTCGATGCGACGCTCCCGGCTGACTGGGAGATCGTCCCGCTCATCAAAGTCGGACGCGATCTCGCCAGCAAGGCCAACCAGTTTCTTTCCGGCTTACGGCGCACAGCGCACAGCGCACGCTTTTTGGAAGTGCCGGAGCCCAACAATCGGGTGACGTTACGCTACGAATCGACAGAGCGACGCTGCGAGCAGATGAGCGGCGGCGTGCCCCCATGGACGTGGGCCGAGCTGGGGCCGCTCGTGCAGGACCTCGATGCATTGTACGTCAACTTCATCTCGGGTTTCGAGATGAATCTCGAGACCGCGCAGCTGCTACGGCGTGGTTTCCCACGATTCATCTACGCCGATTTGCACAGCCTCTTCCTCGGGAAGGAAGCCGACGGCCTGCGCGTACCGCGCGCGTTGCCCCAGGCGCCGGCATGGTTCGGCTGTTTCAACGTCGTGCAGCTGAACGAGGACGAGATGGGCCAGCTGGGACCGGATGCGCTTGCGATTGCCGCCGACGCGCTGCGCCAGGGCTGCAGCACGTTGTGCGTGACGCTCGGCAAGCGTGGTGCGGCGTATTTCACGGGCAATCCGATTCGCACGGAGCTGGTTTCCGCGCCCGTCATGCACCAGGCGGCGTTCGATCAGGTCGTGGATCCGACGGGCTGCGGGGACGTGTTCGGCGGCGCCGTCGTGGCGATGCTGCTCGCCGGCGCCGGCCTCGAGGACGCCCTGCGCACCGGCAACCAGCTCGGCGCGCGGAATGTGAGCCACCACGGCGCGACGGGGCTGCGCGATCACCTGATGGGCAAGCTCTCCATGGCATGACGCGCCTGATCGAAGTCCCTACGCAGTTCGACGACCGCTCATTCGACCAATTCGCGGCGGCGTATGCACAGGCGGTCGACGGGGAGCGCCTGCTGTTCGACGCGCATGCCGCCGAATGGGCGTCGCCCTACGGCCTCGTGGGCCTGCTCGCCGCGGGAGAGGCGGCCGCCCGCAAAGGCGACCGCCCGCTCCTCACCGCCCCGGCCAATCCGGACGTCGTGAGCTACTGGGCACGCGCCGGTTTCTTCCGTGAAGCGGCAGACCTGTTCGAGGTGCACGGCAAGGTGCCGAAGGTGAAGGTCGCGGTGGAGAGTGAAGTATTGCTCCCGGTCACACCGGTGCGAGCGGCCGAAGACGTGCACGCAGTCGTGAGCACGATTCAGCAGCGGGCGTCCGCGATCCTCAGCTCGGAGTTGGGACTCGATCCGAAGGCGACCATGGGATTCGCTATGGCGCTTTCGGAGTCTTGTCAGAATATTGTGGAGCACGCGGGCACCGGGGGTTGGGTCGCGGTGCAGGCGTACAACTGGCGGCGCAAGCTGGCGCGCCGTGTGGTGGTGATCGCGGTCGCGGACGCCGGTGTCGGATTCCGGCATTCATTGGAACCCACGCAGGCCAAGCGGTTCGGCGAGCGCTGGGGTGACGCCGCGGCGCTCGAGGCGGCGCTCATTCAGGGCGTGAGCCGCTTTCGCGATCCGGGGCGCGGCCAGGGACTCGCCGGGATTCGGCGCTACCTCGCCCGCTGGGAAGGCAAAGTCGCGATCCGCAGCGGCACCGCTCGGATCGCGATCGTGCCCCGGTGGGACGACGATGTGCCGCTCAAGGACGGGTTGCCGACATTTCCGGGATCGCAGGTCCTGCTCATCATCCCGGAGCAAGAGTCAGAGAAAGGGTCGCCGAAGAAGTGATGATTCCACATATCATGGTTCAGGCTGTCCTGCAGCAGTCGGTCGCCGGTTTTTACACCGACCTCGTCACGCGGCCCACCGGTCGCGCGGTTCGCGAGAACATCGAGCGGGACCTTCCTCCCGGTACCATCGCCGTGATGGATTTCACAGGCGTCGGGTGCCTCGACTATTCATGCGCCGATGAGATCGTGGCCAAGCTGGTCCGCGACAAGGTCAAGGTGCTGCTGCTGCGCGGGCTGACGGATGCGCACCGTGAGGCGATCGAACCTGTACTTGCCGGCGCCGGGCTCGCCGTGCTCTGCGAGCGCGCCGACGGAGCACTCGAGGGGCTCGGCGCCAGTGAGCCGGCCCCGGCGCTGCTCGATGAGCTGGTCGAGCGGCGGCTGGCCGCACGCATTCCGGGAGGCTCCATCAGACTCACCGCGGCGTGAAACGCCGTCGATTAGGACTGTCCACCCGCGCCATTCACGGCGACC
>Ga0307278_10000540_pt1 | contig 19130 bp, 18 predicted proteins | sample ER_DNA_117_FD_194482 | JGI IMG/M metagenome (GOLD analysis project Ga0307278, IMG submission 194482) | Bulk soil microbial communities from the East River watershed near Crested Butte, Colorado, United States - ER_DNA_117 | ecosystem: Environmental > Terrestrial > Soil > Floodplain | place...
GACCGCCCGGTACACGGTGCCCATGCCGCCGGTCGCGATCGGGTCGCCGAGCCGGTAGCGGTCCCCGAGCAGCACGGCGCTCACCGGCGCGGCCTCCCCCCGGGTGAGGCTCCGGGTGCGCCCGCCGGAGTGCTTGGCGCAGCCTCCTCCCCGGGCGAGGCTCCGGGTGCGCCCGCCGGGGTGCTTGGCGCAGCCTCCTCCCCGGGGCGAGGCTCCGGGTGCGCCCGCCGGGTCACTGGGCCGACCTCAGGTACGCCTCCATCACGGCCCTGGCCACCGGGGCCGCGACCCGGCCGCCGGTGGCCTCGTTGCCGGCGTTGCCGCCGTTCTCGATGATCACGGCGACCGCGATCGACTTCTCGCCCCGGGAGGTGAACCCGATGAACCAGGCGTGCGGAGCCTTGCCCGGGGCGTTCTGGGCGGTGCCGGTCTTGCCACCCACCCGGAGGCCCTCGATCTGCGCGCCCGGGGCCGTCCCCTCCTCGACCACCGAGAACATCATCTGCTGCAGCGCGCCGGCCACGTCGCCGGGGATGACCTGGCCGAGGGAGTCGGGCCGGAAGGTCTTGACCACCTTGCCGTCGTTGGCCACGACCTGGCTGACCACATGCGGGGCCATGCGCTTGCCGCCGTTGGCGATGGTCGCCGCGATCGACGCCATCTGCAGCGGCGTGACCCGGACGTCGCGCTGGCCGATCGCGCTCTGGGCGGTGGCCGGCGGGTCGAGCTCGCGCGGGATCATGCTCACCGCGGCCGGGAGCTGGTACTCGAGGCCGGCGTTGAGCCCGAACTTCTCGGCCTCGGCCACCAGCTTGTCGGCCCCGAGCTTGACGCCCAGCTCGGCGAAGGCGGTGTTGCAGGACACGGTGAGCGCCTCGGGCAGGGTGATGGTGTCGGGCTGGGCGCTGCGGCAGGGCTGGCCGCCGAAGTTGTTGATCGGCCGCCTGGTCTGGGGCGGGACGTAGGTGAGGCGCTTGGGGAGCTGCTGGCTGGTGGTGACGCCGTTCTCGAGGGCGGCTGCCGCGGTGACCACCTTGAAGGTGGAGCCGGGCGGGTAGAGGCCGCCCGCCGCGCGGTTGAGCAGCGGGGCGTCCGGGTCCTCGTTGAGCCGCTTCCAGGCCGACCGGATCCGGGCCGGGTCGTGGCCGGAGAGGTCGTTCGGGTCGTAGCGGGGGAAGGTGGTGATGGCGACCACGTTGCCGGTGCGGAAGTCGATCGCGGCCACGGCGCCCTTGCTCTTGCCGAGCGCTCGCTCGGCGGCCTCCTGGGCGGCCGGGTCGAGCGTGAGGGTCAGCGTCCCGCCCGGCGTGTCGTTGGCCGTGAGCAGGTCGGAGAGGTTCTGCGCGAACTGCTCGGGAGCCTGGCCGAGCAGGAAGGAGTTGAACCGCTCCTCGGCCAGGGTGCGGCCGAACACCAGCGAGTAGAAGCCGGTGACCATGCCGTAGCGGGGCCCCTGGGGGTAGACCCGCTTGTACTTCAGCTTGTCGGGCGTTGGCACCGACTCGGCCACCGGCTCGCCGCTCACCACCATCTTGCCCCGCTGGATCGAGTACTCCTTGATCAGCGTGCGCGCGTTGCGAGGGTCGTTGGTGAGCCGTTCGGCGGCCAGCACCTGCCAGTAGAACGGGGCCGCGAGCAGGGCGACGAAGGCGCACAGGACCACGGCGGCCACCCGGCGGATCTGGCGGTTCACCGGACCACCGTCAGTTCCCCGCTCTCGGCGGCGTCGGCCGGGCCCGGCCCCGTCCTGCTGCGGGCGGGCGCCGGGGTGGACTCGCTCGAGATGCGGCACAGGAGAGCGATCAGGGCGTAGTTGGCCACCAGGCTCGACCCCCCGTAGCTGACGAACGGAAGGGTGATGCCGGTCAGCGGGATGAGTCGGGTGACTCCCCCGACGATCACGAACACCTGTAGCGAGAAGCTGACCACCAGGCCCAGTCCCAGCAGCTTGCCGAAGTCGTCGCTGGCGGCGAGGGCGACCCGGAAGCCGCGGAACACCATCAGCAGGTAGACGAGCAGCATGGCGGTCACCCCGAGCAGGCCGAGCTCCTCCCCGAAGGCGTCGAACACGAAGTCGGTCGAGGCGAACGGGATCAGGTTGGGCTGGCCCTGGTTCCAGCCCTCCCCGAGGATCCCGCCGGTGGCCAGCGCGAACAGCCCCTGCGCGAGCTGGAAGCCCCTGCCGTCGTAGTAGTCCCAGACGTGCAGCCAGGTCGCCACCCGGACCTGCACGTGGGCGAAGAGCTGGTAGGCGACGAATGCGCCGCCCATGAACAGGCCGAGTCCCGCCGCGACGTAGGAGAAGCGCCCGGTGGCCACGTAGAGCAGGGCCACGAACACCCCGAAGAACAGCAGGCTCGAGCCGAGGTCCTTCTCGAAGAACAGGACGAACAGGCTGACGCCCCAGGCCATCAGCATGGGCATGAAGTACTTGATCTCGGGCAGCAGCAGTGGGCCGACGCGGTAGGTCGCCGTGGCCAGCAGCTCCTTCCGCTCGGCCAGGTAGGCGGCGAGGAACACCACCAGCGCGATCTTGGCCAGCTCGGCGGGCTGGCCGTTGAACGGCCCGATCCTGACCCAGAGCCGGGCGCCGTTGATCTCCTGGCCGACGCCCGGGACCGCGGGCAGCACGAGCAGGAACAGGCCGAGCAGCAGCCAGGTGTAGCGGTAGCGGTCCAGCACCCGGTGGTCGCGGACCAGCACGATCACGGCGGCGAAGACGGTCAGGCCGAGCACGGTCCACAGGGCCTGGGAAGGTGCCTGCGGGTACCCGCCCTTGCGCAGCACGGCCGCGTAGTCCAGCCGCCGCACCATGACCAGACCGAGCCCGTTGAGCAGGGCCGCGCCGGGCAGCAGGAGCGGGTCCGCCTGGGGCGCCTGCCAGCGCAGCACGAGGTGCGCGCCGATGAACAGGACGGCCAGGGTGGCGCCGTAGCCGAGGCTGCCGGCCGGGACCGTGTTGTCGGCGACCAGGCCGACCACGATGTAGCCGCCCACCGAGAGCACGAGGGCGAGCAGGAGCAGGGTCAGCTCGACGTTGCGGCGCGACTCCACCGTCAGCCCGCCGTCCTCGTGGTGGTGGTCCGGACGGTCGTGGGCGGCGCCGTGGAGGTCGGTACGGCGGTCGTGGTGGTGGTCACCGTGCCGTCGGCCGGGCAGCCCTTGTACACAAAGGGGGCGCACCTGGCGATGCGGAAGGCGTCCTCGCGGTCCCTGGCCTCGATGCCGTTGTCGAGGTCGGAGGCATAGGCGGGAGGGACCTGGGCCCGGGTGACCTCGGTGTCTTGGACCAGGCGGGAGAAGCTGAGGCCGGCCACCTCGCCGGGGACGCCCCGGAACACCGCCACCCGGTCGCCGTGGAACCCGACCCAGTAGCGGCTGAGCACCAGCGCCCGTCCGGCCACCACGATCCCGGCCAGGGCGGCCAGCACGAGCAGGGCCGTGAGCACGCGCCTGCCCCGCCGCCGGCGCGGACCAGCCGCGGCCCGGCCCGGTTCCACCCGGGCCCGTCCCCCGGCGCCTGGGCCGACGCGGCGCAGGCCGGTGACCATGGCATCGTCGGGATCGTGCCCGGCCCCGGCGTCCTCGACGGCCAGGTCGCCGGTGGGCTCGGTGGTGGTGGCCACCGCCCCGTCGGCGTCGAGCACGATGACGGTGATGTTGTCCGGCCCGCCGGCATCGTTGGCCATGGCCACCAGCTTGTCGGCCGCCTGCTGGGGGTCGGGGGTGCGGAGCAGGACGTTGCGGATCCGGGTCTGGTCGACCACCGCGGAGAGGCCGTCGGTGCAGAGCAGGAGGCGGTCGCCAGGGACGATCTTGTAGGTGGCGGTGTCGATCTCGACGTCACGGTCGACCCCGAGCGCGCGCGTGATGATGCTGCGCTGCGGGTGGCGCTCGGCGTCCTCGGGCCGCAGCCGTCCCTGGCGGACCAGCTCCTGGACCAGGGTGTGGTCCTCGGTGAGACTCGACAGCTCGCTGTGGCGGAGCAGGTAGGCGCGCGAGTCGCCCACGTGGGCGAGGTGCACCGAGTCCCCGTCCTCCAGCAGGGCGGTCAGGGTCGTGCCCATGCCCTCGAGCGCCTTGTCGCTGGCTGCCAGGTCCCTGATCCGCCGGTTGGCCTCGGCCACCGCGCGCTTGAGGGCCTCGCCGGCCGCCCGGTCGTCCTCCCAGGGACCGCCGTCGCGGAGGGTGCGGAGCTGGTCCATGGCGGTCGCGCTGGCGACCTCGCCGGCCCGGTGGCCGCCCATGCCGTCGGCGACCGCGGACAGCGGCCCGAGGGCCAGGTAGCTGTCCTCGTTGCCCTCGCGCATCCGGCCCCGGTCGGTGGCGGCTCCTCGTCGAAGGCCCATCAGCGGCGCAGCTCCAAGGTGGCCTTCCCGATCCGGATCTCGTCGCCCGGCCCCACCGCGGTGGGCACGGTCACCTTGGCCCGGTTCATGTAGGTGCCGTTGGTCGAGCCCAGGTCCTCGAGCCAGTACGAGCCGTCCTTGACGAAGATGCGGGCGTGCACGTTGGACACGTAGGTGTCGCTCACCACCAGGTCGCAGGTTGCGGCCCTGCCCACGGTGATCGAGTCCTTGAGCGGGACGGTGCGCTTGCCCCCGGCGTCGGCCACGACGAGCTCGCGGGGGAGGCGACGGGCCGGACGGCTGGGCGCCGGCCGGGGCGGGGTCGGCCGCGCGGGCCCCGCCCGGGGCGCACGCCGCCGCCGGGCCCGTGGCCCGAACACGTCGAGCACGACGGCCCGGATCGCCCTGGCCACGAACAGGTACAGGATGGCCAGGAAGGCGATCTTGACCGCGAGCAGGAAGATCGGCGGCATCAGCTCTCCCGTCGGAACTGCAGGGTGGAGTTTGCCAGCTTCACCACGTCCCCGTTGGCCAGACGCCGGCGCCGTACGGGCTGGCCGTTCACCTCGGTCCCGTTGGTGGACTGTAGGTCCTCGACGATGAAGTCGTCACCCTCGCGGACGATCCGGGCATGGTTGCGTGAGACGCCCGGGTCGGCGAGGGAGATGTCGGACCGCTCGGAGCGGCCGATCGACAGCGCCGCGCCGGCCAGCGGGTAGACCTGCACCTCCTGGCGGCCGGACAACAGCACCAGGCTGGCCGGGGCGCGCACCTTGGGCGCCGGGCTCTGCCCGGGGAGCATGGCGGTGTGCGGCCCCACCGGTGCGCCCCCGCCGCCGTCCGGGGCGCCCGTGGGATCGGCCCGGCTGGGGTCGGCCTCGACCCGGCCGGCCACCCGGAAGCGGCCCTCGGCCAGAGCCTCGCCGGTCTCGAACTCGATGCGGGCGGGGCCCAGCATGGCCCAGTCGTTGTCCCGCGCGGTCTGCACGGCCAGGGCGGCCAGCTCGGCGGCGAGCGCGTGCTCGTAGTCGCTGAAGCGCTCCCGGTCGGCCGGCGACAGCTCGTAGGTGTAGACGTTGGGCACGTAGACCCGGCTGACGCCGACCGTGCGCCCGTCCTCGACCGCCCGGACGAGCCGTTTGCCCAGCTCGACCGGCTGCACCCCCGAGCGGAAGGCTCGGGCGAACAGGCCTTCGACAGCGCCCTCGAGGCGCTGTTCGAAGTCACGCAGGATGCCCATGGGTCGGCGGAAGCCACTCCCTCGTGTCCAGACAGCGGTCAGGTGGCAGCGGGGTGGACGATTGCCACCGAACCGGCAGTCTACCGTAGGGTCCTGTTCCCAGTTCGGCCGGTCGTCATTCTGCGATCCGCCTGTGACCAGGTATTCTCCTGGCGGCCTGCGACGGGGCCCGTGCTACAATGCCGCTCCGTTCGCCAGGGCGAGTGGCGGAATTGGCAGACGCGCAGGATTCAGGTTCCTGTGTCCGCAAGGACGTGGGGGTTCAAGTCCCCCTTCGCCCACCCGAAGCCCCGCCGGCACCCAGGCCAGCCCGGCCCCGCCGCGGGGCTCTCCGCTGCCCGCCAGGCGGTCCTTCCCGCCGGCGGTGCCCCGGGGGTGGGCGGTCCGTCCCGGTGGGTGGTCCGTCCAGGTGGGCGGTCCCCCTCGGTGGGCGGTGTCCCCGGTGGCGGTCCGTCCCGGTGGGCGACCCCCGGGCTTAGGCTCAAGCGGTACCCCACCGATCCTCGTTGGAGGCAGCGATGCCAGCCACGAACGCCCCTGGCCCCATGGTCCTGCGAGCCCCGCGCCTGCTCGACGGCACCGGGGCTGCTCCCGTGGGGGACGCCGCCCTCTGGCTCGACGGCGGCCTGATCGCCTACGCCGGACCGGCCTCGGCACTGCCCCCGGAGGCTGCCGGCGGCCGTGTCCCAGTGCTCGACCTGCCCGGCTGCACGCTGCTCCCCGGCCTCGTCGACGTGCACGTGCACCTGGTGGCCAGCGGCAAGCCGGACCTGGCGGCCGGCATCCCGGAGGGGGAGGCAGCCCGGACGGTGAGCGCGGTGGCCAACGCGCGCCGCCAGCTGGAGCACGGGGTGACCCTCGTGCGCGACCTCGGCGCGCCCGGCGGCGAGGCGATCGCGGTGGGGCGGGCCGTCGAGGCGGGGGAGCTTCCCGGACCGCGGGTGGTCGCCTCGGGACCGGCGGTCACCATGACCGGCGGCCACATCCCGTACCTGGGCCGCGTGTCCGACGGGGTGGACGCGATGCGGCACGCGGTCCGCGAGAACGCGGCCATGGGCGCGGCCTGCATCAAGGTGGTGGCCACCGGCGGGGTGCTCACCAAGGGGATCGACCCCCGGAAGGCCGCGTACACCCAGGCCGAGCTCGACGCCCTGGTCGAGGAGGCGCACCGGCTCGGGCTCCGGGTGGCCGCCCACGCGATCGGGGAGGGCGGGGTGGTCGCGGCCCTGCGGGCGGGCGTGGACTCCATCGAGCACGGGATGTTCCTGGACGAGGCGGCGATCGACGGGTTCCTGGCCACCGGGGCGCGCTACACGCCGACCTTCTCGGCCCCGCACGGCATCCTGACCGGCCCGGGCGTGCCCGGCTGGATCAAGGACCGGGCCCGGCCGGCCGCCGAGGCCCAGGCCACGTCGTTCCGGGCAGCGGTGAAGGCTGGGGTCAAGGTGGTGGCCGGCACCGACGCCGGCACGCCCGACAACCCTCATGGCGGCGTCGCCGGCGAGGTCGGGTTCATGGTGGAGCACGGGCTCGACCCCCTGGCCGCAGTCCGCGCGGCCACCGCCGAGGCCGCCGACCTGCTCGGCGTGCCCGACCGGGGCATGCTGCGCGAGGGCAGCCGGGCCGACGTCCTCGCCGTGCACGGCGACGCGGTCGCCGACGTCCGCGCGCTGGGCCAGGTTGTTGCGGTCTTCCAGGACGGCCGGCGGGTCTGCTGACGCGTGGCCATGACGCGTGTCCGACGAAGGTCACCGGCAGCTCAGCTAGCTGGAGTCCTCGGTCGATGTGGGGGGAGCTCGCTCCCCCCACGGCCCCCGTGCCATGGTCGGGCGGATCCCGCGGTGGGCCGGTCAGCCTCGCTCGGAGGCGCTCTCCCGCGTCTGCTCCTGCTCCGCGCCGATCCGCCAGACGCAGCGGCCGATCCCCGGGAGGTGGCGCCGGTACGCCACCAGCATGCCGAGGGCGATGACGACGTAGACGGCGGCGAGGACCATCCGGGCGGTCGGGCTCGGGACGAAGAACTGGACGGCGAACAGGCCGAGCATGGTGAGCGCCTCCCAGAACCGGAAGCGCAGGTTCGACAGCACGGCGAACCCGAGCACGGCCTGGGCGCTGGTGAGGATGAACTCGGCGTGCTGGCGCGGGTCGAGCGGCAGCGGCCCGCCGCCCCCGCCGAGGAGGAAGGCTATCGGGATCATCCCCACCAGCAGCGTCCACTGGTTGACCTCGGCCGAGAGCAGGGTGCCGACGCCCTTGTCGCCCTTGCCGCGGAAGGCGAACATGGCGGCTACCAGTAGCTCGGGCGCTTCCGAGGCGAGGGGGGCAAGCCACTGGACGAGCAGGAACTCGTCGATGCCGAGGGCCTTGCCGGTGCCGATCAGCGCCTCCGCGAACGGCTCGGCCGCCGCGAGCACGACGCCGGCGGCGAACACGAACAGGCCGACCACGATCGTGCGGCGCCGGCCCTTGGGCTGCTCGGCGATCCGCTCCGGCACGCCGATCAGGTCTGGTTGGTCGTGCGGGGTCTTGCTCACCCGCCACATGTAGATGGCGAACAGGCCGACCAGCACGACCGAGTCGTACCAACCGATCTGCCGGGTCAGGGGGATCACCACGGCGTAGATAGAGGCCAGACCCAGGAATCCCAGCTCGATGCGGCGCTGGGGCTCGAGCACGACCTCCCTGATCCGCTCGCCCTTGACCCGCTCGCCTCGGCGCCTGGCGCCCAGGATGAACACCAGGGCCGCCATCGACCAGCCGAAGCCGATCAGGAGGCGGTTGCTGCCAGTCATGTTGGCCGCCGCGTAGGCGGCGTAGTGCGGCTTGCTCCCGGCGGTGAAGGCGAAGTACAGGTCGACGGCGAACTCGGGCAGGACCGCGATCAGGGCCAGGATGGCCACGGCCAGGTTGCCCGAGATGTCGACCTCGGCCGCCTCCGCTGCCCACGCCAGCAGGAACGCGGCCGTCACCACCGCGCCGCCGAACACCAGCAGGGCCGGCACGTCTTCGAGGTGGGTGCCGGTCACCCGGAGCACGACGCTGGGGAGGGCTACCGCCATCGCCAGCGCGATCTTCGCCTTCCAGGACATGGGCACACGGTATCGGCCCGGGAAGCGCCTGTCACAAGCTGCGCCAGGGGCCACGGCGCCGGCACTGTCGCGCCGCTGCCTGGGCGGCTACATTGACCTTGCGCGCCTCACCCGGAGTGGGCCTTGCGCGCTTCAGGCGAGCCCAGCCGCGGCTGACGGACGAGAGCGAGGGTGTCCATGAGCGTCGTGCAACTCCCCGAGGAGCTGGTCGCGTTGCGCGCGGCGGTCCGCTCGTTCATCCAGCGTGAGGTGGCGCCCAAGGAGGCGATGTACGCGCAGGAGATCGGCGAGACGGGCACGTTCATCGCGTTCGAGCAGGAGCGCAAGGCGCTGCGCAAGCGCTCGGCCGCCGAGGGCTTCTACACCCTGTTCATGCCCGAGTCGTGCGGCGGGGCCGGCGTCGGCCACCTCGGCCTGGCCCTGTGCATGGAGGAGTGCCACCGGCACGGCCTGCTGCTGTCCATGGCCGGCGGCGTGCTGCCCAGCGTCGAGGGCCCGACGCCCATCCTGCTCGACGGCACGCCGGCCCAGCAGGAGCGGTACCTCCAGCCGACGATGCGGGCCGAGCGGGAGGCCTGCTTCGCGCTCACCGAGCCCGACGCCGGCTCCGACGCGACCAGGATCCGCACCCGGGCCGAGCGGGTCGACGGCGGCTGGGTGATCAACGGGCGCAAGCACTTCATCACCCACGGCGCCCAGGCCGACTACGTGATCCTGTTCGCGGTCACGGAGCCGGGCCTCGGGGCCAAAGGCGGCATCACCTGCTTCCTGGTCGACGCCGACACCCCCGGTTTCGAGGTCGGCCGCAGGCAGCGGACGATGTACGACGAGAACCAGGCCGAGCTGGTCTTCACCGACTGCCGGGTCGGCGACGACGCCGTCCTCGGCAAGGAGGGCTACGGCTTCTACTCGGCCATGAAGTGGATCAACGGCGGCCGGATCTCGATCGCGTCGATGGCGCTCGGCACCGCCCAGCACCTGTACGACCGCATGCTCGAGTACGCCAAGGTCCGCGAGGCGTTCGGCCGCAAGATCGGCGCCAACCAGTACGTCCAGGGGATGGTCGTCGACACCCTGGCCGAGCTGACGCAGGCCCGCCTGCTCGTGTACCAGATGGCCGACGCCATCGACCGGGGAGCCGACGGCCGCCAGCAGGGCGCGCTGGCCAAGTACGTCGCCACCGAGATGGTCGGCCGGGTCGCCGACCGTGCCATCCAGGTGTTCGGCGGCAACGGCTACATGACCGAGATGGGCATCGAGCGCTGGGCCCGGTTCGTCCGCGGGATGCGCCTGTACGAGGGGACGAGCGAGATCCTCAAGACCAACGTCGCGCGCACCCTCGGCCTGCCGTCGTAGCCGGCGCCGGGCCGGTAGCATGGCGGCATGAGGGCCACCCGTGGACGCGCCGCCGTCCTGCTCGCCGCGTCCGCCTGGACGCTCTGGGTCTGGACGACCCGGATCTGGAACATCGCCAGCGACCCGGCCCACAGCCTCGGCTTCAAGCTCGTGCACACCGCTCTGGCCCTGGTCTCGGTCGCCTTCGCGGTCGCCCTGGGCGTCATCGGCCTGCGCATGCGCCGCGAGGCCCGGTCCTGGCCTGGAGCGCGCGAGCCCCGGTCGCCTGGAGCGCGCGAGCCCCGGTCCTCGCCTGAAGCCCGTGAGGCCCGCTCGCCTGGAGCCCGCGAGGCCCCGCTCGCCTGAAGCGCGTGAGGCCAGCTCGCCTGGAGCCCACGAGGCCCAGGCCGGGTGCGACGGGATCCGCCGCTGACCGGGTTGCGCGCCTGAGCGCGGGCCCCGGGTCCGAGTCGCCGAAGGCGGTCGCCGGAGGTCGTGGACCCCGCCTGAGACGATGCCAAAGGCATGAGCTGGCCATTTGCCGGATTGTCCTACTTGACTTGCCAGGCGCGTCGAGTAGCTTGAGCCGGACAATCTGGTCGCAGGGGGGATGGGGTGGCATGTTCATCCAGGTCATGCAGGGACGAGTCAACGATGCCGCCGGCGTGCGGCAGGAGTTCGATCGCTGGGGCGGGCAGCTCGGCGCGGCCGCGCCCGGCTGGCTCGGGCTGACCGCCGGGGTCGCCGACGGCAACCAGCTGGTCGCCGTCTTCCGCTTCGACGACCAGGCGTCGGCGACCGCCAACGACGAGCGGCCGGAGGTGGCCGCCTGGCGGGCGTCGGTGGAGAAGCGGCTCGGCGGCCCGCCGCGGGTGCACCGGTGCCCGATCGTCCGCGCCATCAAGGGCGGCGATTCCGACAAGGCCGGGTTCGTCCGGGTCGTGCAGGCCAAGGTCATCGACGCAAGGAGGCTCGCCGCCCTGCAGAGCGAGGTGGAGCGGGGGCTGCTGGACGAAGGACACGTGCTCGGGGTGACCGTCGCCCACCACGACGAGGGCGGCTGGTTCACCGAGATCACCTATTTCACCTCCGAGCGGGCGGTCCGGGCCGCCGAGCGCGAGATGCCGGTCGACAAGGCAGTCCAGCTCGGCATGGTGCGCAGCTACATGGAGAGCCTCGAGCTGTTCGAGTTGCGCACCCCCTGGCTGCAGAGCCCCGGCCGGGAACCCGTCGGGACCGCCTGAGCGGGCGCACCTCGTCCCGCGGCTCCGGGCGCCCGCTGCTGGCCGAGCGCCCGGCTCGGTCCTCGTCCCCGGTCCCGCGGCTCCGGGTGCCTGCTGGCTCAGCGTCCAGCTCGGTCCTCGTCGCGGTCCCGCGGGCTCCGGGTGCCTGCTGGCTCAGCGCCCGGCTCGGTCTTCGTCCCGCGCGTCCACGTCGGCCAGGGCCAGGGCCTGGGCCCTGGCAATGACCTCCTTGAGGGGGCGCTGGGCCTCGACCGCCAGCCGGGCGCAGTCGGCGAACTCCGGGGCGACGTTCACCACCCGGCCGTCGTCGAGCCCGAGCTTCACCCGGACCTTGCCGCCGAACAGGCTGACCTCGACCAGCTGGCGCTCCAGCACCCACTTGCGGACGGGCACGCCGCGTACCCCGAGCGTGGAAGTCTCCCGCCACAGCAGCTCGCGCAGGCGCGCGTCTGCCCCGGGCGGGCAGAGCACTGACAGCGTGATGCCGGGCCGGCCCTTCTTCATGTGGATCGGGGTGAACCAGACGTCGGCCGCGCCGGCCGACAGCAGCCGGTCGAGCACCCACGGGACCAGCTCGGGGGTCATGTCGTCGATGTTGGCCTCGAGCACGATCCCCCCGTCGCTCGCCGCGCCGTCGCGCATGCGCTCCCCGAGCACTACCCGCAGCACGTTCGGCAGCTCGCCGTGCTGGCGGCTGCCCGCGCCGTAGCCGACCCGGGCCACCCGCATCGGCGGCAGGTCCGTGAAGCGGGTCGCCCCGGCGGCCAGGATGGCTGCCCCCGTCGGGGTGGTGAGCTCGGCCGAGATGCCGCCCGAGTAGACCGGAGCCCCCCGCAGCAGTTCGAGCACGGCCGGCCCGGGCACCGGCAGGAGCCCGTGCCCGCCCCGGACCCGGCCGCTGCCGGTGGCCACCGCCGACGCCCACATCTCGCGGACCCCGAGGTCGTGCAGGAGCAGCGCGGTCCCGACCACGTCGACGACCGCGTCCACCGCACCGACCTCGTGGAAGTGGACCTGGTCGGGAGGCTTGCGGTGGACCCGCCCCTCGGCCTCGGCCAGCCGCTCGAAGGTGGCCAGGGCCCGGGCCCGCACCGGTTCGGGCAGGTCGGCCTGGCCCAGCATGGCCCGCAGGTTCGCCCAGGTGCGCACGACGCTCGAGCGGCCGGCGTGCACCTTGACCTGAGTGGCACCGATGCCGCCGCGCTCCACCGTGGCCACTTCGAGCTGGAAGGGGTCGAGCGCGAGCCCCTCGAGCCCGGCCCGCAGCGCCTTCGGGGAGCCGCCGGCGTCGAGCAGCGCGCCGAGTGCCATGTCGCCGGCGATGCCGGCGAAGCAGTCGAAGTAGGCGAAGGAGCAGGGCGTGGTCATCGGTATGCCTCGGGCCGGGGCGTCCCAGGAACGTTCGACGCCGCCTTGATGCAGCAACCCAGCATTGTACAATCGCGCCGCTTTTCTCCATCCCCTTGCTTCCGCTCGGCCCACGATCTCTCCGAACACGGTCTCTCCGAAGAGGAGGCGACCGCCGTCGCCGCCGCCATGGGCAGGAAGGCGGGTGCGGTCACCATCCGCCTGTAGCGGTCCCGATATCCTGTCGACCACGCGCGTCCGCAGCGCGATGATCGCTCGGTCGGACCGGCTCGCGCTTGCCGCCGCCGGCAGGCCACGTGTAGGTACCGGAGGGACCCAAGGTGCTCGATCTCAAGCTCGTCCGTGAAGACCCCGACCGCGTGCGCGCGGCCCTGGCCCGGCGCGGCCCCGGCGTCGGCGACCTGGTGGACCGCCTGCTGGAGCTCGACGCGAGCAGGCGCACCCTGGTCACCGAGGTCGACGCCCTGCGGTCGGAGCAGAAGCGGCGGGGCAAGGACGTGGCCAAGGCCGCTCCCGAGGAGCGCCCCGCCGTCCTGGCCGGGCTGAAGGGGCTGGCCGCGCGGATCGACGAGGTCGAGGCCCGCCTGCGTGCGGTCGAGGCCGAGCTGGCCGGCACCCAGGCCCGGGTGCCGAACCTGCCCGACCCCTCGGTCCCCGATGGAGGCGAGGACGACGCGGTCGAGCTCCGGCGCAGCGGCGAGCCGCCCACCTTCGACTTCCAGGTGCGCGACCACGTCGAGCTGGGCGAGCTGCTGGGCGCCATCGACACGGTCCGGGCGGCCAAGGTCTCGGGCGCGCGCTTCGGCTACCTCACCGGCCCGGGGGCGATGCTCGAGCTCGTGCTGGTCCGCTTCGCCATGGACCGCCTCACCGGGGCCGGCTTCACCCCGGTCATCCCGCCCGTGCTGGTGCGGCGGGAGGCGATGTACGGGACCGGCTTCCTGCCAACCGACGAGCAGCAGCTCTACCGCGTCGCCGACGACGACCTCTACCTCGTCGGCACCTCGGAGGTGCCGCTGGTCAGCTACCACGCCGACGAGATCCTCGACCGGGGCACCCTGCCCCGCCGGTACGCCGGCTTCTCGTCATGCTTCCGGCGCGAGGCGGGCTCCTACGGCAAGGACACCCGCGGCATCTTCCGGGTCCACCAGTTCGACAAGGTCGAGATGGTGTCGTTCGTTGTGCCCGAGGCGTCCCGGGATGAGCACGAGTTCCTGCTCGCCCGCGAGGAGGAGATCCTCGCTGCCCTGGAGATCCCCTACAGGGTGGTCAACATCGCAGCGGGCGACCTGGGGGCCTCGGCGGCCAAGAAGTACGACTGCGAGGCGTGGATCCCGTCCCAGGGGACCTGGCGCGAGCTGACCTCGACCTCGAACTGCACCGACTACCAGGCCCGGCGCATCAACTGCCGGGTCAGGGAGGCGGACGGCAACCGCCCGGTCCACACGCTCAACGGCACCGCTGTGGCGGTCGGCCGGACGATCATCGCCCTGCTCGAGAACCACCAGCAGGCCGACGGCTCGGTGCGGGTGCCCGCCGCGCTCCAGCCGTACCTGGGCGCCGACGTCATCCCGCTCGCCAAGTAGACTCGACGCGGAGGAGTGGCCGAGCGGTCGAAGGCAGCGACCTTGAAAGTCGCCGGACCCGGAAGGGTCCCGTGGGTTCGAATCCCACCTCCTCCGCGGTGTCGTCGCCGCCAGTCCGGGTGGTCAGCGCAGGACTGTGCTCCTTCTCCGGCCCCGGGCCGAGCGGCGCCGGCCGGCCAGCACCGCGAGCGCGGCCGCGGCGGCCAGGGCCGCGACGGCCACCAGCCGCCCCCCGCGCAAGCCGGTCAGGGGCTCCACGGTGGCGGCCAGCTCACGCTGGGCGGCGAGTACTCGCTTGCGCTCCTCCATGCGCCGACCCAGGTCGATCAGCTCGCCGTCGCTGATGACGTCCTCGGCTGCTGTGAGCAACCCGGTGTCCTCGGTGTCGAGATGCTGGCGTACCCGCTCGACGAGCACGCGGACCTTGGCGTCGAAGCCGTCCTCGCCGGGGGCCATGCCGGCCAGCTCGCCGGCCAGGGTGACGATGAGGTTGTGCTGCTCGACGCCGATGTCGAGCAGGCTCCTGTCGATGCCGCGCTGGCCCGCCTCCTGCCGGAAGGCGGCGTAGAAGATCCCCTCGTCGTCGACGTGCTGCCGGATGGTGGTCTCGACCTGGGCCACCAGGGCCCGGTGCTGGGCGCGGTCAAGCCCCTCGGGTCGCTCCAGCCGCTCGAGCAGCCGCTCGAGCTTCCGGTGGTCCTCCCTGAGCAGTGCCAGCGCGTCCATCGGGGCGTCCTTTGCTCGCTGTGATGGGTTCCTGAACAGTGACCGGCGGCATCGCCGCCGAAACCGGCGTCAGTGCCGGGCTCTCGCCGTCCAACCGGCAGGCCCTTGACACCACGTCGCCATGACCGCCGAAATCGTCGTGGCCCCCGGCGATCGCCGCTCCGGCCGCGAACGCGAGCACGGAGACCACCAGCTCCAGCGTGCCGTCCATCCCTCAGTCCCCCCGCCGCCTGGCCTCGCCCAGGATCCGCACCGCGTCCCGGAACCGCGCCCTGGGCACCCAGACCCGGTTCCCGCCAGCGCCCGTCATGTGAACGATCCAGTCGAGCCGCCGTCCCCACCACTCCGGCCGTGCCGGGTCGACCCGGTCGCTGGAGGGGATCCCCGCCTCGGCCAGCACGGCGCGCACCCTGGCCGCCAGCTCGAGCGTGCGGAAGTTGCCGAGGCGCCGCCTCGGCGTCCCCGGCTCGAGGTCCACCGGGCCGGCCTGCACGTCCAATCCCGCTCCGATCGCGATGGTCGCCTTGCATGATGCCGAACCCGGCAGCCCCTCGCAGGTCCGGGGGGGGGCGCTTGGGCCACGCCGTCGAGTTGGTAAGATATGGACGCCCGGGCCAGCGGGTTGTAGGAACGTGGAGGCATCGCCTAGTCTGGTCTATGGCGCCCGCCTGCTAAGCGGGTTTGGGGTTGATCCCCCATCGTGCGTTCGAATCGCACTGCCTCCGCTCTGCGCCGCTAGCTCAACGGATAGAGCACCAGACTACGGATCTGGCGGTTGGGGGTTCGAATCCCTCGCGGCGCGCACCAAACGCCCAGGTCAGACGGCCTGGGCTTCTTGCTTTGCTTGCCCCGGTGTCAGTCCCATGTCAATCTTTCGCGCAGCGAAGGACCGACGCGGGCATCGGAGGCGCCCCGTGATCCGACAGCGTGGCACCAGCACGCAGGTCATCGTCTACGCGGGACGAGACCCCCTCACCGGCCGCAAACGCTACGTCAGCCGGCAGGTTGCCGGCACCGGCCGGGCCGCCCTCAAGGCCGCGAAGCAGGTCGAGGCCCAGCTCCTTGCCGAGGTCGCCGTCGGCCGCCACCACGACGCCCACGACGTGAAGGTCGCCGAGCTGGTCGACCGCTGGCTTGAGTGGCGCCAGGCGGTCAAGCCCATGTCGCCTGGGACGGCCGCGAACTACCGGCGCTGCATCGACCTGAAGATCAAGCCGGCCCTGGGCGCGCTGACCGTCGCCCGGCTCGGCACGGCCACCCTCGACCGCTTCTACGCCGAGCTGCGCCAGCGCGGCAGCAAGTGCCAGCACTGCTACCGGCGCATGCGCAACGGCGAACCGCCGATGCGCCCCGGCGAGGTGTTCCGCCTGGCCTTCACCGGCAAGCAGCGCATCCACGAGCTGGACTGCGCGCAGGGCATCCCGATGACCCCGAGCGCCATCCGGGACGTCCACGCGGTGCTGTCGGGCGCGCTGCAACAGGCAGTCGTGTGGGGCTGGCGCGGCGACAACCCGGCCCGGCTGGCGACACCTCCAACCGTGGAGAAGGCCGCCGTCACGCCGCCTGCGACCACCCAGGCAGCACGGCTCATCGAGACGGCCACCGGCGAGGACCCCGAACTCGGGCTGTTCCTGGTCCTGGCCGTCATCCTCGGCTCCCGCCGAGGCGAGCTGTGCAGCCTGCGCTGGTCCGACGTCGCCTTCGACCAGGGCGAGGTGCTGATCGACAGCGGGGTCATCTACGTCCCCGGGCAGTCCCTCATCGACCGGGACCGGACCAAGAACTACACCAAGCGCCGGGTGGCGGTCGGCCCCGGGACGCTCGACCTGCTGCGCGGGCATCGTGTCGAGCAGGCCAAGGCCGCGCTTGCCGCCGGCGTGCCGCTCGCGCCGGACGCCTACGTGTTCAGCCACGAGCCCGACGGCTCCAAGCCCATCCGGCCCGACAGCGTCACCCATCGGTTCACCAAGCTCGCCCGTCGTCTCGGCGTGCGCTGCCGCCTGCACGACCTGCGCCACTTCATGGTGACGCAGCTCATCTCGGCCGGCGTGGACGTGCGGACGGTCGCCGGCCGCGCCGGACACGTCGACGGCGGCAGGACCACCCTTGGCACCTACGCCCACTTCCAGCAGGCCCAGGACCGCCAGGCAGCCGAGCTGATGGAGGGCTTGCTGGCGCTTCCGGCCGGAGGTGCGGGTCGGTAGGGTAGCCATGTGGACTCTGGCGAGCTGACGCGCTGGGCCGAGGCGCAGGCTTCGGCCCTGCTCTCAGGCATGGGCGACCGCTGGAAGCACGTCCACGGGGTGGCTGAGTGTGCCCGACAGGTGAGCCCCATCCTCAAGGCGGAAGAGCGTCCCCACCTGGTCGCGGTCGCCTACCTGCATGACATCGGCTACGCGCTGGCGCTACAGCACACCGGCCTGCACCAGCTCGACGGTGCCAGGTGGCTGCGCTCGCTGGGGCATGAGCGCCTGGCGCGGATCGTCGCACACCATTCCGAGGCTCGCTTCGAGTTGACGCTGCGCGGCGGCGGGGACCAGCTCGCCGCCTATGAGCGGGAGGAGTCGCCGACCACCGACGCCCTGACCTACTGCGACTTGACGACCGGGCCGACGGGACTGGCAATGGCGTTCGAGGACCGCATCGCCGAGGTGGAGCGCCGCTACGGCGAGGGCGATGTCGTGACCGGGCTGCGGCAGGCTGCCCCGCACCTGGCGGCGGCCATCGCGCGGACCGAGCAGCGGCTCCGCGCAGCCGGGATGCTTGAGGCTCAGGCGATGACGGCTCGGGGTCGCTGCTCCAGGTAGTGCTGGATGCGCTGGCGGATCGAGGGATGCATGTCGAGGCCCTGGATCTGCTCGGGTGTGAAGAAGCCGACCTCGTACGACTCCTCGCTTGCCTGGAGCTGGCCGCCGAGGATTCGGCAGGCAAAGCAGATGGAGAACTGCTGGCGGACCTCGCCATCATCGTAGGCGAATACATGGCCCGGGTCGGAGTAGACCCCGATGATGTACTCGGGCTCGACGTCCAGGCCGGTCTCCTCGCGGACCTCCCGGACGATGGCCTGGCCGATGCTCTCGCCGATGTCCATGACGCCGCCCGGCAGCGCCCAGCGGGCGTTGTCGCGCCGGCGGTGCAGCAGGATCTCGCCCTTGTCGTTGGCGACTACGGCGGAGGCGCCGGGCACCAGCGAGTTGGCCTTGGGCGCATTGGGGTCGTGGTAGTAGTCGGTGCGTCCCATGGGTACCTCTGTTGTCGTTGCTGGGCCGGCGCGGCGGTCAGCTCGTCAGGGCAGGGTCGGCCGCGGGTGTGGTCTTGGCCCAGATGGCGTCGAACTGGTCGGCGAAGCTGGTGAAGATGCCGTATGGGCCGAGCCGGCGCAGGTGCAGTGTCGGGTGTTGGAAGCCGTGTACGGCGTGCAGGTACGGCGTGACCAGCATCTCGTTGTCGAAGCGGTAGATCGCGTTGTACAGGTGGACGTCGTGGAAGCGGATCTCCACGCCCGGCATGCCGTGCAGGTCGCGGAGGTGACCGAGCGTCATGCGGATCCGTGCGGGCAGGGTGCCGCCCAGGTGCTCCAAGGCATCCCGCTCGCCGGTCTGGGCACCGTTGGGGTCGGCGACTGCGATCCGCACCTTGCACCCGCCGGCGCACTTCTTCTCGATCATGGGTGCAAGGTCGACGTGCTGTTCGGGCAGGAAGAGGAACGCGTACCCGAGGATGTCGATCTGCTGGCGGGCTGCGGCGAGCAGCCCAGACCACTTGCCGGTCGGCACGTCGGCGCGGTGCGCGTAGGCGGCTACGACTTCACTCGTGGCTTCGGCGCCGGGCGCGAGGTCCGGGCGGGCTGACGGCCACAGCCAGCCCTCGTCCTCGTGCAACAGGTTGGCGACCGCCCAGCGGTGGCGAGGATGCGGCACGCGGCCTGAGAGCCAGCGCTGGACGGTCTTGGGGTCGACTTCCGCGGCGTTAGCAATGACCTCGACGTCCGCGTGGGCCTTGGCCATGGCCATGCGCAGTCGCTCGTTCGCCATCCCATACCTCCCCAACCAGGACGGTTCAGTCTACCTCGGGACGTCCCTAAACGTCCTGTCCTGTAGTACCGACGTCCGAGCGCACGCGCTGAGATGGCTGTAGTCACCCGCAGTTATCCACAGTCGCGGCGGATGGCCCCAGGTCCAGGAGGTACCGAG
>Ga0307278_10000541_pt1 | contig 19099 bp, 15 predicted proteins | sample ER_DNA_117_FD_194482 | JGI IMG/M metagenome (GOLD analysis project Ga0307278, IMG submission 194482) | Bulk soil microbial communities from the East River watershed near Crested Butte, Colorado, United States - ER_DNA_117 | ecosystem: Environmental > Terrestrial > Soil > Floodplain | place...
CCTCGTCAACACGCGCGAGCTCTGGTTCACCCTGGTCGCCAATCCCGACGGCTACCAGTACACGTTCGACAGCGAGCGGCTGTGGCGAAAGAACCTGCGCGACAACGACGACGACGGCCAGATCACGAGCGCCGACGGCGTCGATCCGAACCGGAACTTCCCGGAGCACTGGAACTACGACGAGGAGGGCTCGTCGTCCCAGTTCTCCAGCGACACGTATCGAGGCACCGGTCCGGCCTCGGAGCCGGAGACGCCCGCGTACATGAGCCTCCTGAGCCGGGCAAGAGCTGAATTCCTCGTCAACTACCACTCTTACGGTCCGCTCCTGCTCTCCACGTTCGGCTGGCAACTCCAGGAGCCGTCGGCCGACGACCCGATTTACATCGCCATGCAGGGCACGGACACCAATCCGGGCATTCCCGGCTTCGATCCCGGCGTGGGCGGCGATCTCTACATCACAAACGGCGAGACGACCGATTACGCGCATGCCGTCCAGGGAACTCTGGCGTGGACGCCGGAGCTCGAAGAGGGCTGCGACGGGTGCGGCTTCGTCTTCCCGGACGACGAGGCGCTGATCCAGGCCGAGTTCGAGAAGAATCTTCCCTTCGCCATCGACGTCGCCAAGTCGGCGCTGAACCCGGCAAATCCGGTCTCACACCTCGGGAACACGACGCAGCCGTTCTACCTCGAGACTTCGAGTCTCGACCCCGAGAAGTGGGGCAATCCGATGAGCGACTTCCGCTTCTCCGTCTCGTACGGAGACCCGCAGGAGGTCCGCGTGCTCGCGCGGCGGAGCCTCGGGGCCGTCACGCTCAAGTACCAGATCAACGGCGGCGCCGTCCAAAGCACGTCGACGTCCGAGTGGAACGGCGGCGAGCGATCAGGCGGACCGGGCGACGTCTACTACCGGATCATGCGCGGGAACGTCGTGGGAACGAGCCCGGGCGACGTCGTCGAGGTCTGGTTCGAGGGCGGCGGCCAGTCGAGCGACTCGTTCACCTACAGCGCAGAAGTCGAGTCCTCGAACCGCGTGCTCGTCCTCGCCGCCGAAGACTACTCCGGCATCTCGCCTGTCTACAAGAAGACGAACGGGCCGACGTACCTCTCCTACTACCTGGACGCGCTTGCGGCCAACGGCATCGGCGCCGACGTCTATGACGTCGACGCCAACGGCCGCACCGCCCCAAGCCTGCTCGGCGTTCTCAGCCACTACGACGCCGTCGTCTGGTACACGGGCGACGACATCATCACGCGCGAGCCAGGCATGGTGCCCGGCACCGCCTCACGCCTCGCGAACGACGAGATCCTCGCCGTGCGGGGATTCCTGAACGAAGGCGGGCGCCTGCTCTACACCGGTAAGTACGCCGGCTACGAGGACGCGTTCGGCTACGAATACAACCTCGAGACGAATGCGCCCTGCAATCCGAACACCGATGCCGACGGCTGCATCTTCCTCGCCGACGACTTCCTCCAGTACTACCTGGGGGCGTACATCTACAACGATGACGCGGGCACGAGGCCGAACGGGAGGCTCTACGACGTCTTGGGCTCAGACACACCGTTCAGTGGGCTCACCTGGGCGTTCGGCGGGCCGAGTGCGAACAACCAGGATCACAGCGCCTCGTTCATCGCGACGAGCGGGATCCTGCCTCCGGCGGCGTACCCACAGTTCACGAGCTGGGCGTCGGCGAAGTACGACCGCCCCGGCGGGCCCTTCATGCCGCACACGGGTACGTACTACATGTACTCGAACATCGCCGACATCTCGTACAAGCGGCTTACCCGCACGGTCGACCTCACGGGGGAGACCTCAGGGAACCTGTCCTTCTGGATCTCCCGAGACACTGAGCAGGACTGGGACCACGTCATCGTCGAAGCCCACACGGTGGGGCAGGACAACTGGACGACGCTCCCCGACCAGAACGGGCACACGACGACCGCGACGGGCGAGAGCTGTCCTGCGGGGTGGCGTGAGCTGCATCCGTGGCTCGACCACTACCAGACCTGGGACGGTGCATCGACCTGCACCCCAACTGGCACGACCGGCTCGTGGAACGCAGCCTCCGGGAACTCCCACGGCTGGGAGCAGTGGTCAGTCGACCTGTCGGCGTACGCCGGCCAGCAGGTCGAAGTCTCGATTGCCTACGTCAGCGACTGGTCGGTCCAGGGGCTCGGCGTCTTCATCGACGACACCGTCGTTTCCACCGGCGAGACGACCTCCTTCGAGGACGGTCTCGGCGGCTGGGCAGTAACGGGTCCGCCGCCCGGGAGCGCACCGAACGGGAACAACTTCACGCGCACGACTGCGGACGGGTTCCCCGAGGGCGCGGCGATCACGACGGACGACTCGATCTACTTTGGGTTCGGACTCGAAGGCATCGCGACCCCGGCCGCGAGGAACGCAGTCATGGGCAGGGCGATTACCTACCTCCTGAGATAAGCGTGGAATCCGTTGGGGGCGGGGCTTCGGCACCGCCCCTACCTTTCTACGTCGTGCTCAGTCCCCGCCCAGTCTGCGACGACGCCAGCAGGCCCGCGCTAGGTTGCGCACGTGTCTGCGGAGCACCTGACTGACTTCGGTTGCGAGTGCGGCGCTGAAGGCTGCGAGGCGCGTATCGAGATGACGATGAGCGAGCGCGACGCCGTCGATCACGCCGGCAACCGCTGGGCGATTGCACCCGAGCACCAGATCATGGCCGGCGATCGCGTCATCGAGCGCCACGCGCGCTTCTGGGTCATTGAATCCAACAGCCAAGACCCTTGAAGGAGAACATGATGGCCGGCATGACCGATGAAGCTGCCGCCCTGACTGGGATCAACAAGCAGGCTCCGATCGTCGGCTCGAGTGAAATCGAGATCGCGGCCGCGCCGGAGGTTGTCTGGGAGGTGCTCACGGCGTTCGAGCGCTGGCCGCGCTGGAACCCGGACGTCAAGTCGGTGTCCATGCACGGGCCCGTCGCCGAGGGCTCGATGTTTCGCTGGAAGGCCGGGCCTGGGACGATCACCTCGACCATCAGGCGTGCCGAGCCATCGCGTCTGATCGCCTGGACGGGCAAGACGCTCGGCATCAAGGCGATCCATTTCTGGTACCTCGAGGCGCGCGACGGCAAGACCTTCGTGCGGACGGAGGAGTCGTACGACGGCCTCGTGGCCCGCCTCCTCCGCCGATCGCTCCAGAAGACGCTCGACGGCGCCCTCGCTGACGGGTTGCGGTACCTGAAGGCCGAGGCCGAGCGGCAAACGACGCCCTGAGATCCGGAAAATTCTCCGGCGATGAAGGCAGTGTCGTCGACCGCGTCATCGAGCCGTCGCCGCGCCTGGCCAGGTAGCCGCTCGGCTCGACCCTCAGGCTTCCGCCCGAAGTAGCCGATAGTGCTGGCGAGCCCCGGGAGGGCTGGCCGCAGACCCTCGCCGGGGCTCCTTCCCCTCCGCCCCGTACCATGTGCCCGTGCGCAGGGCGCGGGGCCGTCGACTCGTTTGCGTCCTGCTCGGGGCGTCTGTCGCGCCGCTTCTGCTCGGGGGTGGTGCCGTGGGCCGGTCGTCCGGCGGATGGCTCGTCTACGGGAACGATCTCGCACGTAGTTCCGCCACCTCGACTTCGCTTTCTCCGCGAGCCGTGCGACCGGCCTGGTACACGCCGGTCTCTGGGCGGATCAGCTCGCAGGCGCTCGTCGCCCAGGACGTGCCGACGCCGGGTCTTCGGACCGTGTACGTCGCGACGACGAAGGGCTTCGTCTACGCGCTCGCCGAGAACGGCTACATCCGGTGGCGCGTCGAGCTCGGCCAGCTCGAGCGGATCTGCGCCCAGATCGACGGCTACGGCGTCACCGGGACACCGGTCATCGACCGGGGCACGAACGCGCTCTATGTCGCCGATGCCTTCGGCCGCGTGCACGCGCTCGACCTGGCGACCGGAGTCGAGCACGAAGGCTGGCCGGTGCGCCTCTACGCGGATTTCCGCCGGGAGCTCGTCTGGGGCGCGCTCACGATCGTGAACGGATCCTTGTACGTCGGCACGGGCTCGTACTGCGACCGGCCGATGGTGGGCAAGGTCTTCAGGATCGAGCTCGCGACGAGAAGGGTTTCGCGCTGGCGGTCCGTGCCCCGCGCTCTCGGCGGCGGCGGAGGCGTGTGGGGCTGGGGCGGAATCGCCTACAGCGCGCGGCGCGACTCGCTTTTCGTCGCAACCGGCAACGCGTTCCGCGGCGGCTCGAATGACGGGCGGAGATTTCGCGAGTGGGCCGGCTACGGCGAGCAGCTCGTCGAGCTCGCGCGCGATCTCTCGGTGCGGGCCGCCAATCATCCGCGGACGATCCGGGCACCGAAGGACCTCGACTTCGTCGGATCGCCGGTCATCTTCAAGCACCGCTTCTGCGGCGAGCTCGTTGGCGTGCTGAACAAGAACGGCTTCCTCTACGTGTGGCGCAGCGGGAAGGTCAAGAGGGGACCGCTTTTCTCGCTCCGGCTTGCTCATCCGACGATCGACGCCCCCCTGCTTTCCCAGCCGGCTTACTCGCCGCGGACGGGAGCGCTCTACGTCGCGACCCCCAGCCGGCTCGTGCGGGTCGGCGTCAATCGCCGCTGCCGCGGGCGCGTTGCCTGGGCGAGGCGGGTCGGCAATGGTCTCTTGAACGGCTCGCCGACCATCGCCGGCAACACGGTCTGGCTCGTGGAGAACGCCGGCAAGGGATCGGCGCTGCTCGGCTACGACGCCCGCGCGGGCGTGCCGCGCTTCCGCTCGGCCCTCGCCGGTCCGACGTTCGTGGCGCCCACGGTCGTCGGCGACCGCCTCTACCTCGGGACGTACACGGGCGGCGTCCAGGGCTTCGCGCTCGCCCCGGCGCTTGGCCGCCCCACCGGCATCGGCGAGAGCGGTCTCCCTCAGCATCGGAGCTTCGCCGATGCGCTCCACGGCTGGGCGAGCCGCGAGGACGGCGTCTACTCGACCGATGACGGCGGGCGGACGTGGAGGCGCGTCTATCCACACCACGCGGCCAGGCTGGTACGAGCATCGGCACAGGCGGGCATCCTGGCCACGGGCGACCGGGTCTCGCGCTGCGGCTGCCGGATGGTTCGTCTCTGGACGAGCGACGGCGGGGCCACGTGGCACCGGACGCGCGCAGCGGCCGGCGGTGGCTTCGTCGGCTCGTCCGGCAGTGTCTGGTGGTGGCGAGGGGGCCTGCTCTACCGCACAGTGGCCTGGCCACCGCCGGCGGGGCAGCTCCAGGGTCGCCGGGTCGCCCATCTTCCCGGTGTGATCGTCGAGGCGGTCGCCGTGCCCAACGGCGTGGTGGCGCTCGTGAGCAACCGCGCCTTCGGCCTCGGTCTCGACAACTCGCCGCGACTCCTGCTCGTCCAAGGGACGCGCGTGAGCGTCCTCCGCCTGCCGCGGGTCAGCGGCGACCTGCTCGTCCGCTCTCTCGAGGCGGCATGGCCGTCGGCAACGGTGCGCGGCGCCGATGTCACGGCATTTACGCGTGGTGAGAAAGGACCAGTGACCTGGACGACGCTCGACGGCGGACGCAGCTGGAGCGTCGCGCGCGAGTAAACGATCGGCCAAGAAGGCACAATCGAATCGTGGCGAGATTCTCCCTCCAGCGGGGTCGGGTAACTCGTATTGCGATGGGGTCAGCGCCACAAGTCGTCGCCGTGACGGGCGCCTCGGCGGGGGTCGGCCGCGCGACTGTCGAGCGCTTTGCTCGCGACGGAGCACGCCTAGGCCTGATAGCTCGTGGGCGCGAGCGGCTCGACGCGACTGCGGCTGAGGTCGAACGGCTCGGCGGCGAGGCGCTCGCCCTCCCGCTCGACGTCGCGGACGCGGATGCCGTAGACGACGCGGCCTTGCAGATCGAGGAGCGCTTCGGCCCCCTCGACGTCTGGGTGAACAACGCGATGGCGACCGTCTTCGCGCCGCTAACCGAAACCACCCCGGAAGAATTCCGCCGCGCGACCGAGGTCACCTACCTGGGCACCGTCTGGGGCACGATGGCCGCGCTCCGCCGTATGGTGCCGCGCGACAGCGGGACGATCATCCAGGTGGGTTCGGCGCTCGCCTACCGCTCGATTCCGCTCCAGGCTCCTTACTGCGGCGCCAAACACGCGATTCTCGGCTTTACCGAGTCCCTGCGCACCGAGCTCCTGCACGAGGGCTCGAACGTGCGCGTGACCATGGTGCAGCTCCCCGCGCACAACACGCCCCAGTTCGAGTGGGGCCGCGCAAAGCTTCCTCGCCATCCGCAACCGGTGGCGCCGATCTTCCAGCCCGAGGTGGCCGCGGAGGCGATCGTCTATGCGGCGAGCCACCGGCGGCGCGAGCTCGTCGTCGGCTGGCCCGCGGTGAAGGCGGTCTACGGAGAGAAGGTCGCGCCTGGCCTCCTCGACCACATCGTCGCCCGAATCGGCTACGAGAAGCAGCAGACGAACCAGCCGCTCCCCGGCGAGCGCGCAGGGAACCTCTTCGAGCCCGTGCCGGGCGACCACTCGGCGCACGGCACCTTCGACGATCAGGCGAAGTCGCGGAGCCTGCTCTTCGAGCTCGACCGCCGCCGCGGGGTGCTTGCCGTCGCCGCCGGCCTGGGCGCCGTCGCTGCGGCCGTCCTTCGAACTAACGGCCGACGGTCAGGCTGACCCGGCCTCGAGGTTCCAGGCGCGTGCCGGGTCGTGGGCGCTGAGAGAGCACCCGGCCGACGCGGGCGCGAGACCGGAGGCGACGCACTCGGCCGAGAGCGCAGCCGGCGCGCGTGATCGCCGAGCGGGCCGTTGCGAGCCGCCGGCCGACGAGAGCGGGGACGGCGCAGGGCCGCAGAGGCAGGCGCGGCGCGGCTCCGAGCGCGAGCGCCCCGCTACCGAAGGTTGTGTCCTTACCGGTCGCTCCGAGGTCGGTTGCGCGCTCCTCGAGATAGGCCCGGAGCTCATCGGGGCCGAAGCTCGGGTTCGTCTGTTTTCCCAGGGCTGCCGCAGCCGCGACGTGCGGCGTCGCGGCCGAGGTCCCGGCGAAACCGCTCGAGCCGCAGCCGACGAAGGGCCCAAACGTGAGCGACGACACCGAATCCGGTCCGACCAGGTCGGGCTTGATGCGGCCGTCGATCGTCGGCCCGCGGGAGCTGTAGGGCTCGAGCCCGTTGTCCCGCCAGCACACCGCGCCCACCGCGAGGGCAGCCGGAGACGTGCCGGGCTCGGTGACGCTGCCGTCGGCCACCCGGTACTCGAGGTTCGCTCCCGGGTACGTGAAGAGGTCGAATCGCACCGGACGGCCGGACGTGCCGCTGGCGCGAATGGCAATCGCGTAGGTCTCCGTTGTCCTCGAGCTGTTGATCCGGCAGGCGAGCTCGGTCGGAGGCTCCGAGCCCGTCTGGGGGCTCGTCGAGGAGGCGACAACGCTGCCTCCCGGCGAGCGGGTCAAGTAGAGGTCGTAGTCCTCGCCGCTCGCGGGCCAGTCGTCCCACTTGAGCGCGGCGCAGACGTAGGCACCGGCCGGGACGGCGATCGCATTCCCCTCGTCGCCGGGCGCGAACTCGTGCCAGCCGTTCCCGTTCGAATCGGCGAACGAGCCGCTCCAGTGCTGCTCTGCACGGTTGCCTGCCGCGTTGACCCAGAGGATGCCGGCGTTGCGCGCGGCGGCCACGATTCCCTCTGGGGAGTCGGCCGGTCCGGCTCCGTCGCCACGGCTCGTGTTCAGCCAGCTCACCGAGTGGCTGACGATCTGGATGCGATGCGCCCGCGCGTAGTCGGCGGCCTCTCCCAGCGCAGCGAGACTCTGCGCGCAGACGAGGTAGATCTTGGCGCCGGGCGCCATCTCGGCGACGATCTCGGCGACCGCCGTGCCGTGGTCCGTAGCGGTGAAGCCACCCGCCGGGCAGAAGTCCGCCTTGACCACCGACGCCGGAAGGTCTCCGCTTGCCTGGCTCCGGCGGTAACCGTCGAAGCCGAGATCGATGACCGCGATCTTCACGCCCTCGCCGCGTGCGCCGGCCTTGTGCCAGCTCGCCGCGCCGGTCGAGGCGACGCCTTCGCCGCGCACAGCCTCGGGCACCGGCTGCGCAGGCTCGCGAACGAAGCGAACGGCCCCGCTGCGAGCAAGCGTGCTCAGAGCGCCCACCGGAACGAGAGCCTCGACGAGCCGTCCGTATGACGATTCGACCGATCCGCCCTCACGGGCGACGAGCGCGCGAGCCCGAGCCGGTCGAGCGGCGAGCAGCTCCACGCGAACGGTCGCGCCGCGGAGCCCCGCGAGGTGCGAATCGAGCTTCGCGACCTTGGCCGGCTGGTGCAGGGTGCGCAGCGCCTCTCGAGTCGAAGTGGAGCTTGCGCCGCTCGCCGCCGCAGCAACTGCGGCGACCAGCACGAATAGCACCCCCATCAGAACGCGTCGCAGAGCCGGCTCCCCCCGTAGACCTCCTCTAGGGATAGCCGCTAATGCGCGTTTCGTCTATAGGCCGTCCGACCTACAACTAGGACGTCCGCTACTGCTGCTGCTTCTGCTCGAGCTTGATGAACTCGAGGTCGTCCTTGGTGACGACGAGGCTGGGGCCCACCGTGCCAATCCCATTCGACTTCAGCTGACCCATGGCGTCCTCCAGGGCCTTACGAGCGTCTTCCTCGTTCTCGGCGACGTCCGCGCGTGTAGTCGAGCCGGACTTGAATCTCACGTAGGCCTGCCACACAGTCGCGCGATCCTAACCGAGAAGCAGCGCTCTCGGAGACCACCTCCAGAGGTCGCCGGAGCCGGGCTCAGCCCGGCGGGAGGCTTACGACGCGCGCATGAAGCGCGATTACCTTGGGCGGCTCCTGAAACCGCTGTCAACCGAAGCCGCTCGCAAGGAGGGGGCTCGCGGGGGAACCAGGGGTTCCCCCGCGAAGCGAGCGGAGGTCGCTAGGCGACCTCCGCGTCAGCGCCATCGTCGTCGTCGCGACCTAGCTGTTTGTTCCACCATTCCGACTCGCGCCGCTGCAATGACCCCTGCGCCTGGGCGACGTAGGCCGCGAGCTGGGTCTCCTTCGTGCCGAGCCTCTCTTCCAGCTCGGCCAGGGCCTGCTCGCGCCGCTCCAGCTTCTCGAGGCGGATCTCGTAGTCAGTCTCCTCCCGTGCCTCTCGGCGGCGGAACTCCTCCTCGCGGTCGTCGAGCTCGCGTACACGCTCGCGGAGGTTCGCCTCCGTCTGTGCGATGCGCTTCTCGCGCTTCTCGACTCGCTCGCGAGCGGTCTCGGAGAGATCAGCTTCCTCGGCGACGGCCGACTCGCGGTCGGCGATCTCCTTCTCGCGGGCCTCGAGGCGTGCGGTCCACTCGTCGAGGTCTCGCCCGCGGACGCTTTCCACCTCGACGCGATTCACCTCCGACTCGCGGCGGTTGAGCTCGGCCTCGCGGGCGATGAGCTCCTCCTCGCGCCCCTGGATCTCGGCGAGCCGCGCTTCCATCTGCCGCACCTCGACTCCGGATGAGGTCAGCTGGCTCTCGAGCTGCTGCGTCTCGGCGCGGATGCGCTCGTGGCGATCGTGCACCTCTGCCTCGCGGCGTCTGAGCGCAGCGTCCTCCGCGGCGATCCGTGCGCTCTCTTTGGCGAGGCGCTGCTCGCCGTCGCCCAGGCGGGTCTCGCGGCCGGAGAGATCCTTCTCACGGCGTTTCAGCTCGTTCTCGCGCGCCTTCCACTGGCCCTCGCGGGTCGCCAGGTCGCGCTCCGTCTTCTCCAGCTTCTCCGCCCGCGCGGCGATTGCCGAGTTGCGCTGGGCTAGCTCGGAGGAACTGCGGCCGGCGAGCCGCTCAGCCTCCGTGAGCTCGCCCTCTCGGGCTTGAAGCTCTTCCTGCAGCACCGAAGCCTTCGCCTGTGCGGCGGCGGCGTCGTCCTGGAGCTGCGAGAGGCGCATCCGCTCGGCGTTCAGCTCACGGCGCTCCTCCGCGAGACGCTGCTCCCGCTCGCGGAGCTGGCTCTCCGTCGACGAAAGCTTCGCGCTTCGCGCGTCGAGCGTCGTTTGCTCGCGGGAGACGTCGTACTCCTCCGACAGCTTCCGCTCATAGGCTTCGACCTGCTCTGCGAACGCCGCGTGGAGCTCGCGCTCGCGCTTCTGGGCCTCGGCGAGCTGGCTCTGGAGTTGTTCGACCGCGACGTCGTCGGACTCGGCCCCGTTCACTTCGTGCGGGGCTGGGGTGTCGAGGTCTACTCGAAGGAGCGGCGACTCGGCTTCCAGTGGCTGCGGCGGCTCCGGTACGGAAGCTTCCTCCGCCTTGCCGGTGCGCCGCTTCTGGAGCTGGGCCCGCAGGCCGGTGCCGAAGCCACCTTCGGTGTGCTCGGCGTCCTGATGCTCGTTCTGCTCATCCTTAGCTTCGTCGTTCTTGCCTCCGCGGGACATGGACGACTCCTTAGCCGAAGAGTTTCTGGACGTTCAGGATTGCCGGCCCGAGGATGACGAGGAACATGGCCGGGAAAATGAAGAGGACGGTCGGGAAGAGCATCTTGATGGGGGCCTTCATCGCGCGCTCCTCGGCGGCGGCCTGGCGCCGGAGCCGCGCGTCGGCGGCCTGGACGCGAAGAATCCGGCCGAGCGACGTACCGAGCTGGTCGGCCTGAATCAGCGCGCGGGTGAACGCTGAGAGCTCCTGTGCGTCCACGCGCTCTGCCAGGCGCTTGAGCGCTTCCGAGCGGCTCTCGCCGATGCGCATCTCCGAGAGTGTCAGGCCGAACTCCTCGGCGAGCGGGCCCTCCATGTGCTCGTTGATCTTGGCCAGCGAAGCGTCAAAGCCGAGGCCGGCCTCGACGCTGACCGCGAGCAGGTCGAGCGCGTCCGGCAGGTCGGCCCGAATCCGCTCCTTCCGGCCGCGCGCCTTCAGGGTCAGTCCGTAGTCCGGTGCCATGAAGCCGACAGCGCCGAGGAAGAGGGCGCCGAGCAGCAGCCCGCCGGCGCCGCGCGTGGCTCCGAGCATCGAGCCGACGAAGAGGCCGCCCAGGGCGAAGACGCCCTTGACTGCGAGGAAGCCCGTCGGCGACACCCTTCGGCTGATCCCGGCCGCCATCAGCCTCAGCCCGATCGAATCCCTGTCCGAGCGCGGGTTGACCCGAAGGGCCCAGCCAGCGAGCCATTCCCCGATCGGGACGAGCAGGCGCTCGCGAAGACTCTCGAGCGGCACGCCGGAAGGAACCTCCAACCGGCCGTAGGTTGCTGCGCGCCGAACCGAGACAGCACGCTGACGTGAGGGGAGAGTCACGATCTCGCTGACGAAGAACGCGGCGCCGGCGAGGCAGAAGACGGCGAGAACGAGGAGAAGGATCATGCGTGAACCACCTAGCCCTTGAAGGAGACGATCTTCTTGAGGATGAGCGAGCCGAAGGCCATCATCGCCAGGCCCGTGTAGATCAGCATGTGACCCGTGTGCGAGTGGTAGAGGGGGTCCATGTAGGTCGGGTTGATGATCGTGATCATCGTCCCGATGAAGAAGGGCAGCGCGACCAGCGTGTACGCCCCCGCGCGGCCCATCGCGGTCAGCCCCTTGACCTTGCGGATGAACTGCTGCCGCTGGCGGACCGTGTCGGCGACCATGTCGATCAACCCGGCCAGGCTCCCGCCGACCTGCTGCTGGATCCTGACGGCCGTGATCACGAACTCGAAGTTCTTGGATCCCAGCCGCTCGGACATGTCGGCGAGCGCAAGCTCGAGTGGGCGGCCGAGCCGGCCCTCCGAAAGCACGCGGTGGAACTCCTTGCTCGCCGGCGGATTGCCCTCGTCGACGATCGTCTGGAGGCCTTGCTTGAAGCTATGACCGGCCTTGAGCGCCGCCGCCAGGGTGATCAGCACGTCGGGGAGCTGGTTCTCGAAGGCCTTCAGGCGGCGGGTCGCCTTGATCCACACGAAGCCGAGAGGCACCGCCCAGCCCACTGCCATCAGCGCAAGAGTGATCAGGGTGGACTGCCCCGAGAGCGTGGCGATCGTCGCACCGACGAGACCGGCCCCGGCCATCAGGTAGGCGAGCTCGACGGTTTGGATTGACAGGTCGCTGCGCTCGACCAAACGCTCGAGGCGCGTCCAGACCTTCCAGTGTGCGAACGCACTCTCCGTTGCCCTGAAGAGAGGGGCCGCCGCGGCGAACCGCTCCTTCTCCTGCTTTTGCTTCTTGATCTCGGGGGTGTCGGCGAGGTGCGGAGCGATCCGGCGGCGGAGTCGTGAGCCTTTCACCGCTGTGAGGGCGAGGGTCGCGCCGAGCAGGACGATCAGGAACGAGATGATCGCCATCACCTGCGTGCCGAGGACGGTCTCGTAGAAGGCGGCCGGGAACAGGCGCGAAGGCTTGGGGTCTCCGCGCGTCAGGGCAAGGTTCGCGGGCAGCTGGAACACCCTTGACTGCGAGGCGGAGCCCCCTGCATAGGCCCGCAAGGTTGCGTCGTCGCCGGGGCGCGCCGAGGTGGCGTACGTGAGCCGCCAGGTCCGACGGAGCTCCGAAGCGATCGCAGCGTACTGCTGCGACAGGGTGGCGCTCGAAGTCGTGCCCCGATACGCGCCCCCGGTCTGGGCGGCGAGTTGCTTGAGCGGGTCAGGGTTGAACTTCGGGCTCTCGATGGCGACGACGTAGACCGCGGCGCCGGCGTTCTTGACAGCTGCGATCGCCTGGTTCAGCGATGCCGCACTTCGCGTCTCGTTTCCGTCCGTGACGACGATGATCACCCTGGCGGGCAGCGACTCGGCGTCGAGCCGGCTTGCTGCGGCGACAAGCCCGTCGTAGAGGGTCGTTCCCTGCACCGGGTCGACGTGGATCGACCTGAGCGCACCGTCCGCGTCGCTCGCATCTGAGGAGAAGGCGGTCAGAAAGACGGGCTGGGTTGCGAAGGCCGATACGGCGACCCGGTCCGGACCCGGCTTTGCGGCAATGAAGGCCCGGGCGGCAGCGACGGCGTTGGAGAGCGGCTTGCCCCTCATCGACCGCGAATGATCGATCGCGAGCACGACCGATTTCGCTCGACCGAGGTTCTGCGCGTCCTTGATCGGAACGGGACGGCCGTTTTCGGTGAGCCTCGGCCTGCCCGAGTTTTGCTGCGAACTGACGACGCTCACGCGGACGTCGGGATACGAGCTTGTGTCGACCCCTTTCACCGCGATGCCGGCCTGCGCTGCAGGAGCAAGCATCGAGATCGCCCCCGCGAGGGCGAGTGCGAGCAACCTGTTTCGGTTCACGAGAAGCCGCCGAAGCTCGCAGCCGCCAGGGTCGATCGGTAGCCGGAGTCCTCCTCGTTGAAGAAGCTCGGCTGCAGGGCGACACCCTGTGCGGCCATCTTCTCGAGGAACTGAGGCTTGAGGCCCGTGCACGCGAGCGGTGACAGCAGCCGCACGCCGGCGGTCAGCGCGGCGGTGTCCTCGTCCGGGGGCTTCGCATGGAAGATGTCCTGGAGCGTGATCACATCGGACTCCATGCGCAGCACCTCGGTGATGTGCGAGAGCCGACGTGAGCCGTCGACCAGACGCGTGATCTGCACGAGTAGGTCGAAGGCGCTCGAGATCTGCTCGCGAATCGCGCGCAGCGGCAGGTCGACGCCGGCGGTGAGCACGAGCGTCTCCAGTCGGGAGAGCGCGTCCCGAGGCGAGTTCGCGTGAATCGTGGTCAGCGAGCCCTCATGGCCCGTGTTCATTGCCTGGAGCATGTCCAGGGTCTCCGCGCCGCGGACCTCCCCGACGATGATCCGGTCGGGACGCATGCGCAGAGCGTTGCGGACGAGCTCGCGGATCCGAACCTCGCCTTGGCCCTCGATGTTCGGCGGCCGGGCCTCGAGCGTGATCACATGGTCCTGCTGGAGCTGGAGCTCGGCGGCATCTTCGATCGTGACGATGCGCTCGTCCCCGGGGACGAACGCGGAGATCGCGTTCAGCGTCGTCGTCTTACCGGTACCGGTTCCGCCGGAGATGAGGACGTTCAGCTTCCCCCGCGAGCAGGCTGCGAGGAACTGCGCGGCCTTCGGCGTCAGGGTGCCGAAGTTGATCAGGTCGTCCATCGTGTAGGGGTCGCGCGAGAATTTCCTGATCGTGAGCGTCGGCCCGCGCAGCGAGAGCGGCGGGATGATCGCGTTCACACGGCTCCCGTCGGGGAGTCTGGCGTCGACCATCGGCGACGACTCGTCGATGCGGCGTCCGACCTGCGACACGATCTTGTCGATGATGCGGAGGAGGTGGGCGTTGTCAGCGAAGGTCGCCGGCGACTTCTCGAGCTTGCCGTCGCGCTCGATGAAGATCCGGTCGAAGTTATTCACCATGACCTCGGTCACGGTGTCGTCCCGAAGCAGCGGCTCGAGCGGCCCGTAGCCGAGGATGTCGTCGGTGATCTCGCGGACGATGCGCCGCCGCTCCTCGCGCGTGAGCGGGGTGCGGTCCAGCGTCAGCTGCTCGGTGACCTCTCGCAGCACGCGGTCGGTGAGGTTCTCGCTCGTCTCGGTCGTGAAGAGCTGAGGACCGAGCTTCGCGATGCAGGCGTGGTGGACACGCGTCTTCAGCTCGGCGTACGGGTCTGCGGGCGTGTCCGACTTCGGCTGCTCGCCGATCGCCGGCGCCGACGCGGCGAGCGAGGCAGGTTGCTCTTCCGGCGTCGAGGAGCCGTTCTCTCCACTCTTGATGCGGTCGTGGAGGCCCATTACGTGCCACTCCGGCCCAGGAAGCGGCGTTTGCCGTTGGCAGAGACCTGGGCGGGGATGAGGGCCTTCGCCATCTCGCGCAGGGCCCGCCCGAAGTCCGACTTCGGATCGGAGAGCACCGCGGGGTTCGAGCGGTTGACGGCGAGCGGGACCGCCCGGTCGCTCGGGACCTCGAAGCGGACCTTCGCCTCGAGTGCCGCCTCGACCTCGCCTCGCTTCATGCCCACGTTCGAGTTCGCGCGGTTGAGGACGACGCGAATTCGGTCGGGTGGGAACGACAGGAGCTGCAGCGTCTGGAGGCTCAGGCGGACGTTCTTGATCGTCGGCACGTCGAGCCCGCAGAGAAGGAGCAGGTCGTCGGTCTGGTCGAGGGTGGCCAACATCGGCCCGTGGAAGAACGGCGAGGTGTCGACGACGATCAAGTCGTACGACTCCTTCGCGACTTCCATGAGGCGGACCAGCTTCGCTTCGGTGACGAGCTCCGCGTCCTCGGGCCGGATCGGCGCCGGAAGGACGTCGAGGCCCGAGGAGTGGTGGGTCGTGTAGCCGGCCAGCTTCTCCGGATCGAGCTCGCCCGGCGCGGTGACGAGATCCTGGATCGTCTTGTCCGGCTCGATCCCGAGCATGATCGCGGCGTCGCCGAACTGCAGGTCGAGGTCGAGCAGCAAGGTCTTCTTGCCGCCGTGCTTTGCGAACGAGCTGGCGAGGTTCGTTGCCATCACGGTCTTACCGGTGCCGCCCTTCGGCGAGAACACGGTGACGACCCGGCCGCTGCCCTGCGGGCGACCGCCCTGGCTGCGGCGGCCGGAATGGCTCGCCTTACGGATCGCGAAGACGACGTTCTCGGTCAGCTGCGGGAGCAGGAGCACGTCGGCGACGTCGGCATCGAGGGCATCCTCGAGCAGCGCAGACGACTCGCCCGAAGCGAGCAGTACGATCGGCGCCTGCGTGTACTCGCGGATGGCGGCGAGCTCATCAGCGGGCAGCGCGGAGCTGCGCGTGGCGAGCAGAACCGCCTGGAGATGACCGCCGGTCAGCGCGCCGGCTCCTTCACGGACCTGCTCGGATCGCCCGACGAGCTCGATCTCGCCGTGGCGCCCGAGGGCATCCCAAAGCTCGGGAAGCCCTTCGCACCCGCCCGTGACGAAGATGCGGGTCTTCTCGCGGGCCGGTGCCTGAGCTTGCGTGTCGAGGGTCATTATTTGCCTCCTATGCGGCGCCGCTCGCCGCGTGCAAGCCCGTCCCTGGCAAGGGTGCCGGCGTTCTCGATGCCGTCGGGGCTGTCCGCAGCGTTGCTGACGGGGCGGAGCTGAAGCGTCCATTCACCGTTCTTCGCGACCCACCAGAACTTCTCGGCCTGGGCGTCCGTCATCGCGATCATGGCGGAGAAGGGCTCGTTCGGATTGCTCCCGATCTTGCCCCCGACTTGAGCCGAGTCTGGAGCCTGCAGGACGAGGAGGTCACGAAGAACGACGCGGCTGACGTGGTTCTGGCTGGTTTCCGGTTGGAGCCACGTGCCGACGACATCGACCCGGTCGCCTTCCTTGAGCGTGCCCCCGAGGAGTTGCGACTGGCTTCCCGGAGCCTGGATCGCTCGCAGGTTGCCCTTGAGCTGGGCTCGGATGCCCTGCTCCTGCGGGGTGCGGAAGCGCCTGGTCGAGATCTGCTCGCCGGCGTAGATCGGCTCCACGGCGACGAGCTCGTCGACCTGGTCGGGCTTCGAGATCGCTCCGGGCACGACGCTCCGTCGCGGCACGTGCTCGACGCGCAGCATCTTGCCCTGCGCAACGTCCGCGCCGGGGGTCCCGAGCGCGATGTCATGCGCAGCGACATAGACGGGAACCGTCTCGTCGCCCTGCTGAACCGTGCGCTTGTAGTTCGTGACGTAGAACGTCGTCAGCAGGGCGGCGACGATCGCAAGCGCCACGGCGATTCCGATGTTGCGAAGTCGATATGTCATGGCGGCAGGTCTCTCTCTCCTTCGTTCGGTTAGTTGACTAGTTCGATCTCGTGGACGCCGGTATCGGGAGGCCCGCCTGAGTTCTCGACCGGGAGTCCCTCCGCGATGTAGCGGGTGAATTCGCCCGTGAGCGACCCGTTGCTTCCGTTTGCCGAGTACGAGCGGATGATGAATCCGATCCAGCCGATGATGTCGTACTGCGCGTTCGAGCCAGGGCCCGTGAGCTTGCGGTAGACCGGGAAGAGGACTTCCTCCCCGATGACCGAGTCGAGCGCGCTCAGGAACTGGGAGTTGTTGAAGTTCGCGGACGGCGCCGAGTGGTAATGCCCAAGCGGCATCTCGTCGTCGAAGCCGTTCGTCAGCCAGTCGGAGAGCGTGCCGGCGCCGATGTTTCCGTTGTCATCGAGCTTGTTCAGGTTGATCAGGCCGAAGGCGCCGGAACCGTCGCCTCCGCCCGGCTGGTGCAGATCCTCCAGATTCAGCGTGGTCGTAAGGCCGAACTCAGGATTGCAAGTCGGGCTTGCGGACCGCGTGCAATGCAGGAGCGGATGCTTGTAGTGGACGACGATCGGCGCGACGTGCCGTACCGCGGCGACTCTGTACGCACGGGCGGTTGCGTGACCGGACACGTTTACCGATCCGAGTCCGAACAGCCTGGCGAAGATACCCGGCGCCGTACGGGTCACCTTGACGGCGACCGTGTCGTTGGGCATCCATTTCGACGAGAACGTGATGCTGTTGAGTCCGCCGCCGTTCTTGCCGGCGTAGGAGTTGGCGAGAGAGGTTGCTGCTGTCGTGTTCGTGAGCCCTTGCGCGGCAGCCAATGCCGAGGCATCGGCGGTCGTCTGGGCGGCTCGGTGCGCTCTGTACCAGGCGCCGACGTCGAGGACGAACGCCGACATGGCCATCAGGACTGTCAGGAAGACGACAGCCAAGACCATCGACTGTCCCTGTTCGCTTCTCATTTTCATTCGACTCGCTCCGTTGTAGTGCTCGTGAGGCGACCGGACTTGCTGAAGACCCCGAGCAGGCTGATTGAGTACGGATAAGTCGCAGTGACGCGCACGTCCTCTCCTGGCTCCCAGGTCGACTGGCAGTCCGGCTGGAGGTCCGATTGCTTCAGGTTTTCCGCAGAGGTTCGGATCGCCGAAATGCACGTTCCGACCGGGTCGGCCGCACGGCGTGAGACGGCGGCCTTGCGGGCCCCAGCTCGAGTCGCATCGGTCAACGTGATGTAGTTGTTGAAGACGATGCCGAACTGGATGACGGCGAAGAGCAGGAAGGCGAGGATGGGGAGGACGAGAGCGAACTCCGTCATCGACTGCCCTTGCTGGTCTCTCAGTGAAATTTTCTTGGTCATTCAGATTTCTTTTCGGACGAATCACTCGTTTAGTTGAGGGGAAGGCGGGCCCTCCGCGCGGAGGGCCCGCCCTGATGCCATGCCAGACCTGCTTAGCTGATGTAGCCGGCGACCCTGGTCACGGCTCCGACGATGTTTCCGGAGAGGAGCGCGAGTGCGCCGAACACGGCGATGGTGATGACGGCCAGAACGACGCCGTACTCCGCCATCGTCTGCCCGTCTTCGCGCTTGAACGCGTTGAAAAGCTTCAGCACCTGATTCACCTCCCTTCGTCGAATCAGGCGTGCCTTTCGGCGCGCCAACGCACTACGACTGGAAAAGGAAGGAGTGGGGAAGCGAGCGTCGTGTGTAGAGCCTGAAAAAATGGGGGCGAAGTGTTGGGTCACGCCGGTGAAACCTCCGGGAACGGTCTTCGGCGTGGCCGCGCCGCCTTTTGGCTCAGTCGCTTCCGTTAATCGCCCCGGGGCGGGCGACCGGAAATCCCCCGCTTTGGGGATCCTCGATGCGGTTCCCCAGATCGAGTGAAGTTGAGCGGTGATCTCCCGCCGATAGCCACTTCGATTCCGTTTGCGGCTGCGGATGTCAGGCAAGAGATCCGCGCCGATGCGGCGGCCTTCGGCGCTCGAACGAAACGGAGCAAGGCAATGCCCCAACGGACACATCGATTCGGGAAGAGCCTCACCAAGCTTTTCTTCCTCGCGGCTGCGCTGTCGCTTCTGAGCGCCGTAGTGCGACGCGAGCGGAGACAGCTGCTACTGACTGCACGCGCACGTAAGCGACAGGTCCGCGTCGGGCCTCGGCGGATTGCCGTGAGCCTCGCCTTCGCGACGCTCTTCTTCGCGGGCGCCGCGCTGTCGGCAGGGGCCGGCAACGGAGTTGTGCAGCTGCTCGACGGAGAGTCGGCCGCAACGGCGGAGGCAACGACGTCAACGGACACGACCACGGATGAGTCGCTACCGGCAGAACCGGCCGCGTCTGAGGCCGCCCCCGTCGACCCGGCGGCGCAACCGACAGACGAGGCACCCGCAGGCGGCGGGGCCGCTTCGGAGGCTCCGTCTGAGTCAGGGCAGGCCGAGCCCGCCCCGTCCGCTCTTCCGGCCGAGAGTTCCGTGACCGCAGCCGTCCAGGCGAAGGTGAAGCTGCGGGCCCGCGGTCTCGTCTCCAACGCCGGCCAGAAC
>Ga0307278_10000542_pt1 | contig 19094 bp, 14 predicted proteins | sample ER_DNA_117_FD_194482 | JGI IMG/M metagenome (GOLD analysis project Ga0307278, IMG submission 194482) | Bulk soil microbial communities from the East River watershed near Crested Butte, Colorado, United States - ER_DNA_117 | ecosystem: Environmental > Terrestrial > Soil > Floodplain | place...
TCCCTCAGAACCTTGAAAAGAAATTCGTGCGGAAAAAACTGTTCTTTTTTGTTCGCAGCGGCCGCCCACTCGTTGATCACCACCTTCTCGATCCGGCGGATGGCTTCTTCTTCCGGAATGCATGTGTCGGTAACGCGGTTCAAATGACGAGCCAGCAATGCTTCCTCGTGCCTGGGAGTCAACTCCCGGTAATTAGGGATGCGTTCATACTTGCTGCGCGCCACGAGATTGAAGAGGTCCTCTTCCAGGTTCGCGCCGGTGCAGGTAATGGCGTGGATTTTATCCTGGCGAATCATTTCCGCGAGAGAGATGCCCAGCTCAGCTGTGCTCATCGCGCCGGCGAGCGTGATCATCATTTTCCCGCCGCGATCAAGATGCGCGATGTAGGCGTCGGCTGCATCCTTGAGGACGGCCGCGTTGAAGTGCCGGTAATGGCGGTCAATGAACTGGCTGATGCTGCCCGTCTTCACGTCCATCAACTTTTGCGGTTTGCGTTGTTAACTGTCGATGAAAAAAATTTATAGCGTGCCGTTGAAGGATTGAGCACGTATTACTTTTTTTGCGCTGAAAGTTTCTACGGCAGCGAAGCGATAATGCGTGCGGCTAATGTTTCGGGCAGTATACCGAGAAAGAAGACCGCAGCTGCGAGCACGGCAATCACGCCTCGCTGCAGAAGATCAATCCGATAGAATTCAGATTTCGGTGACGTGTCGGCCACCGCGTCCGCAAAAATCACTTTCAGCACGACGAGGTAATAGTAGAGCGAGATGAGGCTACCAAAGAGGGCGACCACGACAAGCCAGAGCAGGCCGTGACTTGTGCCGGCGCGCAGCGCGGCGCTGAATAAGTAGAACTTTCCGAAGAATCCGGCTAACGGCGGTATCCCGGCCAACGACAACATGAAGATCGCCATGCATCCGGCGAGCAACGGCGAATGCATCCACAGCCCTGAAAAATCGGCAAAGTCATCGCCGCCGGTTACGCGACGCACCACAGCGACGACGCCGAATGCGCCGACGAGCGTGATGGCGTAAACGGTAGTGTAGAACAATGTTGCGGAAAATCCGTCCCGCCCGCCGGCCACAAGTCCGAGCAGTGTGTAACCGGCGTGGGCAACTGCGGAGTAGGCGAGAAGACGGCGCACGTTGGTCTGCGCGAGCGCAACCAGATTGCCTAACAAGATCGACAATGCGGAGAGCGCGGCCAGGACAGGTGACCAGCCCGCCACCATTGCACGCCAATCTGCGCTGCCGTGCATCGGGGCGAACCCGACGAGCACAATTTTCCCAAGCACGACGAACGACGCCACCTTCGAGCCCGAGGCGATGAATGCCGCGCTCGGCACGGGCGCGCCCTGGTATGCATCGGGCGCCCAAAGATGGAACGGTGCGGCGGCGATTTTGAATGCGAACCCGATGAGAGTCATGACGATGCCGACCGCAAGCAGCGGTTGAACCGATGCGGTCGCCAACTTCTCTGAAATCGCCGCGAGACCGGTTGTCCCCGACACGCCGTAGATCAAGCTGATCCCGAAAAGCGTGAACGCGCTCGCGGTGCTGCCAAACAGGAAATACTTCAGGCCCGCTTCGGCCGAGCGGACATCGGTTTTGTCAAATGCGGCCATGACATAAAGCGAGAGACCGAGCAGTTCGAGCCCGATAAAAATCATGAGAAATTCTTCGCTGCCGACGAGCAGCATCAGTCCGATCGTTGCAAGGAGTAGCATCGCGAGATATTCGCCCGGATTGCGTGACGCGCGATCGCTACGCGCGAGGAGCACAGTGAAAAACGCGAGCGCAATGCAAATGATTTTAAACAGCGAATTCAGCGGCGTGATTACGAGCATCCCACCAAAGAGCGTTGCGTTGTGCGGCAACATGAGAACCCCGCCGACTGCGAGCGCCAATCCGAGCGCGGCGATGAAAGAGGTAAGTATGACCGAGCGATCGCTCGTTAGGCCAACGACGAGAACCGCAAGCGCCGTGATCACAACAATCGCTTCGGGCGATGCGAGCTTGAGGAGTTCGAGGTAGTTCACGCGAGACCGTTAAAGCGTTGACAAGTTGAAGCGTTGAAGCGGCGAGTCATTTTAAAAATCTCATTGCTTCCACGGCGGGCTGAATGCGATCGAGCAAAAGCTTCGGGTAAAGCCCAACGGCCAACGTCGCGAACATAAGCAGGCAAGCGCCCCACTTTTCCGCCGCTGTAATATCCTGTTCTTCGTTCCAATCTGCATCGACAGGCACGCGGCCTTCCTGCATATGGACGCTTGAGGCCGCCTCGCCGAAGAAGGATCTCTTTAGCGCGCGCAACGTGAACGCAGCGACGAGCACCATTCCGACGCCGGTGATCCAGACGGCGATCGGAAAAGCTTTCCACGCCCCGATCAGGATCGTAATTTCGGCGGCGAACCCGCTAAATCCTGGAATGCCCATTGATGCTGCCGAGGCGATGACAAACGTGAACGCCGCAAATGGTAACGCGCGACTCAGATTCATTGCAGAGAGCGCATCCAGTTCGCGCGTGTGGGTGCGACGATAGAGCATCCGCCCGGCCACGGCGAAAAGCAGGGCTGCGATCACGCCGTGCGAGAACATTTGCAGCACTGCGCCCGAGACGCCGAGTGCATTAGCGGTCGCCAGCCCGAGCAACACGAAACCCATGTGGCTCACGCTCGAATAGCCAATGACAAATTTCAGATCGCTCTGGCGGAGCGCCACCGCCGCGGCGTAAAGAATTCCAATGACCGCGAAAACGGCGATCCATTTGCTCCAGATTTGGAAACCTTGCGGGAAAAAATTCATCGCGACGCGCAGCGCGCCATACGCGCCAAGCTTCATCACGATGCCGGCGAGCAGCATGGAACCCGCGGTGGGCGCGGCGACGTGGCCGGTCGGCGCCCAGGTGTGCAACGGCCAGATGCCCGCCAGCACGGCAAACCCGAGAAACAACACCGGAAACGCCCACGATTGCAGTTGCGGCGAGAATGGAAACTGCGCGAGCTGCTGCAGGTCCAGCGAACCAGCGGTCACATAAGCGGCAAGGACACCGATGAAGACGAGCGCGCCGCCGAAGAAGGAATAAAGAGTCAATTTCATCGCGCCGTATTCCTTGTTCGTCGATCCCCAGATCGCGATGAGGAAATATTTTGGGACGATCACGAGTTCATAGAATAGGAAGAGCAAAAACAAATCGGCGCTGAGGAAGACGCCGTACGACCCGGCAACCACGAGTAACAGCCAGAAGAAGAATTCGTTAGGTCGATGATCGACGTCCCACGAGAAAAGGACCGAGGCGATGGCGACCAGGCCGGTAACGAGCACCATCGTCAAGCTGATCCCATCGACAGCGAGATGGTAATTCATGCCAAGCACCGGTACCCACGGCACGCGCACGATTGTGTTGAACTGCGCAAGATCGACAATCGACATCTGGAAGAACGCGATGAGGCTCACGACGAAAGCCACAACTGTAGTGACTAACGCAATCCACCGCGCAAATGCATGCGGCATAAAAAGCAGCACGACCGCGCCGGCAAATGTGAGATAGATGGTCCAGGCGATCACTTCGCGATAATAACGTCGCCGCTCTGAATGGGCCGGGGCACATCAGCCCACTGAATGGTGACGTTACTAAAGTTCACCGGGATACCGGCACAGAGTAAGACGTTGGGCGCGTCACAGACGTGAAAATGAAGATGCGGTTCGGTTGAATTGCCGGAAGAGCCGAGCTTGCCGATCACGTCGCCGGCTTTGACCTGATCGCTGACATGCACGCGCACGCTGCCTGGCTGCAAGTGCGCATAAAACGAATACTCGTCTTTGCCGTGATCGATCTTTACATAATTGCCTGCGATGACGTTCGCGCCTTTCGCCAGGCGAGTGGCCTGGTCTTTTTGCAGCCGCGCAAAATATGCTTCCTGACTTTCGTCTGGCCGTTGCATCGCGCCCGGATCTTCCGCCTGATCGTTGAGCGCACCGATCACCTTGCCGTCCGCTGCGGCGAGCACTTCGGCGCCATAAGCGTAGTAATCCTCAAAGCGCGTCCCTTTTCCTTTGTGCGAAAGGCCGTTGCTGCCGATCTTTGCGATATCGAGCGCGAACTCTTCGGGAATTGCCCACCGATGTCCGGAATGGAATGACGCGCCCCAGCCTACGTAACTCACGCCGCGCAGTGGAAAAATGTACGCGTTCTTCGCAAAGTCCGAACGGATCGGCAACGTCCCGCTGATCTCTGTCGCGCCACTTCCGCCGTTGCCATGGACACGAACGCGCAGCGTATCGCGCGCACCTCTATACGCGAAGACCTGCTGAGTGACGAGCAATGCATGATCGCGATTCAGAGTTGGCCCGGCGAGTTTGACTGAAGGCGCAATCAAGTCGTTCCCGCAAAATTGGAAGGCGACCTGTTTGAGCACGCCCGCTTCCTGCATCTTCGCTCCACGCTCGGCAAAACGCTGAATGACATTCCCGTTCAGTTTTTTTGAATCAAGGACCTCGCCGGATTGCAGCAACTCGATTTCGATGTGGTCGATCTTGAACGGAGCTTCGCCATGATTGATGACCGCTAAGTTCTGCAACATCAGACTTTGCAGGTCGCGCCGGCTTTCCAATGGATAAGTGTGAACGGCCGATGGCGGACAGAAGCGAACTTCTACGGGAGGCGGTGTCTCCGCAAAAGCAGATGAAAAGCAAAGAGTGAATGTCAAGAAGCCGCTGAGCATGTGTTTCATAAATGATTGCGTGTTCGATATCGCGGAGCCTTTTCGCGAACGTGGAATCCAATTTCGCGCCGCGGCTTTTCCGGCGGAGCCATCAACTGCCGGATCGCTTCGAGGATCGCCTCGATCTCCTCGTCATGTTTACCAACGCGCTTTTCGAGTTCGGAAAATTTGCACGCGAGCTCGCGATTTGTTTCTAACGTCTGGCGCAGCTTCACAAACGCGCGCATGATCGCGATGTTCACTTTCACCGCACGCTGACTGTTCAGGACGCTCGACAACATCGCGACGCCCTGTTCGGTAAAAGCGTGGGGGAAATGGCGCCGTCCGCCTCGGCCTTTTGATATTCCAAATTGGAATATCAAAGATTTCGTCTCCTCGGCGGTGCGTTGAAACATGAAGTCCGCCGGAAATCGCTCGCGGTTCCGCCTGACGGCTTTGTTTAGGTTGCCAGTGGTGACACCGTAACGTCGCGCCAGATCGAAATCGAGAAGAATCCTTTCTTCACGCACGAAACGAATCGCCTGCGCCACCTGCTGAATTGGAACGATATCCTTAGTCATTCCACTAGCCCGTCAGGCAAACAATCGCGCCATCTGGATGACGGTTGTGTTGAAGATGTTGAAGACGAACTGCGGGGCGATGCCGATGGCGAACATGAGCAACGTCACAGGAATGACGACGAGCTTTTCGCTTCGCAAGAGATCGGGAAAAGCGGTGCAGCTCTCGACCAGGGGACCGCTGAAGAGCGCCTGCATCGCGCGCATAAATGCGATCGCAGTGACCAGGAGGCCGATTACGGCGACAGTTGTGAACGAAGCCGCCATCGCGAACGAGCCTTTGAAGATCAGAAATTCGCCGATGAACCCGTTCAGTCCGGGCAGGCCGAGCGATGAAAACATTGCAACGCTCATCCAACCGCAGAGCAATGGTGTGCGTTGCATCAGGCCGCCGAAGTCGTCAATGCCGCGCAGGCCACGCCGTTGCTCGAGCAAACCAACGTAATAGAACAGCGCGGCCGCGGTGATGCCGTGATTGAAAATTTGGATGAACACACCGCTCAATGCCGCCTGCGTGTCGATCAAAGACCCCGCCGTCGTGGCGGTCACGGCGAAGAGACCAAGCATGCAGTAGCCGAGATGGTTAACGGAGAGATACGCAATCATCCGTTTCAAATCCGACTGGGCCCACGCAGCGAGTGAGGCAAAGACGATTGAGCAGACCACCAGTCCAAGCAGCCACGGACCCAGGATCTTGATTTCACCCGGGAAAAGCGGAAGCAACAGGCGCACGAAACCGTAAACGCCCATCTTCGAGAGCACTCCGGTCAACACCATCGAAGCGCCCACAGGCGCGCTTTCGTACGCGTCGGGCAGCCAGGTGTGAAACGGAAATACCGGCACTTTCACTGCCAACCCGATAAAGATTCCGCCAAAAGCGAGCCATGCGAACTTGCCGGTAAGCAGGCCGTTTTTTCCGAGCTCGGCGAGAGTTGCAAAATCGAATGTGCCCTTCGCGAAATAAATTCCGAGGACTGAAAGCAACATCGCCACGCTGCCGAGGAACGTGTAAAGGAAAAACTTCGTTGCAGCGCGGTCGCGGTTTTCACCGCCCCAGATTTTGATGAGCAGAAACGCGGGGACCAGGCTCATCTCGTAAAACAAGAACCAGAGAAGGAAATTCTGCGCCGTGAACGTGCCGTAGAGCGCGGATTGCATCACCAGCATGATCGCGCAGAAGCCCCGAGGCATGCGTCGGGCGAGAAACGCGAACGGGATGATGATCGTTGTGAGCAACACGAGCAGGAGACTCAAACCATCGACGCCAACGAGATATTCGGCGCCGATGGCGGGAATCCACGCGTGTCGTTCGAGCATTTGGAGGCCGCCAGCGCCGGAGTCGAAGTTTCGCCACAATGTTAAAGCCAAGAACGCCGCGAGCGCGTTGAATATCAATGCAATCGCGCGCGCGTTTCTCGGGCGTCCCACGTACAGCGCAAACGCGCCGGTGAGCGGAATAACGATAAGCGCGCTGATTAAGCCAACCATGCGTAGAAGAGCAGCAACACCAGCATGCCGATTGCCACGACACCGAGGTAAGTTTGGATTTGTCCCGAGTGCGCAGCGGACATCAGGCGGCCCAGACCGCGCGTGCCGGCGGTCGTCTCATCGACTCCGGCGTTAATGCCGCGCTCATCGACGTTGCTCGTGAAAATTCCAAAGAGCTCGCCGAAACCTCCGAAGCCGCGCACCAAACCATCCCAGACGTGGCGATCCATCCAATCGGAGACGCGAGCGCAAATCGTGGCGAATGCGATCACGGTCCGATCGTAAAATTCATCCAGCCACATTCTGTTTTCGAGAAAGCGAAACAAAGCTGGTTGCGCGTATTCGAGCGGATCCATCTCCGGAGCGCGATCTCGATCCTGCAGGCCGGCTTTGCGATACAACCAGACGCCGAGCCCCACGCCTGCACCAACCAGCCCGAGCGAAACGAAGAACATCGGCTGAATCAATTGCGCGATCTCGAAATGCACACGCTCGCCCCTGAGATACGCGTGTAGCCATGGCCAGGCGGGTGTGAGCACCGCGCTAAAGAAAATTGCGCAAAGCGCGAGCGCGATCAGCGGCATTGTCATTACACGCGGGCCTTCATGGGCATGCGATGAGCCAGCGCGGCGATTGCCAAAAAAAACGTAGATGATCTGGCGCGTCATGTAGAGCGCGGTCAGGACGACGCCGCCCAAAGCCAGGTAATAGGGCACGTGGGACTTCGGCCAATGCGCCGCTGCGTGCAGAATTTCTTCTTTTGTCCAGCCACCCGAAAAAAAGAGCGGCACACCGCTGAGCGCCATCATCCCGACCGCGTAGGTCAGAAATGTCACCGGCATGAGTGGGCGCAGGCCGCCCATGTTGCGAATGTCATGTTCGCCGCGACAGCCGTGAATCACTGAGCCCGCTCCGAGAAACAACAGCGCTTTGAAAAAACCGTGCGCGAGCAGATGCATAATGCCGGCCGCTACACCGCCCACGCCGAGCGAAACCATCATCAAACCAAGCTGCGACACGGTCGAATAGGCGAGGATGCGTTTGATGTCGGCCTGGGCGATCGCGATGAGCGCAGCCATAAACGCCGTGGTCACGCCAATCCAGACGACCACAGTTAGCGAAGGCGTCACGCCGTTGATCGCGCCGAACGAGAAGAGTGGATAGACACGCGCAACGAGAAACACACCCGCGGCAACCATGGTGGCGGCGTGAATCAACGCGCTGACTGGTGTCGGGCCTTCCATCGCGTCCGGTAACCAGACGTGCAGCGGAAATTGGCCGGATTTGCCCACTGCGCCGCAGAAAATCAAAAGCGCAACGAAAGTGGCGCTTGCGCCGAGCATGGCGAGTCCGGCGCTTTCAAGGCAACCGTGCCCTTCATCGTAGAAGAGCAGTGTGCCGCTGCTGTGATAGAGCCAAAGCATGCCAAGAAAAAATCCCATGTCGCCGATGCGCGTGGTAATGAACGCTTTCTTTGCCGCCGCCGCCGCGCTCGGTCTCTCAATCCAGAATCCGATCAGCAAATACGAGGCGAGTCCCACTAGCTCCCAAAAGATAAAGAGCAGAAGCAAACTGTTGGCGATCACGACACCCAGCATTGCGCCGGAAAAAAACGACAGATACGCAAAGAAGCGGATGAAGTTTTTATCCTCGGCCATGTAACCGACGCTGAAGATAAAGATGCACAGTCCGACCAGCGCAATCATCACCAGCATCACGGCTGCGAGCGGATCGAGCACCCAACCGATGCGCAACGCCTGATCGCCGAAAGTGAACCAGGTGAAATTCTGAACTGTGCGGAAGCTTGGCATTTGCAGCGTCGGCAGAAATGCGAAGATCGCGAATACCAGCGCGACCACCTGGCCAATGATTGCAAGCGCCGCCGCACTTTTGCGGCGCGATTTTCCCAAACTCAATATCACGAGCGAAATGGCGAGCGGCACCGCCGGGATTAGCCAGAGAGAATCGAAGATCCAACGATTCATCTTTCGATCACGATCAGGAGCATGAGCATGAGCATGAGTCTCTGCTGAGTTGGGTGTTGGACGTTGAGTGTTGAGTGTTGAGCGTTCGCTTCTCCTGCATCACTTCATCCTTTGAGCTGGTCGAGCTCGTCGACGTTGGTCGTTCGATAGTGGCGGTAAACGGAGATGACTAGCGCAAGGCCGACAGCAGCTTCGGCGGCCGCGATAGCGATGGAGAAAATCGCGATCATCACCCCGGTGGGTTGGTGCGGGTCGAGGCTGAAGCGCCAGAACGCGATGAAGTTCAAATTCGCCGCGGCGAGCATCATCTCGATGCCGATCAAAATGAAAATGGCGTGGCGCCGGCTCAAGGCTGCAAGCAACCCGATGCAAAACAACGCTGCGGATACGATGAGAAAGAGTTGGAGTGTTAGTGTCATGGCGCGGCGAATTGGATTGGGTAGCGCACGCGTCTCGCGTGCTGGTTTCGGCGTCGCGCCGAAACAATCTTTTCTTTTGATTCGATCCGCGGCGAAGACTGCGAACCTGCACCGGAAGTTCGCGATCGCGAGGACGCGCTCGCCAGCACGCGAGACGCGTGCGCTACCCACGAGGGGACCTCGCGCTTCACCCCTTTTCCTCCATCACGAGAATAAGCGCGCCGATCAGTGCGGCGGTGAGCAGGAGCCCGACGCATTGCAACGGCCAAACATAATTGGTCATCAAGACTTCACCGATGCGCTTAACAGTTAGCGCCGGAATTGCCGGCGCAGCGACGGAGACCGATCGTGTCTTGAAAATCGCCCAGATCAAACCGCCGAACACGGCAATGGCAATGACAACGCCGCTCCAATTGAAGCCGCGATCTTTCTCCACATCGCGCCGCGTCAGGAGAATCGTGAAGACGATCAGGACGGCGACCGCGCCGATATAAACGAAGACCTGCACCAACCCAACGAACTCTGCACCCAGCAAAAAGAAGAATGCTGCGATACCGACAAACGTCACCGCGAAACTGAGCGCCGCATGCATGAGCTTTTGTAGGGTTGCGGCTGCAAGCGCGGCGGCCAGCGTCAGAATGGCGATGACAATAAAAGCGGCGCTGTTCATTCGGCAAAACGCATGGCCCGCGAATGCTGACTGCATGATCGACAGCCGACTCTGGAAAACTCGACGGCTTTAAGCCGTCGAGTTTCGTCGTGCTGGAACGGGCCGGTGTGGGGGGTGCCGGTTAGTCCTGTAATAACGGCGGTGCTCATTCGGCGAAACGATACGTGCGCGGCGCGAATTTCCTGCGTGTGTCGAGAAAGATCGACAATATGACGTAAACGACGGCGATGATGCCGAGGGACCAAAGCCATCCGGCAATCCCGCGCCCTGCATAATGCCAGACCGCAGCGGCAACGATGCAGGTGAACGCCATCGGCAGCATGAATTTCCAGGCGAAATTCATGATCTGATCGACGCGAGTCCGGGGCAACGTCCCGCGAAGCCAGACGTAAACGAAAAGCAGCGCGCTTAGCTTCGCGAAAAACCAGACGTAGGAGGGGACGAATTCGAGCGCGCGGACGGGCGCGTGCCAGCCGCCAAGAAACAACGTGGCAGCCAGACCAGTGATGGCGAACATTCCGATATATTCCGCCATGAAAAACGTGGCGTATTTGAAACCGGAATATTCGGTCATGTGCCCGGCCACAATTTCCGATTCACCCTCGGGCACATCGAATGGAGTGCGGTTGGATTCCACCAGACCGGACACAAAAAACAAGATGAACGCAGTCGCGCCCCATGGCGTGAAAACGAACCAGCGCGGCACAACGCCAAACGCGTAGCCATCTTGCGCGGCGACAATCGTGTCGGGCGCGAGCGAGCCGACGATCATCACGACCGGCAGCACTGTGATAATCAGCGGCAGCTCGTAGCTGATCATTTGCGCAATCGCCCGCATCGCGCCTAACATCGAAAACTTGTTGTTGCTGCCCCAGCCCGCCATGAACACGGCCAGTTCCGTTGTCGATCCAACGGCAAAGAAAAAAAGGATCCCACCATCAATCGTGAACGGAGTCATGCCCCGGCCATAGGGAATGATACCGAGGGCGAGGATCGCGGTGGCAGCAATCAGGACTGGCGCAAGAAAATGTACAATCTCGTCGGCGCGCGCCGGCACGATGTCTTCCTTGATCAGCATCTTGATGCCGTCGGCGATTGGCTGAAAGAGGCCGAACGGCCCGACGCGATTCGGGCCATAGCGATTCTGTATCCGCCCGAGGATTTTCCGTTCCAGCACGGACATGAGCGCAAAGAGAGTAAGAAACACACCGAGGAGCGCGAAAATGTTAATCAGGCTCGACACGATCTGCATCACCCAGTCAGGCGCATGCGCCATCGAGGAAAGCAACAATTGCTTTCCCCGGACAAATATCTGATCGAGCGAATCCGTCATCTCCGCTGAAGAAAAGCGGTGCGCGCTTGTTTAATCAAGACAGATCGTTGAGCGACCGATTCAGCACAGATGAAACACAGACTGGCAAAGACCGGTGTCAACGGAGAGGGACGAGCTTCCAGTTAATTTTTCCATCTACGATTTCAAGCCACGCCACGCTTGGGGGCGAACCGCGGTTGGGGCGTGTCACGCAACCGGGATTTAGAAACAGAACCTGCCCGCGTTTTTCATTTCGTGGGACGTGCGTGTGCCCATGTAATAAGACATCGACATTGTCCGGCGGTTGATCGGGAGGAATGTGCTGCATACGGAATTTCAATCCGCTACGCAAAAGATCGATAACCAGCGGCCACTCGAAATTGCTGTCGCAATTTCCGCGGACGAGCGTGATACGCGATCCGATTGTGCGCAGCTCATCGAGAATCGCTTCTGCGCAAACATCTCCAAGGTGCCAGATTTCGTCTGCATCCTTGGCAATTTCCGTCACTTTTTCGGGCAAGCGATTGTGCGTGTCCGCCAGCACGAAAATGCGCAACGTCTCTTTCGATTTTTCCTGCTTTGTCATGTTCGAACGAAAATCCGGGTAAGGAAACCTTAACAGCCTGGGAACTGTTTTTCAGTTTTTAGCTGCGCGGGTCCTTCAGATTCCGAATCGCTTCGCAGCTTAAGAAAGTGAAGTTGGGATGTCGGAATAAGTATCGGGCCTTCTTTAGCAGCGCGAGGTGGTGAACGCGGATTGCACGCGTTGATTTGTGCAGTGCCGGATGTTACGTAGCCTCGCCCGCCCGCATGAGCCAGAACTATAAAGAAACGCTTAATCTGCCGCGCACGGATTTTCCGATGAAGGCGAACCTCGTCGCGCGCGAACCGGAGATGCTCAAAATGTGGGAGGAAACGCGACTTTATCAGCAAATCCAGAAATCGCGCGAAGATCGAGAGTTATTTGTCCTGCATGACGGGCCACCATTCGCGAATGGCGACGTCCACATGGGCACGGCACTGAACAAAATCCTCAAAGATTTCGTGGTGAAATCGCAGACCATGCTGGGCAAACGCGCGCCTTATATCCCGGGCTGGGACTGCCATGGTCTGCCGATTGAGTATAAAGTGGTGAAAGAATCCCGCGGTCTTTCCCCGCTTGAAGTCCGCAAAAAATCGGAGGCGTTCGCGCGAAAATTTGTCGACGTGCAGCGCGAGCAATTCAAGCGGCTGGGGGTGTTCGGCGATTGGGAAAATCCTTATCTAACGATGGACCCCAAATACGAAGCGGAAATTCTGCGCGCGTTCGCCGTGTTTGTTGAAGAAGGTCTCGTGTACCAGTCGAAGAAGCCGGTCTTTTGGAGCACAGGCGCGCAGACCGCGCTCGCAGAAGCCGAAGTGGAATATCAGGAGCGCGACGACACCGCCGTTTACGTCAAGTTTCCGATCACCAGCGGCAAGTTCAAGGACAAGGCGAGCATCGCGATCTGGACAACCACGCCATGGACTCTGCCGGCCAACCTCGCCGTCGCTGTCGATCCCAAGGAAATCTACGTTGTTCAGCAATTTCAGCGCGACGCTACGTCCGAGACTCTGTTGATCGCGGACAAACTCGTTTCGCAATTCTGCGCAGCGACAGGGCTGGCTCGTGTCGGCCAACCGCTCGAATCATTTCCGGGGGCAAAGATCGAGAAGATCAAAGCGCGCCATCCTTTCCTGGATCGCGAAGTAATCGTCCTGACAGCCGATTTCGTAACCATGGATTCGGGGACTGGAGCGGTACATATCGCACCCGGCCACGGCGCTGACGATTACGCTTTGGGCAGCGCGAACAGATTGCCGATCTTATCGCCAGTCGATGATCATGGCCGTTTCACTGAGGAAGCCGGTCTGCCGAATCTAACCGGCAAATACGTTTTCGACGCCAACGCCGACATCGTCAATTTGCTTCGCGAGCGCGGAATGCTCCTCGGCGAACAAAAATTCCATCACTCCTATCCGTACTGCTGGCGTTCGAAAACGCCGATCATCTTCCGCAATGTCGAGCAATTCTTCATTCGGATTGATGAGCTGCGCGGCAAAGCGCTCCATGCCATCAAGACAGTGAAGTGGATTCCATCGTGGGGAGAAAAGCGAATCAGCGGAACGGTCGAATCGCGTCCCGACTGGGTGATCTCGCGTCAACGCAGTTGGGGCGTCCCGCTGCCCGTTTTTTATTCAGGAGAGGGGCAAGCGATTCTGGATGCTAAAATTATCCGCAAACTGGCCGATCTCGTTGCGGAGCGCGGCTCGAACATTTGGTTCGAATTGAACGATGTCGATCTTTCGCGCGCGCTCGGTCTGCCGGAGGGCACAACACATCGCAACGATACGATCGACGTGTGGATCGACAGCGGCGTTTCGCACAAAGCCGTTTGCGCGCTGCGGCCTGAGCTGCGCGATCCCGCCGACATGTATCTCGAAGCGACCGATCAGCATCGCGGTTGGTTCCAATCGTCGCTCATGACCAGCGTCGCTCTCGACAATCGCGCCCCCTACAAAATCTGCGTGACGCACGGCTTCGTTGTCGATCTTGACGGGAAAAAGATTTCTAAATCGGGGACCTACGACAAACCAATGGCCGCCGATCATTTCGTTGGCCGCCATGGCGCCGATCTTGTTCGCCTATGGGCCAGTAGTATCGATTACACGGATGATGTGCCTTTTTCCGAAGAGATGTTCACGCGTCTCGGCGACACGTACCGGCGAATCAGAAATACGCTACGCATCTTGCTGGGCAATCTCTACGACTATGCTGCAGCCGAGGTCGGTGACCCCGGCCGACGCTCAACGCCCGCGGGCGCAACACTAATCGATCGCTGGATTCTGGATCGACTCGATCACGTGACCGCCGATTGTCGAGCTGCTTACGAAGCATTCGAATTTCATAAGGTCTATCACACACTCAATCATTTTTGCGCGGTCGATTTGAGCAGCCTCTACGTCGACATCACCAAGGACCGGATGTATTGCGACACTCCGGATTCGCCGCGCCGTCGCGCGACACAGATTGCCATGCACAAAATTTTCGATGCGCTCTGTCGATTGCTTGCGCCGATTCTCGTATTCACGACCGAGGAAGCGTGGCGGCATTCAGGAGCGGGCGGTTCGATTCATCTGCAGGAATTTCCGGAACCGCAAGGCCGATCCCGCGACGGCGGGACGAATGCCCAGATTACAGAGCTTCTGAAATTGCGTGCCGTGATTGGTCAGGCAATCGAGCGAGCGCGTCAGGAGAAACTGATCGGAAATGCTCTCGAAGCCGCCGTTGTTTTGCATTCGGATTCCGATGTCACAGAGAAAATCGACAAGGAGGAACTGGAAGAATTTTTTATTGTGAGCGATCTGACCATCCGCCAGGCAAAAGAAGCGGCCGCTTCGGTCACGAAAACGCAGTATAAAAAGTGCGCGCGTTGCTGGCGTCACCGGCCGACCGTCGGCGCGAGCAAGGAGCATCCCGACCTATGCGATCGTTGCGAAAGCGTGGTAGAGGCGAATAAGGGCCGTGCCACACACGACATTGCTGACTGACGCCGCGTTAATTGGTTCCTGTCATGTCGAGCAAAAGTCTTGCCCTGAGCGAAGTCGAATGGGTCGAGACATCTCTAATTATTCTAATGCGCGCCATAAAAATAACAGTGAGAGATTCCTCCAGACCTTCGCGTAAAGCTACGGCTTGGCAGGCGACTCCGCTCCGCTGCGCTCGGAATGACAAAACGTCGATATGAAATTCATTTTCTTTCTTTCGCTGCCGCTCTACGCGCTCGATCAATGGACCAAGCTGATGGTGCTGCGATCCATCAGCCCCGACGAGCCGCGCACTGTGATGCCGGATTTTTTTAATCTGGTTAACGTCACGAATACCGGTGCGGCTTTTGGGTCTTTCAGGGGCAACAACACTTTCTTCATCGCAATTTCAGCTATCGCGCTTCTCGTTGTTCTGGCTCTTCTCGTGCGACGGCGGCCACCCGATGCCTGGCGCGACGCGTCGCTTGCGCTTCTGCTCGCCGGCGTCTTGGGAAATCTTACCGATCGTCTTCTTTATGGTCACGTGATCGATTTTCTTCTTTTCGATTTGCACATTCCCTACGCGCACCCCTGGCCGGCGTTTAACGTCGCCGATTCATGCATCTCCATTGCGGTGGTCATGTTTGTTATTCATTCTTTTTGGAAAGAAAAGGGCGCTGCGGTCGGAGGATAGCCTTCCAGGCTGTCTCGGCCCGCCGGGCATCTTGCCTGGCGAACACCCCCCGAGCGGGCTGGAAGCCCGCCGGCCGAGTCAGGCAAGATGCCTAAACTCCGACACGCGCGTTGCGTTGCGCACAGCCAAGCGACTACAGTGGATTGTGAAATCGCCGATGGAAAAGACGGCGCGCGAAATTGTGGCGCGTTTGCGCGAGAACGGCCACATCGCGTACTTTGCTGGCGGTTGCGTCCGCGACATCTTGCGCGGCCAGACCCCGAAAGATTTCGACATCGCCACCGACGCCAAACCGGAAGGTGTGCAGAAACTTTTTCCACGAACGTATGCGGTCGGCGCGCATTTTGGCGTGATCCTCGTGGTGGAAAATGATTTCCAATTTGAAGTGGCGACGTTTCGTTCCGACGAAGCCTACATCGATGGAAGGCACCCAAGCGCAGTGCACTTTTCATCTCCTGAAGAAGACGCGAAACGCCGTGATTTCACAATCAACGGGATGTTTTACGATCCGGTCGCGGAAGAAGTGATCGATTTTGTCGGTGGTCATGCCGACATCGCAGCGAAATTGGTGCGCGCAATCGGCGATCCGGCGCAGCGTTTTGCCGAAGATCGATTGCGAATGCTGCGCGCGGTGCGCTTCGCCACGGTGCTCGATTACAAGATCGACGAGCAAACGTGGGATGCGCTACTCGCGAATGCAGCCTCCATCAACCAAATCAGCGCGGAACGAATTCGTGACGAGCTGGTGCGCATTTTTCTCTCGCCAAACAGAACCCGCGGCTGGAATTTGCTCGATTCGAGCGGATTAATGCGCGCCATTCTGCCCGAGATCGAGGCGATGAAGGGTTGCGAGCAGCCGGAACAATTTCACCCTGAGGGCGACGTTTTCGAGCACACCCGATTGATGCTGCTATTGCTTCCGGAAAAAGTTTCTGTGCCGCTTGTTTTTGCGGTGTTGCTTCACGATGTCGCGAAACCGCGCACTGCAACTGTGGATGAAACGGGACGAATTCGTTTTAGCGGACATGATCGATTGGGAGCGGAAATGACGGAGGAAATCATGAGGCGCTTGCGATTTTCCGGCGCTGAAATCGACGCCACGGTCGAGATGGTGCGGCAACACATGGTTTTCAAGGACGTGCCTAAAATGCGCGAGGCGAAATTAATACGTTTTATGGCACGACCTACTTTCGATGACGAGATCGAGTTGCATCGGGTCGATTGCGAAGGCAGCCATCGCATGCTGGACAATTACGAATTCCTCCTTCGCAAACGCGAGGAATTCGCGAACGAACCGATCATTCCGCCGCCACTGGTGCGCGGGGATGATTTGATCGCGCTTGGTTTAAAGCCGGGCCCAAAGTTTAGCGAAATTCTCGAAGCCGTGGAGACGCAACAGCTTGAAGGACACCTGCGCACACGTGAGGAAGCGATCGAATGGGTGAAACAGGAATATGCGCTTGGGGAAGGACGTTGAAGCGTTTCGAACATCGAACATCCAACATTCAATGAGAATCATGATGATCAGCGCGGAAGGGCCGCCGTTGCAGCGGACGGGGGCGCTAATTGACGTGATGGATGCGCTGCCAAGTGCGCTGCGCGCGCGTGGGCACGAAGTCAGCGTGGCACTACCCTATTACCGCGAAATTCGAGAGAATCGCGCGTTTAAGGAAAAGGGCACAGGAGTGACTGTCGATGTGCAGGTAGGCGACAAAACGTACGTCGCCAAATACCTGGAAGGACGCAGCGCCAGCGGCGTTCAATTGTTTCTAGTTCGTTGCGACGAGTTTTTCGATCGGCAGGGAATTTACGGCGAGCGCGGCCAAGCCTACGAAGATAACGCGGCGCAGTTCATTTTTTTTTGCAAAGCGGCGTTGGAACTCGCACGGCGATTGACGCCGCCACTGCAAATTCTGCACGTGCACGATTGGGCGGCATCGTTGGTGCCGGTGTTTGTGCGCGCGCATAATCTGCCGTTCAAAACGGTGCTTACGATCCATCACGTGGCGGACCAGGGCAGTTTCTGGGGCCTTGATTTCAACCTCACGAATCTGCCGACGCCATTTTTCACCCTGCACGGCGTCGAATTTTTTGGACGATTGAATTTTCTCAAAGGCGGGATTCTTTATGCCGACCAGATCACAACGGTGAGCGAACATTACCGGCGCGAAATCCAGACGCCATCCGGCGGCTGCAGCCTTGATGGCGTGCTGCGAGAAAACGCGCATCGCTTCACGGCGATTTTGCACGGCGCGGATTACACACGATGGAACCCGGCGTCGGATCGTCTGCTCCCGGCGCGTTATGACGCGAAACGGCTTCGGGGAAAAGAGGCTTGTCGCGAGGCGCTCCTGAAACAATTAAAGCTCGCGTCAGCGCCGCGTGGTCCGGTCTTCGGGATGGTGACGCGCGTGGTCGAGGAAAAGGGCTTCGAGATTCTTATGCCTCTTCTCGATCGACTTCTTTGGGATGACGTCCGCCTGATCGTTCTCGGCGAAGGCGATCCCGCGTACGAAACTGCTTTGGCCATCGCCGCGAGAAAATTCCCAGGCAAGTTCGTCTATCAAAAGGATTACGACGAAAAACTCGCGCATCTGATTGAAGCAGGCATGGATATCAGCTTGATTCCGTCCCGCTTCGAACCGGCTGGTCTAAGCGCGATGTATAATCTGAAATATGGCGCGCTTTCCGTTGCGCGAGCCACCGGGGGTATTCAGGAAATCATCGAAGATTACGATCCGACGATGGATCGCGGTTATGGTTTTCTCTGTTATGAATATTCAAGCGAGTCTTTCTGGGATGCAATCAAACGTGCACGGGAAATTTACCGCGACCGCACCGCTTGGGCGAAGTTGATGAAACGGGCGATGTCGCGGAAATTTTCCTGGGATGCATCCGCGCAGCGGTACGAAGAACTCTATAAAGGACTCGTGGGCACTGCGGATCAGGTGGCCGCGTAGCAGCCGTCGGCTGCTCCCCACGGGGCGCATAGGTCGCATGAAATCTCATGAGACGTATGCGTCGCTTAGGACCTCCCGCCGCTCGAATAAAAGGCGAATCGTGTCGTCAAACTTTCGCCGCCGAAATGGCGACCCGACCAATGCCATCCGAAACTGCCGTCGCCGAACCCCGCGCAAATTCTTGCAATCCTGAGGGCTTTCCTATCTCCTCGACGTTCCTAATTCATGCGACGCACCCGGACGTCGCAACCTACCAAAATGATGTCATGACTCGCGCGTGGCCACTGCTTAAGCCTTTGCTGGCGGGATTAGTGCTCACCTTGCTGCAACTGGCGATGGCTGTGGGCCTGCTTGCGCCGGAAGGATCTGCTTCTTATCGCTATTCCACCCTTGTCCAGCACGACAGCTATTGGTTTGCGAACATCATCGACCGAGGATACCAAACCATTGTTCCGCCCATCGATCACAAGGTAATGGAGGTGTCGAACGTCGCATTTTTTCCTGCCTATCCTGCGATCGCTGCTTTGTTTCGTTATGGACTCAACATCGACACGGGCACTGCATTGCTGATCGCGGCCCAACTCGCTGCGTGGGGGTTCTGGAGTTATTTTTTTCTCTTTTGCAAGCGCTGGAATATTTCGCCCGCGCTCCAGGTTTGCGGTTCATTGTTGATTCTTACCCATCCGGCCGCCTTCTTTCTGATTGCCGGCTACTCAGAGTCGCTTTTTATAAATTCATTT
>Ga0307278_10000543_pt1 | contig 19090 bp, 14 predicted proteins | sample ER_DNA_117_FD_194482 | JGI IMG/M metagenome (GOLD analysis project Ga0307278, IMG submission 194482) | Bulk soil microbial communities from the East River watershed near Crested Butte, Colorado, United States - ER_DNA_117 | ecosystem: Environmental > Terrestrial > Soil > Floodplain | place...
CGCACGCTCACGATGTCCTTCTGCCACTCGGCGAAGCGCGAGGGGTCGGTGACATACGAGAAGACCTCCTCTGGCGGACGGGCGATCTCGATGATGGACACGATCGGCGGCATGGTTCCTCCTCCTCCTTGGCACATCGGCCGGGTTCCGTTCGTCACTGCGATGACGGAGCGCGACCGGCGAATGTGACCGTGGAGGAGAGCGCGTGGCTGGCGGAACGTTTCGACGCCACCAGATCTCTGCCAGGGTGTGGACAAGCGAGCCGGCCGCGGTCGCTCTCATGCTATGCTTTACTCATGAGCAATGAAGTAAAGCAACGGCGTCGCCGGCCGGGCATTACCCGCCTCAGCCGCAAGCACCAGGTGACCATCCCGGTCGCGGTCCTCGCCGAGGCTGGCATCCAGGCCGGCGAGCCCCTCCGCGTGGAGGCTCTCGGTCCCGGCAGGATCATCCTGACGCGCGCCGAGGAGAGCATGGAGGATCTGCTCGGCGCTCTCGGCCGCGACGTCTACCCGGAGGACTACCTCCAAGAGCTGCGCGCCGAATGGGACTAGCGCTGCTCGACACCTCGATCGTCATCGCCGCCCTCAATCGCGACGACGGCCTCCACCAGCCCGCGAGCCACGCCGTCCTCACCGAACGGGACCGACACGCCCTTGCCATCTCCGCGCTCACCTACGCCGAGGTCCTCGTCGGACCGCTTCGGGCCGGGCGGGAGGCAGTCGAGATCGTCGAGCGCTTCGCCGCCCAGACCCGCATCCTGAACGTGTCAGCCAGCATCGCCAGACTCGCCGCCGAGCTACGCGCCACGCGCAACCTCAAGCTGCCTGACGCCGTCATCGTGGCGACCGGGCTGCGGCACGACGCCGACGTGATCCTGACTGGCGATACCAGGTGGAAGGGGATCGAGACCGTCCGAGTGGTTGCCACCGGCGATCGATAGCGCCCTCCCGCCCGAGAGCCGGCCAGCGCCGTCGGTCTCTGGGCAGTTCTACCGGCGCCAGGCGGGGACGGCTGTCACGGCGATGGTGGAGACTTCGCGCCACCATGATGAAGCGCAGCCATGCCATCATCGGCGCCGCCGCCGGTGTCGCGGTGGCCAAGAGCACCGGCGGCTCGATAGTGGCGGGCGGGGTGATCGCCTGCATCGCCGCGGTCCTCCCCGACCTCGACCACCCGCACTCCGTCGTCGGGCGGCTCCTGCCGCGCTGGTGGCACCGGCTCACGCCAGGCCACCGCGGGCCGACCCACTCGCTGGCCTGGTGCGTCGCGCTCGCCCTGCTCGGCCAGTACGGCCAGAGCCTGGTGGTCGACGGGCCGCCCGAGCCGCTGCTGGCGCTCGCCCTCCTGGCCGGCGCGCTCTCCCACGTGCTTGCCGACGGCCTGACCGTCGCGGGCGTCCCGCTGTTCTGGCCGCTGCGCCGCAAGCACGTGGTCTTCCTCGGCGTGCTGGCCTTCCCGACCCACAGCTGGCGGGAGACGGCGGTGGTGCTCGGGGTGGTGGCCGCCGTGGTGTACTGGGTCGCCGGTTACTAGCCGGCTACCACGGCCCGCAGTCGTTCCAGCCGAGCAGCGCGGGCCATTCGTGCTCGGTGCCGATCACCGACAGGCTCGCGGTGAGGAGGAACAGGTGGCGGGCGGCCTCGAGCGGCAGGCCGAGGTAGGCGGCGGTCATGATGCGCAGCGCGTGGCCGTGGCCGAACACCAGCACCTCCTCGTCGGCGTCGGTGACCTCGGCCAGGAACGGCCGCAGGCGGTCGGCGACCGCCGCCACCGTCTCGCCGCCGGGGCAGCCGTCCCGGAACAGGTCCCAGTCCGGCCTCCGCGCGCGGATCTGCGGCGTGGTCAGCCCCTCGTACTCGCCGTAGTCGAACTCGAGGAGCTCGTCGCGCGATGTCACGCGGGCACCGAAGCCGGCCAGGCGGGCGGTCTCCATGGCGCGGCTGAGCGGGCTGGAGAAGACCCGGTCGAAGCGCTCACGGGCCAGGCGCACGCCGAGGCGCCGCGCCTCCTCCTCGCCGGCGGGGCTCAGCGGCACGTCCGTGCGGCCGGTGTGCCGCCGGGCGCGCGCCCACTCCGTCTCGCCGTGCCGCACCAGCCACAGTCGCATCCGACCTCCCCTCCGGCCCTGTCGGAGGCACGCTACCGCACCGCGGCCCGCCGGCGGATGCGGCGAAGCCGGCCGGGCGGAACTTGACGCCGAGCACCCGGCCCCGCCCTTCGAGCTCGCGCGTGAAGCGGCCGTTCCGTACACGCTCGACTACGGCTTCGACTGATCCGGAGGGCCGTAGGTGTCCTCGCCCCAGCGGAACTCGAGCAGCGACGGCGGGGAGCGTGCCGAGCGTGGTGACGCCCCTTTCTCGGTCGCCAGGATTGGGCATGGCAGATGCGGGCGTAGGGGGTGAACCGGTCCAACACCGGTTTGACTGGTTGTATCGCGACCTGATACTCCTACGCTTGCTTTGCGGCAGAGTCCCCCACTTTGCCGCCCCCCACGAGACCGACCCTCGCCCCCACGAGGCCTCCGGTGGACGGAGTCCTCACCTACGGATCCGGCCGTATGTCGCGCCGCCTATGGGCGGCACATCGGAGGCGAACTGATGCGTTTCGGCCGCCGCCCTCGTCACGCTGCCCCGAAGTCCGGTGCTCCCCGCCACCTGCACGCGACGCGCCACGTCCGCGCCGCCCGGGAGCCTGCCGGCAGGCGGCCGTGGCGCTCGCGGACCTTCACCACCGTCGGCCTGGTGCTCGCGCTGGTCGGCGCCGTGGCCCTCTCGGTCAAGGCGGTCGGCCCGGCGGCACCGGTGGCGCCGTCGCCGACGGCGGCGCTGCTCGGCGCGTGGGTCAAGGGCACCTCGGCGGAGCCGTCGGCGCAGCAGGCGGCGACCCGCCAGCTCGAGGCCGCGATCGGGCGCAAGCTCGCCATCGGCCACAGCTTCGTGCCGTGGGGCCAGGGCCTCGGCAGCCTGCCCGCGCTGAACGCCGCCGACGGCCGCATCCCGCTGATCTCGTTCGGCGGCGGCGCCGACCCGCGCGCGGTCGCTGACGGCCGCTACGACGCCTACCTCGCCTCGCTGGCCCGCGGCGTCGGCGCCCTCGGCAAGCCGGTGCTGCTGCGCTACATCTGGACCGCGGACAGGGTGGCCCCGCGGCGCTCCTGGCGGTCCGGGTCGCCGTTCGTGGCGGCCTGGCGGCACGTCCACGACCTGTTCGCCGCCCAGGGCGTGCGTGGCTCCTGGGTGTGGTCGCCCGGCGCGGACGTGTTCGCCGGCGCCCGGGGCGGCGCGAACCGCTACTGGCCGGGCGACAGCTACGTCGACTGGGTCGGCGCCGACGGCTTCAACGCGGCCGCCTGCAACGGCTCCGCATGGACCGGCTTCGCAGCCATCTTCAAGGCGTTCTACGCCTGGGGATCGGCCGCCGGGAAGCCCCTGGTCATCTCCGAGACCGGCACCGTCGAGGACCGCGCCGACCCGGCCCGCAAGCAGGCGTGGTACCTCGACGCGGCCCGCACGCTGGCGCAGTCGATGCCGCGCATCCGTGCGGTCGTCTACCTCGACGAGGCCGGGCGCTGCGACTGGCGCCCGGAGACCTCGGCCCCGTCCATGGAGGGGTTCGTCCGCCTGGCCCGCGATCCCTTCTTCGGCGGGACCAGCGAGCCGGCCCCGCCGCCGTCGAGCACCACGACCACCACCCGGCCGGCCACCACCACGACCGCAACCACCACCCCGCCGACCACGCAGCCGCCCGCCACCACACCGCTGCCGGTGGCGGCGTGCGTGGCCAGCGGCGGCGTGCCGATCGGCACCGGGGACAACGCCCAGCGGGTGGTCGACGCCCACGCCGCCGGTACCACCTACCTGGTCAAGGCCGGGGTGCACGCAGGCAACTTCAGCGTCGAGCCGAAGACCGGCGACCGCTTCTGCGGCGAGGCCGGCGCGGTCCTGGACGGCGGCGGCCGCCTGGCGGCCGCCTTCTCCGGCGACGGCAGGAACGTGACCGTCGACTCGGTCACCGTACAGCGCTACCACGGCGGCGAGCAGAGCGGCGCGATCGAGCCCGACCAGCACGCCAGCGGCTGGACCGTGCGCAACGTCTCAGCGCTGCACAACTACTGGGCCGGGCTGTTCGCCGCCGACGGCATGCGCATCCTCGGCGGCCACTACACCGACAACGACCAGCTCGGCATCAGCGGCAACGCCGCCACCGGGATCGTGCTGGACGGCCTCGACAACGACCCGGCGACCATGGACGGGCCGGAGCTGGCCCGCAACCACATCCTGCACGCCGACTGCGGCTACGAGGCCGGCGGCCTGAAGTGGGACGTCGGCTCGATCACCATCCGCAACACGATCGTGCGCGACAACGACTGCAAGGGGCTGTGGTCCGACGGCAACGGCAAGGGCCTGATCGAGAACAGCCTGGTCGAGGGCAACCGTGAAGAGGGCATCTACATCGAGATCAGCCAGCAGGTGGTGATCCGCAACAACCGCGTCTACCGCAACGGGCTCGGCAACAGCCACACCTGGTACTGGAACGGCGGGGTCACCGTGGCGGGCAGCTACAACGTCGAGGTCTACGGCAACCGGCTGTCGGGCAACTACAACGGCGTCACCGGCATCCAGCAGGACCGCACCGACGGCATCCCTCCCGCCGGCCGCCTCGACCAGCTCCGCGTCCACGACAACCTGATCTGCGCCACCCGCGGCGAGCACCCCACCGGCGTGGTCGCCGACAACGGCGCCAACCTGTCCATCCGCTCGATCACCTTCAGCGGCAACACCGTCCAAGCGGCCACCTGCGAGCAGTAGCCGGCCGGCTCCCGCTGGCTACGGCGACTGTCCCGCCTGCAGGGTCTGCTCCGCGGGCGCGGTGCGGCCGTAGACGCCCTTCGCCGCCGTGTAGGCGCGCTTGTCGAGCTTCAGCGACTCCTTGCGGATCTCCGCCAGCGCGGCGGGGTCGAGGTGCACGATCTTGGAGAGCACCAGGACCTCGTGCTCCTTCTCCTTGCCGCCGGAGAACTCGACCCGGACGGTGCCGACGCCCTGCGCGTAGAACTTGAGCTGGTGGGCGTCCGGCTCCGACGGGTTCCACTCGTCGGTCACCAGGACGTTGTCGTAGCAGCCGGTGGGGACGCAGGTCCTCGCGCCCGTCTTGGACACCTTGGCCTTGTCCGAGAACTCGATCGCCGGCGCCAGACCCTGGGAGTAGTCGGACGTCCCCGTGCGTGGCTCCACCCGCATCAGGACGCCGGCCTCCGCGCCCTGCATCCCGGTGAGCCAGGTGTCCGGGGCACCGGCGAACTTCCCCTCCTCGTACTCCTCTGGGTACTCGCCCATGTTCCAGACGTTGCCGGCGTTGTCCTGGGCGTGGAAGGCGAGCTCGGCCTCGGCCAGGGCGCCGCCGTTGTAGTCGCGGTCGAAGATGACCAGCGAGCGTACCCCGTCGACCACCTTGGTCAGGTCGGTGACGGTGAACACCACGCGGTGCTCGACGCGTTTGCCGTCGGCGATGATGGTCCCCGTGTAGGTGAGCTGCGTCCCAGGGGCCAGCGGGAACCAGCGGTTGTCGCCCTTGGGCGTGCTGGCGAACCCCATGGGGTCATAGTCCTTCTCGGTGACCTGCTTCACGGGCTGCGGCGCCGCCGGCGTGGGCGTGGTGGCGCCCCGGTCGGCACCGCAGCCGGCGAGCATGGGCACCAATACGAGCGCGGCCAGCGCCGGCGGCGCCGACCACGCCCGGATGCGGCCCAGGCCCGCGGACCCGGCGGCGAATCTGCTGGTCATGCTGCACTCCCTCCGGGTGCGGGTGGCTGGGTGACGCCAGGGCCAGGCCGCTGGCTCTTCGGCTTGCCGAAACGCAGGTACAGGGAGGGCACCACGAACAGGTTGAGCAGGGTGGAGGTGAACAGGCCGCCGAGGATCACCACGGCGAGCGGATGCTCGATCTCGTGACCGGGAATCGTGCCCCTGATCACCAGCGGCACGACCGCGAGCCCGGTCGCCAGCGCCGTCATCAGGATCGGCGAGAGCCGCTCCCTGGCGCCGCGCAGGACCAGCGCCGGCCCGAAGGTCTCTCCCTCGTAGCGCTCGAGGTGCTGGTAGTGATTGATCATCAGGATGCCGTTGCGCGCGGCGATCCCCATCACCGTGAAGAACCCCACCAGGGAGCCGAGCGAGATGAGGCCGCCGACGGCGTAGGCCGCCAGCACGCCACCCACCAGGGCCATGGGCAGGGTCAGCAGGGTCAGCGCCGCCAGGCGGAAGCTGCCGAAGCACGCCTGCAGCAGCAACAGGACCCCGATGCCGGCGGCGCCCGCGAAGATCAGCAGGCGCCGCTGCGCGGCCTGCCGCTCCTGGAACTCGCCGAGCACCTTGTAGTCGTAGCCGTGCGGGAACTGGACCTGGCCGAGGCGCCGGTCGACCTCGCGCGCCACGGCACCGAGGTCGCCTGTCGAAACGTTGGCGCCGACGTCGATGCGGCGCGAGTTGTTGGCGCGCTCGACCACGTTCGGGGTCGGCTTGACGCGCACCTCCGCCAGGTCGCCGAGCGGCACCTGGCCCTTGGGCGTGTCGATCGGCAGATTGCGGATGGCGCTCACGCTGTTGCGCGTCTCGGGCGTGCTCCAGACCTGGACGTCGTAGGCCTTGCCGTCCCTGAAGACGTCGGCGACCTCCTCGCCCGCCACCAGCGTCGAGGCCGCCCGGCGCACGTCGCCGGGCTTGATCCCGTACTGTCTGGCCTTGGCGAGGTCGACCTCGACGTTCAGCTGCGGGACGTCGACCACGAAGTCCGCGTGCTGCTCGGTGACCCCGTCGATGGTGCCGAGGAGCTTCTCCACCTCCTCGGCCTTCTCGCGCAGGACGTCGAGGCTCGGCCCGGAGATGCGCACCACGATCGCCTCGCTGGTCCCGGTCAGCACCTCCTTGATGCGCTCGTTGAGGTAGGTCTGCACGTCGGTGTAGAGCCCCGGATAGCCGGCGACGGTCTCCTCCAGAGCCGCGACCGTCTTGTCGTAGTCGGCCTTGGGATCGACGCTGATCCAGTTCTCGCCGAAGTTGACCCCGACGATCTCCTCCCCGAGCAGCGCCTGCCCGATGTGGGAGCCGAAGTTGCGGATCCCGGGGATGGCGCGCAGCTCGCGGCTGCCGGCGGCGACGATGCGCTGCTCCTCCGGATGGGACGTGCCCGGGTAGGAGAGCCAGTGCATCAGGAAGTCGCGCTCCTTGAATTGCGGGAACAGCGACTCTCCCAGCAGCGGCGTCACCGCCAGGCCGGCGGCGATGAACAGCGCGACGGTGGCGTACGCCCAGCGGGGCCGCTTGATGACGCGGGCGAGCAGCGCGGTGTAGCCGCGCTGCAACCAGCGGACCAGCGGGGACTCGCGGCGCTCCAGCGGCGCCTTGCGGAGCAGCAGCAGCGCCAGCGCCGGCGTGACGGTCAGCGCGACCACCAGGGAGGCGAGCACCGCCAGCGCGTAGGAGAGCGCGAGCGGCCGGAAGAACGAACCGGTCAGGCCAGACAGGAAGTAGACGGGCACCGCGGCCACCACGATGATCAGCGTGGCGTAGATGATCGGGCCCCGGACCTCGAGCGAGGCCTCGAGGACCACCGCCGCGGTCGACCTCTGCACGCCCTCGCGCCGGTACTGGCGCAATCGCCGCACGATGTTCTCGATGTCGATGATGGCGTCGTCGACCACCACCCCGACGGCGATCACCAGTCCCGCGAGGATCATGGTGTTGATGGTTGCGCCGCGCAGGAACAGCACCCACCCGGCGGCCACCAGCGACAGCGGGATCGCCACCAGGCTGATCAGGGCGCTGCGCCACTCGAACAGGAACAGGGCAAGCACCAGGATCACGAACAGGCAGCCGAGCAGCAGCGCGTTGGTGAGGTTGTGGAGCGCCGTATCGATGAAGCTCGCCGGCCGGAAGATCGTGGCGTCGATGTCGATGCCGGTCAGGCCCGGCTTCAGCTCCTCGAGCGCTTTGTCCACCCCGCGGGTCACGTCGAGGGTGTTGGCCCAGGGGAGCTTCTCGACGATCAGCATCAGACCGGGTCCGTCGTTGATGACCGCGTCGCCGACCAGCGGCTGGTGGTCCTCCACCACGCGCGCGACGTCGCCGAGGCGCAGCGGCTTGCCCTTGCGCTCCTCGATGGTCACCGAGGCCAGGTCCCGCGGCGTCCTGATCGGCAGGACGTGCCTGACCCCGAGCCGCTGGTTGGGACTCTCGACGAAGCCGCCGGTGCCGACCACCGCCCCGTTGGAGAACTTCAGCAAGCCGACGTCCACGGAGTTCGCGGTCGTCTCCATCACCTGGTCGAGCGAGACGTTGTGCTTCCGCATCTTGTCGGGCTCGACCTGGACCTGCAGCATCTGCAGGCGCTCGCCCCAGATCGGCACGTTCGCCACGCCGGGGACCCGCAGCAGGCGCGCCCTGATCGTCCAGTAGGAGATCATCGACATCTCGATCAGGGAGCGGTCCTTCGACGACAGGCCGATCTTCATCACCCGGGCGGTCGCCGAGAGGGGTTGCAGCATCACCGGCGGGCTCGCCCAGGTCGGCAACGTGGGCAGGACCGTGGCGATGCGCTCCTGCACCAGCTGCCGTGCCTGTAACAGGTCGGTTCCCAGCTTGAAGATCAGCTCGATCGAGGAGAGCTGGGAAACCGACGAGGAGCGCATCTCGTCGAGCCCTGGCAGGCCGTTGAGCGCGTCCTCCAGCGGGACGGTGACGAGCTCCTCCACGTCCGACGCGGACAGCCCGAGGCAGGCGGTCTGGATCTCCACCCGAGGCGGCGCGAACTCGGGGAAGACGTCCACCGGGGTGTTGCGGAGCTGCACGATCCCGAAGCTCATCATCGCGAGCGCCAAGGCGACGACGATGAAGCGGAACCTGAGGCTCGAACCGACGATCCATCGCATCATGGTTGGAGGTCTCCTACGCAGTCGTCGCGGCGTGCGTGCCGCGCCCGCCTCACTCTTCGCCGACCCCGAGCTCGGCGCCGAGCAACTCGGCCGAGCCGACCGTCACCACCGCGACGCCGGCAGCCGGGCCGGCGGCGAGGACCACCAGGTCGCCTTGGATGTAGTCGACGCTGATCTTCTGCCGCAGGAAGGTCAGCGGGTTCGGGTTGGTGAAGGTCCAGGTGTCGCCCTGCTCGTCGTAGAGCACCGCCCCGTAGGGGATGACCCTGCGGGTGACCGCCTTGCCACCACCCGTGGCGGGGGCCACCTTCGCCTCGCGGACCTTCTCGGTCTCGACGCCAAGCCGCTCGGCCGCCTCCTGGGACAGGATCACGCGGCTGAGCTCGGTCCCCTCGACCGGCTCGACCTTGACGGCGTCGCTCGCGCCGCCCTCCTCGGCCGCCTGCTCGCGGCACGCCGAGACGCCCAGCGCGAGCGTGGCGGCCAGCAGCAATGCCGCGACGTTCCATCGCCTGCTGTGCTGCATCGAAGCTTCCCCCCTTGCCAGGCCGAGCGCCCGTCGCGCTCGGCCGTCCCTCGATCGCTGGTCAGACCGGACTGAGCTGGAGCTCCCTTGCGACGTCGTCCTCGGACTGCGTGCGCGGCGCGAACCGCAGGTACAGGAACGGCACCAGCAGCGCGCCGACCAGCGTCGAGGTCAGCAGGCCTCCGAGGATGACCACGGCGAGCGGCCGCAGCACCTCGAGGCCGGGGACACCGCCGAGGAACGTCAGCGGCAGCACGGCCAGCCCCACCGTCAGCGCGGTCAGCACCATCGGCGCGAGCCGTTCGCGCGCCCCACGCAGGACCAGCTCCGAGCCGAGCTCGTCATCCCCCTCGCGCTGGAGACGTTGCAGGTGGCTGGTGAGCAGCACGCCGTTGCGCACGGCGATCCCCAGCACCGCGAACAGCCCGACCAGCGAGCCGAGGGGCGTGATCTCGCCGGTGAACGCGAGCCCGGCGAGCAGTCCGCCCACCAGGGCGAGGGGCAGGCTCGCGAAGACGAGCGACGCCAGGCGCCAGCTGCCGAACGCCGCCTGCAGCAGCAGGAAGACGCCGATCGCGACGGCGAGCGCGACGGTCAGCGTCCGCTGCTGGGCGCCGCGCCGCTCCGCGGCCGCCCCGAGCACCTCGGCATGGTGCTCGAGCGGGAAGCTGATGCCACTGACGGCCTGCTCGACGTCGTGGGTCACGGCGCCGAGTGAGCGCCCACGGATGTCGGCCGTGACGTCGACGTAGCGCGAGACGGAATCGTGCTTGATCACGGTCGGGTTCGGGGTGATGCTCACCCTGGCGACGTCCCCGAGACGCACCTGACCGCCGCCGGGCTTGTCGATCAGCATGTCCTGGATGCTGGTCAGGCTGTGGCGCGTGGCGGGCTCGCCCCACACCACGACGTCGAAGACCTTCGATTCCTCGAACAGGTTGCCGACGGTGACGCCCGACAGCAGCGCAGCCGCGGCGCGGCGCACGTCGCCCGGCTTGATGCCCTGACGCTGCGCCGTGGCGAGGTCGACCTCGATCTCGACGGTCGGCTCGACGGCCTGGGTGTTCACGCGCGGCGAGACCACGCCGTCCACCCCCGCGACGGCCCGGCGCACCTCCTCCGCCTTGTCGCGGAGCACCTGCAGGTTCTCACCGAAGACGCGGACGACCAGCGGATCGCTGGTGCCGGTGCGGACCTGCCTGATGCGCTCCTCCGGATAGGTCGCCAGGTCGTGGGAGAGTCCCGGATAGCCGCTGACGACCTGGCGCACCGCCCCCACCGTCCGGCTGTAGTCGGCGTCGGGGTCGATCGAGACCCAGAGCTGGCTGGAGTTGACATTGACCGCCTGGTCCCCGCCGATGGCGCGACCGACCAGCGCGCCGACGTCGCGGACACCGGCGACGGAGCGCAGTTCGCGGCTGACACGCTGGGTGATGCGGTCCATCTCCGGCTGGGACATGCCCGGCCTGCCCTGCCACTTGATCAGCAGGTCGCGGTCCTGCAACGGCGGCAGCATCGAGCGACCGCCGACCAGGGGCAGCACCGCGAGCCCGGCAAGCGCGATCACGGCGACGCCGGCGAAGGCCAGGCGCGGCCTGGCGATCAGCCGCGTGAGCGCCGCGGTGTGGCCGTGCTCCAGCCAACGGGCGAACGGCGAGGCGTCGCGTCGCGCCGCGGCGCCGCCGAGCAGCAGCAGCGCCAGCCCCGGCGTGACCACCAGCGCCACCACCATGGAGGCGAGCAGAGCCAGGAGGTAGGTGGCGGCCAGCGGCCTGACGAACGAGCCGGTGAGGCCCTGGACGAAGAACACCGGCACGGTCGCGAGCGCGATGATCAAGGTGGCGTAGAGGAGGGGGCCGCGCAGCTCGAGGGAGGCGCGCAGGACGGTGCCAAGGGTCGACTCGCCGGACTCCTCAGCGGACCCGCGCCGCTGGCGCAGCCGCCGTTTGATGTTGTCGACGTCGACGATCGCGTCGTCGACCACCACCCCGAGCGCGATCACGAGCCCCGCCAGGACCATGGCATTGAAGGTCGCTCCGCGCAGGAACAGCACGAACATGGCCGCCATCAGGGACAGCGGGATGGTCACCAGGCTGATCAGCGCGACGCGCCAGTCGAACAGGAAAAGGCCCAGCAGCAGGACCACCAGGATCAGGCCGACGACTAGCGCCAGGGTGAGGTTGTGGGTGGCCGCCTCGATGAAGCTGGCGGGACGGTAGAGGCCGGTGTCGATGGTGATGCCGGACAGGCCGGGCCGCAGCTGGTCGAGCGCCTCTTCCACGCCGCGGGTCACCTCGACGGTGTTGGCGCCCGGGAACTTCTCGATCACCAGCATGAGGCTGGGCGCGTCGCCGACCACCGCGTCACCGATCAGCGGCTGATGGTCCTCGACCACCTTGGCGACGTCGGTGAGGCGCAGCCTCTTGCCGCCGGTGTCCTCGACGGTCACCTGGGCCAGGTCCTTGGCGGTGATGATCGGCGAGATGTGCTGGATCCCGAGCCGCTGGCTGGGGCTGTCGATGAAGCCGCCGGTGCCGGGCGTCGACGCCTCGACGAAGCTCAGCGGCGACACCCACAGCGCGTTGCCGGTGGTCTGGATGACCTGGTTGAGCGAGACGCCGCGCCGCCGCAGCTCCTGCGGATCGACCTGCACCTGGAGCTGCCGCTCGCGCTGCCCCCAGATGGCGACGTTGGCCACGCCGGGGACGCCCATCAGGCGGGGCCTGACCTTCCAGCGGGCGAGCACCGACATGTCGATCAGCGACAGGTCCTTGGAGGAGAATCCGACCGTCATCACGCGGCCGGTCGACGAGAGCGGCTGGATCACGTTCGGCGCCTTGGACACGTTGGGGATGCCGCCGGGCGCCTGGATCAGGCGCTCCTGCACCAACTGCCGCGCCTTGAGGACGTCGGTCCCCGGCTCGAAGATCATCTCGATCCGCGACAGCCCCGGCAGCGACTCCGAGTGGAGCTGGTCGAGCCAGGCGACGCCGTTGAGCAGGTCCTGCTCGAGCGGGACGGTGACGAGCTGCTCCACCTCGGCCGCCGACAGCCCCAGCGCCTCGGTCTGGACCTCTACCAGAGGCGGCGTGAACTCCGGGAGCACGTCCACCGGCATGCTGCGCAGCTGGACGAACCCGACCACCAGCAGCGCGGCGGCGACGGGGACGACCAGGAGCCGGGACTTCAGGCTGGAGCCGACGATCCAGCGCATCATCGGGCCAGACCCCCCCGCCCGTCCGCAACGACGCCTCGGTCCCTGTCCGGAAACGTGCCGAAACAAATGAGCGCAGCGCACGGCTGCCAGGAACGTCGCATGTGAGCCCCCCGGCGTTCTACGACGCGAGTGTCCTGCCAAGTGAATCTGTGATTCGCTCAGACTGAAGGAGCGCAGCGCATGGCTGCCTGATACGTCGTGTCTGAGCCCCCTCAGGTAGCCCCCCGAACTACCTAGTCCCTTGCGCAGGGTACCGGGAATAGTTCGGTCGTGAAATCCCTGGTTACAGCGAAAATCATCTTGAACTTCACTAACTAGTCAAAGAAATCTTCGCCGATTCGGGAGCAACCACGCGATGCGGACAGCAAGGCGCCTAACTGTGCCCATGCTAGAATGCCCGGACCCTCTCGGCCCAGGCGAACCGCGCCGTTTCGGGCGGCTCAGGCGCGGTCGAAGCGGAGGAGCTCCTCCCGGCCCGAGCCGCCGCTGACGGTGATGGCCAGCACCGGCCCCACCCCTGGCGCGTAGAACTTGTGCTCGAGCACGCCCGGCTCGAGCGATGTCCACTCCTTCGTGGTCAGCAGGTCGTCGAAGAAGCCGTACGGGACCTTGGCCCGCATACCGAGGCGCAGCACCCTGGCGCGGTCCTGCGCCCGGCCGTCGTAGCGCTCCTGCTGGTAGGCCATGCCGGGCCGCGGGCGGGCGGGGAGCAGGATGCCCGGCTCGGCGCCGTCGACCCCTGCCTGCCAGGACCCCTTGCCGGGGACGGCCAGGCCGTCCAGGTACTCCCAGGTGTCCTCGCCCAGGTACCAGACGTTCCCCTCGGTGTCCTGCGCGTACCAGTCGTCGGTCGCCTCGACCGGCCGGCCGTCCACCGTCACGACGTCGTGCACCACCCTGGCCTCGACGCCGAGAACCGTCTTCGTCCGGTCGGTGACGGTGACCTCGACCAGCCGCCGGCCGCCCCTCGGGTCGACCAGGCGGTAGGTCCAGCGGCTGCCCGGCCGCATCGGCCAGTAGGGGTTGTCGATCCGGGTGGTGAACCGCGCCGGGTCGAGGAGCACGGGCGCGGCGCGGGCGGGGAGCGCGGACGGCCGTGCCGGCTCGCGGGACGCCTTCGGGCCGCCGCCACATGCGGCCGCGGAGACCGCCAGGAGCAGCACCATGAGAGCGAGGCTCGAACGGCGCACCGGAGAGCAGCCTCTCGTCGGGTTCGGGGGGCACGGCTTGGGGGCGATCGTCAACGTACCCACCGCGAATGAGATGCCGATGAGAGAGTCAGCGGGGAGTCAGGTACGCGACCGAGAGCCCCTGGATCACCGGCAGGGCGCGGAGCGACTCCTCGAAGAGCTGGCGCATCCGCGGGCAGTCAGTCAGGGTGGCGAGGTCAAGGCGGAGCGCCGTGCTCAGGCGCCGCTGAAGCGGCCGGGGCGGCGCTCGACGAAGCTGCGCACGCCCTCCGCGGCGTCCTGGCTGTTCAGCACGCCGGGCACCAGCTCCGACAGGTGCGCGACCGCCGCCCGCTCGGCCGCCGCCCGCGCCACCCTGGCGTTGGCCAGGGTCCCCCACACCCCGAGGGGCGCCTGGGCGGCCACCGTCCGGGCCAGCTCGTGCGCGCGGTCCAGCTGGCGCCCGGCGGGCACGACCTGCTGGACCAGCCCGATCCGGTGCGCCTCGGCGGCGCCGAACTCCTCCGCGGTCAGCAGGAAGCGCATCGCGTTGCCCCAGCCGAGCTGCGCCGGGGCGCGGAAGGTCGCGCCACCGAAGGGGAGGATGCCCCGCGCGATCTCGAGCTGGCGGAAGCGCACGTCCTCGGCGGCCACCACGATGTCGGAGGCCAGCGCCAGCTCGATCGAGAGGGTGAAGGCGATGCCCTGCACGGCCATCACGACCGGCTTGGGCAGCGGCTCCCCCCACACCCCGAACGGGTCGAAGCGGGCGCCGCCCGAGAGCACCTCCACGCCACGCTCGGCCGCGACGGGTCCGACCTCGGCAAGGTCCAGCCCCGCCGAGAAGTGCTCGCCGTGCCCGTACAGGACCCCGACCCGCAGCTCGTGGTCGTCGGCCAGGCGCTCGTACGCCGCCGCCAGCTGCCGGATGACGGCCAGGTCGAAGGCGTTGCGCTTCTCCGGGCGGTTGACACCGATCAGCAGGACGTGGCCGTCCTGCTCGACGGTGACGCGCTCGCCCTCGGCGAGCCCTTCTGCGGCCATCTCGCACCTCCAGCGGTTGTCCGGCGCGACGGCACGGTACCGGACGCGGACACCTCCCCTGAAGCTGCAGCTGACCGGCGGGGTGACCACGCGCTCGCGCCCGAGTGGGCGCGGCGGCTACCGCCCACCTGATCCTGCGGCCAGTTGGCGGCGCACGTCGGAGGAGACCTCGGCCCCGGCGAGCAGCAGCGCCTCGATCACCGCCCCGACCACCGGCCTGCAGGCCAGGCGGACCGGCACCGCCTCGGGCGCGACCCGGCGCAGCACCCCGGCGAGGGTGGCCTCGAGCAGCCGGCTCCTGCCACGGAACAGGCCGCCGGCCATGACCATGTCGAACGCCTCGCGTTCCATGCCGAGCCGGCGGGCCACCAGCGCGGCGGCCTCCCCGAGCGCGGTCCCGGCGGCGACCACGATCGCTCGGCAGGCCTCGTCGCCGGCGGCGGCCTCCCGCAGCACCAGGGGGGCGGCGGGCGGCAGCGGGACGGCGTTGCGGCTGAACCGCTGCAGCAGCTCCCGCGGGGAGGAGCAGCCGGCCAGCGGCGGCAGCAGCTCGGTCAGGCTGGTCGCCGGCCCGCGCCCGGTCCAGGCGTCGGCGACCGCGCGGACCCCCTCCTCGGCAACGTCGGTCGCGCTGCCGAAGTCGCCGTACACGGGGCCGAGGCCGAGGGTGCGGAAGGTGCGGCCGGCGCGGTCGCGGCCGGCGGCGACCGTGCCCGTCCCGGCGATCACCACCACCCCGAACGGCTGGCTGGTGCCGGCGCGCAGCGCGATGAACGAGTCGTTGTCGAGCGCCCTGGGCCCGCCGAGCCCGAGCGGGTCGAGCAGGGCGGCCAGCATCGGCCGGTCGTCGTCCCAGTCGAGCCCGGCGAGGCCGAAGGCGCTCGCGGCGAGCTCGCCGGCCATCACGCCGGCGGCGGCCAGCGCGCCGGTGATGGCCTTCTCCAGGGCGATCCTGGCGCCGTCGAGCCCGGTGTCCTCCCAGTTGGAGCGGTCGCTGGAGGCGAAGCCGAGCACCTCGCCGCGCTCGTCGGCGACCATCGCGTGGGTCTTGGAGCCGCCGCCGTCGACCCCGAGCACCACAGTTGGAGAGCCGCTCACCCCTTGACCCCGGTGAGCGCGATCCCCTGGACGAAGACCCGCTGCGCGAAGAAGAACAGCACGATCACCGGCAGCGTGAACAGCAGCGACCCGGCCATCTGCAGGTTCCACAGCACCCCGCGCGAGAGCGCGGTGAGCTGCGTCAGCGCCACCGCCAGCGTCCAGGTGTCGGGGTTGGAGCCCGCGTACAGCAGCGGGCTGAAGAAGTCGTTCCAGGAGTAGAGGAACTGGAACAGCGCCACCGCGGCGATCGCGGGCTTGGCCAGTGGCACGATCACCCGCATCAGGATCTGCAGCTCGCTGGCGCCGTCGACGCGCGCGGCGTCGGACAGCTCCTGCGGGATCGTGAGGAAGAACTGCCGCAGCAGGAAGATCGAGAAGGCGTCGCCGAAGAACATCGGGATGATCAGCGGCTTGAGCGAGCCGATCCAGTGCAGCCGCACGAAGATCATGTACAGCGGCACGATCGTGACCTGGGGCGGCAGCATCAGGGTGGAGAGCACCAGCACGAAGGCGACCTGGCGGCCGCGCCAGCGCAGGCGCGCCAGGGCGTACGCCACCGGCACGCAGGAGAGCACCACGCCGACGGTGGCCAGGCCCGCGTAGGTGAAGCTGTTGAGCGTGTAGCGCACGAACGGGAAGGTGGTGAACACCTCGCCGAAGTTGGACCAGCGGAACGGGTGCGGCCAGAGGCTCGAGGAGAGCGCCTGCTGGTTGGTCATCAGCGCGGTCGCCAGGATGAACACGAACGGCACCAGGAAGGCGACCGACAGCGCGATCGCGACCGAGTGGTTGGCGACCGCCATGAGCATCCGGCGGCGCCGGATCGACGGCGGCAGCGGCCGGCGCGTGCGCGCGGACCGGGCCGCCCCGGGGGCGGGGATCGCGGTCACCGGAACCCTCCCTGGTAGTGGACCCAGCGGCGCGAGCCGCGGATGAGCACGATGGTGCAGGCCATGATCACCAGGAACATGACCCAGGAGAGGGCGGCGGCGTAGCCCATGTGGAAGCCCTCGAAGCCCTGCTGGTACAGGTGGCTGGTGAAGAAGCGCAGCGAGTCCTGCGGGTAGCCGATCGGCTGGTTGAGCCCGGTCGGGTCGCCCGCCCTGGAGATCACGAACGCCTCGGTGAAGTACTGGAAGCCGTGGATCACGCCGATGACCACGCAGAAGAAGATCACCGGGGAGACCATCGGCAGGGTCACGTGGCGGAACCGCTGCCAGGGGCCGGCGCCCTCGAGCTCGGCCGCCTCGTAGAGCTGCCGCGGCACGTCGAGCAGGGCGGCGAGGAACAGGATCATCGTCTGGCCGACCATCCACAGCCCGATCAGCAGCAGCCCCGGCTTGGTCCAGTGCGGGTCGTAGAACCACAGCGGCTCCGGCAGGTGCAGCAGGTGCAGGATGCGGTTGATCGGGCCGGCCGGGTTGAGCAGGAACACGAAGCCGAGGGCGGCCGCCACCAGCGGCACCATGGTCGGCAGGAAGAAGATCGTGCGGTACACCGAGAGCCCCCGCTTCACCCTGGTCAGCACCATCGCGGCGGTGATCCCGAAGGCGACCTGCAGCGGCACCAGGAAGGCGATGATCCACAGGGTGTTGCGCACCGCCTGCCAGAACAGGCCGTCGCCGCTGAACATGAAGCGGTAGTTGGCCAGGCCCACCCAGGTCGGCTGGCTGAGGATGTCGTAGTGGGTGAAGGAGAAGTACAGGCTCGCGGCCATCGGGTACACGTAGAAGGCGCTGAAGCCGATGATCCACGGGGCCATGAACAGCAGCGCGACCCCCTGGCGGCGCAGGGCCGAGCGCCGCCGCCGGCGGCGGCGCTCGGCGGCGCGTGCCGGCGCCGCGGCGGCCCCGGTCCGCTCGGCGGCGGTGGCCATGGCCGTCTCCCCCTCAGCCGAGCTGCAGCTGCTTGGAGATCTGCGTGTCGATCTTCCCCAGCCCGCCCGTCAGGTCTGGCACCTTGCCGGCCTGCCACTTCTCGGCGAAGGTGCCGAGCAGGTCGACGTCGACCTGGCCGATCGGGGTGATCGGCTTGAAGTCGGACTTGGGGTTGCTGAAGATGTCCATGAAGGTCTTGAAGCGCGGGTCGCCGGCCAGCTCCGGGTTCTGCAGCGAGGCGTTGGTCGACGGCACGTTCTTGAGCCCCTTGGCGAGGTTCACCAGGGCGTTGGTGTCGGTGGACATGTACTTGACCAGCGCCCACGACTCGGCCGGGTGCTTGACGCCCTTGGGGATGCCGATGATGGTGCCGCCCACCTGCCCGGAGCCGTACAGGTCGGTGTGGTCGTCGGCGGTCGGCGCGGGCGCGGTGGCGTAGTTGACCTTGGACTTGTCGGCCTCGATGAAGGCCGTGCGCCACTCGCCGTCGATCATCATCGCGATCTTGTCTTGCTCGAAGCCGTGTGACGAGGACCACTCGGAGTCGCCGCCGCCGAGCTTGGCGACGAACTTCTGCAGCTTGTCGTAGCCGATCGCGTCGACCAGGGACTTCTGCCATTGCAGCATCTTGGCCCAGTTGGGGTCGGTGGCCAGGCTCGGCTTGCCCTCGCTGCCGTACCACTTGGCGCCGTAGGCGTGGCCGTAGACGTTGACCGTGTTGCCGCTGTAGAAGCCCATCAGCGGCACGTACCCGGCCACCTTGATACTGCCGTCGGGGTTGTACTCGGTCAGCTTCTTGGCCATGTCGGCCAGCTCGGAGAGGGTCTTGGGGGGCGAGGTGAAGCCCTTCTTCTTGAGCAGGTCGACGTTGTAGTAGAGGCCGTAGGCGTCGGTCAGCATCGGCAGCGCGCACTGGCGGTTGTTGTACTGGGTGTAGCTGAACACCCCGGCCGGCCACGTCGCCGCCTTGTCGATCTTGTCGGCCTGCAGGTAGGGGTTGAGGTCCTGCCAGGCGCCCGTCTGGCAGTACCTGGCGGCGTTCTGGGGCGTGAACGAGATCGCCATGTCCGGCGGGGTGCCGCCGTTGATCGCCCGCTGGATCGCCTGGTCGTCCTTGCCGCCGACGTGCTTGATGGTCATCCACGGGTACTTGGTCTTGACCGAGTCGAGCACGCCGGTGACCACCTTGTACTCGCGTGCGGAGAAGTTGCTCCACGCGGTCAG
>Ga0307278_10000545_pt1 | contig 19058 bp, 14 predicted proteins | sample ER_DNA_117_FD_194482 | JGI IMG/M metagenome (GOLD analysis project Ga0307278, IMG submission 194482) | Bulk soil microbial communities from the East River watershed near Crested Butte, Colorado, United States - ER_DNA_117 | ecosystem: Environmental > Terrestrial > Soil > Floodplain | place...
CCGGCGGGTCTCGTGCCGGGGGTGGTGCGGCGGTTGGCCGGGGGGCAGAATAGGGGCGTCCCAGAGGTCGAGGTGACGACGGGGGCGGCAGTGCCGAGCGGACCAGGATGCTCGGACCGCGGCCGGGCGCTGGTGGACGCGCTCGGGCTCACCAACCGCGGGATCCAGCTGGAGGCGGCCGCCGAGGGGTTCATCCGGCGGTGCCGGGCCGACGCGCGCGTCTCGGGCGGGCTGGCCAGGGAGGGGCTCCGCGTCTGCGAGGCCTACCGCGGGCTCGCCGACGAGCTGGCCGGCCTCGGCCTGGCCAGCCCGACCGCCACGGCTGTCGTGGCGGTGTTCGAGCATCACATGCGGCTGGTACGGGCGGCGCTCGACCTGGCCTACCGCCCGCAGACCGAGGAGATCGCCGTGCAGCGCGACCGCCTCGCCGACCTCGGCGCCAGCTCCGAGCGGCTGGTCGCGCTGCGCGACCGGCTGGCCGGCGAGGCCCCGGCCGAGCTGCTCGACCCCCGGAAGGGCTGACGCCTGCCGGGGTTCCGCCGGCGAGTCGGTCCAGCAGCTCACGTGGGTGCTGACGTCCCGCAACCGGTGACGCCCCTGGGTTCGCACCAGCTCCTCGAGATTTGCCGGCAGCATCCGGACGCGCTATTGTTTGTTTGATCGATCGCTCAAAGCGTTCGATCATAGCATCTGCTCACATCGAGCTCTCAGCCTGAGCGCAGGAGGTGCGGCATGCGTGACCATGGTGGCTACCTCGTCGCGGTCTACCTGGCCTACGGCGTGGTCAGCGTCGGCCTGACCGTGTGGCTGGCGCGGACGCTGTTCGCCAGCGGCGCCGTGTTCCTGGAGGACGTCTTCGCCGACCGGCCGGGGATGGCCAGGGCGGTCAACAAGCTGCTGGTGATCGGCTTCTACATGCTGAACCTGGGCTACGCCTGCCTGCTGCTGCGGGCCGAGCAGGCATCCGACGCGGTCGGCGCGATCGAGGTGCTCGCCCGCAAGCTCGGCATCCTGCTCGTGTCCCTGGGCGTCCTGCACTTCGTCAACATGTACCTCTTCTACCGCATCCGGCACCGGGCCAGGCTCGAGCAGCTCCCGCCACCCCCGCCCGTGGTGGGGGGCGGGGACGACTGGGGTCCTCCGACGCCGCAGCAGCCGTGGACCCGGCCGGGGGTGCAGGGGTGAGGCGCGCCCGCTCGGCGCCCGGCCCGACGATGTGGTAAGCAGACGGCGTGGGCCGATCGAGAGCGACCAGCGGCGCGCCTGGCGACGTGACCAAGGCGCGGATCATCGACGCGGCGCTGGAGACGATCAAGCGGGAGGGCATCGTCGGCTCAAGCGCCCGCGCGATCGCGCGCACCGGCGGGTTCAACCAGGCGCTGATCTTCTACCACTTCGGCAGCGTCGACGAGGTCCTGCTGGCCGCGGTCGACAAGCTGAGCGCGACCCGCATGGCCAGCTACGAGCAGCACCTGGCCGGCGTCCGCAGCCTGCCCGAGCTGGTCGCGGTCGGCGCCAGGCTCTACGCCGAGGACCTGCGCGACGGCCACATCACGGTGCTGGCCCAGATGCTCGCCGGCTCCTCCTCGTCGCCCGAGTTGAGCCGGCAGCTCCGCGAGCGCTTCACCCCCTGGATCGACCTGGCCAGGGGGGCGATCGCGAGGGCCGTCGCCGGCACCCCGTTCGAGCAGGTCCTGCCCGTCGACGACCTCGCCTTCGCGGTCACCTCGCTGTTCATGGGGATCGAGCTGCTCGACCACCTGGACGACGACCGCGCCCGCGGGCAGGCGGTGTTCGGCACGGTCGAGCTGGTGGCCCGTCTCATGGAGAGCTTCGCCGGCCCCAGCGCCCCAGCCGGCGACCGCCAGACGGGACCGGCCTGACCAGAGCACCTGCCTGAAGCACGAGGCCCAGCTGGCGGACCGCGCCAGCCCACGCCGGGCAGCCTGAGCCCGCCACGCCCGGCAGCCTGAGCCCGCCACGCCCGGCAGCCTGAGCCCGCCACGCCCGGCAGCCTGAGCCCGCCACGCCGGGTCACGCCGGCTGCAGCCGACCGGTCACGAGGGGTCCGTCGAGCAGGGCGCTGATCGCCTCCGGCTCGAGCGGCCGGGCGAAGTGGTAGCCCTGGCCGAGCAGACATCCCAGCTCGGCGAGCCGGTCGGCCTGCTCGGCCGCCTCGATCCCCTCGGCGACGGTCTCCAGGTCGAGCGTCCGGCCGATCTGGATGATCGCGCGGGCCACCGCGGTCTGGTCGGGACCGCCGGTCACGACGTCGATGAACGACTTGTCGATCTTGACCACGTCGATCGGGAACCGGTGCAAGTGGGAAAGCGACGAGTAGCCGGTCCCGAAGTCGTCGAGCGCGAACCGCACGCCGAGCCGGCGCAGCGCCGTCAGGGTGGCGGTGATCTCGTCGGCCGAGTCGACCAGTGTCGTCTCGGTGATCTCGAGGACCAGGTGCCTGGGATCGAGCCGGCTGTCGTCCAGCGCCTCGGCAACCTCGGCCACGAGCCCGCGGTGGCGGAGCTGGCGGGCGGACAGGTTCACGCTCAGACCGAGCGACGGGCGGGTCGGGTGGCGGAGCTGCCAGGCCCGCGCCTGGCGGCACGCCTCCCTGAGCACCCACCGGCCGATCGGCACGATCAGCCCGGTCTCCTCGGCCAGCGGGATGAACTGGGCCGGCGAGACCAGGCCACGGCTCGGGTGGCGCCAGCGGACCAGCGCCTCGACCCCGACCATGTCGCCCGCGGGCAGGGTCATGATCGGCTGGTAGAGCAGGGTCAGCTCGCCTCGCTCGACGGCCTGGCGCAGGTCGGTCTCGAGGCGCAGGCGGTCGGTGATGCCGTCCCGCATGGCCGGCTCGAACTCCGCCCACCTGGCCTTGCCGGCCTCTTTGGCCGCGTACATCGCCGTATCGGCGTTGCGGAGCAGCTCCTCGGCGTCGTGGCCGGCCCGGGCGCCGGTGGCCACCCCGATGCTGGCCGTCACCGGGACGTCGGTGCCGTCGACGGCGAGCGGCGCGGTCAGGGCGGCGCCGATCCGGTCGGCGGTGGCCAGGACCTCGTCGCGTGGGGCGCCCTCGAGCAGGACGGCGAACTCGTCGGCGCCGAGGCGGGCGACGGTGTCGGCCGGGCGGAGGCTCTCGGTCAGGCGACCGGCGACGGCCGCCAGCGCGGCGTCCCCCCTGGTGTGGCCGAGGCTGTCGTTGATGGTCTTGAAGTTGTCGAGGTCGACCAGGAGCACCGCGACCTCGTCGCCGTCGCGGGCGCTGGTGGCCAGGGCGTGCTCGATCCGGTCGCGGAACAGGGCCCGGTTGGCCAGCCCGGTCAGCGGGTCGTGGAACATGTGCCTGGTGAGCTGCTCCTCGAACTCCTGCCGCTCGGTCACGTCGCGGACGTTGGACACGATGCCGCGCACGCCCGGGTCGTCGAGCAGGTTGGTGCTCGTCACCTCGAGCCAGCGCCAGGAGCCGTTGGCGTGGGCCATCCGGTACAGGGCGCGCCGGGTCGACCCGGCCCGCCCGAGCAACGCACCCAGGGCTGCCTGGGCGCCGGGCAGGTCGTCGGGGTGCACGGCCTCCATGGCGGTGCGGCCGATCCACCGCTCCGGTGGCTCCCCGAGCACGCGCTCCACGGCCGGGCTCATGTAGGTGATCGTGCCGGCCGCGTCCCCGATGCAGACCACGTCCGAGGCGTTCTGCACCAGCGACCGGAAGCGGGCTTCGCGGAGGGCCAGGTCCTCGGCCAGGCCGACGTTGTCGAGCGCGAGCGCGACCTCGGCGGCGAGCGCCTCCAGCCCGCCGGCGGCCCCGTCCGGGAGCGGCCCGGTGTGGGCGGCGAGGATCGCGCCTTTCAGCGCGCCCTTGGCCCGCAGCGGCACGGTCAGCGCGGCCCGGCCCGAGCCGTCCTCCAGTAGCCCGGCGAGGGCCACGACGTCCCAGCGCGCGGGGTCGCCAGACGCGGCCGGCACGACCGCTGCCTCCGGACGGCCCCCCTCCCGGCCCGCGACAAGGACCGCCTCAGGCGCGCCACCTGCCCGGCCCGGGACCAAGACCGTCTCGGGCGCGCCACCGGCCCGGCCCGGGACCAGGACTGTAGGACCGTCCGGACCGGCCAGGACCAGGCGGAGCTCGACACCGCGGTCGGTCTCCAGCAGGCCGGCGGCCGCCTCGAGCGCGGCCCGGGCGATCACGTCCGCACCGGTGGCGGCGACCAGAGCCCCGCGGGCGCGGGAAAGGATCGTCTCCCGCACCCGCAGCAGGTCGAACTTGGCCAGGGTGGACGCGACCAACCGGACCATCACGACCGTGATGATGACGTTCACGAGCTGGGAGGCGAGCTGGCCGGGGCGGAGCCCACCCGGGCCGGAGACGAGCACGGTGGCGGTCAGCGAGCCGAGCAGGAACAGGGCCGAGGTGCGCAGCGCGGCGGCCGTCGACCCGTAGCTGGCCCGGTAGGCCAGCGCCATGAAGAGCAGCCCGGAGACGTCGAAGCGGGGCCCGGGCACCGTGAGCAGCGCGGCCAGCGCTGCGACTTCGACCGGCAGCACGGCCAGGGGGAAGTCGTCCCGGTCACGGCCGCGCACCCACCACCACCCGAGCCAGCACGCACTCGCCACGGCGGCCACCCGCAGGCCGAGCGGCTGGGCGCCCGCCGTGACCCCGGCCACGACGGCGACCGGCAGGTAGGCGAGCGAGGCCACCAGCAGCAGCCGGCGGAAGCGTGGCAGCAGGCGCTCGGGCAGGACCCGGAAGCGTGTGGGCACGAGGCCGCGCAGCCTGACCAGCCGCGACCGGCTCCCGGTCCGCGGCTGGCTGGACTCGCCCTCGATCGGCATCGCGCTCCCGGCTCCTCCACCCAGGCGGCGTCACGTCACCGCCTCCATCGGAAGGGCCGGGACGATCCTGAGCAGTTGTTCAGGTCCGAGCGGACCGACCTGTCCTGCCACCGCGACGGCGAGGCTTCGACGGACCGGCGGGACTCCCCGCAGGGCCGGTCACGACGTCGGCTTCTCCTCCGGTCCGGCATCGGCGGGATCCGACCCGGCCTCCTCGGGCTCGGACGGTGGGTGCCAGCGGGCGACCAGGCGGCGCGCGGCCCTGGCCTCGTCGAGCCGCCGCACCGGGGCGGTCACCGGAGCCTCGCGCAGCGGCCCCGCGTCCGTCTCGGCCTCGGCGGCCAGCTCGAGCAGGGTGTCGGCGAAGGCGTCCAAGGTCTCTACGCTCTCCGTCTCGGTCGGCTCGACCATCAGCGCCTCGTCGACGATGAGCGGGAAGTACACCGTGGGCGGGTGGTAGCCGCGGTCGATGAGCGCCTTGGCCAGGTCCAGGGCACGCGCGCCCTGCGCCTTCTGCCTGCGCGCCGACAGCACGAACTCGTGCATCACCGGCCTGGTCGCATAGCCCGGCTCGAAGGCAGAGGAGAGCCGCTCGAGCAGGTAGTTGGCGTTGAGCACGGCCCGCTCAGCCACCTGGCGGAGCCCGTCGCCGCCGTTGGCGAGCAGGTACGCGTAGGCGCGCACGATGATGCCGAAGTTGCCGTTCCAGCCGTGCACGCGCCCGATCGAGCGAGGCCGGTCGTGGTCCCACCGGAAGCCGTCGCCGTCGCGGGCCACGACCGGGCTTGGCAGGAAGTCGGTGAGGTGCTCGGCGACCACGAGCGGGCCCGCACCCGGCCCGCCGCCGCCGTGCGGAGTTGCAAACGTCTTGTGGAGGTTGAGGTGGACGACGTCGAACCCCATGTCGCCCGGCCGGACCTTGCCCAGGATCGCGTTGAAGTTGGCGCCGTCGTAGTAGAGCTGGCCGCCGGCACCGTGCACCAGCTCGGCGACCCGGGCGATGTCGCGCTCGAACAGGCCGAGGGTGTTCGGGTTGGTGATCATGAACGCGGCCACGTCAGTGTCCAGGACGGCCTCGAGCGCGTCGAGGTCGACCAGCCCCTCGGCACTCGACGCGACCGTGGTGACGTCGAAGCCGGCCATGCGGACCGAGGCCGGGTTGGTGCCGTGGGCGCTGTCCGGGATGACCACCCGGCGCCGGGGGTCGCCGTTGGCCTCGTGGTGGGCGCGGATGACGAGCAGGCCGGTGAGCTCGCCATGAGCGCCCGCGGCGGGCTGGAACGTGGCCCCGGCCAGGCCGGTCAGCTCGCAGAGGGCGTGCTCGAGCCGGGCCAGCACCTCCAGCGCGCCCTGGACCTGCTCGGCCGGCTGGGCGGGGTGGAGGCGGGCGAACCCGGGCAGGTTCGCGACGGCTTCGGCAACCTTCGGGTTGTACTTCATGGTGCACGAGCCCAGGGGGTAGAAGCCGAGGTCGATCGCGAAGTTGCGGTGGGCAAGGCGGGTGTAGTGGCGCACGAGGTCGCGCTCGGACACCTCGGGCAGGCGCACCGGCCCGGTGCGGCGCGCGCCGGCCGGCAGCGCCCGGTCGAGGTCGACCTCGGGCAGGCCGGCGCCGTCCGGGAACGACGACGCGCGCCGGCCGGCCGCCGACCGCTCGAACACGAGCAGCTCGGCCTGGCCCGTCCCGCCGGTCCCTCCTGGTCCCGAGATCCCCGCCGCCCACGTGGGCGCCTCGAACGGCACCCGACCACGGGCGCCCCGCTCCATCGGCCCGCCGCTCATCGACGCTCCTCCTTCTCACCCTCGGCGCCGGGTCGACCCACCCACTTCTCGCCCTCGACGTCGGGGTGACTCACCCACTTCTCGCCCTCGACGAGGAGTCGACCCACCAACTCCTCACCCTTCGCGCCGGGTCGACCCACCCCGGAGGTGCGGCGCTCAGCGTGCTCCCCTCCGGCCCCCGCAGCGCCCGCTCCAGTGGCCTTGCCCTGCTTGCCGGCGAGCCCGGCGAGCACCTCGCCCATGGCGTCGGCGAGCCGGTCCACGTCGGCCTTGGAGCGCCGCTCGGTCACGGCGACGAGCAGGCCGTCCTCGAGCCCGGGGACCAGGCCGGCGAGCGGCAGACCGGCGAGCAGCCCGCGGTCGGCCAGCCGGCGGCACACCTCGGCCGGGTCGGCGGGCAGGCGTACCACGAACTCCTTGAAGAAGGGCTGGTCGGGGAAGGCGAGGCGGGCACCGGGCAGGGCCGCGAGCCGGTCGGCTGCGTAGCGGGCCGCCCGCAGGCAGAGCCGGCCGAGCTCGTCCAGGCCCTGCGGGCCGAGCCAGCTCAGATAGACCGCGGCCGCGATCGCGTTCAGGGTCTGGTTGGTGCAGATGTTGCTCGTGGCCTTCTCGCGCCGGATGTGCTGCTCGCGGGCCTGCAGGGTCAGCACGAAGCCGCGCCGGCCGTCGCTGTCGACGGTCTCGCCCACGAGCCGGCCGGGCAGCCGGCGAACGTCAGCAGCCGAGCAGGCCAGGAAGCCGAATGCAGGGCCGCCGAAGCTGGGGTGGTTGCCCAGCGCCTGCCCTTCGCCCACCACGATGTCCGCGCCGAGCCGGCCGGGCGGCTCCAGGAGGCCGGCGGCGAGCGGGTCGAAGGTGACGACGAGACGGGCCCCGGCCGCGTGGGCGACCTCCGCGGCGGCGGCCACGTCCTCGATCACGCCGAGGAAGTTGGGCTGTGCCACGACCAGGGCGGCGGTCCCGCTCCCGGCCTTGCCGCGAGCCTCCTCGAGATCGGTGTGGCCGTCCAGGGTGCCGACCTCGACCAGCTTGATGTCGAGGCCCCGGCCGTAGGTCTCGAGCAGCTCGCGCACCCTGGGCGAGACCGCGCCGCTGACCAGGAGCTCGTGCCGCCTGGTGGCCGCGACCGCCATCATGGCCGCCTCGGCCACCGCCGAGGCGCCATCGTACAGGCTGGCGTTGGAGACCTCCAGGCCGGTCAGCTCGCTGATGAGGGTCTGGTACTCGAAGAGGGCCTGGAGCACGCCCTGGCTCGCCTCGGGCTGGTAGGGGGTGTAGGAGGTGGCGAACTCCCCGCGTCCGGCCAGGTACCAGACCACCGCGGGCACGTAGTGGTCATAGACCCCGGCGCCCAGGAAGCAGGTCAGCTCGTCGAGGTGGCGGTTGCGGGCGGCCAGCCGGGCCAGCTCGGCGGTCACCTCCTGCTCGGCGTGCGGGCGGGGCAGGTCCAGGCCGGCGGGGGCGCGGAGCGCCGCCGGGATCGGCCCGAACAGCTCCTCGACGTCCTCGAGGCCGAGCGCCTCGAGCATCCGGCGCACCTCAGTGTCGGTATGGGGTTGGTAGCTCAACCGCTCCCCTCCTCACGTCCACCGGACCGGGCCAGGGGGCCACGTCCGGACAGCGGGACGAATTAGCGACATAGTGATCCAGCGACTTCTTTCTCCATCGACAAATCGATGAGCCGTCGCCGTCGTGCGGCGACAGCCTCGAGGCCGCGGCGGACCCGCGAACCGTCCGGAACGGGCGGCCGGGCCGGGACCGCCTGATTGAACACCGCCGTCGTGGGTGCCGCAACGCCACCGACAGTCCCATGGCCCGCGTCGCAGACGCCGAACCCTGGCCGGGTGGTGCCGGTACCAGGGCTTCCAAGGTGCGCTCGTGGGTGCCGAGCTGCTCCCAGCGCCGCTGGCCGGGTGCTGCAGGTGCCCGGGCGTCTCCACGACCAGGTGGCCGGGCGGCGCCTCCCACCCGGATGCTGGCCGGGCCGTCGTCGGTGGCGACCTGCAGGTCGACCCTGGCGAGGGCGCCTGACACGTCCAGGCGCCCGGACGGGCCGAGCCTCAGCCGCGGGACCTGCTGGAGCGGGCGGTGGCCCGGGTCGGCATCGGCTCCCCGGACGCCTGCGCCACCGGGTCGAGGTCCTCCAGCGGGAGCTGGCCGGGGCGGGAGGACGCCCGCTCGTCGGCGGGGAGGTGGGCGACGTCGCCCTCGGTGTCGGTCCACACGCGGCCGACGGCGATGCCGAACACCGCCTGCCCGTTCGACAGGACGTCGATCACCTCCTCGCCCGAGTGGCAGGCGTAGATGCGCTCGCCGTCGGAGATCAGGGTGACGTCCGAGAGCGGCCTGCCGGCCGACTCGCGGCGCAGATAGCCGATGGCATCGCGGATCTTCTGCAGGGAGATCCCGGCGTCGAGCAGGCGCTTGATCACGCGTAGCTCGACCAGATCCTCGAAGCTGTAGAGCCGGTGGGTGCCCGACCCGTCGGCCGCGCGCACCGACGGCGTGACCAGGCCGGTCCTGGCCCAGTAGTCGAGCTGGCGGTAGGTGATGCCGACCAGCTTGTAGACCGTGGTGCCACGGTAGCCTGGGCTTGCCGCCTCCGGGGAAGAGCGATCAGCCATCCTCACCCTCCTGCGGCGACAGCGCGAACTACAACGGTGTAAGGGACCAGCCTAGAGATCGCAGAACCGGGCGTCAACGACCCCCGAGCGACAGCGGGCGACCAGGTGGGTGGATGGGAGGAAGGGAGGAAGGGAGGAAGGGGGCGAGGTCTACTCGAAGTCCTCCGGACTGACCTGGTCGAGGAACTCGCGGAACTTCTTGACCTCGCGCTCCTCGTCGTCGCTCTCCTTGATCAGGATGGACGCCTCGCTGAGGACGCCCTCCTCGGCGTAGATGGGAGTGTTGGCCCGGACGGCCAGCGCGATAGCGTCGCTGGGCCGGCTCGACACCGAGTACTTCGACCCGTTCTGGCGCAGCTCGATGGTGGCGTAGAAGGTGCCTTCCTTGAGCTCGGTGATCACGACCCGCTCGATCGAGACGACGAGCTCGTCGAGCAGGTTTTTCAGGAGGTCGTGGGTGAGCGGGCGCGCGGTGGCGACCCCTTGGAGCGCGAACGCAATGGCCGTCGCCTCGACGTTGCCGATCCAGATCGGCAGGAAGCGCTCGCCGTCGCGTTCCTTGAGCAGCACGATGGGCGTCTGGGTGGGAAGCTCGATCCGGACGCCGACGAGGGTCAGCTCGACCAAAGCGAAACCCCCTCGAGCGTCGAAGGTTCTTGCGCCCGGCCGGGCGCCTGCCAGCAATCAGAGGCTATCAGACGCCCCTCCCACGCGCGACAAGACGATCGCCTGCGGCCGGCCGTGCCAGGTCGAGCCGTCATGCCGCCCTCGGGGCCAGAAACGGGTCGATCACCCCGGTCGCGGCGCCGGCCGGCACCGGGCCGGGCCGGAAGCCCTCCCCCCCACCGGCCGGGACGGGCGCGGGCGCGCCGTCGAGGGGGCGCAGGGGCAGCGGGGCGAGCAGGGTCCCGCCCGCGGCCAGCCACATCCGTGGCGGAGCGCCCGCACGGGGCCCCGGCCGGACCGGCGCGGGCACGGCGACGACCCGGCCGAGCAGGTCCCGGCGGACCAGGGCGTCCACGTCGGCCGCGACCTGCCAGCGGGCGGCATCTGCGCCGGTCCGCGCCGTGACCGCCTGGCCGCGGGCGGTCAGCCTGACCCGGACCAGGGCGTTGAAGCCGTACTCGAACAGGGCCTGCACGTCGGTGAAGGCGTTGGGCGAGCCCAGGGCGACCGCGACCAGCCGGCGGCCGCCGCGGCTGGCGGATGCGACCAGGCAGCGGCGGGCCAGGTTGGTGAACCCGGTCTTGCCTCCCTCGGTCCACCGGTAGGTGAACAGAAGCTGGTTGCGGTTGGGGAAGCGCCGGGACGGACCAGCCCCCGGGATGGCGGCCCGACGGGTGCCGGCCAGGGCCCGGAAGTCGGCCCGACGCATGGCCACTTCCCAGAGCCGGGCCAGGTCACGGGCGCTGGTGTGGTGGCCCGGCCGGTCGAGGCCATGTGGGGTCACGAAGCGGGTGGCCGTGAGGCCCAGCGCGGCGGCCCGCTGGTTCATGCGGCGGGCGAATGCCGCCTGGGAGCCGTCCACCGCCTCGGCCAGCGCAGCGGCAGCGTCGTTGGCGCTCTTCAGCATGAGGGCGAGCAGGAGCTGGCGGACGGTCAGGCGCTCCCCGACGCGGAGCCTGAGCGACTCCCCGCCGACCGCCACCGGCCCGGGCCCGATCACCACCACCCGGCTCTGCGGCAGGCGCTCCAGGGTGAGCAGAGCGGTCATGACCTTGGTGGTCGAGGCCATCGGGCGCGGCCGGGCCGCCGCCCGCTCCAGCAGCACCTGTCCGGTCTCCTGGTCGGCCAGGATGAAGGCGCGGGCGCGGATCTTGGGCAGGGCCACCGGTCCTGGCGGAGCTCCTGCCGCATCGACCGGCCGGGGGACCGACGGGCCGGCCACGGCATCCGGCGCGAGCGGCGCCGGGCCGGCGCCTACGGCCACCACGACCAGGAGCGCGACAAGCGCGGGCCGCCACCGCCGCACGGAGCCGCCGGTCACCGCACGGAGCCGCCGGTCACCGGCGCCCCTCCGAGCCACCAGCGGCTGTCGCGACGCCCACCCAGGTCACCAGCCGCCCCCTCCGAGCCACACCGGCCGTCAGGGCGCCCACCCGGGTCACCAGCCAGCGGGCCTCCGAGCCACCGGCCGTCGCGACGCCCACCCGGGTCACCGGGGGCCTCCGGGCCACCACCGGCTGTCGCGTCGTCGACCCAGGTCACCGGCGGTGCTCCGTGGCCTCGGCAAAGGTCCCGATCGCGGTTCGCAGGGTGACGTCCCGCATGCGGCTCCCGAGGTCGGCGAGGCTTTCGAGCATCTCGCGGGCCCTGGCCCGCGCCTCCGGGTTGCGCTGGCGGACCAGCGGGGCCACGACCTGCTCGAACAGGGCCGCCTCACGCTCGGCGAACGTCTTGTACATCCGCAGGTGGCGGGCTTCCAGCCCATACTCGGCCAGGTCGCGGGCGAGCCGCAGGACCACCAGGTCGTCACCGCCGTACCAGCTGCCGCGCTCGGTCGAGCCTCTGGCCGCGATGAGGCCGAACGCCTCCAGCTCGGCGAGCTGGTCGGCGGTGGTGCCCGCGGCCCGGCACAGCTCGTCCCGGCTGAACTGGGCGTCGGAGGGCGGCGCGTTCGACAGCAGGCCGCCCCCGGCGGTTGCCGGCCCAGGGCGCTCGGCGAGGGCGTGCCGTGGTAGCGCGCCCGGCTCCCCTGCGGCGCCAGCGAGTGTCCGGGCTGCCCGCGACCCGGCCTCGCGCGCTGCAGGAGAGCGGGCCTCGTGCGCTGCAGGAGAGCGGGCATCGCGCGCTGCGGGCGGGGAGGTCGGGTCGGCCGGCGGACCGCCTCCGGCGTGCAGCTCCCCGACCGACTCGAGGTCGGCCAGCCGCTGGCGGATCACCCGTAGCGGCAGGTACTGGTCGCGCTGGGCGCGCAGGACGAAGCGGAGCCGGGCCACGTCGTCCTCGGAGAACTTGCGGTAGCCGGACGCCGACCGGTCGGGCCGGATGAGGCCGGCGCCCTCGAGGAAGCGGATCTTGGACACGGTGATGTCGGGGAACTCCGGCTTGAGGACCGCGAGGACCTCACCGATGCTCATCGTGCCGGGCGGCGCCACCGACTGCCTGTCCCGGGCCGACCCGCCGCGTGCTCCCGTTCCCCCTCCGGGGGACGGAGCGGCTGCCTCGCGCTCGACCGGGTCGACCATCACACCTACCCGGCTCCACCGGCCCCTGGCCGGCTCCCCGCGAAGAACACGAGCTTGAACTTGCCGATCTGCAGCTCGTCCCCGCCGACCAGATCTCCGTCCTCGACCCGCTCGCGGTTCAGGTAGGTGCCGTTGAGCGAGCCGACGTCGTGCACGGTGAAGCCGGTCGGGGCACGGCGGATCTCCGCATGCCGGCGGGAGACCGTGATGTCGTCCAGGAAGATGTCGCTCTCGGGGTGCCGGCCGGCGGTCACCACCTGCTTGTCGAGCAGGAAGCGGCTGCCGGCGTTCGGGCCACGGCGCACCACCAGCATGGCCGTGCCCTCCCGCAGCTCCTCGACCGGGGCGGCGACCTCTTCCTCGACCTCAGCTTCGAGGTCCTGTGCGGCCAGGCTGATCGTGGTCGTCGAGTCGTCGGCGGCTGCCACCAGCGCGGCGCCACAATTCGCGCAGAAGTGGGCGCCTTCCGGGTTCTTGTGACCGCACTGGGTGCAGAACATTCCGCCCTCCGGGCTTCGGGTCGATGTCGATGTGGACGCTGACTGTAGAGGACCGGTTGAAACAGGGTCAACGTAAACGGGCTGGTCGGACGTGCGCCAACCCGGGCCGGCGCGAGCCGCCAGAACCCTCGACCTCGAGGTAGCGCGCCTAGCTTTCTGCCACCAGTTCACGATACGCGTCGACATCCATCAGCTCGTCGGCCTGGCTGGCGTCGGTCATCTCGATCACGACGAGCCAGCCCTGGCCATAGGGGTCGGAATTGATGATCTCAGGGCTCTTGTCCAGCTCCTCGTTGCGCTCGACGATCGTCCCGGTCACCGGGCTGAAGAGGTCGGAGACCGACTTCGTCGACTCGACCTCGCCGAACGGCTCCCCGCCGGTGACCGCGGTGCCCACCGGCGGGACGTCGACGTAGACGATGTCGCCGAGGGCGTCCTGGGCATAGTGGGTGATCCCGACGGTGGCGCGGTTGCCGTCGACCCGCATCCACTCGTGCTCCCTGGTGTACTTCAGATCGTCTGGGTACATTCGACTCTCCTGTCTGCCTCGCCCCGTGGCGACGTCCGGGCCGGGCTCTCCGGCTCCGGGCTCTCCGGCTCCCGGCTCCCGGGAGCCGGACGAGCCGCCCGCGCCGGGGCGTAGCCAAGCACAGCCGTCGCCGTCGTGCCAGAGATGTCCACAGCCATCGAGCCGCCGCGCTAGGGGCGCGGGAGCGTGGTCGGAGGGCCGTCGGGCTTCTTCGTGCCCCGGCGGACCACCTTGCTCCACGGGATGTAGTTGGAGACGAATGTGTCCTTGCGCACGACCCGTCCGCTCTGGGTGACGGTACGGTGGACGGTCACGTCGAAGCCGGAGGACCCCTGACTCTCCACGACCTCGGTGCCCTCGGGCAGGGTCGGGTCGTCCTCGTACCTCGTCTGCGGGGCCCGGAAGTTGTACGGGCTCGAGGTGCTGTGGGTGACCTTGTACCCCCGCGACGTCGAGTACAGCGTGACCTTCAGGGTCGCCGGAGTCGCTTTGGCCGTGATGTAGATCCCGTACGGCGAGTCGTTGCGGAACTTGAGGTCGGTGCCCGGCCAGTTGAGGGTCGCGTCGCGCCCCATGGGGTAGTGGCTGATGTGCAGACTGTGGTTGCGGCGCTCGACCACGGGAAGGCCCGCGAAGAAGACCGCGTTGAACACGGTCGTCCCGGCCTGGCAGACGCCGCCGCCGATCCCGTCCACGATCTCCCCGTTGCGGATGACGTGGGCGGTGCGGTAGCCCTTGCTCGGGGTGCGCTGGCCGGTGGCGCCGTTCATCGAGAACACCTGGTCGGGCAGGACGAGGCTGCCGTTCACTGCCGCGGCGATCAGCGAGATGTTGTGCACGCGCGGGGCGTCGCCCGCATTGAACGTGGTCGTGTAGGAGGAGATGACCTCCTTCACCCCGAGTGCCCTGGCCTCGGCGGTGGTCAGCGCGGGCGCGCTGGTGCGGACGGGCAGCGCGGCCCGGCGGTCGGCTCCGACCCGGCCCCCCGCGGCCAGCACCGCCGCCGCGGCCTGGCCCGGGTCCACGACGCTGCCGTCGACCGCCGGGACCACGGCGATGCGCTCGCCGGCCGGGCGGAACGCGGCATCGCGAGGCACGGCGTAGGCGAAGCGGGCCTTCTGGCGGAGCAGCGTGTCGAGCCCTCGCGGGTCGAGGCTGAGCACCAGGCGACCGCGGTCGACGCGGGTCCGCACGCGCGGGCCCAGGTCGGCCGGCAGGAGCCGGGCCTGCCGGCCCGCAGCGGTCACCACCACCGGAGCTGACAGCAGGTCGCGGGCCTGCTTCGCGGCCGCATCGGCGGCAGCCGGGCCGACGGTCGGCTGCTGCTCGGTCACGGGCAGGCTGATCTCGTTCACGGCGGGACGGGCGGCCGCGGCCGCGAGCACCCGCACCGCGCCGGCCCGGTCGACCGCCTGGCCCGGGATCCCGGGCACGAGCCGGACCTGGGCCGCGACCACGAGGAGTCTGGGCTCGGTGGTCGGGCGGCGGACCTGGCGGTCGGCCCTGGCCACCACCCGGTCGAACGCGCTGGTGTCCAGACGCGTCCGCCAGGGCAGCTCCACGCCCGAGAGCCAGGTCCGCAGCCGGTCGGGGTCGGCAGGGCCGGCGCGGCCGACGGCCAGGGCGGCCTCCACGCTCGCGTCGAGGTCGAGGCGGAGTCCCGTCTCCGACCGTGGCAGCTCGAGGCTTGCCGTGTCAGCCCGGACGGTCACCTGCTGTGCTTCCACAGTGTGAGCGCTCGCGGCCAACCGCGCGCGGGCCTGCGCGCGGTTCAGGCCGGACAGGTCGATGCCGGAGACCCGCACCCCGCGCCGGACCCTCCCAGCCGCCAGCGCGGTGTCGACCCCGACCAGGGTGAGCACGAGGACGACGGCGAGGATGGCGGCCAGCAGCGACCGGGGCAGTCCGAGCAGGCGCAGGCGCTTGCCCGGCTCGACCGGGCTGCTGGCCGGCTCCGGTCCCCCCTGCCTGCTGGCCAGCTCCGGTCCCCCTCGCGGCCGGGCCTGCAGCTCCGCCTTCTCCTCTGCCGGCCCTGTGGTCGGCCGGTCGACGACGTCGATGGTGGCTCCTCACTTTCTGCCGCTGCGTGCGACGGCCGCGGGCCGTGACCAGCCTCGACCGATCCAGACAGGCCAGCTTACGTCCCCGGGGGGACAAAGGGGGAACCGGCACGCCCGGTCGCGCTGTCAGCCGGGCTGCGCTGTCAAGGGTGTGCGCGAGCGTACGGCCGGGCGACCACACGGGCGACACGCTCGGGTCACGGCAAGGCAACGATCCCCCGGCTTGCCGGAGCACCGCCCGCTCAGTCCCCGCCGAACACCCGCTTGATCAGCGCCTCGTACCGGTCGGCGAGAGCGGTCGCCGCCGCCGGGGTGCCGGCCTCCGCCCACAGGTGGGTGACCGGCTCGGTGACGTCGGGGAGCAGCAGTGCCCAGTCGTCGTCGGGGCCGCCATCCCGCTCGCCGAGCTGGCCGGGATGGAACACCTTGATGCCGTCGACGTCCTGGGTGCGATGGCCCTTGGCGGCCTCGACGACCTGGCGCATGACCGCCCCCTTCTGCTCCCACGGGGTCGGCACCCGGCGGCGGACGACGTTCGACTCGGGGAGGGCGGCCACCGCCCCGGCCAGGCTCACCTCCTGGGTGGCCAGCAGCTCGAGCAGCTTGCCGAACGACATCAGCGCGTCGTAGGCGGGGTGCAGGGCCGGGAACACGTAGCCGCCGCCCTGCGCGCCGGCGAACACCACCCCGTCGCGCTGGGACGCCCGCATGATGGCGCTGGCGGTCAGCTTCGTCCCCATCACCTCGCAGCCGCGCTCGGCCGCGAGCTCCGCCGCCCGCCGCGTGGTCGACACCGGCAGCGCGATGGTCCCCCGCTGCTCGGACCGGACGATCAGGTCGACGTAGAGGAGCAGCGCCCGGTCGTGGGGGACGACCTGGCCGCGCGAGTCGACCAGGGTGAGCCGCTCCCCGACCGTGTCGAAGCGCACGCCCAGGTCGGCCCCGGAGGCCGTCACCAGGCGGGCCAGCCGGTCCAGGTCCTCCCTGAGCTGCTCTGCCGAGGGGGACACCCGCTCCTCGTCGAGCTTGCCTCCGACCAGCAGCGAGTCCAGGCCGAAGCGGGGCAGCAGCCAGGGCAGCACGAGCGAGCAGGTCCCGCCGCCGGCGTCGATCACCACCTTGAAGCGGCGGTGGCGCACCGCCTGGGCGTCGATGCAGTCGATCAGGGCGGCCGTGTAGTGCTCGATCGCGCGCGGGGGGTAGCGCAGCTCGCCCATCTCGCAGCCGAAGGCGCGACGGAACTCCTCCCGGTTGTAGGTCCGCTCGACCTTGCGCCTCGAGCCGTCGTCGAGGTCGCTGCCGTCGTCGCCGAACACGGCGATCTCGATCGCCTGGCTGTCCCGGGGCGAGGTACGCACGTACATGCCACCGGAAGCGCCCGCCCGGGTGGAGGAGAACCGCACCGCCGGGGCCGGGGCCAGCTCGAGGTCGTCGCAGTCGACCCCGGTGGTGTTCAGCCCGGCCACCAGGACGCGCTTGAGCGCCCGCGACACCCGGCTGGCGTCGCGGGCGAGCGTCACCCTCGATCCCTTCTTGAGGGTGGAGCCGAACGCCATCGCGAGCCTGAGTGCGAGCTCGGGCGTCACGTCGATGTTGGCCAGGCCGGCCACGCCGTGCTCGGAGAACAGGGTGCGCGCGCCCCGGCCCTCCCAGATGATCGACTTGGTGACGACCGCGCCCGGCTCGACCGTCTTGAACGGGTACACCTTGACGCCAGGTCGCAGGATCGCGCCGGGGCCGATGTTGGCGTTGTCTCCCACCACCACGCCTTCCTCGACCTGCCTACCCCGCTTGACGTCGGCGCTGCGGCCCACGACGCAGCCGCGGAGATGGGCGCCCGGCCCGATGTAGGCGTTGTCCTGGACGATGGCCCGGTGCAGGAAGGCGTTCTCCTTGACGACGACGTTGGCGCCGACGACGGTGTACTCGCGCAGAGTGGCCCCGTTCTCCACCTTGGCGAAGTCACCGATCAGGACCGGGGCGCGCAGCAGGGCGTCCGGGTCGACCTCGGCTCCCTCGCCGAGCCACACCCCGGGCCGGACCTGGAACCCGCGTACGTCGACCTGCACCTTGCCGTCCAGGATGTCCTCGTGGGCGCGGCGGTAGGCGTCCAGGTTGCCGACGTCCTCCCAGTAGCCCTCTGCCACGCAGGCGTACAGGGGCGCCCCCGCCGCGAGCAGCTTGGGAAAGACGTCGGCGGCGAAGTCAGCCGGGACGTCCTCGGGGATGTAGTCGAACACCTCGGGCTCGAGCACGTAGATGCCGGTGTTGATGGTGTCGGAGAACACCTGTCCCCAGTGCGGCTTCTCGAGGAAGCGCTCGATGCGGCCGTCCTCGGTGGCGATGACGATGCCGAACTCGAGCGGGTCCTCGACCCGCTTGGTGACCACGGTGCCCAGCGCCCCCGAGCGGCGGTGGAAGGCAGCCACTTCGTCCAGGCCGATGTCGGTCAGGGCGTCGCCCGAGATGACCGTGAACGTCTCCTGGAGCTGCTCGGCGGCGTTCCTGACGCTGCCTGCGGTGCCCAGCGGGCGCGGCTCGGTCGCGTACGTCAGGTCGACGTCCATGTCGGAGCCGTCGCCGAAGTAGTTGCGGACCTGGCTGGCCAGGAACTGCACCGTGACCACGATTTCCTTGACGCCGTGGTTGCGGACGTGCCGGACGATGTGCTCCATGATCGGCCGGTTGGCCAGCGGCAGCATCGGCTTGGGTTGGTTGGCGGTGAGCGGACGAAGACGGGTGCCCTCGCCACCAGCCATGATCACGGCCTTCATGGGGCGGCCTCCTTGCTGCCTGTGGAGCTGCGTGCGCTCCCGCTGGCCAGGATGGGTCGCGGGCCGCCGCGCCTGACCGCGGCGCCGTTGGGACGGCAAAGCCCCGGCGCCTTCAGGCTGGGCTACGCGCTGGCGCGCGACGCTCGCAGCCTTTCCAGGGCCATTCTGACGTAGACCGCCCCGGCCACGTAGTAGAGGACGACGCCGGCCCACAGCAACGCCAGCCCGATGACGTGCGCGGCCGGGGCGATGGCCAGGCCGGTCTCGCCGACGACGAGGATCGGCAGCGCGAGCATCAGGACGAACGTTGCCGCCTTGCCCACCCAGACGACGTCGGGTGGGCGCACCCCCCGCTTGGAGAGCAGCGGGAACCCGCCCAGCAGGAAGACGTCCCGACCGACCAGCAGGGCAACCGCCGGCCAGGGCAGCACCCCGCGGGCGACCAGGGCGATGGCCACCGACGCGATCAGCAAGCGGTCCGCCAGCGGGTCGAGCAGCTGCCCGAGCCGGGAGACCTGGCCGGTGCGCCTGGCCAGCCAGCCGTCCACCCAGTCGGTGGAGCCCACCAGGGCGGTGAGCCAGAGTCCGGTGCCGTAGCGGCCGGTGGCCAGCAGCCACGCGCACACCGGCATGAGCAGTAGCCGGGCGAACGAGATCGCGTTCGGCACAGTGACGATCGCCGTGGACGGCCGGTGGTCGGCACCGCCCCGCGAAGCCGCGCCCTCAGCCGCGGGCGGGGAGCCTGGCCCGCCCACGGCCCCCGTG
>Ga0307278_10000546_pt1 | contig 19057 bp, 20 predicted proteins | sample ER_DNA_117_FD_194482 | JGI IMG/M metagenome (GOLD analysis project Ga0307278, IMG submission 194482) | Bulk soil microbial communities from the East River watershed near Crested Butte, Colorado, United States - ER_DNA_117 | ecosystem: Environmental > Terrestrial > Soil > Floodplain | place...
CTGCCGGAACCAAAGCGGTGGCGCAGGCGCTCACCGAAGTGGACGGACTGACGGTTGTCGGTGGCGGCGACTCGGCGGCAGTGATCCGTGATCTTGGCTTCCGAGACGATCAGTTCGGTCACATCTCCACCGGCGGTGGCGCCAGCCTGGAGTACCTCGAGGGCAAGACACTGCCGGGACTGGCCGTGCTTGATGGAGAAGGGGTGTAGCCCGATGCCTCGAAAGCCCCTGATGGCCGGCAACTGGAAAATGAACCTCAACCACGTCGAAGCGGTCGGCCTGGTGCAGAAGCTGGCATGGACATTGGAGGACAAGAAGCACGACCCAGAAAAGTCTGAGGTCATCGTGCTACCGCCGTTCACCGATCTACGCACGGTGCAGACCCTGGTGGATGGCGATCGTCTCGAGATTGGGTACGGGGCGCAGGACGTGTCGGCGTTCGACAACGGTGCCTTCACCGGTGACATCTCCGCCGAGATGCTCGTAAAGCTCGGTTGCCGCTACGTGGTCGTGGGGCACTCCGAACGACGGCGCTTCCATGGCGAGGACGACAACATCGTGAACGCCAAGACGCTGAAGGCGGTCTCACGTGGCATGGTCCCGATCGTCTGCGTCGGTGAGCGCCTCGCCGTCCGTGAGCAGTTCCGCCATGTGCCCGACACGTTGCACCACGTGGAGGGCGCGCTCGTTGGCCTTACGCCGGAGCAGGTGGGAAAGCTGGTCATCGCGTACGAGCCGGTCTGGGCGATCGGCACTGGACGGGTGGCCACTCCGGAGGACGCCCAGGAGGTCTGCACAGCAATTCGCGGCTGGATCTCGGATCGGCACGGCGGTGACATCGCCGACCGGACAAGGATCGTCTATGGCGGATCGGTCAACGCGGGCAACGTCGCCGCCCTGATGGCGCAGCAGGACATCGACGGTTGCTTGGTCGGAGCCGCCAGTCTGAAGATCGACGAGTTCTCTGCTATTGCACGGTTTTACGAAATGCCGCTGATCTGAGTAGGCCGCGAGTCCAAGCCCGCTGGAGTTTTGACGTGTTCTCGAATCGGTGAGTTAGGCTACGTGGGTGCTCGTACCCCTGACGACCGTGCCGATCCTGATCTTCTCCATCATCTTGGTGATCACCAGCATCGCGCTCGCGTTGTTCGTACTGATGCACAAGGGCCGCGGCGGCGGTTTGTCTGATCTTTTCGGTGGTGGGATCTCTTCCTCCCTTGGTGGATCATCAGTCGCAGAACGAAATCTCGACCGACTCACCGTCATCATCGGAGTGGTCTGGCTAGCGGCAATCGTGGCGCTCAACTTGCTCTACAAGCTGGGTGCCTGACTGCTCCAAAACCACCGGCCGGTCAATCGACTAAAGACTGACACCAAGTTATCCACAGCTAGGAAGGGCGAGGGAGAACGAACGTGGCTGGTGGAAGTGCCATTCGTGGCAGCCGGGTGGGCGCTGGTCCGATGGGCGAGGCCGAGCGGGGCGATGCCGCGCCGCGGCTCTACGTCTCATACTTTTGCGCACACGGTCATGAGACGCGGCCCGCATTTGCCGCCGATGCCGCAATTCCCGACGCATGGGACTGCCCCCGATGCGGCTTGCCAGCCAATCTCGACTCCTTGAATCCGCCGCCGCCGCCGAAGATCGAGCCATACAAGACTCATTTGGCCTACGTCAAGGAGCGCCGCACCGACAAGGAGGCGGCCGACATCCTGACTGAGGCGCTACAGGCTCTGCGGGCCCGGCGCGAACGCGGCGAAGTCATCTACTGAATCTCCCTTCTTTGGAGCCGCTCGCGCAATCGCGCACGGAGTCCGCCGGCGTCGTCGTCGCTCGCCGACGAAAAGCGTGTCGGCTCGTTCCTTCTCCGCTCGGCGGTGTGCGATTTACCACTACCCGAGCACTCGCGGCATGATCCGGCAGGCACGACAGGGCGAAGGGCGCACTCTCACCGCTGCCTACGAATGGCTCTTCGCCGATCCCGGCGTACGCCCGGCTGATTGGTCTCCGGATGTCGCGGCTGCTCGGCTCGAGGCAGCCATCGCCGATGATCGCTCGACGGTTCTGCTGGCAGAGGACAACGACACACTTGTTGGATTCGCGACCGTCTATCTCGACATCGTCTCCGTAAGGTTCGGGCAACGAGCCTGGGTTGAGGATCTGGCCGTGGCACCACACCGCCGCTCGAGCGGGATCGGGAAGGCGTTACTGGACGCCGCCAAAACCTGGGCTCGCGACCATGGCGCCGACCGGCTGGAGTTGGAGTCGTCAACGGCCCGGGTCGATGCCCATCGCTTCTATGAGCGCGAGGGCCCGGACGGCTGGTCCCGGTGTTTCAGATGGACGCTCTAGCGCGGCCACCGTATCCGACTTGTCAGAAACCAGCAGCGCCATAGCACAGCTCAATTCTGACGAGTCAGCCTAGATTCGACCACGCTGCTGCAGATCGGCGGGCAACTCCGCTGCCGCGTCCCGATCCATCAACCAGAGCGTGCGCTCAACCCCCGAGACTCCGGCAGCAGGTACTTGCACCGGGCCGGCGCCGAGCAGCGCCATCTTGGCCGCTGCGGCTTTGTCCGTGCCGCTGACGACGAACCACACCTCATGCGATCGGTTGATCACCGGAAGGGTGAGGCTAATCCGCTCTGGCGGCGGTTTCGGTGAGGCTCTGACGGCGATGACGTCGCCCTCCGCATATGAGGAGGGATGCTCAGGAAATATCGATGCGACGTGGCCGTCTGGTCCCATACCGAGCAGGCAAATGTCGAAGGCGGTGTCGCCGAGCTCCCGCGCGTACGCCTCGGCGGCCTGATCGAGATCGAGGCCTCCGTCACTTGCCGGCATCTCATGGACTCGGTCCGGATTCAAGGTCAGTGGTGCAGCGAGCAGGTCAAGGGCCTGCTTGGCGTTCCGGTCACCATCATCAGCGCGCACGAAACGTTCGTCGCCCCACCACAGCTCGACCCGTGACCAGTCGACGGCCGAGTTCGATCCTTCGCTCGCAAGCTTCTGGTACGCCCGGGTGGCGATCCGACCGCCGGTGAGGGAAAGCTGAGGAATCCGGAAATCCCGTTGAATCTCGGTGAGCCGGGCCATCAGGCGCGCAGCCAGGGCCTCGGCCACCGCGTCGGATCCGGCATGGAGCAAGATTTCGGGGTTGGCCGCGCCCATGCTAACGGCTCCCAGCTGTCTGCTTGGCGGCCTTCGGTGTGCTGTCAACCTTCTTGCCGGACGCCTTTTTGGCCCGGGATTTCTTGGGTGCCGGCTCATCGCCGTCAAGCAGAGACTTGACGGTTCGTTCGTAGACCACGTCCTCATCCATGCGACGCAGTTCTTCAGACAGCAGCTCGGTGAAGTCGCGGCGTTTGAGAGCGACCAGGCGTTCTGGCTGGCCGGGCACGGCGTAGGAGGCGAGCAGGCCGTCGGGCCGAGTGAGCGCGATATCGCCGGAAGCGGTGGTCATGCGCACCGCAGTAAGCCCAGGTCCGTCGCTGATCTTGCGGATCGCGTCGACCTTCAGTCGGGAGTGCAGCCAGGCCGCGAGCAGATCGGCGGAGGGATTGCGCCGCTGAGACTCGATCACTACGGACTTGATCTTGGCGGGGTATTGGTCGAGCGCGGCGGCCAGCAAAGCGCGCCATGGCGTGAGCCGCGTCCAGCTCAGATCAGTGTCTCCAGGCGTGTAGTCCGCGGCGCGCGCTTTCAGCGCCGCGAGCGGGCGAACCGAGGAGGAAGCGTCAGTCAGTCGGCGCATGGCAAGCTGCGCTAGTTCGTCGGTAGCCTGCTTCTGGGGCGCCTTGCCGGGCCACCAGATGACAACGGGGGAGTCGGGCAGCAGCAATGGGCGGATCACGGAGGCTGGATGGGCTGCGACGGCACCGCGCATCCTGATCACCACAACCTCGCCCGGAGTGCCCTCGCCAATATGCACATCGGCGTCTAGCGAAGCGTTCCGACCCGAGGCGGTGACACAGAGCAAGATCCGAGAGGGATGCTCTCGGCCAGCCTCCATGCTGGCCTTGATCGCACTCGAGTACTCCGACTCGTCGCAGACGATGATCAAGGTCAGTACCATACCCTGGGCCGGGCTGCCCGCACTGCGGCGGGCGCGGAGGAGTTCGGCGGAGATCTTCGCCGACGTGGTGCCCTCAAGGGTGATGATCATTAGGGCCGCCTCCAGCTGAAACCGTCACGCGCCAACATGATGTCTGCGCCCTTGGGTCCCCACGACCCTGGTTCATAGGGCTCAGGTTGCTCTGCCAGGCTCGCCCAATAGTCCAAGATCGGATCCAGGATCTCCCAGGAAAGCTCCACCTCCTCATGCTGCGGGAACAGCGGCGGGTCGCCCAGCAGCACGTCCAAGATCAGCCGCTCGTACGCCTCGGGCGAGGATTCGGTGAACGAGCCGCCGTACGCGAAATCCATGTTGACTTCACGGATCTCCATCTGGGTGCCTGGCACCTTGGCCCCAAAGCGCAAGGTGACGCCCTCGTCCGGCTGGATCCGTAGCACGATGGCGTTGTAGCCCAGTTCCTCGGTATCGGTCTCGCTGAACGGCAGGTGTGGTGCGCGCTTGAAGCCAAGCGCGATCTCGGTTACCCGCCGAGCTAGACGCTTCCCGGTGCGCAGGTAGAAAGGCACGCCGGCCCAGCGCCGGTTCTCGATATCGATGCGGATTGCTGCGTACGTTTCGGTCCGTGAGTCTCGCGGGATCCGCTCCTCCTCCAAGTAGCCCTTGACCCTTTCTCCGCCGGCCCAGCCGCCTGCGTACGCCCCTCGCGCGGTGTGCAGATCCATTCGCGCCGGTGGCCGTGCAGCAGCAAGCACCTTCTGCTTCTCGACGCGGAGCTGGCTCGCCTCGAAGGAGTTGGGTTCCTCCATCGCTGTCAGCGCCAACAGCTGCAGCAGGTGGTTCTGGATGACGTCGCGCGCGATGCCGATGCCGTCAAAGTAACCGGCGCGGCCGCCAATCCCGATGTCCTCGGCCATCGTGATCTGGACATGATCGACGTAGTTGTTGTTCCACACCGGCTCGAACAGTTGATTCGCGAACCGCAGCGCCATCATGTTCTGCACGGTTTCTTTGCCGAGGTAGTGGTCGATGCGGAATACCGACGAGGCCGGGAAGACGCTGGAGACGATCCGGTTCAGTTCCCGCGCACTCTCCAGGTTGTGGCCGAACGGCTTTTCGATCACCACCCTGCTCCACCGTCCGGGCAATTCCGCGGCCAGCCCGTGCGAGCGCAGTTGGTCAACGACCGTCGGGAACAGCCCTGGCGGGATGGACAGATAAAACGCGTGGTTCCCACCGGTGCCACGGGCCTCATCGAGGTCCGCGATCGTCTCGGACAGGTGGCTGAAGGCCTCCTCACTGCCGATCTGACCCGGCACGAATCGGATGCCTTCGGAAAGTTGCTGCCAGACCTCCTCGCGGAAGGGCGTTCTGGCATGTTCCTTGACGGCGGTGTGCACAACTTCAGCGAAGTCCTGGTGCGCCCACTCACGCCGGGCGAAGCCAACCAAAGCGAAACCCGGCGGCAGCAGGCCCCGGTTGGCCAGATCGTAGACGGCCGGCATCAGCTTCTTGGTTGACAGGTCGCCGGTGACACCAAAGATCACCAGCACGCAAGGGCCGGCAATCCTCGGTAGTCGCCGATCCTGGGGGTCGCGCAGCGGGTTGGGACGCATCACAGTGATCACGCTTGGGCCCCCTCTTCCTTGTGAGCTGCTCGCGCAGTTTTGTCTGGCTCGCTCCGCTCGCGAGGTTTGCGCTGTGAGCCGCTGCCTTCCTCACTCGCTCGTCGACGAAAAGCGTGTCGACTCGCTCGCTCGTCCAGGACAGCGGCGCGCAAACCTCCGCGCTCAAAGCCCGCCGGTGTCGTCGTCGCTCGCAGACGAAAGAGCATGTCCGCTCCCTCCTCATCCGCTCGGCGGCGCGCGATTCCCGACGCTCGCAGACCTTTTTTGGAGCTGCTCGCGCATCGCGCGCTGAAGTCCGACGTCGTCGTCACTCTTCGCGAACGCCCTGTTCCATTTGCTCGCTCCGCTCGCGGGGCATGTTCGCTCATCGCTCCTCCGATCGTCGGGCGCGCGATTACCGACGCTCGCAGCTGGTGGACGGTGACTTTGGCCTTGGCAGCGAGTGTCAGCGAGCCGCCTTGGCGGCCTCCAGCTCCTGCTCGACGTCGACGACGAGCTCCTGCCACGACGCCTCGAACTTCTCGACGCCCTCCTTCTCCAGCACATCGACTACGTCGTCGTAGGAGATGCCGACCCTCTCCAGGTCGTCGAGCACCTGCTGTGCCTCAGCCTTGGTTCCGGTCACCATGTCGCCGCGCACCTCGCCATGATCGGCGAAGGCCATCATGGTCTTCTCTGGCATGGTGTTCACGGTGTTCGGAACCACGAGCTCGGTGATGTACATGGTGTCGGAGTAGTCGGGGTTCTTGACTCCGGTTGACGCCCACAGTGGCCGCTGCCGGTTGGCTCCCTTGGCTTCCAGCGCGGCGAACCGCTCGCTGCTGAACTCCTCCTCGTACAGCGCGTACGCAAGCCGGGCATTCGCGATGGCTGCCTTGCCGCGCAGCGCAAGCGCCTCGTCGGAGCCGATCGCTTCGAGCCGCTTGTCGATTTCGGTGTCCACCCGCGAAACGAAGAACGACGCCACCGAGTGGATCTTGCTCAGGTCGTGTCCGACAGCCGACGCCTGCTCCAGCCCTGTCATATAGGCGTCGATGACCGCGCGATAGCGCTCAAGGGCGAAGATCAGCGTCACGTTCACGCTTACGCCCTCTGCCGTGACCGTCGCGATCGATGGCAGGCCGGCCTTGGTCGCGGGGATCTTGATCAATACATTGGGTCGGTCGACGACCTTCCACAGGTCGGTGGCCTGGGCGGTGGTGGCGTCAGTCTCGTTCGCCAGGTCCGGATCGACCTCGATGGAGACGCGACCGTCGACGCCGCTGGTCGCGGCGTAGGTGGCGGCCATGATGTCACAGGCATCCCGTACGTCATCGGTGGTCAGCAGCTTGATGGCGTCATGGAGCTCCGCGTCGCGGGCCGCAAGCTCTTTGATCTTCGCGTCGTACATGTGACCTTGGGACAGGGCGGCTGCGAATATCGTTGGATTGGTCGTGACTCCGGTGACGGAGTTGTTGGACACGAGGTCGGCCAGGTTGCCTGAGGTGATGCGCTCGCGAGACAGGTCGTCCAGCCAGATGGAGACGCCGGCGCCTGCGAGAGCCTTGAGCCGTTCGTTCATGATCAGTTCTCCTGAATGAGTGGTGGTGGCGTCAGCTGGGCTCAGCTGATCGTGACGCCCGGATGGGCCTCTTCATCTGCGGGCCCCCTGGGCCCGCTGGCTGCCGGATGCGTGGGTGCGGTGGTCTCGGTTGAGGCATCGAGACTCGCGCGCGCGGCCGCTACGACCGTTTCGGGAGTGAAACCGAACTTCTCGAACAACAGGCTGCCGGCGGCGCTGGCTCCGTAGTGGTTGATGCTGATCGTCCTGCCGGCGTCACCGACCAGATCACGCCAACCGATGCCGACGCCGGCTTCGATCGAGACGCGCGCCTTGATCTCGGGCGGGATGACGGAATCCCTGTAGCCCTGATCCTGCTCGTCGAACCATTCCCGACAGGGCATTGACACAGCGCGCGCCGCGATACCCTGCTCGGCGAGTAGCTTCTGGGCTTCAACGACGTACTGCACCTCCGAGCCGGTCCCGATCAAAATCACGTCAGGGGTTCCGTCGCAGTCTTTGAGGATGTAGGCGCCTTTGGCTACCTGCGAGGTGTCGGCGAAGCCGTCTTCCCCGCGTGGGACGATGGGCAGGGCCTGCCGGGTGAGGGCCAGCCCGGCCGGCCGGTCCCGGTTCTTCAAGATCGTCGCCCAGGCGGCTGCGGTCTCGTTGGCGTCGGCCGGGCGTACCACGTCAAGCCCAGGGATTGCCCGTAGCGCGGCAAGGTGTTCGATCGGCTGATGGGTTGGTCCGTCTTCGCCTAGGCCGATCGAATCATGGGTCCAGACATAGATCACCGGCAGTTCCATCAGCGCGGCAAGCCGGACCGCCGGCCGCATGTAGTCACTGAAGATCAAGAATGTGCCGCCGTACGGCCGCAACCCGCCATGCAGCTTGATGCCATTCATGATCGAACCCATAGCGTGTTCGCGAACGCCGAAATGCAGCACCCTGCCGTAAGGGTTTCCGGGGAACATCCTGGTCTGCCGGTCGGTCGGCAGGAAACTCGGCTCGCCCTCAGGAGTGGTGTTGTTGGATTCGGCGAGGTCCGCCGAGCCGCCCCACAGCTCAGGCATCTTGGGCGCGATCGCGCTCAGCACCTTCCCAGAGGCTGCGCGGGTGGCGATGCCTTTGGGATCGGCAGACCAGCTGGGTAGTGCATCCTCCCAGCCAGGGCTCAGGTCATTGTTGATCAGCCGCTCGTACAGGTCCTTGCGGTCGGGATTGGCCGCGGCCCACTTGTCGTAGGCCTGCTGCCACTCCTGCTGGACCTGCGCGCCGCGCTCGATCAGTTTGCGCGTATGCGTGATCACCTCATCGGCAACCTGGAAGTTCTTGTCCGGGTCGAAGCCCAGCACTTCTTTGGTAGCGGCAACCTCGGCTTCACCCAGCGCGGCGCCATGCGCCTTGCCAGTGCCTTGGAGCTTGGGAGCCGGCCAGCCGATGATCGTATGCAAGCAGATGAAGCTCGGACGATCAGTTACGCCTTTCGCGGCCTCGAGAGCGTCAGCCAGCGCCGCGACATTTTCTTGGTAATGATGAGCGTCACCGTGGGTCCAGTCCACAGTTTGCACATGCCAGCCGTACGCGGCGTAGCGAGCGGTGGTGTCCTCGGTGAGCGCGATCTTGGTGTCGTCCTCGATGGAGATCCGGTTGCTGTCGTAGATGAGGGTGAGATTGCTGAGTCGCTGCGTGGCGGCCAGCGACGAAGCCTCGGACGAGACGCCTTCCTCGATGTCGCCATCGGAGGCGAGACAGTAGATGTGGTGATCAAAAACGGAGGTGCCCGGCGCGGCATCTGGATCCAGCAGGCCGCGAAGTCTGCGAGCGGACATCGCCATTCCCACAGCGTTGGCGACGCCTTGGCCGAGCGGTCCGGTGGTGACCTCGACTCCCTTCGTGTGCGCGTACTCAGGGTGCCCAGGGGTCTTCGATCCCCAGAATCGGTAGGCCTTGATGTCATCCAGTTCCAGCCCGAAGCCGCCCAGGTAGAGCTGGATGTACAGCGACAGGCTCGAGTGCCCGCAGGACAGTACGAATCGATCTCGCGCCGGCCAGTGGCTGTCGCTTGGGTTGTGCCGCATTACCTTCTGGAACAACAAGTAGGCGACGGGCGCGAGACTCATCGCGGTGCCCGGATGGCCATTGCCGACGTTCTGGACGGCGTCGGCGGCCAGCACGCGTATGGTGTCGACGGCTTTGGAGTCGAGCTCGGTCCACCCCTCAGGGAGAACCGAGCCGGAGATGTCTGTGTCGGTCACACTCACGTGCCAGGAGATCCTTTCCGGACGGCTATGCGGGCTGCTGATTGCGGCAGCCCGGACAATGCGAGCCTATCGGGGGCGAGTCGGCTGGGGATATAGGGTCACGCCGAGAACTGTTGCGCGCGAGGGTCCGAGAAGTCCACGTGGTAAGTGTCAATTCCAGCGCCGAGCCCTAGACTCAGCCTCGGTGACTGCGCTTTCTACCGCACTGCTCGCGCGACCGACGCTCGCAGTGCGGAGGATAGGCGTCGCCGGGGACCAGAGTCGCCTAACAGTGAGTGAGTAGAGCCTGTGACGAGCATCGACGTGCCAGGTCGGGTGGCCGCCGACAACGACCGCGCAGCCCGTGTTGATCTTGGGGTAAGGGCAGTTCGCCGCAGCCATTCCCTCACTCGTGCTCGCCATGTTGCCGCGGCTTACCTCGGACTCACCAAGCCTCGCATCATTGAGCTTCTCTTGGTGACAACGGTGCCGGCGATGTTCCTGGCGGCGGGTGGAGTCCCACCGCTCAAAGTCGTGCTGACCACCATGGTCGGCGGCTGCCTCGCCGCGGCCAGCGCAAACGCCTTGAATTGCGTGCTGGACCGCGACATCGACGAACGGATGCGGCGTACCCGTCGTCGTCCGCTGCCACGGCACGCCGTCGGTCCGTTGGGTGCCACGGTGTTCGGAATGATCTTGGCGATTGCAGCGACGCTGTGGCTGGGGTATCTGGTCAACTGGCTGTCCGCGGCGCTCGCGGTGGGCGCCAACGCGTTCTATGTCGGGGTTTACACACTGTGGCTGAAGCGGCGCACCCCGCAGAACATCATCTGGGGCGGCATCGCGGGCTGCTTCCCACCGCTGATCGGCTGGACAGCGGTGACCGGCAGCCTGGCGCTGACTCCATTCGTGATGTTCCTCATAGTGTTCTTCTGGACGCCTCCACACACCTGGGCGCTCGCCATGCGCTATCGGGAGGACTACGCAGCGGCGAGGGTGCCGATGCTGCCAGTGGTGCGATCAGCACCGGCGGTAGCTCGACAGATTTTGATGTACTCGGTCGTGACAGTGCTGGTCTCGCTGACGCTCTGGCCGGTTGCTCACACCGGCTGGCTCTATCCAACGGTCGCACTGATCGCGGGCATCGCGCTGGTGTGGCAGTCGTGGCAGTTGCTGGCTCGCGCCCGTCGTGGCCTGATTGACGCGGCACTGAAGCCAATGCGGTTGTTCCACTGGTCGAACTCCTACCTCGCGCTGGTCTTCGTCGCCGCAGCGGTCGACACCTTGCTGCGATGAGCGGCGCTGGCCCAGCAGTACTTTGGAGGGTCACCGGCCAAGCGAGACGGCCATGCGACGCCGCAGCGGCGGTACCGCGGCAACCGCGCGCAACACGGTCCGGAACGCGCCGCGGCCGATCCTGTTGGTCGAGCCGGCCCGCCGCGCGTTGCTTAGGGACCGTTTCACCGCGGCGAAGCCGTAGTCACGCATCCGCTCCTCGTACTCGTGCAGTGCTGGCACCAGCTCCCGCTCCCCGGACGTGACAGCAATCAGCTGACGCCTCAGCAGGTCGGCGTCTCGCAGCGCGGTGTTGGCGCCGATGCCTGCCATCGGCGTCATGTTGTGGATGGCGTCGCCGAGCAGAGTCACTCGACCAGTCGGCCACGGGCCGGTGGGCGGCGCGCAGCGGACCCTGATCGCGTTCACGGTCTTCGGGTCGGAGCCGCCGATCAGCTCACGCAGCGCTGGCGCCCAGCCGGTGGTGCGGTCGAGCACAATGCCCTGCAGGTCGGCGCCGCACAGTGTCTCGGTATTCGCCGGCAAGCGGCCAGCCGCGTCGGCATACGCCCAGAACGTGTACGCGCTTGTGTTGTCGAGCACGAACGCCTGCGGGGCGGTCTGGTCGACGATGGTCCTGCGGTCGGGCCGCCAGACCGCGGTGAACAGGAAGCCGTTGTTGGTCGGAATGACGATGTTGGCGTCTTCGCGGAGGGTGTACGGGAGGTCGGCTCCGTCCAGGCGGTGCTTGCCGGCGATGGCCAGGATGCCGGTGTCGATTCGCTGTGCGTGCGGAAGCAGCTGCTGCCGTACGCGCGAATTGGCCCCGTCGGCGCCGATCAGTATGTCGGCCGTGGCGGATGTGCCATCGGAGAAGTGCGCGGTGACCCGCTCGTCAGCGCCGATCTCATATCGCTCGAATGTCTTGCCGAGGCGCACGACATCGTCTAGATCGGACAGCAACACCTCGCGCAAGCTGATCCGGCTGGCGCCGTAATGGGCATCGGCCGGGCCAGCGTCGGGCAGAAGCTCCGCGCCGGCGAACCGCAGCAGGTCGTCCAGCTGTTCAGTGGCGAACCCGAAGCCGCCGTCATTCACCGAGACCGAGTCGAGGAACCGCTGCCAGGCGGCCGGTGGCAAGCAGTCGTGCAGCGCGCGACTGCCATGCGGGTTGATGTGGATCCTGTAGCCCTGCAGCCAGTCGGTGCGGGCCTGAGTGCGCTCATAGACGGTCACCGGTATTCCGGCGCGCCGCAAACCCTGCGTAAGGCAGAGACCGCCAATGCCGCCGCCGATGATCATGACGTCGAGTTTCTTCTGAGGAGTCATACATCGAGTCTCACGCGGACGCATTACTCTGTCAAGCAAACACATGATTAATTCATATAAATATTTGACTATGTTAAGGTGATCGCCGTGAGCCAACCTCGCCGGTCTCCAAGTGGTCAGGAGCGGAAGCGTGACGCTGAGCGCACTCGGGAGCGCATCCTGGACGCTGCGGTGGTCGAGTTCGGCGAGCATGGATTCGCGGGTGCTCGGATCAGCGCGATCGCCCGTAGGGCAGGTGTCAACGAGCAGTTGATCTCGTACTACTTCGACAGCAAGGAGGGCCTCTACCGGGCGCTTCAGCAGCGCTGGCAGATGATCAGTGCCGGGGCGAGCCGGCCTGAGCTGCCGATCGCCGATGTAGTTGCCGCCTTTCTACGACTCAACGTCGACCAGCGCTCCTTCGCTCGACTGCTGGTGTGGGATGGCCTGGCCTACACCGGCAGCGACGCAGTGGAGCCGGACGCGTACTTCACCGAGATGGTCGCAGAGCTGCGACGCCGGCAGCGCGCGGGCGAGCTGGCCGATGACCTGGATCCGGCGTACGTCCTGCTGATGCTCTTCGCTGCCGCGCTCGCTCCGACCGTGATCCCGCAGGTTGCCCGCAGGCTCACTGGCTTGTCTGCGGACTCGCCCAGGTTTCAGGCGGCGTATGCCGAGCAGCTGCGTCGTGTCGTCGAACGGCTGGCCGACTAGGTTGGCCTGATCGTTTCCGTACGCTTGGCCCGTGGCCCAGTCGGTGGAGCTGACGCTGGATCCCTCAGCCGAGGCAGCGGTGGTTGCGCAGTGGGATCGGCTAGCCGCGGCCGGCCTCGCCAGACATCCGCGGCCGAAGCCAGGCGGCCATCATGTGCCCCACGTCACCCTGTACGCTGCGGACGCCATTTCGGCCGCAGCTGAGCCGGTGCTTCGCGAGATTGTGGTGGATCTCGATCTCACTGTGCGCATCGGGGCCCTGATGATCTTCGGTCCACGCAACGGTCAGTGCATCCTGGTCCGGCACGTACTGGCGTCGGCGGAGTTGCTCGAGCTGCAGCAACTGGTCGCGAAAGCCTGTGGCGCGGATCCGGCAGGTCAGTTCGGACCGGGCCGGTGGAGCCCGCACGTGACGCTGGCACGGCGGGTGCCTGCCGATCAACTTGGGCCTGCGGCGAAGGCGCTCGGTGGCTCCGGTCGAGATGTCGTTGCTCAGGTTCGGCAATGCCGGCGCTGGGACGGCAAGCGGCGCACGGCGTGGTGGCTGACCGGACCTGAATGATCGAGGCTTAAGTCGCAGCCTCAATGAATGCCCGGAAAATGCCGTGCTGGAGCGGATCGGTGTCGGCGAAATCCTCGAGATGCCACTGCACGCCCAGATACCAGCCATCGTGTCCGGCGAGGGTGACCGCCTCGATGGTGTCATCGGCAGCGTGGGCTGCAGCCACCAGGTTGTCAGCGAGAATGGCAATGCATTGGTGGTGCGAGCAGGAAATGGTGATCCGATCATCGGCGACGACCTGGCGTAGCGGCGATTCGGCGTCCAGTTCGATGTCGTGCACAAAGTTCCTGTGGTTGCGGCCGATCTCCTCGGTCATGTCCTGCACCAGGGTGCCGCCGAGCGCTACATTGACCACCTGGCTCCCGCGGCAGATCGCGAGCAGCGGAATCTTGTCCGCGATCGCCCAGCGGGCCACGGCGAGGTCGAAGGCATCTTGAGTTTCGTCCACGTTGTACAGCGTCGGGTGGGGTTGCTCTCCATACCACCGTGGAGACAGATCCCCGCCGCCAGGAAGCAGGATTGCGTCCACCATCCAGAACCGCTGTCGCAGTCTGTCGAGGTGAGGTTCCCCTAGTGCTGTGGGATGGACTACCAGCGGCTCACCGCCCGCCGCCCAAACGGCCTCGAGCAGCTTGGCTGCGGCGACCTCGGCTTCATACCGCAGCGCACTCGCGTCCTGAGAGAACCGCGCGGGGATGATGACCAGCGGGCGGGCGTCAGGGGTTCGCTCACCCATCGAGATCAGCCGGGCGTCGCTTCACCGACAGCATCAAGTTGGTGACTGTGGCGATCGCGAGGGATGCACCGAGCAGGTGGAGAGCGACCAGCCAGATCGGCAATCCCAGCTGGTACTGGGCCATACCAATTCCCCCTTGCACCAACTCGACCAGCAGTAATAAGACCGCAGCCCTACTGCGCAGCAGCAGAAAGCAGATCACGCTCGCCGCGACGGTCGCATAGACCATGCCGCTGTGCAGGCGCGTCAGCAATAACCCATCCAGCCCGTTCCGCGGCGCATTCTCGTCGCCGGCGTGCGGCCCGCTGCCGGTCACCAGGGTGCCGAGCCAGACAGCCAGCCACATCAAAACGACGGTGACCCGAGTCGCAGCGACCGACAGGGCCGATGCACTTATAGGTGAGAAGTGCCAGGCCTTCCGCACTAGCCAGACGGCGAGCGAGATCAGCACCATCGACAGCAGCAAGTGCAGCCCGACTACGTACGGGTTGAGCTGCGTGAGCACGGCGATGCCACCAATGACGCCCTGCAGCGGGATGCCGAGCGCCAGGCCGGCAGTGAGCCAGCGCAGGTCGCGCCGCGGCCGCCCATCCTCCCGATAGAGCAGGGCACTGACGAAGGTGAGCACGGCCCCGATGATCAGCACGAGGGTGAGGAGCCGGTTCCCGAACTCGATCGCCCCGTGAATGCCGAGTTGCGGATGGGAGGCGTAAGAGTCCTCGGTGCATCTGGGCCAGGTCGGGCATCCCAGACCTGAGCCGGTCAGCCGGACCAGACCACCGGTCACCACGATGAGGATGTTCATCACCAAGGAGACGACCGCCCAGCGCCGCAACGCGGACGGCCCACGCACGACCCGTAGCAGCGTGGATAGCGCTCCTGCCCTTCGGGCAACCTCGGCCTCAGGAGGCAACTGCTTCACGACGTCCATCGAAAGCCCTTCCATGCGGCGAGGCCCGCGGCCAACAGCCACGCTAACAAGACCAGCACGGGCCAGCCCAGGAGTTGCCCGTTCGCTGCGGCTCTCAGCCCTTCGCCAAGGGCCGCAGTCGGCAACACCTCGATCACTGGACGGAGCACGGCGGGATAGCGTTCCAGAGGAATGATCAGCGCTCCGCCGATGACCAAGACCACGTAGATCAGGTTGGCAAGGCCCAGCGTGGTCTCCGCGCGGAGTCGACCCGCGAGCAACAGCGCGAGGCACACGAACGTCGCCGCCGCCAAGATCACCAGAATCACCGCCAGCACCGCGGAGAGGGCTGTGAACCTGGGTCGCCAGCCGAGGCCCAGGGCAGCACCGGCCAAGATCACCAACTGGCCGAACATGATCATGATCACGGCCAGGGCCTTGCCGGCGATCAGGCCCGGTTTGCCCAGTGGCGTCGTCGCCAGCCGCTCCAGCACTCCGTAGCGCCGCTCGAAGGCGGTGCTGATCGCTACCGAGGTGAAGGCCGAGGACCACACTGCCAGCGCGAGCACCGATGGTCCGAGCAACTCAAGACTGCCGATCGAAGCGCTGGCGAACCGGCCGGCGACCAAGATCGCCAGTGGGATCACCAGTGCCAGCAGCAGCTGCTCGGCGTTGCGGATGAGAAGTCGCGCCTCGATGAGTCCGTGCCGGACGATCCTTTTAGCAGGTGGCGCCGGCGCGGGGGCGGGGGAGAGGTCCAGCGCTGTCACGAGGCTGCCCTGGCCCTGGTGTGAGTGAGGAAGACGCTCTCCAGACTTTCCCCAGACTTGGTGAGCTGGCGCACCGTGCCGGAGATCGCAACTCGGCCACCGTCGACGATGAACACCTGGTCGGCGAGGGCCTCGGCCTCGTCCATGGCATGTGTGGTCAACAGCATGGTGACACCGTTCGCGCGCAGCTCCCGCAGCAAGAGCCAGGTGGCGCGGCGAGCATGCGGGTCCATGCCGGCTGTCGGTTCGTCGAGGAAGACCAGCTCGGGTCGCCCGACCAGCGCACCCGCCAAGTTGACTGCTTGTTGCTGGCCGCCAGAGAGGCGGCGGTACGGCGTTTTGGCGCAGTCGGTGAGCCCGAGCCGTTCGATCAGCGCTGGCACCGGCAGCGGATTGGCGTAAAGACCGGCGAGATAGCGCAAGAGCTCGATTGCCCTGATCCCGGACCAGGAGCCAGCGCTCTGCGGCATCAGCCCAATGCGGCCGGCGAGCATTCGAGAGCCGGCCGGCAGCCCGAGCACTCTGGCTGTCCCTTCAGATGGCCGGATGAGGCCCGTACAGCAGCGGATGAGTGTGGTTTTGCCTGCGCCGTTAGGCCCGAGAACGGCGGTCAGCGCGCCCGTCTTGGCCCCCAGCGCAAGCCCGTCGAGAACGGTGCGGCTACCGAATCTGACGACCAAATCGTCGACCCGCACAGCGCTGTCGGGACTGGGCACCGATGAATTCTAGACCGGCAAGCTGAGTAGTTCAGGCGAGGATGGTGCGCGAGAGATAAGGGTTGCGGAAGACGCCACGCGGGTCGTACGCCGCGACAAGCCGGCGGAAATCTGTGAGCCGCGGATAGAGCTCCGACCATGGGTACGCGGCGCCGAAGACCTTTGCCCAGTGCGGCCGCGGGTGGAACGGCTGCAAAGCTGCTTCGATCGCCTCAACCAGTGCGCTCACTGCCGCGGCATCAGGTTGCCAGGTGAAATGGACCCCGAATACATCTCGTTGGTAGGCCGGACTCAGCCAGAGCTCATCTGCCGCGATAGTACGGATCTCGGCGCTCTTCACCAGCGGCGCAATGGCGTGTCCAAGCTCGCGCAACGCCTCGATCACCTGACTGGCATACCTCCGATCCAGCAGATATTCGCTCTGGATCTCCGCGCCGCTACTCGGAGTGAACTCGAGCAGAAAGTGCGGTAGCCGCTCGTACCACGGGCCGGGCTCGCCGAGTTGCGGCGTGCAGTGCAGCGGATCGTTGCCCCGCGTCATATGCAGCTTCTGGGTCGCGGCTCGTGCGCCGAACAACTCGTCCGGCATTGGGTCATCGTGCACACGCGACTTGACCCAGAGCATGTCGAGATCGTCACCAGCAAAGTCGGTGATCGCGCTCACGCTGTAGCCGGCGCCCATCACCTCACCGAACGAGCCGGTCAGTTGGTCCCACGGCAAGTGTTCGTAAACGACCTGGCGTAGCTGAAAGCTCGGCTCAATGGCGAGGCGGATCTCGGTGACCACACCCAGCGCGCCCAGATGGACCACGGCTCCCGGGAAGTCCGGCGACGTGTGATCGATTCGCACTAGGTCTCCGGTACCGGTGACCAGGCTCACCCCCGTTACCGCGGAAGCCAACGACTGATTGGCGTTGCCAGACCCATGCGTTGCAGTAGCTACGGAGCCGGCGACCGAGATGTGGGGCAGAGAGGGCAGATTGCTCAGCGCCCATCCCGCCTCCTGCAGGTGCCGTGCCAGGTCGCCGTAACGCATCGTTGCAGGAACCAACACTGTGCGAGCATCCTTATCGATCCGCACACTGCTAGACAGCGCCTCGAGCGAGACAATCCCGCCAGCATCGGCGATGTCGTTGAAGGAATGGCGAGTGCCGATTGCATGCAGCGATGAGCTTGCCGTCTCGACGAGCCGCTGTAGCTCATCGATCGTGCGCGGCCGGTAGACCTGCTGTGCGCGATAGGTATACGTGCCGCTCCAGTTGCACTCCGGTGTTGCCGTCGGCGTCACATGCTGATCATGCAGTACGCGGGCGCGCCGAGGATAGACCCGCTCATTTGCCGACGGAGAGGATATCGGCAAGGTCGTACTTCACCGGCTCCTCCAGCTGCTCGTAGGTGCAGGAGCGCGGATCTCGGTCGGGTCGCCAGCGGTTGAACTGGGCGGTGTGCCGGAAGCGGTCACCCTCCATGTGCTCGTAACGCACCTCGACGACCAGCTCGGGGCGCAGTGGGATGAAGGAAAGGTCCTTCTTGGCGTTCCACCGGCTGAATTCGGAGCTGCGCGGCGTACGAGTGCCTTCCTCCTGCTTGGCCCATGCCCAGGGATGATCATCAAGGGTGGTGACGAGTGGCTGCAACTCAGCAAACAGCTCCTTGCGGCGGGCGGCCGGGAAAGCGCCGATCACCCCGACACTGGCCAGCTCACCGGAGTCCCGGTACAAACCCAGCAGCAGTGATCCGATGCTGTCCGGCCCGCTCTTGTGCACCCGGTAGCCGGCGACGACGCAGTCCGCGGTGCGCTCGTGTTTGATCTTGAACATGGTTCGCTTGTCCGGCTGGTAGGTGCCAGCGAGCGGCTTGGCCACGACCCCGTCCAGTCCGGCGCCTTCGAACTGAGAGAACCACTGCACTGCCAGGTCGTGATCGCGAGTGGCTGGGGTGAGATGGATCGGCGCATCGGCGCCAGCCACAGCGTCCTCGAGGGCCGCGCGGCGCTCTCCGAATGGCTGATGGGTGTAGTCGGTGTCGCCCACCGCCAGCAGGTCGAAGGCAATGAAGCTCGCCGGCGTCTCCTGCGACAGCAGCCTGACGCGGCTGGCGGCCGGGTGGATGCGCTGTTGCAGCACCTCGAACTCGAGCCGGTCTCCGATCACGACGATGATCTCGCCGTCAATGACGCACTTCTCGGGCAGGTTGGCCTTGACCGCCTCCACGATCTCGGGGAAGTAGCGAGTCATCGGGCGCTCATTGCGGGAGCCGATCTCGAGCTCGTCTCCGTCCCGGAACACGATCGACCGGAACCCATCCCACTTGGGCTCATAGCTGAAGTCGCCCTCCGGAATGTTGGGCACAGCCTTGGAGAGCATTGGGGCAACGGGCGGCATGACGGGGAGCTGCATGCTGGCCATTGTCACCCACCACGTCTGGGCGAGCGGCTATGAGGCGTCAGTGCCGGGTGAGAGGCTGATTGGCATGTCAGATCCAACCTTCGCCGTGCCGGATGCGGTCTTGGACGATCTTCGGGCGCGATTGCAGAACACCCGTAGGCCTTCAGCCGTGGAAGGCCAAGGGTGGGCGAGAGG